>Ga0247784_1000472_pt1 | contig 10905 bp, 9 predicted proteins | sample UWRJL169409R5_FD_179909 | JGI IMG/M metagenome (GOLD analysis project Ga0247784, IMG submission 179909) | Plant litter microbial communities from Arlington Agricultural Research Station in Wisconsin, United States - UWRJ-L169-409R-5 | ecosystem: Environmental > Terrestrial > Plant litter >...
ATAGCGACGCGACCAAGTTGGAAAACGAAACCCAGCCTGAATAATTCTCGCCGGAGCCCGCTTATCCTGCGTTACAAACATTGGCTGCTGGCTGCGAGCGCAGCGCTGTGCTGGCTAACTTCCGCGCACGCCGACGAGCGAGACTTCTCGGGCACCGTGCGTCGGATTTTCGACGGCGATAGTTTCCTGGTGCGTCCGGCTGGGCGCGCGACCAAGGGCAAAGACATCAACGTTCGCCTGCAGGACATCGACGCACCGGAAAAGTCGCAGCCGTATGGCAACTCCGCGCGAGTCGCGTTGGTGAATCTCATCGCCGACCGCGACGTGTTCGTGGATGTGGTCGACACGGACCATTACGATCGCAAGATCGTGCGCGTGTTTCGCGAGCCGGATCGGCTCGATGTGATCAAAGCGATGGTGCGCGACGGACACGTGTGGGTGTATCGCAAGAAGCTACACGATGAATCGTTGATCAAGCTCGAAGACGCGGCGCGCGCTGCGCATCGTGGTATCTGGGCGCTACCCGACGAAGATCTGCTGCCACCCTGGCAATACAGATATCTGCGCCGGAAAGGTCAGCGCACCAGCGGTACGCCGGTATCGCTGCTCATGGGGCAGCAGCGTCCGTGGTATTCAGAACGTACTCAGGCCGGTCGCTTCCATGAACCGATAACGCCAGTACCGGGCGGAATCGTCGTCTCGCCAGGCGCCGTACGCGGCAGTGAAGCTAGTGCCGGGTGGACCGTCGTTGTTCCATAACCGATCGAAGTAGCTGCTCATCTCCAACGCCAACGGCGAGTCCGCGCGCATCTCCAGCGCGACGTTCGCTTCCAGATTGTAATTGCCGATGTTGCGTCGGGTGAGATTCGCCGAGCCGAGCGAGGCGATGAGCCGTTCGCCGTGTTTGATCAACGCGAGCTTGGTATGAAACTGCTCGCCGTGCGTGCGATACCAGCGCACTTGAATTTTCTCGTCGCTCTCCTTGACCAGTTCCGCCGCGACCGGCCGATTCGGCACGCCGTCTTTCTGCCGTCCGAACGCGTCCCGGTTCGGGTCCAGAATCAGCCGTACCGTGACGTTTCGCGAAGCGGCGCGTAGGAGCGCGGCGACAACCTTGCGGTCGGAGATATAAAACGTCGCGATGCTGACGGCGTCGCCGCTACGAGTCGTGTCGATCGCATCGAGCAAGTGAGTGCGAATGGCTGCTTCGGTGAGAAACGCCAGTTGCACCGGCGGATCCAGCATCTGCTGCGCCGGTTGGGTCGGCGTCGATGCGTAGACGTGACCTTTCCAGCCCGAGAATCGCGCCACGGCCATTTCGCTGTCGACGATGTATTGCGCGAGCGGACCGTTGAAGCGAACGCCGACGTTGGAATGCGCGCTGCTGCCGTCATGCGGATTTGCCGATGTCACAAGTGCTGTCATCGTGCCGTCGCTGCGGTCGGCGGCGATGACTTTGCGATGATTGGCTTTGAAGTTCATCAGCGCCAGCCAGCTGCGCAGTGTGATGGGTTGTGCCGGTCCCTCTTCGGCATTCACGAACGGATTCATCATCGATCCGCCTGCCGCCGAGTTGCCCCACCATTGCAGGAACATTCGCCACAGCGACGAATAAAACGGATTGGAATCGCGCAGTGTGTCCAGATCGGTCGTCACCACATCGATGCCCGCTGTGCGTAGCTCGTTCAACAATTTCGACGGCATGCCGCCGTAAATGTCGTTGATGGGATCGGTGATCAACAGCATCGACAGGTTGGGCTTCTCTGCCTTGCGTGCGCGCAACCGATCGACCAGCTCGCGGCTGAGTTTGCGATGGACGCCGTCCGCCGCGCCCATCATGTCGTTGAGCAGGAAAAAATCCGCGACCACGAACGACTCGGCTTCGTCGATGATCCGAAATACTTCATCGAAGATGCGCTGCTCGTGGATGTCCGCGCCTTTGGGAGTGGTGGTCGTGAGGTCGTAAAGGAACTGCACATCCTCAACCTGGGCACCGATCAATGGGGTGCTCACGTCGGTCCCGGGCGGCATGGGCTTGACGACATTCCAACCGGCAACGATGACCCACCAGGCGACGAATGCCCAACCGATCCAGCGCTTGCGAAAGCGCCGAGTCGATGCGGTTGCCTCGGTTTCTGCTTCTGATAGGCCATCCATATCGCGATTGTAGTGAGATGCGGCCGGCGGTTCTGCGATCGGTTCGGATTATTTGTTCCAGCCGCGCTTCTGCGCTGACTGTTCCTGTTCCCGGTCCAGCGCTTCGCCTTCCATAACATCGTCGATGGCGGTGATGATGGCCGGCGGCAGCTCCGAGCCTGCCATGCGATATTCGCCGCCGGCCGGACGCGCTCCAGTTTCATCCAAAGCGCGCACCCGCCATTGGGTGTCTTCGCGACAGGCAAACCCAGCGGCCGTGCCGGTCGTGAAGCTGCGGCAAAAATTCCCGCCCTTGGAACGGAAGCTCAAGCCAATCTGCACGTTCGTATCTTTCGCTCTGCCGTCCAGTTGATGGTCGAGCGCAGACGACAGCTCGCCAGTGGCGACGATGCCGCCCATGGTCGTAGCAAACATTTCCGAGGCGATCGGATGTAACGCCGTGCGGCCGGCGAGCACGCCGATGAGCAGGCTGGCGGCGATGGCGGTCCACTCGGGCCAGGACCAGCTTCGAGATTGCTTGCCGTCCGATTTGGCGGCTCGCGCGGCGCTGAGATCCGTCACGGTTACGGGACGAGCTGCGGCCGGCGTCGAGTTCGCTGCATCTAGCAGGCGCGACGGCATGGGCTCGTCGAGTACACCGCCGAACGCCGCGCCCAGGTCCACTCGCAACGCGCGATGTTTCGCGACGCGCTCGGCAAGGGTCGAATCGAGCGCCATTGCCGCCTCGATTTGACGGCGCGTATCGGCGTCGACTTCGCCGTCCGCGTAGGCCATCAATGTTTCATCCGGGAACTGCATGGTCCACCTTCATTCCAGCTGCTTTTGCAGCGCCTCTCGGCCTCGCGCCAACCGGCTGGTCAATGTGCCGATGGGTATTTCCAGCGCCTCCGCGGCTTCCTTGTAAGACAGCCCTTCGACCAGGACCAGCGCGACCGCCAGCCGCTGTTCGTCGGGCAGCGTCGCCATCGCTCTTTGCACCGACAACATTCGCAGCTGCGCTTCGCTGGCGTTATCGGCAACTTCCACGCCCGCTTCTTCGGGCGCCAGGACCTCGCCGTGCCGGCCGCGAGCTCGAACCTCGTCGATCCAGGCGTTGCGCATGATGCCGAACACCCAACTATGAAACGGCGCCTCTGGCCGCCACTGCTGGTACCGCGTCAGCGCGCGCTCGATGGAGATCTGCACCAGGTCGTCCGCATCGGACGCGTGCCGGGTGATAGTCCGCCCGAATCGCCGCATCCGCGGCAGCAGCGCCACGATTTGCCGACGAACTTGCTCCAGGGTTGCCGTGGTCTCGTTCATGAATACGAGCGGGGAGTGGTTTTTATTCCCGGGATCACGCGAAAATTTGGCCCAAGGATAGTGGCCTGCTTGGAAGAATTCTCGGCCGTCGCGCGTATATGCTCAAGGGCCGTCAGGAAATCCCATGTTCGAGAGCCGATTCACACTTTTGCTGATCGTGCCGCTCGCCATCGCGGCCGCGCCCGCGCGTGCCCAGGTTGGGTTGCCTTCGGTGCAGCTGCCCAATCTACCGGTGCTGGACACGCAGCCGCTGAACCGCACCGTCAACGGCGTGCTCGATCAAGCCGATCCCCAACGCTTGCGTGAGCTTCGGCAGGTGCGCATTCGGAGTTTGCTGCGGACTCATCGAACCGTTCTAGAGACCGACCCTCGCGGGGCGCCCATCGTGCGCAACGAGGTGGTGGCTTTGTCGCCCACCCAAGAAGCGCTCGATCAGGCCCGAGCCGCGGGCTTCGGCATCGGCCGAACCCGGACGCTGGAAGGATTGGATGTGACCATCGTCGTGCTTCAAGCACCCGAAGGTATGTCCACGCGCCGCGCCCTGGAGCGGCTGCGCCAAGCGGATCCGGAGGGGACGTACGATTACAACCATATCTATTTGGATAGTGGTGAGGTTGCGGCGGCTCCGCCGCCGCCGGATCAAGATATAGGTTCGTCGGCTGCCGCCTCCGCGAGCGAAGCGTCGCCGCTCCGGGCGGGCGAGGGCACATCTCAAAACTTCGTGGCCGCGGCCGGCATCAAGGTCGGTCTCATCGACGGCGGCGTGCAACGAACTCATCCGGTCTTCACCGGCGTGACCATCCACGAGCACGGCTGCACCGGAGGAAACATTCCCAGCCCTCACGGCACTGCCGTGGCCTCCCTGCTCGTCGGCCAGGGCACCGACTTCCACGGTGCCGCGCCCGGCGCCCAACTCTATTCCGCCGATGTTTATTGCGACCTCGCCGCAGGCGGCGCAGTCGATCTGGTCGCCGAAGCCCTCGCTTGGATGGCGAGAGAGAAAGTTCCAGTCATCAACATCAGCCTGGTCGGCCCAGCGAACACCTTGTTGGAACGCATCGTCAAAGTCGTCATCAAGAAAGGTCACATCGTCGTCGCCGCCGTCGGCAACGACGGCCCGAGCTCGCCGCCTTTGTATCCTGCCGCTTATCCCAACGTCATCGCCGTCACCGGCGTAGATGCGCGCCGCCGCGTTTTAGTCGAAGCCTGCCGAGGCGATCACGTCGACTTCTCGGCCCCCGGCTCAAACATGTCCGCCGCCGGCATCGAAACGCCCTTCGCGCGAGTGCGCGGCACATCGTTCGCTTCGCCCATCGTCGCGGGCTTGCTCGCCAGAAACATCGTCACACCCGGCAAAGAACAAGCAGAGTCCGCAGTCGCAACGCTCCTTGCGCAGGCAACAGACCTGGGCGCCAGGGGCATCGACAAGGTCTATGGCAACGGCCTCGTCGGCGACGATCTGCGCATGTCGGAAAAACTGGCCGCGGCACCTCGCCAGTAATCGGCATTACGTAAAAACGAATTTTTTTCGAGTCTCACGGAAGAAATCGCCACCCGGCCTCGTACTCCTATCAAAGGCTGCAGATTGGCTGCCGCCGCGACAGGAGATCGATCATGAAGACTCGTTTCACGCTGATTGGTATTGCGATGGCCGCCGCCCTGAATTGCGCCGCTGTGAATGCCCAGGTTTTGGGCGGCGGTGGTGGGCTCGGCGGAACTTTGTCGGGCGGCATGCGAGACATGGGTGTGATGACCCAAGGCACGATGAACGGTTCGCTCGGCGCCGACATCGATACCGGCACATTGCGCCGGACCACTCGCGACACTGCGGATCGCACGACGAATCGGGCGCGTAACACGACTGCAGCCGCTCGCGATCGTGCGACTTCGAAGGTCAACGAGACGCGTGATGTTGCAACGACGACCGCATCCGATGCCGCTGCGACGGCCGTGCACGAGGTGAGAAATGTGCAGATCGAAGGTGCCGCCGATGTCGCCGGCTCGGCGACCTCCGGCGTGAGCCGCGACGGTTTGAACGTTGCCGGTAACGCGCAAGGAGCCGCTAGCGGTGCTGCGAGCAACGGCCTGAAACAACCCAACTTGGTTGGCGACGCGCAGGGCGCAGCCGCCGGAGCAGCGAGCGGCGGCTTAGCAAACAAACCAGCGGTCGTGGGTGACGCGCAAGGAACTGGCAAGGCCGCGGCTAGCGGCGGCCTGTTGGATGCTGCTCAGAGTGGCACCAAGGTGCCTGTTTCTAACGCCGCGCCGAGTGGCACCAAGGCGCCGGTTGCTAACTCGACTCAGCCGGCCGCCGAGCCTGCTACGGTCGCGCAGCCCTCGCGCCCGCTGAATGTTTCAGGCGACGCGAACGGTTCAGCGTCGGCTTCTCGCGAGAGCGGCGTCTCCGCGCAGGGCGGCGGTTCGGCCAAGGTGTCTCGCAACTAACAAACATCAACAACTGTGACGCAACTCAACGGGGCGCCGAGACCATCTCGGCGCCATTTTTTCTGTTTCATGACGTAGAAAGCGAGACGCAGGCGAACATTTGTATCCAAACGCGCCAGCTACAATCCGCCACTCAAGGAGGTCGAACAATGAAAAAAGTCCTGTTGCTTGCCATCCTCGCCGGCGCGGGCTGGTGGTACTTCATCGGTAGCCGCACGATCAGCGACGCGCATGTCGTGCGTTTCTATCAGGACTACGAACACGCACTGCTGAGTCGCAACCCCGAAGCGATATGCGGGATGCTCGCCGACGACTTCCAGGCGATCAGCACCACCAGCGTTGGCGGCCGTCGCGAAACGTCGACGCAGAACAAGGTGCAAACCTGCGAAGCCTACAACGCCCTGTATCAGAGCTTCGCGCTGATGGGCGACAAGATGGGCGGCATGCTGCAGCTGGATTCGAAATACTCGATCGAGAGCGTCAAGATTCAGCCCGACAGCAAAAGCGCCATCGTCGACTTCAAATCGTCGCTCGACGTCGCCGGCACCATCATGAACATTCGCTCGCGTAGCACCGATACGCTGATCCGCCGCAACGGCAAAGTGCTCATGCAACACAGTGAAGGCAAAGCGAAGATCTTCAGCGGCGGCTGAAGTCAGCGTGGCCGGCCGAACACCTGGGTCCAATAGATTCCCGGCTTGCTCTTCGGCTCGACCACGTACGCGATGCCCATCTCCGTATAGTCGGCGCTCATGATGTTCACGCAGTGGCCGGGGCTGTCGAGCCAGCCCTGGACGACGATCTCCGCAGTCTCGGCGCCGATCGCGATGTTCTCTGCAACGGCGCGCCAGTTGTAGCCAATGCGCGCTGTGCGGTCGCCTACCTTGCTGCCATCCGAGCCTTCATGCTCGAAGAAATCGTTGTTCGCCATGTCCTGGCTGTGAATCAGCGCCGCTCGACTCAACATCGCCGACAATGTTAGTGGGGGCACCGCCGGGAAACTCTCGCGCCCACACTTGCGGGGCTTGCTGCGAGCGGCGTTCACTAACGACAGGACCTGCTCGCTCACTTTGCGACTATCGCGCGCTGTCGGCGGGACGAACGGCGCCGAAACCACAATCCACACACCATCGCCACGTTGATACAAACCCATCTCGGTGAAGACGGGATTGGTGATGGTGTCGCAATACTCCCGGCTGAGCACACCGAGAATGGTCTTCTGGTCGGTAGAACCTTCCACGCGCATGGAAGCAGAGTTCGTGCCGCGATAATCCGTGCGATCCAGCGCTTCGCGCAAGCGCCCGCCCTTCGACCATTCGCGGGCCACCTCATCCAAGCCGCGACTGGAGCGTAGCGCCTTTTTCACTCCCGGCAGGTTCTTGCAACCGCTGCGGCGAATGTCGTTCACGCCGTCGGCGATATCGGCGAACACCGGCGCCGCGACTAACGCACAGCTGAGGATCAGGCACGCCCGAACCAGTTTTTTCATGCAGCGATGTTACGTTATCGCATGCGGATTATTCGAGTGCCGGCGGCCCGAGCGGCCGCGACCTGGCGCTGCCTCAGACTCGTTCTCCTCAACGAATTTGCGAATCGCATCCTGCAGCGGCCGCTCGCCATCGCAGTAGTGCTTCCACTCGGTCGCCTTGCCGACGTAGTCCGCTGCGGTCCGTATCGTGTAGCGCATGGGATCCAACCCTGCTTTGACCTGCGACCAATTCACCAGCATCGACACCGTGGCACCTTCGCGAACGCGTGGTGAAAGCGGTGCGACCGCGGTCGACATGCGATCGTTGCGCAAGTAGTCGAGGAAGATGCGACCACCGCGCACTTTCTTGGCCATGTTCACGACATACAAATCGGGGTTGTCGTCGGCCATGCGCACGCAGACGCCTTGAGCGAACGCCTTCGCTTCAGGCCACGTCAGGCGATTGTTTTTGAAATCCGCCAGGGGCGTGACGACATGCAAGCCCTTGCCGCCGGTCGTCTTGCAGAACGCCACCAGGCCCAATGCTTCGAGTCGTGACTTTATTTCTTTAGCGGCAGCGATCACCGCCGCGAAATTTACGTCGGGCCCCGGATCGAGATCGAACACGAGTCGGCCGGGCGTCGCCGGCTTGTCAGGCTGACAGTTCCAGGGATGCAACTCGATGGCGGCGGACTGCGCCAGTGCCGCCAGCGCTTCGACGCGATCGATCTGCAAGTAAGGTTTGTGATCGCCGGTGACCTTCACCAACGTCAACAGACTCGACGTGCCTTGCATGGCGTGACGCTGAAAGAACCGCTCGTGCTGAATGCCGTCCGGCGCGCGAATCACAGAGCACGGCCGACCTTTGATGTGCGGCAGGATCCATTCGCCCATCGCCTCGAAGTAGCGGGCGAGGTCGAGCTTCGTCACAACCTTGCCGTCGTTTGCGTCAGGCCACAGCGGCTTGTCGGCGCTGGAGATGGGGACGCCCATGACGACAGGCGAGCCTGTCGTTTGCTTTGCGCTCTTCGGTGCCGCTTGCTTGCGCGCGGTCTTGCGACTTGCCTTCTTTCGCGTTGGCGCCGGCTCGGCGACTTCCGTCTCCTCCGCATCGACTGGCAACTCAGCGACGATTTCCTTCGCGGGCTTGTCGGTGCGCAGCCCTTTGAACGCGGCCTGACGGATATTGCCGCCGCCGGTCCAACCGGCAAATTCGATTTCGGCGACGAGCTGCGGCTTCACCCAATGCACGTCTGCTCCCTTACGCGGAGCGGTGTTGCCGCCGAACGGATTCTTATCGGTCTCCAGCTTTTTCAACTTGGGCCACAGCGTGCGCAACTTGTCGCCGCCAAAACCGGTGCCGACGCTGCCGACGTGTACCAGATGGCCGCTGCGATTCACACCGACCATCAACGAGCGAAAGTTCTGCGCGGTTTGTTTCCAGCCGCCGATCACGACTTCCTGCCCGGCGCGACATTTGGCTTTGGTCCAGTCGTCACCGCGACCGCTGCGATACTTCGAATCCAATCGCTTGGAAATGATGCCTTCGAGATTCATGCGACACGCCGAATTCAATACCGCGTCGCCGGCGGTTTCGAAATGTTCGACGTAGCGGATCAACGAGGTCGTGTCCTGAGCTTGATCGTCGAGATACTCTTGCAGCTCGGCCTTGCGCTCGGACAGCGGCAACGAACGCCGATCGCCCGCGTCGCTGTACAACAGGTCGAACGCAAAGAAAATCAGATCGTCGGTGCGGCCTTCCGAGAGCGCCGCTTGTAGTGCCGCAAAGTCCGGCGAGCCATTCGAGTCCAGCGCTGCGACTTCACCGTCGATGATGGCATCGGGAAATTCCCTGGCCGCGTTGGCGATGGCTTGAAACTTCCCAGTCCAATCGAGCCCCTTGCGAGTTTTCAATGTGACATCGCCGTTGGCGATGCGCAGCTGCAAGCGATAGCCGTCGAATTTAACCTCGTGACCCCAGCCTGCGCCCGCGGGTGGCCGGTCGACTGATTTGCACAACTGGGGCCCGACGAAAGCCGGCATGCGCACGCGCTTGCCAGCCTTTTTCTTCGCGCGCTTCGCTCGCTTGCGAGGTGCCACGTCCGCGACTGACTTCAGCGCTGGTCGCGACGATGATTCATCGTCCGACGCGCGATTGGATTGCCATACCGCATCTGCCTTGCCTTTGCTCTTCAGCATGAAAGCTTTTGGCGCACGACCTTTACCAGCAGCGATGTCCGCCATCGGTCGTTCCGATGCGACGGAACGATCTTCGTCCATCAACGCTTCTGCCTCAGCGGCATCGGTCGCATATTGGTCGCGATGTTTGATCAGCAGCCAGTTGGTGCGTTTACCGCCGTAACGATCGCCCTTCATGCGCACGATCACCCAGCTGCCATGCAATCGATCGCCGTCGAGCTCGAATTTGAGCTCGCCTTTTTTCAGTTGTTGTTCGGGGGAAAGATCGCCGACCGGCTGCCAATAACCACGATCCCACAATTGCACGGTCCCTCCGCCGTATTGCCCTTTGGGAATCGTGCCTTCGAAATCGCCGTAGTCGAGCGGGTGGTCTTCGACTTCCACTGCGAGCCGCTTGTCTTGCGGATTCAACGACGGGCCGCGAGTCACGGCCCACGACTTGAACACGCCGTCGAGCTCCAGGCGCAAGTCGTAATGCAGGCGCGTCGCGGCGTGTTTCTGAATCACGAAGCGCAGCTGGGCGGATTTACTCACCTTTTGCCGGCCACTAGGCTCGGCGGTTTTGGCGAAATCGCGCATGGCGCGATAGCGGGAAAGCTTTTGGGTTGCCACATCGCACCTCGACGGTGAAAAATTGCGCTGCTGACAGGCCGGCGGCGGGGTTGTGCAGCGAAAACGCTGTAGTGCCGCGACCCGTTCCGTTTTCAGTCCTGTCGTTTGGAAGACCCACGTCATGAACATTTTCAAATTCACAGTCGCCGCAGCTTTGACCTTCGCAGCGCTCACCGCCGCCGGTGCGGACAAGCTCAACGTGAAAGTGGGCTTGTGGGAAATTACCTCCATTTCGCGCTTCAGCGGCATGCCGCCGTTACCCAAGGAAGTGCTGGATAAGATGACGCCGCAGCAGCGCGCGGACATGGAGGCGAAAATCAAAGCGGCCGCCGCCGAGGAACCGGAGCCTGAAGTGAGCAGCGAATGCATCACGCAGGAAGACTTGGAGAAGCCGTTCAACTCGGCGAACGCCGAGGAGTGCACGCAGACCATCGTGCGCACGACGCGTACCACGCAAGAGATTCGCCTCGTGTGCAGCGGCAAGACCAAAGGCTCGGGTACGTTTCGTGTGTCTTCGCCCACGCCGGAATCCATGGTCGGCGACCTCGACCTGAAGGTCGGCGAAGGCACGAACGCGATGACGGTCACCAGCAAGATCAAAGGCCGCTGGCTCGGCGCCGACTGCGGCGACGAAGACGACGACAGCGATAACGACGAAGACGAAACGGATAACGATCCGCAGTAGCTGTCACATCGCGCGCCTTCGGCGCCGTATATCTCGT
>Ga0247784_1000474_pt1 | contig 10872 bp, 8 predicted proteins | sample UWRJL169409R5_FD_179909 | JGI IMG/M metagenome (GOLD analysis project Ga0247784, IMG submission 179909) | Plant litter microbial communities from Arlington Agricultural Research Station in Wisconsin, United States - UWRJ-L169-409R-5 | ecosystem: Environmental > Terrestrial > Plant litter >...
CGCGCGGGTCTTTCAGCAGGAACGGAATCCGGCTCGGCGCCTCGCGCGTTAGTTTTGCAACTTCGACCGAGCCGATCGCCTCGTACTGCTCGGCATTTGCCCGGCACTGCGCGCGGAAGGCGTCGAGGTTTTCCAACCCCGATCCTGAGCCGACGGCCGCCAGCGTCATCGACAGCGCGCGCTCCGGCGCGTTGAGGCCGACCTGCAGCGACGAATAGGAGCCCATCGACAGCCCGATGAAATGCGCCTTGGCGATGCCGAGATGATCCAGCACGGCGAGCGCGTCGGTATAGAAATGCTTGTAGGTGTAGACAGCGGCATCCGGCGGCACGTCGGAGGGCGTATAGCCGCGCGCCGAATAGGCGATGCAGCGGTGGCCGCGCGAGAAGTAGCGCATCTGCGGCTCCCAGTTGGTGTGGTCGGCCGCGAACTCGTGCAGGAAGATGATCGGCGTGCCGCTTCCCGACTCTTCATAGTGCAGGCGAACGTTATCCCTGGCGACGGCATGGGGCATTTCGGTTTCCTCTCCATTTTCTTGTTTTCACGCAACTTCCTTGCGCGGCCGGGCGACAAAATTGCAGTTAATTCCCGCGGCCGCAATACGGCAGTTTGGCTTCATTTTCGCCATCGCATCATCGCGGAATCGCCCTGCAATCGTTTCGATAACGCCACATGAAATCTTGCTCTCGTCACAGCCGAAGGCAAAACGGCCGTCCGCGTTCGTTCGTACGCGAACGCACAGGGGAAGTTGGAGTGCGGGGGAGCAACAGAGGATCAAGTATGCGTCAGTTGTTTGCGTTTCGCCGGTCGCTTCGTTTTATCGCGCTGGCATTGTGTTCGGTGTCCATCTTCGTATTCGTCTCTCCAGCTTCGGCACGGCCTCACCACGGCGCAGGGCGACACGCCCACGCCGGTCATTATATCAAGCATCACTACGCCCATCGCTACTATCGCCATGCAGGGCGGATGTCGCGCCTCGAGCGTAGCACGCCGCAGATGCAGTTCGGCGCCTTCGCCGATACCAGCCCGAGCTACATGGCAAACAGCTCCCCGATGATGGCGCCTGGCGGTTTCAGCTCGCCCTCCGTCGCCACGGAGGCGCGCGGCCATCATACGCGGCTGCGGCAGGCTGCACCTGCCTCGCGCTGGGAGCGTGGGGTGGCGCAAATGCAGGCGCGCGGTCTTGCCAACGCGAACGCAAGCGTCCCTACCGATGCCGCCGTCGGATCAAATGCGACGGTGACGCCGGCCGGCGGCGCCATGGCATCCGGCTTCGGCTCATCGAATGTCGTTGCCGAGGCGCGCCGCCATCTCGGCGGCAACCCGACGGGACGCGGCCGCCTGTGGTGTGCGCGCTTCATGAACATGGTCCTGCAGCATTCCGGCTATCGCGGCACCGGCTCGGACATGGCGAACTCGTTCGCGAAATACGGCCAGCGCGTTTCCGGTCCGCAGGTCGGCGCCATCGCAGTGATGTCGCGCGGCCGCCGCGGCGGCCATGTCGGCGTCATCACCGGCGTCGATGCTTCCGGAAACCCGATCATGATCTCCGGCAATAACGGCAACCGCGTTCGCGAGGCCCCGGTCTCGCGCGGCCGGATCTACGCCTACGTCATGCCGACCAGCTGATCGACAAGCCAGGCGTCGCAGGGTGGGCAGGTGGCGTTCTGCCCCCCTTCGCCGCTGCGGGTAGCGCTATGGTGCGCGTGCCCGCGAAGTGGAGTTGTGTCGATTCGAGTTTTCGATGCGCTTGGCCTCGGCGACGTCGGACAGTGCGCGCTTCAGGTCGCCCATGCGGTGGAAGACGATGCCGCGATTGATGTAGGAATCCGACAGGCCGGGATCCATGTCGATCGCCAGGTCGAAGTTGGCCAGCGCAATAACCAGATCGCCGGCGCGATACGCCGACATGCCCCGCTCCCGATAATAGTTGACGTCCTTAATTTCGACGTCGCGAGCCGGGGAAGCAACAGGACTTGCAGCAGCCATGCCTGTGGTAGCCACAGCTGCATTGCCGTCAGGTGCGGCCGGCGCTTCGGCATCCGGCAGCTTAGCTTCGAACTGTACGCCTGCTCCGGCGGCTGCAGGCTGGCCGGGTTGCCCCGTTCGGCCGAGGGGGACTGATATTTCGGCCGTGGCGGACGCCGGCATTGGCTCGCGTCCCGGCGCCTCGATCGCCTGGGCGATGGACCGCCCGTCGACGGGCTTGAACGCGAGATAACCCCCGACGAGCACGGCGGCGACGGCCGCACTCATGATTGCGTCGGCGGCCAGTCTGCGGATCGTGCCGGAGAAGCGCTTTGGCTTTGGACTTTGCTGCCGGCGCGCGATTTCGAGCAGCCGGTCATAGGCGTCTCGCTGGTGTTCATCGCTCAGGATGGCATTGGCCCGAACAATACGCCTGAATCGTTCGGAAGCTTCCGGGTCGCTGGGATTGAAATCGGGATGGTTTGCCTTGGCCGCCTTGCGGAATGCAGTTCGCAGTCCTTCGGCGTCATCGTCCGGAAGTGCCTCGAGCAGATCGTAGAGAGTCTTCATGGCGGCTCACTCAAATACCGGTACTTACCAGTCCCCCCCGCACTGGCGCGTCTTGAATCAATCGGCGGTCAAACAAACGCGGCTGCGTAAACGTCAGGTGAAAAAGTTCAAACAAATAAAAATTAGCGTAGAGTGGCAAAACAACGACTAAATCCAAGGCCTTATCTGGCCGGTTCCACCAACAAAAACACAGGTTTTGCTGGGTGTCTATCAACCAGCATTACATAAAGTTCCCGAAATGCGCGCCGAAGTCGCGCCCGAATAGGTTTTGCCGCGGCACGACCCCGAAACAATACTCGGCTTATCGCGGTTCCCTGGGGCGCTATCGGGCCGGCTTTCGTTGCCGAACCGGCTCGATTTCGCATGTGCTGGATGCCTGCAGCAGCGCGAGGCGCTCACGCGCGGCTTTCTCGGCCTCCTGGAAGCACTGCCGCTCGTACTCGACCTTCAGGCGGGCCCATTCGTCCGGATCAACCGTCTTGAGGTCGGATCGCTTGAACTCGCAATCGGGGAAGGGCTGCGGCGTGAGCAACGCCAGGTTCGGTCGCCGGATTTTTGGTTCGGCGTATCGGTATGGTTCGGAGTAGCGGCGGGGACGTACCGGGGCGCGGACGGCAGACGCCTTGTCTTCGTGCAGCACCGGACCGACTTCATGCTGTGTCGGATTGCGCGCGCATCCAGCAAATGACATCGAACACAGAATGACGCAGATCGTCAGGAGTTTGGGGCCGAGCGATTTCAGACGGGCGGGATACGGCCGCTCGCCGGCGTGTTCGCAACAATCCTGAAAACCAAGCGGTCCACCTGGGCTCGCCATGCCAACGATTTCCGATCAAACGCGCCAGCGCCGAAGGCGCGTGATGAACAACCATGACCGGAAAATTTGAATCGACTTCTAAAAATTACGATGAATCAAAGCTAAACGGGCTTTTCTTGACCGGCCGACGAACTGATCGACTGCAGCCCGCGCTCGCACGTCCGGGCGGGGCAGACATCCGCGACGCCTGGCTTGGGCCAGTGTCATTGGTTTACGGGAGCGGTTCGACCTTCGCAGCCAGGTCGGGGCTGCGGGTGACCCGGTATGAGGCATTGCTGCATTTGAGCACCCACACCGCGCGGTCCGGCCGGGAGCGCTTCTTGTCCCTGGTGGCGCCGACCGCCTTGTCACAGCTGAACCCCTGGGTGCGAATCTGGGCCGCCAGAATGGTCTGCGGCGTTTCTGCCGCAACCGGTTGCGCCCACGCCGGCGGGCTGGAAAGAACGGCGGCGATAGCCGGCAGAAGCAGCGATCGGAGCAATGATCCCGGTGTTCTGTGCATGACCTCAAGCCTCCAAGGCAGGTATCCCACGCATCTGAAGGCCGCACTATACTGCAAAACACCAGCCTTGTCCGCTCGTGCTCCGAGCATTGAACTCGCCCGAATCTGCGTGCGCGATTGCCAGCATGAATTCCTGCTTCGGTGCAAATATCGTCGATCCGGCGGATCGCCATAAATCCGTGATCGATCAACGGCCGTTCCAGACATGGCGCGGGCGCTCGTCTCGTCGCCTTCGATGAGGTTCGGTTTTGTGAATGTTTCGCGCGAGGTCCGGGATGCAACGGGCGCAACACTTGGACTGACTTGACGAAGTCGTTTCCTCAGTCCGACGAAGACACCCTGAAACGAATCGATGGTTTGATTTGTCCTTAGAGATTACGGGGGCGGGCCATGTGGAACTTGATCATCAGCCTGATTTATGAGCGGTCGTGTGAACGCTATCGGTTGGAGGCTCTTGGCGTCGCGCACGGGCTTGCCGGAGATTTTCCTGATTGAGACGCAGGTGACGTCATGCGCGAAAATTTTGCTTCTTCCAGTTTCCTTGCCCTTATCATTGTCAGCCTGGTTGTGGTTTGCACTGGCTTTATCGCGCTTGGAATCTGAAGGCCATGCGGATGCAACGGCATTTCCTTGCATCCGGATGTGCGTCGATGAAGCCTTCGACCGAAGGATTCAGGCGGGTCTCCGCTCCCGTTCGTTGAGCACGGGCGTTGCTGTGCGCAGCGCCTGCTCGTACCGCCTCAGTTGGTCTTGCGGATATTTTTGCATCGCCAGAAGGTCGTCGATGGTCTTGTTCCTCAAATGGGTCATGCCGGGTGATGCCAGGACGTCGTCCAGCGGCACGCCGCTGCGTCGAAGCGCAAGCACGCGTTCGATTTCCTGCAAAGCGAGACGATGGCGTTGTGCTCCCTTCATTGCGTGTTCGACGTAATGCGATAGCCGTTCGGTGGTCATGGCCCGGGCGCTCGCCTCATCGCCCTCGACGAGCCGGAGCAGTTGCTCGTCGATGATGTCGCTGCACACATCGATGCATTCGTCGCAGATGAAGACGTGGGGGCCGGCAACCAGCGACTTCACTTCATGCTCGGTTTTGCCGCAAAAGGAACAATGGAGGACCGCTTGCGGCGCCGGAGCCGCACGGTCGGCCGTCGCGCCCGATTGCGGCCGCGCCGCATCGATCCTGGCGGACAGGATGTTCCAGTTGTCGTAGCCGAACGTCTTTGCGATCAGTTCCAGGGATTCGCTATGGGTGATTCCCACAGCCTTGGTCTTCAAGGCATCGCGCAGGGAATGCGCCATGACTTTCGCATCGCGGAAATCGCGCATGAGGGCACCTCTCTATCGACGAACGGAGGAGATCGGTGCCTGCGTTGCCGACCCGTTCGCCAATGGCGAGGGCGCGGAGTGAGATTGATACGTTCACCGTCCCCGAAGGGCGCAGGCGGCGGGTGTATCGGCCCCGCGGTAATGATGGCGCGATACTACGCGTTGTCAATGTGAAATGCTCGAGCGCAGTGCGTCGCGTAGCCCCGGGTGAGCGTAGCGACGCGCGGGGCCGCAGAGAGGGTGTAAAGACCCCATGTCGCTGCCGCGGCCTACTCGATTCCCGCCTGCATAGCGGAGGACAGTGGTACGCATCGCTGTTTCCACATCACTGCGAGCGCCGCGAAGCAATCCAACTCGCGGCGTAAAGAAAGAATGGATTGCTTCGCTGCGCTCGCAATGACGTGGGCAGGCCCGGGAGTCGATTCACAGCAACGCCGGCTGCTCCGCCGCGATCGTATCGTTGGTGCTGATCGTGCCGCCTTCGATCACCTCGGCATAGATCCCGCAATCGGCGTGGCCAAGCCGGCGCTGCAGCGCCTGGGGGATGGTGAGATCGCGCTGGGCGGTGTCCGGATCGACATTGACGGCGGCGCAGCGGACGATGCGTTTCACGACCTTCAGTCTCACATCGCCGATTGCCAGCATGTGGTCGACGAGATCGAATTCGTGCCAGGCCGGCCAGCCCTCGACATAGAGGTTGGCGCGAAAGCGAAGTGGATGGACCGGCACGCCCACCATGTCCTCGATGGCGCGGACGCTGGCGAGATTGATGATGGAAACGACCTTGCGGGCGACATCCGAAAAACTGTGGCCAGGACTTTCCAGCACCTTCGGCGGCCCCTTGATCGAATCGGGAAAAGCTGAGGCGAAGAAGGTTTCAATCGCCTGCCGACCCGCGGGCGTTGCGAGGTTGCCCTCGGCAACGATCCGGCCGTTGAGGCTGATCGAGAGGATGCTGGTCGCATCGTCGAAATGGCTCCGCAGCCCCGCCAACCATTCGTCGCGCATCAGCATCAGGAAATGCGGCTTCGCCAGCCATTTCGGCGCGGCCGGGTCGAAGCCGGAGGGGCCGTTCTCGATGGCATAGCGGCGATCGGCCAACAGCGTCTGGCCGGGTTCCAGCACGGCGTGGCTGAGCTGTTCCGGGGTCAGGCCTTTGACGGGGTAGCGGTAGATGCCGGTGATCCGGGCGGGAAGGGCGGTTGCAGACATGCTGCCTTTTAAGGGATTCCGATGATCTGCGCCAGCGCTCGCGAATTTGTGAGCGGGCCTCTTCCGTTTTGCCCGGTCGTGCCCACATTTGCGTCAAGCCTAGAAAACAGGGCGACGACCCGCGGCAGGTTGATAGATGTCAATGCGGCTCGCGGATACCCAATGAAGATGCCGCAATCATGCCTCAGGGGTGAGGGTGGCATGCCGAGGGAAGTAAACCGATGAATATTGAAAAATACACCGAGCGGGCGCGTGGCTTCATCCAGTCCGCGCAATCGCTCGCCGTGCGCGACGGACATCAGCAGTTCTCGTCGCTGCATATGCTCAAAGTGCTGCTCGATGACAGCGAGGGGCTGGCCGGCGGTCTGATCGACCGCGCCGGCGGCAACTCCCGCGCCATCCTCAAGGCCACCGAGGACGCGCTGAAGAAGCTGCCAAAGGTCTCTGGAAGCGGTGCCGGGCAGATCTATCTTGCGCCCGATATGGCGCGCGCATTCGATGCGGCGGAAAAGGCCGCCGAGAAGGCCGGCGACAGCTTTGTCACGGTTGAGCGGCTGCTGCTCGGGCTGACGCTCGAGAAGGGCGGCGAGGCCGGCACCATTCTCAACAAGGGCGGCGTCACGCCGCAAAACCTCAACTCCGCGGTCGAGGCGCTGCGCAAGGGCCGTACGGCAGATAGCGCGACGGCCGAAAATGCCTACGACGCGCTGAAGAAATATGCCCGCGACCTGACGCAGGCCGCGCGCGACGGTAAGCTCGACCCCGTGATCGGCCGCGATGAGGAAATCCGCCGCACCATCCAGGTGCTGTCCCGCCGCACCAAGAACAATCCCGTGCTGATCGGCGAACCCGGCGTCGGCAAGACCGCGATCGTCGAGGGCCTGGCGCTGCGTATCCTCAACGGCGACGTGCCGGAAAGCCTGAAGGACAAGAAGCTGCTCTCGCTCGACATGGGCTCGCTGATTGCGGGCGCCAAATACCGCGGCGAGTTCGAGGAGCGGCTGAAAGCCGTGCTGCAGGAAGTCACCGGGGCCGAAGGCTCGATCATCCTGTTCATCGACGAGATGCACACGCTGGTCGGCGCCGGCAAGGCTGACGGCGCGATGGACGCGTCCAACCTCTTGAAGCCCGCCCTGGCGCGCGGCGAACTGCATTGCATCGGCGCTACCACGCTCGATGAATACCGCAAGCATGTCGAAAAGGACGCGGCGCTGGCGCGGCGGTTCCAGCCGGTGTTCGTGTCCGAGCCGACGGTCGAGGATACCATCTCGATCCTGCGCGGTCTGAAGGATAAGTACGAACAGCATCACGGCGTTCGCATCACTGATTCCGCGCTGGTTGCCGCGACCACGCTGTCGAACCGCTACATCACGGACCGCTTCCTGCCCGATAAGGCGATCGACCTGATGGACGAGGCCTCGGCACGGCTGAAGATGCAGGTCGATTCCAAGCCCGAAGAACTCGATTTGATGGACCGGGAAATCATCCGGCTGAAGATCGAGCAGGAGGCGCTGAAGAAGGAAACCGATATCGGCTCCAAAAGCCGCCTGCAGACGCTGGAAAAGGAACTGGCCGATCTCGAGGAAAAGTCGGCGGCGCTGACGGCGCGCTGGAGCGCGGAGAAGAACAAGCTCTCGGACGCGCAGAAGCTGAAGAGCGAGCTCGACGCCTTGCGGATCGAACTGGCGAACGCGCAACGCCGCGGTGAATTCCAGCGCGCGGGTGAGCTGGCCTATGGCCAGATTCCGGAGCTGGAGAAGCGGCTCGAATCCATCGAGGCCAACGAAAGCGCCGGCGAGATGATGGAGGAGGCGGTGACCGCCAACCACATCGCGCAGGTGGTGTCGCGCTGGACCGGCGTTCCCGTCGACAAGATGCTGGAAGGCGAAAAGGACAAGCTCCTCAAGATGGAGGATCAGCTCGGCCGACGCGTGGTCGGCCAGGCCGAAGCCGTGCGTGCGGTGGCGACCGCGGTGCGCCGTTCGCGCGCCGGCCTGCAGGACCCGAACCGCCCGATGGGCTCGTTCATGTTCTTAGGTCCCACCGGCGTCGGCAAGACCGAGTTGACCAAGGCCTTGGCGGAATATCTGTTCAACGACGAGACCGCGATGGTCCGCCTCGACATGTCCGAATACATGGAGAAGCATTCGGTGTCGCGGCTGATCGGCGCGCCTCCCGGCTATGTCGGCTATGACGAGGGTGGGGCGCTCACCGAGGCGGTGCGGCGCAGGCCCTATCAGGTGGTGCTGTTCGACGAGATCGAAAAGGCGCACCCGGACGTCTTCAACGTGCTGCTGCAGGTGCTCGACGACGGCCGCCTGACCGACGGCCAGGGCCGCACGGTCGACTTCCGCAACACGCTGATCATCATGACCTCGAACCTCGGTTCGGAGTTTTTGGTCAACCAGCCGGAGGGCGAAGATACGTCGGCGGTGCGCGAACAGGTGATGGGGATGGTGCGGATGCATTTCCGGCCCGAATTCCTCAACCGCGTCGACGAGATCATCCTGTTCCACCGCCTGCAGAAGAGCGAGATGGGCCGGATCGTTGAAATCCAGTTCACCCGGCTGCAGAAGCTATTGGAGGACCGCAAGATCACGCTGACGCTCGATGCGCCGGCGCGCGACTGGCTGGCCGCCAAGGGCTGGGATCCCGCCTACGGCGCCCGTCCGCTGAAACGGGTGATCCAGCGCCATCTGCAGGACCCGCTCGCCGAGATGATCCTCGCCGGCGAAGTCGCCGACGGCGACCGCGTCGTGATCTCCGCGGAAGGCAACGTGCTGACCTTCAATGGCCACGCGCCGCAGACCGCCGAGATCGCGCAGTTCGAAACGCCGGTGCCGAAGCGTAAGCTGAACTGACCAAACAGGAGTGCTCCGGCGCGCAGGACGCGTGCCGGGGCATCTTATTCCTGGCTGACGGCCGCGGGCGGTCCCCGGACATCGTCGTCCTCGTCAGGTTCGAGTTCGACGAGAATGTCGACGAGTTCGCGCACCCGCCCCGTCGCCAGCGGCCGGCCTGAATTCATCATCGGCTCGTCATTGGCCAGCCAGGCCAGAGCTTCCGCCAGTTCGTCGACGGTCGCACCGGTCGCTATCATGTGGGCGATGGTGACGTCGTCCACGGCGCCGGTCGCCTTGATGAGATCGTCTCGGGTAATGCGCTCCGATCCCGACAGGCTTGCCATGACATTCCTCCATTGAGGGGTTGCCGATCTTCATCAAATTAGTCCGCTCGTATTCCGTTCCGCGGCAGCCGATGAAAAATGGTAGGCGGTGGAATTCGAAAAGCGGATCCGTCGATTTCGACGAGGCATCCTCTGATACCGCAATCTCGCCGTGTGTGAGGTTACCGCACGGAGAAAGGGTGTTGTTGAAAAGTCGCACGCATCACGTCATCTCGTAGGAGCTGTGAGATTCTTCTTGAACAACTTCGCGTCCGATCGCCACAATCTCTAAAGTGGAGTCAGGCGTGCGATGCGTGGCGTGGCGTAGTGTAGTAGCCGGCGTTAAGTCTGAACTGTTGGGGAGCCCTGATCTCGCGCGCTGTTTTTTAGAATCTGTATTTAAATTCAAGCTGCAATTTTGCTCTGGGATGGCGGAAGCCAAAAACGACATTTTTAGGTGTGCTTTTTAGTGGTGTTCGCGCGGGAGGACAGCCGTGTTGAGCGTTAGTTTGTTCGGCGCCAGTAGAGTTACCAGTAATAACGAACAGATTTGGTCTGATCTCGGTCCAGCCGGGCGACGATTGGCTGGATTTCTCTTCACGTTTCCGGATCGCCCGCACCGCCGCGAGCGGCTTATCGATTTGTTTTGGCCGGAGCTGGATACCGAGAGAGGGCGCCGAGCCATGAACTCTGCGGTCTGGCGGCTACGAAAGCTGCTTGCGTCGTCTCCCGACTACCAGGACGGCCGCGGTTTGAGGACGGTTGGCCCCGAGACCATTCTCGAGAAGACGCCGTGGCTGGACGTTGACACCTGGGCGTTGCTTCACGCGGCACGGAGCACGCTCGGCGGGCCAGAGGCACCGCTGGAACCATCGGGAATGAAGGAGGTGCTCGCGATTCTGTATCGGTACGAGGGGCCGTTTCTGGACGGCGAAGATGCCGAGTGGATTCTGGAAGAACGCGAGCGCCTTCACTCCCTTTTCGTCCAGTCGGCCATGATGATGGTTCGGCATCTCGGGCTTTGCGGGTACTACCACGATGCGATCCGGCTCGCCCGTCATGCGCTGCGCTTCGATCCCTATCGTGAAGAGCTGGTTCGGCACCTGCTGACCCTGCTCGCGCTCGATGAAAGACGTATCGATGCCATCAGGTACTACGATCATTGGATCGGCCTGATCCGGAGGGAGCTCGACATTTCGCCGCTTCCGGCGACACGTGCGATCATCGAAGAAATCAAGAACCTGCATAATGCCGAGAACGCTCAGCGCCTGCGCGCGCGCCTGATCAGTCGGGACGAGAAGCAGATTTTTG
>Ga0247784_1000477_pt1 | contig 10857 bp, 8 predicted proteins | sample UWRJL169409R5_FD_179909 | JGI IMG/M metagenome (GOLD analysis project Ga0247784, IMG submission 179909) | Plant litter microbial communities from Arlington Agricultural Research Station in Wisconsin, United States - UWRJ-L169-409R-5 | ecosystem: Environmental > Terrestrial > Plant litter >...
CGATGATACCGACCGTAAGGTCCTCGATCAGCGTCAGGCCAAACGTCGCGATCAGCACGCAGGCCGGGCGCCACTTGTGAAGCAGCCGAGCAAACTCTTCCTTCTCGGCCATGTTCCAGCAGACGACCACCAGCACTCCCGCCAGCGCCGACAGCGGAACAAAGCTGGCCAGCCGGGCTCCAAGCACCATGAACACCAGCACGAACAACGCATGCGCCATGCCGGAGACCGGGCTGCATGCGCCTGCACGGATATTGGTAGCGGTGCGCGCGATCGTACCGGTCACGCTGATGCCGCCGAAGAGGGCGGAGGCGATGTTGGCGATGCCTTGCGCCACCACCTCCATATTGTAGCGATGCTTGCGTCCGGTCATGCCGTCGGCGACCTTCGCGGACAGCAGGCTTTCGACCGCGCCGAGCAGCGTGAAGGAGAGCGCCGCCGGCAACACTTCGAGAATGGTGGCGTAGGAGATCGTCGGCAGACGCGGTCCCGGCAGGCCATCCGGAAGCTGGCCGAAGCGGCTGCCGATCGTCTCCACCGGCAGATGAAGCAGCCAGGCAGCGACCGCGGCCAGGACGACCGCAATCAACATTCCCGGCCAGTTCGGCGCCAGCCTGCGTAGCAGGAAGATCAGGGCGGCCGAGCCAATGCCGACGGCGAGCGCGGCAGGATTGAGCGTTGGCAACGCGTGGCCGAGCGCGGCAAGCTTAGGCAACAGTTGCCCCGGCTCGGCAGCAGGCAGTTTCAATCCGCCGAGATCCTTGAGCTGGCTGGCAAAGATCGTGACCGCAATGCCGCTGGTGAAGCCTATGGTCACCGCATGGGGAATATAGCGTATCAGCGAGCCCAGCCTCAAAAGGCCGATCAGCGTCAGCATGAAGCCGGAGATGAAAACCGTCAGCAACAGTCCTTCGAGGCCGAACTTCGCCACGGTGGCCGCCACCAGGACAATGAAGGCACCGGCGGGACCGCCGATCTGATAGCGGCTGCCGCCCAGCGCCGAAACCAAAAAGCCGCCGATGACGGCGGCGTATAACCCCCGCTCGGGCGACACGCCCGAGGCGACGGCGATCGCCATCGAGAGCGGCAGCGCAACGATCGCAACCGTCAGCGCCGCCAGCATGTCCTTGCGAAAGCTGTCGAGGCCATAGCCCTCCGACAGAACGGTCACGAGCTTGGGACGGTAATGATGGGCGCTGGCGGAGCCGTCAGGCATAGCGGACTAACCGGTCATGAATTCCGGCTATTATAGCGAGGCACCTGTTACGGAACCACAAAAACCCATGCTCATAATCATGGCATATACGCGCTTTGGTCAACGCACGAACACGGCAGCGTTCGAGGCTGCAAAGCAGGTGCGAGCAGTCTGGACTCAAAACCACGAAAACAACCCCATGCACAGTAGGCATGTGATTGATTCAATTTCAGTTTTTGCGCGGTGTCATCCCTCGCCTGCTCGGGGGATGACGGCGGAGGGTGAGGTGGCGGCATCACCAATTAAATGCGCTGACCGAGCGAACGTAGAAGGCCTTTTGTATATTCGTTGTTGGAGTCCAGTCCGTACGAGGACCGTAGATCATTGACTGCGTTGTTGCGATCGTTGAGCTTGAGATAAGCTTGGCCTCTGTTGAGAAATGCCATTGCCGATTTTGAATTGATGTTGATCGAGCGTGAGTAATCGTCAATCGCATCCCGCCAGCGTTCCAGCGTCAACCACAGATTTCCGCGCGTCAGGTAGCCGTCTGAATTGTTGGGATCGAGCTTGATGCCCGCCTCGACATCAGCCTGAGCCCGATCGAACTGGCGCTGCGCCATCAGCATGCGCGCGCGGTCGAAGTAGCTCGTCGCGAAATTGGGCGCAAGCTCGATGCTTTTGGTAAAATACGCTACCGTCTCGGTATAGTCGGGATTGCGCGAACAATTTGTGCCGCCGCCGATCGGCATCCTGGCATAGTCCTCGGGCGCCAGCGCGCCGGCAACGCAGCGACGAACCCGCGCATTTTCGCGGCGCTCGGAAACCAGCCCTAACAGGTACTGCGTGTAGCCGGCCTTGGGATCGGTCTGTTCGGCCTGCTTGAAGTCGCGATAGCTGGCATCGAGCTGCCCCGTGTTCATCAAGGCCCGACCACGGACCTGGAGCTTCTCGACGCTGGGACCTCCCTTGATTGCGTTGTTCAGATCGGCGATCGCGGCGTCGTATCTGCTGCGGTCAAAGTTGATCCAGCCCCTGACCTCGCTGGCGATCGCCATCGAGCCGTCGATTTCCAACGCTTCGTTGGCATCAGAGAGCGCTTGATCGTATTTCTTCTGCCAGTAATAGGCCCTGGCGCGCAGCGTCAGCGCGAACTGGTCTCGCGGGCTGATCCGCAGCACCTCGCTAAAATCGGCGATGCCCTCGTTGAGCTGTTTGGCGTAGACATACGAGTTGCCGCGCAGGCGCAGGCCGGCCAGGTCGGACGGATTGAGTTTGTGATATTCGCTGAAGTCGCGCGCAGCGGCGGCGTAGAGACCCTTGTTGAACTCCGCCAGGCCGCGCAGATAATAGGCTCGGGTGTAAGCATTATCGAGCTTGATTGCCTCGGTGAGATCCTTGATCGCCTGGTCATACTGCTGCTGTTGAGAGTACATCTCGCCGCGGGACAGCCACGCATAGTCGAACGTTGCGTTCAGGCCGATCGACTTGTTGAGATCGGCGGCGGCACCCGCAAAGTCTCGCTCGCCCAGCCGGTGCGCCCCGCGCCGTGCCAGCGCCCAGTAACTATCCGGATTGAGCCGGATCGCTTCATTGAGATCGGCCAGGGCCTCGGGCGTCTGGTTGCGTAGATAGGCTCGGCGGGTCAGCAGATCGGAGCGGGTCTTGGCATCGACACTGGCGTCAGCCAGCGCCTCCGTGCAGGCCGCAACGCCCTGAGCCTTGTCGACATTGTTGTTGCGGCAGATCTGTTGTTGCTGAGGAACCGGTTTGCTGCTTGTCGGCGGCGTGCCGGAATTCGCCGGCGCCGGGTTTGCAGGTTTCGCCCACGGCGCCGTGCCCGGCGATGTGGTGCCGCTCATCAGCCACCCGGCCATCACGAGAGCGATCGCGGATGGCGCGACGAACCAGCTGCGCTGATACCAGGGGTCGACCGCCCACAGTCCACCGTGCAGCGCTGCGAGTTGAGGCAACAGCCGGCCCATTACCGAAATCCCATCGCGGCGTAGGCACTTTCCAGATCAGCGAGTTCAAGCTTCGATACGTCGGCGGCGGCGTCGGAATAGCTGCGCACCGCATGCGCTTCGCGTGCCTTTTCCAGCAGCGTCCTGATCGAGCGCGCATTGCCCCAGTCCGAACTGCCGCGCTCGGCATCGACCCAACTCTTGAACTTCGGTTCGAACCCCTCAGGGAGCTGATATCCCTGCTGCTTCGCCATCACCTGCAAGATCGATGCGAGTTCCGATGCTTCATAGGACGGGAAATTGATGGTCTTGGTGAATCGGCTGGCGAGTCCTGGGTTGGCGCCGATGAAGCGTCGCATTTCGTCCGGATAGCCAGCCGCGATCACGATCAGACGATCGCGGTTGTCCTCCATATATTTAAGCAGGGTGTCGATTGCTTCGCGCCCGAAATCCGAGCCGCTGCCGGGATCGCTGGCGAGCGCATAGGCTTCGTCAATGAATAGAATCCCGTCATGGGCAGACTTGCAAACTTCGAGCATCTTGATCGCAGTCTGACCGATATAGCCGGCCACCACCTTTCCACGGTCGGTTTCGACAAGATGGCCTTTACGCAGCACGCCAAGAGAGCAATAGATCTCACCAAGGGCACGCGCGACCACGGTTTTTCCGACACCGGGCGGTCCGGTGAAAACCATGTGGCGGCTGGTCGGCGCAACCGGCAGGCCCTGTTCGCGCCGCTTGCGTTCAACCTCCAGACTGGCGAGTAGCCTGTTGACCTCCTCCTTGACCGGATTGAGACCGATCATGTTTTCGAGATCGTTAAGCGCATCGTCGGCGGTTCGGGTGACGATCCTGGTCTTTGAATCCGGCGACGTGACGGTTAGCCGACGGCCGACGGTGTAACCCGCGCCTGCCGGCACCAGGCCCATCGCCGTCGGATCGGACGCCAGTCGCCATGCGATGTAGGTAATGCCGGCACCTGCCAGCAGGATCAGCAAAGCTGCAGTGGCTTTTGCGAAATTCAGTCCGTTGATCATCGCTTTAACGGACTCGATGGGGCTCGATTGTGGATTCAGCACCCAGGCACTGATCAGGGCAGCGAGAACTGAGACGACGAGAAAGCCGAGCATGGGGCGGTCGGTGAAGAACTTGCTCATGTAATGTGCTCGTTCAGTTAGCAGCCGGCTTTCGGGGTCCATACCACATCCCTGACCGCAGTGCCGGTCTGGGAGTTGACGTTCCAGGTCGGGGTCAAGGCAACAGCGAGATTCAAAGCCTGGCCCTCGACCGATATCGTACCGCGGCCGGCCGGATAGGCTGCCGGGTACGGAATGGCAATGCGCTGCGGCCGATCGGTCAATGCGAACGGTGGTGACACATAGCCGCCCGAGCGAACGCGGACCGTTGATGTCGTACCAGGCGCCGCGACAAGGGTAATTTGGCCGAGGGGGACCCGGCAGCTTTTCGCGTCGGCGACCGCATCCTTCGCGGCATCAAGATTCATGGTGGCTATGGCGGTATCGATCTGAGAGCCAGCGACGCTGGCGAGATCCGCACCATCTCCGCCGGATTTTTGTGGGGACAGCGTTGCGGCAATAACGATACCGGCGATCAAGCCTCCGATCAGAGGCGGAGCTACCCGGCGCCATTGCGGCCCGCTGGAATCGTCCTGCTTGCGGACACCTTCGGCACCTTGTCCGTCAGAAGCGCCGCCACCAGTCAAAAGAGCACCTATAAAAATCTGCAGCAATGAAAGAAATCATTATGCGGGTTTGTGTCGTCGATTCAAGAGAGGCGGCTGGCTGCTTTTGCGCCAGTTGACAATCTGGCCGCGATATTCGGTCCGCCTGCACCTCGGAATGGCGTCTCAATCGTCGATGAATTTTCGTGGTTATGAATTCGATCTCCCGATGAGTGCTGAGCACGCATCAGCAATGGCACGGCGTGGTGTTGTCTGTGACCACCGTCACATGGTTGCGACGAGCCATTGAAGCTTTACCATCGCCAGCGCAGCAGGAATGTGCGTAGATTCTAATACCCGACGTGCTCGATGGCCCTTATCGCGCCGCGCAGTTCGGCTAGTCCACGCAGCCGGCCGATGGCGGTGTAGCCGGGGTTGGTGCGTTTGGTGGCGGCGAGATCGTCGAGCATGCGGTGGCCGTGGTCGGGGCGGAACACGATCTGCTCAGTCGACGAACGCTTGCGGTTCTCGGCAAGCAGCGCCTTGAGCACCGCGATCATGTCGACGTCGCCGTCGAGATGATCGGACTCGAAGAACGACAGGCCATCGCCTTCCCGCCTGGTCGCGCGCAGATGCGCAAAGCCGATCCGCGACGCGAAGCGCCTGGCCATCGCGGGCAGATCGTTGTCCGCGCGCACGCCGAGCGAGCCGGTGCAGAAGCAGATGCCGTTGGCCTTCGAGGGCACCGCATCGAACAGCGCCTGATAGTCTTCCGCCGAAGTCGCAATGCGCGGCAGGCCGAACAGCGGCCGCGGCGGATCGTCCGGATGCAGCGTCAGCGTCACGCCGAGGGATTCGGCGACCGGCGTCACGCGCGCGAGGAATTCGCTGAGATGCCGGCGCAGCACCGCGGAATCGATGCCGCGATATTGCTGCAGGCGGTCGCGGAATTGCGGGATCGTCAAGGGATCGGTAGTGGAGCCCGGAAGCGCGCTGGCGATGTTGGTGACGAGGACATCGATATCGGCCTGCGTCATCCCTGAAAAGACTTCCTTGGCGCGACGCCGCGCTGCTTCCGAATATTCGGCCGGTGCCTCGGGCCGCTCCAGGATGTGCAGGTCGAACGCCGCGAACCGCTCCTGGTCAAAGCGCATCGCCTTGGCGCCGTTCGGCAGTTCCCATTCAAGGTCGGTGCGGCACCAGTCCACGACCGGCATGAAATTGTAGCAGATGATCTTGATGCCGGCTGAAGCTACGGCCTCGAGGCTCGCGATCCAGGCCTCGATCGAGCGCGTCGCACCGCCGCCGAGCCGCTTGACATCATCGGGAACAGGAATCGATTCCACCACCGACCACGTGAGCGACGAACGGCCGGGCTGGCTGTTCTCGATCAAATTCTTGCGCTCCTCGACAGCGGCGCGCGTCCAGGCTTCGCCGATGGGAACCTGATGCAGCGCGGTCACCACATCGGTCGCGCCGGCCTGACGGATATCGTCGAGCGACACGGGGTCATTGGGCCCGTACCACCGCCATCCCTGCAACATCATGGGCGCTCTCCTGAAGTCTGAATTCCGATCAAGCCGTCAGCACGACCTTGACGCTCTGCGAACGGTCGAGCGCCAGCCGCACCGCGTCGGGCGCGACCGACAGCGGGCGCTGCGCCGTCACCAGCGAAAGCACGTCGACGCTGCCATCGGCGATCAGGTCGACGGCGGTGAAGAATTCGTTGCCGAAGCGGAACGAGCCACGCAGGTCGATCTCCTTGGCCATGACCGCATTGGCTGGCACGGGAATCTGCCCGCCCGGCAGGTTGCCGACCTGCACCACGACGCCGCCGCGCCTGACGACGCCGATGGCGCTGGCGAGGCCGGCGGCGGTTCCCGAAACTTCGAACGCGACATCGAACGGACGTGCCGCGGCTTCAGCCTTGAGCGCCTCCTCCCCGCCGGAGATATCGACGACATGACTGGCGCCGAGTTTTGTGGCGAACGCCAGCGGCGCCGCCGCGATATCGACGACGGTCGTCTCCGCGATCCTGGCGCGCTGCGCCGCGAGCATGGTCAGCAGGCCGATGGGGCCGGCGCCGAACAGCACGGCGCGCTTGCCGCTGACGTCGCCGGCGCGGGCGACCGCATGCAGGCACACCGCCAGCGGCTCGGCGAGTGCCGCCGCCTGATAGGTCACGTGGTTCGGGATCTTCACGCATTGCGCGGGGATGGCGTCGAAGTAGGACGCAAAACCGCCCTGCATATGCGGGGTCTTCGAGGCCGACCCCATGAAGAAGATGTTTTCGCACAGATTGGGCCGGTTCTCGCCGCACGGCTTGCAATGGCCGCACCAGCGCGACGGATTGAGGGCGACGCGATCGCCGATCTTCACGCCGGGCACTGCGCCTGCGATCTCGGCCACCTCACCCGCAATCTCATGGCCAAGTACCAGCGGCGAGGTCACGACGAAATCGCCGGTGCGGGCATGACGATAGTAATGCATATCGGAGCCACAGATGCCGCCGGCGCCGAAACGGATGCGCACCATGCCTGAGGCGAGCGGATCGAGCGGCCGTTCGACCATGCGCAGATCTTCCGGACCGAACAGCGTTGCAGCCAAAGCCATCGATGTCATTTTGCAAGTCCCATGTATTTCGGCAGCCAGAGCGTCAATTCCGGGATGTAGGTGATGGCGACGAGCGCCAGCAGCAGCGGCACCAGCCACGGCAGGATCGCCATGGTCGTGCGCTCGACCGACAGTTTCGCCACCCGCGCCAGCACGAACAGCACCATGCCGAGCGGCGGATGCAGCAGCCCGATCATCAGGTTCAGCGTCATGATCAGGCCGAAATGGATGGGGTCGATGCCCAGTTTCAGAACGATCGGCAGCAGGATCGGCACCAGAATGGTGATGGCGGCGATGGTATCGATGAAGCAGCCGACGAACAGGATCAGGATATTCGCCAGCAGCAGGAACACCCACTTGTTCTGGGTAATCCCGAGGATCGCATCGGTCAGAATCTGGGCCGCCTGAGATACCGTCAGCAACCATGCAAAGATCGAGGCCGCGGTGACGATGAACAGCACCGACGCGGTGGTTTCGATCGTGTCGAAGGTTGCTTTCGCCACCGTCTGCAGCGTCATCGAGCGGTAACGCACAAGCCCGAGAAACAGCGACCAGATCACGGCGGCGACCGCGGCCTCCGTCGGCGTGAACCAGCCGAGCGTCATGCCGCCGATCAGGATGACGGGCGCCATCAGCGCCATGACGGCGGAGAAATCGAAGTACCAGTCGAGCGCCAGCAGCGTCACGAGGCCGAGCCCGACCGCCATGTTCACCGACATTCCGCCGACGACCAGCAGCCAGACCACCATCGGGAAAGCCAGCACGATGAAGATTTCGAGGGCGGCAGAGCCGATTTGCGGCCAGGAGAACGGCGCGTCGCTGCCCCAGCCGTTCTTGTGGGCGAAATAGGCTACGGTTGCCATCATGGCCAACGTCATGACCACGCCGGGAATCACGCCGCCAAGGAACAGCGCGCCGATCGAGACGTTCGCCATCATGCCGTAAATCACGAACGGCAGCGACGGCGGAATGATCGGCCCGAGCGTCGCGGACGCCGCCGTCACGCCGACGGCGAACTCGGTGGAATAACCGTGATCCTTCATCGCCTTGATTTCGATGGTGCCGAGGCCTGCGGCATCGGCAATGGCGGTACCGGACATACCCGAGAATATAACCGAACCGATGATATTGACGTGGCCGAGGCCGCCGCGCATCCAGCCCACCAACGCGACCGCGAATTTGTAGATGCGGCCCGTCACGCCCGCGATGTTCATGAGGTTGCCGGCCAGGATGAAGAACGGCACGGCGAGCAGCGGAAAGCTTTCGACGCCCGCGATCATCCGCTGCGCCAGCGTCACGTCGGGCGTGATGCCGGAGACGAGAATATAAACCAGCGAAGATACCGCCATCGCCAGCGCGACCGGCAGGCCGACCAGCATCAGCAGCAGAAATCCCCCAAGCAGGAGCAACATCGATTCAGCCTTCCGTACCGTCAAACGCGCCGGGGCGCTCCAGGATCGAGTAGCCTCGCCGCCAGTTCTCGACCGCGATCTGGATCGAGCGCACCAGCATCAGCACGAAGCCGAGCAGCACGGCGTAATAGACAAAGCCTTTTTGAAACTTGATCGTCGTCATCCGCTCGTCGCCGATGATCTGGATGAACTGCCAGACCAGCTTGATCGCATAGCCGAAGAATGCGATCCGGATCAGGTCGATCACGGTCGACAGCGCGCGCGCCGGCAGATGCGGCAGATAGCGGAAGATCAGGTCGACCTGGATGTGACGCGACAGCCGCACGCACATCGCCGAGCCGATGAAGACCACGCCGATCAGGCAGTAGGTAGCGATCTCTTCGGTCCAGGCGTAGCTGTCGTTGAGGACATAGCGGGTGAAGAACTGCAGGAAGACGCACAGCGCCATGACCCAGAAGATCACGAGCGCCAGCCAGTCCTCGGGCGCATATCCACTGAGATCGGCGCTCTTGGGGACCTCGTCCTCGAAGGTATGGGCGATCTCGTCCGCTGTGATCTGCTTGTGAACTTCAACCGATGGCATCTCATTCCCCAACTTGGCTCGGCGTGATGGGTCACGTCATTCCGGGGCGATGCGTCAGCATCGAACCCGGAATCTCGAGGTTCCGGGTTCGGCTCTTCGAGCCGCCCCGGAACGACAATTGATGGCTACTTCACCGCCTGGATGCGTTCCCAGTCGGCCTTGCGATAGTCAAAACTCTCAAAGCTCACGGTCTTGAGCACGGTGTCGCGGAACTCGTCCTTGTTGACTTCCGTCACCGTCAGGCCCTTCTGCTTGAAGAAGTCGACCAGCTTGGCCTCGTTGGCCTTGATCTCGGCGGTCGCCTTGGCGGCGGCCTCCTGCGCGACGTCGGTGAAGATCTTGCGGTCTTCCTCCGATAATTTTTTCCAGAGCGCGCCGGACATCACGGTGTTGAGATGATCGACGATGTGGCCGGTCAGCACGATATGCTTCTGCACCTCGAAGAACTTCTTGGCCTCGATGGTGGTAAGCGGATTTTCCTGGGCCTCCACGGTGCCGTTCTGCAGCGCGAGATAGACCTCGGCAAACGCAATGGGCGCGGTATTGGCGCCGCAGGCGCGCGGCATCGCGAGATAGGCCGGCACATCGGGCACGCGAATCTTGAGGCCCTTCATGTCGGCGCAGGTCTTGATCGGCTTGTTCGACGAGGTATGGCGGACGCCGTAATAGGTCACCGCCAGGATGCGATGGCCGGTCTTGTCCTCGTAGCCCTTTGTGAGCTCCTTGAAGACGTCGCTCTTGGTGTAGGCCAGCAGATGATCGGCGTCGCGGAAGGTATAGGGATAATAGGTCACGCCGATCGGCGGAAAGCTCTTGGCCGCGAAGCTCGAGCCCGAGATGATCATGTCGACCGAGCCGAGCGAAAGCCCCTGGTTGATGTCGGTTTCCTTGCCGAGCTGCGAAGCCGGATAGACGTCGATCGCATAGCGCCCGTTGGTGCGCTTGCCGATCTCGCCGGCGGCCCAGACCGAAGCGGTATGGAACGGCTCCGAGGTTTCGTAGACATGCGCCCATTTGAGCTTGGTCTGCGCCATGCCCGACGTGGTCGCGGCCAGCAGCGTCGCTGACGCCGCAAATGCAATCGTCAATTTTTTCAACACGTGAATTTCCTCCATTGCTACAATTTTCTTTTGTTACCCAACCGGACCGGCATTTTGCCGAACCGTTCGAATTCCTGATCGTTTCCTGGTCGTTCAGCCGCTCCTCGCGCGAACGCCGGAGGCAGGCGGAGCTTCGGCGCCGAAATTTTGCGCAAAGCGGGCTTGCGACCGCGCCAGGTGCTCGCGCATCGTCACGCACGCCGCGTCCGGATCATGGGCGACGATGGCATCGCGGATCGCGCGGTGCTCGGCCAGCGCAGCGTTCCAGGATTGCGGATTCTCGAAATAGTGCGCGAGCTTCGCGAAGTAGGG
>Ga0247784_1000478_pt1 | contig 10838 bp, 12 predicted proteins | sample UWRJL169409R5_FD_179909 | JGI IMG/M metagenome (GOLD analysis project Ga0247784, IMG submission 179909) | Plant litter microbial communities from Arlington Agricultural Research Station in Wisconsin, United States - UWRJ-L169-409R-5 | ecosystem: Environmental > Terrestrial > Plant litter >...
TTCTGCACGTGTCCCGCGAACGCAACCAGCAGCTCGGCATCACCGGCGCGCTGGTGTTCGATGGCGCGCGCTTCTGCCAGTTGATCGAGGGTCCGCGCCCGCAAGTCGTCTCGCTGGCGCAACGCATCCAGGCGGATCCGCGCCACGTCGGCTACCGAACGCTGTTCGAGGGCGAGGACGGCAGCGCGCGCCTGCTGCTGCGCTGGCGCACCGGCTACTGCGAACCCGACGCGCTCGACGTCTTCGAGGACGACGAAAACCTGACCCCGACCCAGGCACTCGAGACGTTCCTGCTGCGCGTACCGAGCTGGGACCTGTCGTCCTGAACCGGTGAGCGGTCCCGGCTTGTTTCGCTCGCTGCGCTGACTCCTGCGCGGGAATCTCCCGTCCGGCCGGCGCCGCCCTTGCCCCTACGCTGCACAGCCAGGGTGCCTCCAGAGCAAGAAGTAGACGTGTGGCAGTTTCGTGCGGACAGGACCGCACGCCAAGCTCCGCTGAGCATCGGTCGATCATTCGCACGACTGAGGAGACAAGATTGCAACAAGATCGTTCAACGCCGCGGCGAGGCTTCGCCCTGCGGCTGGGATGGCTCGCCGCGTTGCTGGCGGCCGGCTGCGGCGGTGGCGAGCACGACGCTGCGCCAGCCACCGCATCGCGTGCCCCGACCGAAGCCGCGCAGGCGGCCGACGTCAACCTGCTGCCGCTGGTCAACCCGTTCGTCGGCACCAAGATCGGCAACCCGAACCCCGACAACCAGGGCACCGGCGGAGCGGTCGGCAACACCTTCCCCGGTGCGACGCTGCCCTTCGGCATGGTGCAGTACAGCCCCGACACCGGCTACGGCGAGTTCTACGGCTTCGGCGGCTACAACTACGACAAGGGCGTGATCCAGGGCATCAGCCTGATCCACTCCAGCGGCACCGGCTGCTCGATCCAGCAGGACATCTCGATGCTGCCGATCGTGGGGAACATCGGCACCTCCCCTGGCACGCACATCGAGAACTACCAGGTCGGCTTCTCGCACGCCAACGAACAGGCCGTGCCGGGCTCGTACCGCGTCGGGCTGAACAACGGCGTCAATGCCGAGCTCACCGTCACCAAGCGCACCGGCGCCGGCCGCTTCACCTGGCCGGCCACGAATGACGCGACGATGATCCTGAACATCGGCCGCAACGGCGTCGGCGCGCGCAGCGCGCAGCTGGAGATCGTCGGCACCGACTCGGTCCAGGGCTTCGTCGAGACCGGCGGCGTGTGCGGCGGCGGCGGCTACTTCGTCTACTTCCACGGCCAGTTCGACAAGCCGTTCGCGAGCTTCGGCACCTACCAGGGCGACACCGTGACGCCCGGCTCGCGCACCGCGGCGCGCGCGCAGAACAACGGCGGCTGGGTCAAGTTCGCCGGTGGCGGGCAGGTGGGTCTGCGCATCGGCGTCTCGTACGTCAGCACCGCGAACGCGAAGCTGAACATGCAGGCCGAGAACCCGGCCTGGGACTTCGACGGGCTGAAGAGCGCGGCGCAGGCCACCTGGAACGCCACGCTGAACAAGGTGCAGGTGACCGGCGGCTCGACCGACGACCGCACCAAGTTCTACAGCGCGCTCTACCACTCGCTGCTGCACCCCAACCTGTTCAGCGACGTGAACGGCCAGTACATCGGCTTCGACAACAAGACCTACACCACGAACGGCTGGGACAAGTACGCCACCTTCTCCGGCTGGGACATCTACCGCTCGCAGGTGCAGCTGATCGGCTGGCTCGCGCCGAAGGAGGCGAGCGACATGGCGCAGTCGATGGTGGTCGACGCCCAGACGGGCGGCGGCGGCTACCCGAAGTGGCCGACCGCGAACGACGACACCTGCGTGATGGTGGGCGATGCCGGCGCGGTGATCGTCGCCAACCTGTACGCCTTCGGAGGCCGCAGCTTCGACACCGCGGCCGCGCTGCGCTACATGGAGCAGGGCGCGACCCAGCCCGGCACCCGTTCGCGCAACTGCGAGACGCGGCCGGGGCTGGCCGACTACCTGGGCCACGGCTACATCCCGATCGAGACGCCCAACCTGTGGGGCGCGGCCGCGTCGGCCGAGGAGTACGCGCTGGCCGATTCGGCGATCGCGCAGTTCGCCGCCTCGCTGGGCGACACGGTCAAGCGCGACAAGTACCTGACGCAGGCGCAGATGTGGAAGCCGCTGTACTCCAACGTCAGCGGCTACATCCACCCGCGCACCGCGGGCGGCAGCTTCAAGAGCGGGTTCACGCGCACCGACGGCGCCGGCTTCGTCGAGGGCGATTCGGCGCAATACACCTGGATGGTGCCGCAGAACTACCGCGGCCTGTTCGACCGCATGGGCGGCAACGCGGCGGCGATCGCGCGGCTGGACGAGCATTTCACGCAGCTCGATTCGGGGCCGAACAGCCCGTATGCCTTCATGGGCAACGAGCCGGAGCACGGCACGCCGTGGGCCTACAACTTCGCCGGTGCGCCGTACAAGTCGCAGGCGGTGGTGCGGCGCATCCTGACCGACCTGTACAAGACCGGCCCCGACGGCCTGACCGGCAACGACGACCTGGGCGCCACCTCGGCCTGGTACGTGTGGGGCGCGCTGGGGCTGTACCCGGAGATCCCGGGGCTCGGCGGCTTCGTGCTCGGCAGCCCGCTGTTCCCGAGCGCCGCGGTGCGCATGGGCAACGGCCGCACGCTGACGATCAATGCGTCGAATGCGGGCGCGAACGGCACCTACGTGCAGAGCCTGAAGGTGAACGGTGCCACCTCGACGCGCACCTGGCTGCCGCTCGCGCAGCTGGGCGCGGACTCCACGCTGGACTTCGTGCTCGGCGGCACCGCCAACACCGCCTGGGGCAGCGCCGCGGCCGATGCGCCGCCATCGTTCGACGCGCCGCGCACGACGACCAACGCGAGCGGCTTCTTCTCGGACTTCGAAGCCGGCATCGCGCAGCCCGACTGGAACGACACGGTCGACTTCCAGGCCAACGTCGGCGGCTTCTGCTGCGGGCTGGCGCAGATGGAGACGTCGACGCGGCGCGAGAACATCGCGCACAGCGGCACGACGGCGCTGATGTACTCGGGCAACGACGCCGACGCGACGCGTTCGTTCTCGTACAACAAGGTGTTCGACGTGCGCATCCCGGTGACCGCGAGCACGACGCTGTCGTACTGGATCTATCCGCAGAGCTCGGCGCCGAACAGCGCGTTCGTCGCGGTCGACCTGATCTTCACCGACGGCAGCAGCCTGCGCGATTCGGGCGCGACCGACCAGAACGGCGTGCGGGTGCATCCGGAGTTCCAGGGCCGCGGCGGCCGGCTCGCTGGCAACACCTGGAACGAGGTGCGCTCGAACATCGGCCAGTGGGCGGCCGGCAAGACGATCGCCCGCATCCTGGTGGCCTACGACCGGCCCGACGCAACCGGCACCTTCCGGGGATTCGTCGACGACATCCGCGTCGCGCCGTGATCAAGCGGGGTTGTCGATCTCGATGAACTCGTGCTCGAGGCCGAATTTCTCGGCCACGTGCGCGGCCAGCGCAGGCGCACCATAGCGCTCGCTGGCGTGGTGCCCGCACGCGAAGAAGGCCACGCCGGTCTCGCGTGCGAGGTGCGCCTGCGGCTCGGAGATCTCGCCGGTGACGTAGGCATCGGCACCGGCGGCGATCGCCGCTTCGAAATACCCCTGGGCACCGCCGGTGCACCAGGCGACGCGCCGGATCGGCCGCCCCACCCCGGGGTCGACCGCGACCGGCGCCCGGTTCATCCGCAGGCTCAGCAGCGCCGTCAGCGCCGGCACCGTCAGCGGCTGGGCCGGGCTGCCGATCCAGCCGAGGTCCTGGTCGCCGAAGCGGCCGTCGGCCATGAAATTGAGCCGCACGCCGAACTGCGCGTTGTTGCCGAACTGCGGGTGCGCGTCCAGCGGCAGGTGGTAGGCCAGCAGGTTGACCTGGGCCGCCAGCAGCCGCTCGATGCGGCCCTTCAGCCAGCCGGTGATGCGGCCGTCGTGGCCTTTCCAGAACAGGCCGTGGTGCACCAGCAGCGCATCGGCGCCGCGCTCGATCGCCGCCTCGATGAAGGCCTGGCTCGCGGTGACGCCCGACACCAGCTTGCGCACTTCGGGTTTGCCCTCGACCTGCAGACCGTTCGGCCCATAATCGCGGTAGCGGCCCACGTCCAGCAGCGTGTTCAGGTAGGACTCGATTTCGGAGCGTGCGGCCATGACACAGGACCCTGTTGATGCGCAAGACGTGGCTGATTTTCTCCCAGGCCGTGACGGTGGCCGTGGCCGTGCTGTTCGTGGTCGCCACGCTGAAGCCGGATTGGGTGCGGCGCCAGCCGGGCAACGGCCTGCCGAGCATCGTGTCGATCAGCCAGGCGCCGTCGATCCAGAACGTGTCGCTGCCGCCGGGCGGCAGCGCTCCCAGCTACAGCGGCGCCGCGCGGCGCGCCTCGCCGGCGGTCGTCAGCATCACGGCCAGCAAGGCGCCGGCGCGCAGCCCGCACGGCGAAGACCCGTGGTTCAAGTTCTTCTTCGGTGAGCAGGGCGCGCAGCAGCGCGAGCAGCCGCAGGTCGGCCTCGGCTCCGGCGTGATCGTCTCGCCCGAGGGCTACCTGCTGACCAACAACCATGTCGTCGAAGGTGCCGACGACATCGAGGTGCAGCTGGTCGATGCGCGCCGCGCGAAGGCCAAGGTGGTCGGCAGCGACCCCGACACCGACGTCGCGGTGCTGAAGATCACGCTCGACAAGCTGCCGGTGATCGCGTTCGGCAGCGCCGAGACGCTGCAGGTCGGCGACGTGGTGCTCGCGATCGGCAACCCGTTCGGCGTCGGCCAGACGGTGACCTCGGGCATCGTCAGCGCGCTCGGCCGCAACCAGCTCGGCATCAACACCTTCGAGAACTTCATCCAGACCGACGCGGCCATCAACCCCGGCAATTCGGGCGGTGCGCTGGTCGACACCAACGGCAACCTGCTGGGCATCAACACCGCGATCTACTCGCGCAGCGGCGGCAGCCTGGGCATCGGCTTCGCGATTCCCGAGACGACTGCACGCCAGGTGATGGAAGGGCTGATCCGCGACGGCCAGGTCACGCGCGGCTGGATCGGCGTCGAGCCGCGCGACCTGACGCCCGAGATCGCCGAGACCTTCAACCTGCCGATCAAGGAAGGCGTGCTGATCACCGGCGTGCTGCAGAACGGCCCGGCCGCGAGCGGCGGCCTGCGCCCCGGCGACGTGGTCGTCAAGGTGGCCGAGACGCCGGTGGGCAACACGGTGCAGCTGCTGGCCGCGGTGGCCGCGCTGAAGCCGAAGGAAAAGGCGCAGATCGGCGTGCAGCGCGGCGACAAGGCGATCGAGATCAGCGTGATGGTGGCGCAGCGGCCACGCAGCAAGGTGGTACCGCGGCAGGAGTGAGGCCCGGAGGGCGTCCGACCCTCCGCGCGTCACACTTTCTGTGTCGTGTCTTCCGGCGCCTGCGTGTGCTTGATGAAGATCACCGAGGCCCAGATGCCGACCTCGTACAGGATGCACATCGGGATCGCGAGCGCGAGCTGCGAGACGATGTCGGGCGGCGTCACGACGGCCGCGACGATGAAGGCCAGCACGATGAAGTAGGCGCGGAACGCCTTCAGCTTCTCGAGCGTGACGATGCCCATGCGCGCCAGCACGACCACGACGATCGGCACCTCGAAGGCCGCGCCGAACGCAACGAACATCGTCAGCACGAAGCTCAGGTACTCCTGGATGTCCGGCGTGGCCGCGATGCTCTTCGGCGCGAAGGTCTGGATGAACGCGAACACCTTGCCGAACACGAAGAAGTAGCAGAACGCGACGCCGATGAAGAACAGCAGCGTGCTCGAGACCACCAGCGGCAGCACCAGCTTCTTCTCGTGCGTGTAGAGCCCCGGCGCGACGAAGGCCCACACCTGGTACAGCACCACCGGCAGCGCCAGCAGGAAGGCCGCCATCAGCGTGATCTTCAGCGGCACCAGGAAGGGCGAGATCACGTTGGTCGCGATCAGCTTGCCGCCGGCCGGCAGCGCCGCCACCAGCGGGTGCGCCAGCAGGTCGTAGAGCGCGGCCGGGCCGGGGTAGAGCGCGAGGATGCCGAAGCACACGCCGATCGCGATCACGGCGCGGATCAGCCGGTCGCGCAGTTCGATCAGGTGCGTGACGAAGGGCTGCTCGGTGCCTTCCAGCTCATCGCGGCCGTCGCTGTTCAACTTCATGGGGAGGGATTCAGGGTTCGCGGGCCGAGGGGGTTCAGGCCGAAGAGCGCGGCGGGCGGAAGCGCGCGACACGCGCCGCGCCCGACTGCGCCTTGTTGCGCACGCCGTGGCGCTGCTTGTACCACTGCGGCGTCGCGCCACGCTTCAGGCGCCAGTTCTTCTTCGGGTGCTTGTATTGCGGCGGCGGGGGTTCCCAGCCGAGGTGCTGGCCGCTGTTCGGGCTCGAGACGGCGTCACCGGGCGCATCCCAGGCGCTGGCCATGTCGGCGCGCGTCTGGTGGATCTCGTTCGACACCGACTGCTCGACGTTGCGGGCCGCGTCCTCGAACTCGCCCTTCATCTTCTTGAGCTCTTCGAGCTCGATCGAGCGGTTGACCTCGGCCTTCACGTCGGCCACATAACGCTGCGCCTTGCCGAGCAGGTGTCCGACGGTGCGGGCGACCTTGGGCAGGCGCTCGGGGCCGATGACGATCAACGCCACGGCACCGATCAGCGCGATCTTGTCGAACCCGAAGTCGATCATGCGGCCGCCATCCGACGGGCCAGCCCGAGCCGGCCTCGGATGCTCACGATTTGGTCTTCGCTTCGACGTCGACGGTGTTCGGATCGGCCGGCTTCTGGCCGACCTGTTGCGACGGCGGCACGGCGGCGTCGGTGCCGGCATTGGCCGAGCCGTCCTTGATGCCGTCCTTGAAGCCCTTCACGGCGCCACCGAGGTCGCTGCCGATGTTCTTGAGCTTCTTGGTGCCGAACACCAGGACCACGATCACCAGCACGATGAGCCAGTGCCAGATGCTGAATGAACCCATGATTCTTCTCCTGCGGGAAATAGCGGATTCTAGGTGGTGGCCGAGTCAACCCTTGGCCCATGGCCTTGGGCCGCCGATGACATGCATGTGCAAATGTGGGACTTCCTGCCCACCATCGGCGCCGGTGTTGATCACGGTGCGGAAACCATTGGTTGCACCCTGCTCGCGGGCGAGCCCCGGGGCCAGCGCCAGCATCTTGCCGAGCAGGGCCTGGTGCTTCTCCGGCACGGCGTCGTACAAGGACGCCAGGTGCTCCTTCGGCACGATCAGGAAATGGATCGGCGCCCACGGCGCGATGTCGTGGAAGGCGATCAGTTCGTCGTCTTCGTAGACCTTGCGGCTGGGGATCTGGCCCGCCGCGATCTTGCAGAAGATGCAGCTTGGATCGTGGCTCATGGCGCAGGCACCGGCATCGGCGTGTTCGAGTTCAGGTTCACCCAGCCGCGCACGACGCGGTAGAGGAACCAGATCGAGATGATCGCCCAGGCGATCCAGCCGGGGATCAGGAACAGGAACCACAGCGGCAACGTGACGACGTACAGCACGGACGCCCAGATCACCGAGCGGATGCGCCAGCGGAAGTGCGACTCCTGCCAGCTGCCGGCGGCTTCGTCCTTCTTCACCAGGTCGAGGATGAAGGCGACGATCAGCAGCGTGATCGAGGCCTGCGTGCCGGGCAGCACCGCGCCCACCGCGACGACCGCATGCAGCAGGTAGCTGATGTGGCCGATCGTCTTCAGCGACGAGTCCCGTTCAGAAGTGTTCACGACATCGTTCATGTTCCGTCCGCCTCTCGGGTTTGCAACTTGCGCGCGGCGAATTCCTCGAGGCCCGACAGGCCCTCGCGCCGCTCCAGCTCGGCAAGCACGTCGGCCGGTGTCAGGCCGAAGGCGCTCAGCGCGAGCATCGAATGGAACCACAGGTCGGCGACCTCGTAGACGATCTTCTGGCGGTCGCCGTCCTTGGCGGCCATCACCGTCTCGGTGGCTTCTTCGCCGATCTTCTTCAGGATCGCATCGGTGCCCTTGTGGAACAGCCGGGCGACGTAGCTCTTGTCCGGGTCGCCCTGGCGGCGCGACTCGATCACCGCCGCCAGGCGGGCCAGCGTGTCGTTGCCGTTGTGGGGGGTGCTCACCGCGGTTTTCACATCCGTCATTTGTAGATCGTCCCGGGGTCTTTCAAGACCGGCTCGACGGTCTGCCAGGCGCCGTCCTTGTAAAGCTGGAAAAAGCAGCTGTGGCGGCCGGTGTGGCAAGCAATGCCGGGCTCATGCCCTCGCTGCGTCACCTTCAGCAGCAGCACGTCGTTGTCGCAATCGAGGCGCATCTCATGCACCTGCTGCACGTGCCCGCTTTCCTCGCCCTTGTGCCACAGGCGCTGGCGCGAGCGGCTGTAGTAGACCGCTTCGCCGAGCTCGGCGGTGCGGGCCAGCGCCTCGCGGTTCATGAACGCGAACATCAGCACGTCGTTGCTGCCGACCTCCTGCGCGATCACCGGCAGCAGGCCTTGCGCATCCCACTTGATCTCGTCGAGCCAGCTCATCGGGCGAGTGTATCTGTCGCGTAAGTCGGCCCCGAGAAACCGCGTTCCTCGGCGAACCAGGCCAGCACCGGCACGGTGCCGGGCAGCACCGGCTGCACCTGCACCGGCAGGGTCTGCCACGCCATCTGCTGGCGCTCGCGCATCTCGAACTCGCCGGTCCACTCGAAGACCTTGCAGAAGTGCAGCCGCACGCGCGCATGGGGGTAGTCGATGACCTCGACCTTCCACGGCTGCACCGGCCCGATCGTGATGCCGATCTCCTCGTGCAATTCGCGGCGCAGCGCCTGTTCGACGCTCTCGCCGGCCTCCAGCTTGCCGCCGGGGAATTCCCAGTAGCCGGCGTAGACCTTGCCTTCGGGCCGGCTGGTCAGCAGGAAGCCGCCCTCGGCATCGATCAGCACGCCGACCGCCACCTCGACCGGCGTGCGTTCGTCGCCGCCGCTCATGAGGCGTGCCGCCCGGCGTAGTCTTTCGCGAACTGGAACGCGACCCGGCCCGAGCGCGAGCCCCGCTCCAGCGCCCACACCAGCGAGGGCTGGCGGGCGGCGGCGATCTCGTCTTCGCCGACCCCGAAGCCGCGCAGCCATTGCGCGACGATCGCGAGGTATTCGTCCTGGCTGAACGGGTAGAAGCTGACCCACAGCCCGAAGCGTTCGCTCAGCGAGATCTTCTCTTCGATCACCTCGCCGGGGTGCACCTCGCCATCGTCGGTGTGCTGGTACGTGAGGTTCTCCTTCATGTATTCGGGCAGCAGGTGGCGGCGGTTGCTGGTCGCGTAGATCAGCACGTTGTCCGACGCCTGCGAGACCGAGCCGTCGAGGATGGACTTGAGCGCCTTGTAGCCGGGCTCGCCCTCGTCGAAACTGAGGTCGTCGCAGAACACGACGAAGCGCTCGGGCCGCTCGGCCACCAGGTCGACGATGTCGGGCAGGTCGACCAGGTCGGCCTTGTCGACCTCGATCAGCCGCAGTCCCCGGTCGGAAAACTCGTTCAGGCAGGCCTTGATCAGCGAGCTCTTGCCGGTGCCGCGCGCACCGGTCAGCAGCACGTTGTTGGCCGCATGGCCGGCGACGAACTGCGCGGTGTTGCGCAGCAGGCGCTCCTTCTGCGGCTCGACCTCGACCAGCTCATCGAGCCGCACGTGCGCGACGTGGCGAACCGGCAGCAGCTGCCCGGTGGCACCGCGCCGGCGGTAGCGAAACGCGATCGACGCCGACCAGTCGGGCGCGGCCAGCGGCTGCGGCAGCACCGACTCCAGCCGGGTGAGCAGCGCATCGGCGCGTTGAATCAATTGCAGCAACGTGTCGGGGGCGAAAGACATGCAGGACCGCCGGGTCGACCGGCACCAAGGCTGGAACGGGCCGCCAGTGTAGCGGTCGCGTTTTGGTGCCCGGATCAACCACGCCCGGCCACGACGGCGGAACGCGGCGCACACCGGTACGTCCCCCGCCCGGCCGACTTGGCCTCGTACAAGGCCTTGTCCGCCAGCGCCATCAGGGAACCCTCGGTGCTGTCGTCGCCTTCGTAGAACGAGATCCCGATGCTGGTCGTCACGCTCAGCGAGTGCCCCAGCACCTGCTGCTCCGCCGAGACCGCCGCGAGGATCTTGCGGGCCAGGAAATGCGGCTCGTCCACCGTGTTCAAGCCTTCGAGGATCACGACGAATTCGTCGCCCGCCAGGCGCGCCACCGTGTCGGTCTTGCGAACGCTGGCCGACAGCCGCTGCCCGAAGGTCTTCAGCACCTCGTCGCCTCCGGCATGGCCCAGCGTGTCGTTGATGGCCTTGAACTTGTCGATGTCCATGAACATCAGCGCCATCGGGCGCCCGCTGCGCCGGCAGCGCGACATCGCCTCCGAGAAGCGTTCCTCGAACTGCCGCCGGTTGGCCAGCCCCGTCAGCGCATCGACCCGCGCCAGCGTCTGCAGTTTCCGCTCGAGTTCCTTCTGCGCCGAAATGTCGTTCGTCAGGCTGTACACGCCGATCACCCGGCCCTGCTCGTCGCGGTGCGGCAAATAGTTGACCTGGAAGTGCCGCGGCCCCTGCCCCAGCACCGCCACCGTCTCGAACTGCACCGTCTCGCCGCGCAGCGCGCGCTCGATCTGGCGCTGCCGCAACGCCATCACCTTCGGCGGCAACACGTCCTGCATGCGCCGGCCCATCGCATCGGCCACCCGGATCCCGGTCCAGGCCTCGAACACCGGGTTGCAGAACTGGAAGCGCAGGTCGGTGTCGACGTACGTGATCAACGCCGGC
>Ga0247784_1000481_pt1 | contig 10800 bp, 8 predicted proteins | sample UWRJL169409R5_FD_179909 | JGI IMG/M metagenome (GOLD analysis project Ga0247784, IMG submission 179909) | Plant litter microbial communities from Arlington Agricultural Research Station in Wisconsin, United States - UWRJ-L169-409R-5 | ecosystem: Environmental > Terrestrial > Plant litter >...
TCGCGGCGCGACCGATCATGTTGGAGTTGCGTACCGGAGTTGCGACGGTAGTCGGCTTGTTCGGCGCTACGGCGAGCTTCGATCCCTGGAGCCGATTGTGCCTAGGCGCTGGTCTCGGCGCCAACACCTCCGGCGCGCAACTGGCGGCATTTGGGCGCGTGCGGCCGCTCGTATTCATGGGTAAGCGATGGGCGCGTCTGCACGCCGTTGGGCTCGAGCTAGGGTACTCGACTGGCCCGTTCAGCAACGCTTTCATCGACTCCCGCGCCGACCCCTCGGGGGGTTCGGGGCCCACTTACTCGTATGATCGCGTGCACTGGCTTCAGCCTCAGATAACCTACGAGACGCGCAGCTACCGCGGCTTCAACTTGCTCGCCGGCATCGGCGTGGAGATCCCACTCGCGGCTCAGGGGTATCACTGCTTGAAGGAAGAGCTGTGCGCCGAAAATGAGATTGGCGTGTTGCCGACATTCACCGTCGGTCTGGGTTGGGCGATCGGGCTTTGATTCAGAGCTGCGGCCGCACGCTTGCCGGCGTGGCCGTGCTGCGCGCGAGGGCAAGCAACTTCTGCGCGGTTTCGATCTGCTCTTCGCCGCGATTGCGGAACAGGAACAAGCCCTTGGTATTGGCTCCGCCGCTGCCTTCGACCACGATCGCGACCTCACTCTTGCGCCCGTCGTTGAAGGCGACAATCGTGTTGCGTGTGCCAGGCACGTACGAGACACCGGTGCCGCAGCACGTATTGGTGAGCAGCACCCCTTGGCCCACGGCGGCTGCGTCTGGGTTGTCGCGCAAGCGGAGCTTATTTTGCAGAACGGTCGTGTGATCGGCCGCGAATACCAAGATCCCGACCATCGAGAAGTCGGCGAAGCCGTCGGGTGGGCTGCCCTCGATGGTGTTATCCAAGATCAGGTTGTCTTCGGGGCGGTTGATTGGCGCGGCATCTCCGCCGGGCGCTGCGACTTCGTCACGTGCCAGCTGGATCACGATGCCGTCGCCGCCGGTGCATGGGCCCGTACAGTCGAGCACGGTGAGGTTGCGAATTTGATTGTGCTCGATGCGCCAGCGATCACCGCCCGTGTTGGTGATGGCTTGCGCCGTGCCCTCGAAGTGGTTGTGCGAGATCTCGATGTCGCGCGCGAACCGCGCGAAGATGCCGAACGACAGCGGCGCCAAATTGGCGCTCGAAACACCGCGGCCGTCGAACACGAAGCCGCTGATTTTCGTGCCATTTGCCGGGTTCTTGCCGTTCGGTCCGGGCATGAAGAAGCCGACGCGGGTGTTGCCCAGCGTAGGGCCGCTGGCACAGCCGATGATTCGCGGATTGCCGACGCCCACCAAATCGACTCGCTTGCCGATGGTCGCGCCGCAGTAGGCACCGGGTGAAACGCGGATTTCGTCGCCGTCACGCGCGTTGTCGACCGCCGCTTGAATCGTGGCGAACTTTCCGGGCACCCGCAACAGCTTGGCGCTGGCTAGCGCCGGTGAACAAATCAGGCCCAGACAAACCGCGGCACCGAGCAACGACCCTCGTCCCATGACTTTACTCCTGACTGCCCTTCGCCACTCACGAAGGGCGCCTATGATCGCCCTCGCCCGCAATGCACACCAGCAAATTGATGCGCTCGAACGCGAAAGCGCGCGCGACTAGTCTGCAACACTCGCGCGCGCCCGCTGATCCGCCGCTAACAGGGCCGACGAGGCGAAATTGCGCGCCGAAAACGCGCGAATCGACAGGCGCTATTGCGCTGCGATCCAAGCCAGTACGCAGGCTGCATCTTCGTCGCTGAGCGCGGGGCGGGCGAGTGGCATGGGCGAACCGCAGGGCGGAGTCGGCGAGAGCTTCTGGTAGATGAGGCTGGATTCGGGGTTGGCCGGATCGGCAAGCGTCGAGCTGCAGCCGATGCCTGGCACCCCGACGACGCGCGCCGCGACGCCGGGCGAAACGAGGTCCAAATCCTGCTGCGGGCCCGTTGCCCCGTGACAGCCGGTGCCGCCGCAGCTCGGGACGAAGATGCGCTCGACCACATCCCCGCAGGGGCCGGCATCGGACTCCATGCCCGCGTCCGAGCCCGCTTCAGCAGGGGGCGCGGCGTCGTCGCCGCCGGTCCTGCCGCTGTGCCCTCCGGATGCATTGCCAGCGTTGCCGGCGTCCACCAAGAAACGTTCTTTGTGCTCGAGCGTGCCGGGGCAGCCGACCAGCAGCAACGCGCCGAGCGCCAAGCCCAAGGCGCTCGCTACGCGGAAACCGGCGACCAAGCGATCAGTGCGCATAGCGAACCCCCAAACCAACCTGCAGCTGTTGGTCCAGCGCACCGCCCGCGACGGTGGTGTCCCCGACGCGAGGCTCGAACGAGGCGAAATAGCGGGTGTAGCGCCCGGTGAGGCGGGCTTCGAGACCCGGGATGATTGCCACCGCGCAGCCGAGCTCACCATCGATGCCCGCAACCTGCGGATCGCGAAAGCGCTCGTAGATTTCGCCGGGCGAAGTCACCGCCAAGTAAGCGATGCCGAGCATGGCTGAAACACGCCCCGCGAGTAGTACCCGCCCGTCCAAGCCAAAGCGGAGCGAAACGGTGCGAGCGCTCGGAAGCAAGGCTTGGATTCGAGAGGTGCTGCTCATCACGAAGTAGCTCGCGTCGGCGCCGATTAGCACGCCGAACTCCAACGGATGTCGCCCCGGCACGAGCAGTCGCTCACGCACTTCACCGCTGAAGCGCGTCCAACTGGTGTCGATTTTATCACCCTCGGGGGTAGTTGAATCCAGCCCGAAGGCGCGGCTGAGACGGCCGCGAAAGCCGAGGTCGCGCAGCACGGGTACGTCGCTCGTCGCCAATGGGTAGGCTTCGAGCCCGAAACTCGCCATGGGGGCGATCGACAATTTGTAGGGCCTGAGCGAGCTGCCCAGTTCGTCGCTGTACTCGAAACGGCGGCTCGCCACATCCATGCTGACCGACACGCCAACCTCCGTGCGCCCGGCGGCCAAGCGCGCGGCCTCACGACGTCCGAGCGCTTCGTGATCGGCGGGGCTCGCGACTTCTCCGTCGGTCGGGGACGCGGATGCGAGGGAAACCTCGGCTTCCCCGTCCGCGCGGGATGCCTTGCCCACGCTTGGTAGCGCTTCCGGTGCTGGTTTCGGTTCTGCAGGCGCGAGCGCGCTGTCGTCTATTTGGGGCGGTGCGGGCGCTTCCGGTTTCGCCGGCGCCTTGTCGGTCGCGTCCGTCGCAGAAGTGGTTTCGCTCGTGGCGGGCGCCGGAGGCTTCGGCTTTGCTTTGCCGCGCTTGGCAGCCGAGGCGTGGGGCGAAGCGAGCACGAGCGCTGCGGCCAACGCTAGGCCGCGCGCGAGAAGGAGGCTTTGGCGCATCGAGATGTCAGGCGATGATGCTGCGGATGGCCGTGCCCGAGGTGATCTGATCGTTCAGTTGAGCGTCGGTCAGGCCGATGCCCGCGCCGAGGGTTTTTGCGACCGAGGCCAAGCTTTCGCTCGCGGGGACATCCCCCCCGTCGGCGGCTGCGCCGCTGCTCGGGTCGATGTCCGAGGCGTGGCCGCCAGGCGTGATGCCGCCCACGACCGAGCCTTTGAAGCCCTTGCCGATCATCAGCGCGACGGAGTGCGATGCATTGTGCCCGCGACCATTCAAAGAGTCGAAGGTGCGGCCGAACACGTTCAGGGTGGCGAACGTCACTTTGTCCTCCAAGCCGTAGCTCTTCAGCTTGGTCATCAAGGTCTTGATGTTGTTGATCGAGGCCGTGGTCTGCGAGGCTTCGTTGGCAAAGTTGTTGTCGCTGTGATTGTCGCCGGAGAACGGCAGATGAATGGTCACGACCGGCGTGACGTTCATCTTGATCAGCAGGGCGGCGGCGGTTACTTGGTTGGCGGCGTCATCGCTCTGGATGGTGGCCAGATCGGAGGCCACTTGCTGAATCATCGTGCGCAGATCGTTTTGCGACAGCGCCATGTTGTCCAGGTAGGCGCGCTCCGCCGTGGTTTGAGCGCGGTTCTCTTTCAACGTTTGATTCAGCTTGTTCAGCGTGTCGTCACGCAAACCCTGCAGGGTGGCCGCCAAGTCTTTAGGGGCCGAAAGCACGGCTTTGAGCCCGGTGGGGGTGAGCTTGGGCAGGTATTGCCCTTCGAACGAGAGCTGCTCCCCGCCGATGGTCACGGGCTGCGGCTGCACCGTATTGAAGCACGAGCGCATGGTCTTCGCGAAATAGGAAGGCAGCCACTGGCCACGCCGAAGCGAGCCAAACAGCTCCAGCACGCGCCCGAGCTCCCCGTGGTTCGCGGTGCCGGTGGAGTGATGGAAGAACACCGTGCGGTCCAAGATGTTCTGCGGCAGGGTCGACCACGGCTTGGCGGCAGTCCACTTCTGCCCGCCGATCGTGAGCTGGGTCGCGGTCATCGACATATCGGTCGGATCGGAGTGATTGATCGTGCCGGCCGCGAACGTGGCTGGCAAATCGTAGGTGCCAGGAACGTTGCAGTTCAAGGCATCGCCGTTGGCCGACATGGATAAGATCAAGTACTGCGCGCCAGCGGCGCAGGCATCATCCGCGTGCACCGACTTGGGATTGAGCAAGAACGAGACGGGCAGGCCGGTGGCCATCGCGCGTAGGCCGATCAGGCCGGCGCCGGCGAGGGAGGCTTGTAGCAGTTGGCGACGATTGAGGATGCTCATGGGTTCTCTCCTACAAGCCGATGGCGACGGATGTGGGCGAAAGGCACGCCACGATGAAGGTGGATTTGAGTGCGTCGGTTGGCTTCGCGCCCGCCGTGATCGCGGCGTCGTAGTGTTCGGATAGCAGCTGGGTGACGACGGCGCTGTTCGGGTCAGCCGAAGTGATGCCCATGATGTTGGCAACGAAGTCGGTGATTGCGGCGTCCTTCTTGGTGCTGTCGTAGCGGCTCTTGGTCTTGTCGACGGTCAGGCCAGCGGCGTACGCACACAGCGACTCCGTGGCGCCGCGATAGAACGGCGTTTGGTCGGTGGACAGTGCAGGTGCTTCCGCGCCGCGCAAGTAGCCATCCAAGGGGATGTTGTTGGTTACGGCGATCTTGGTGGTGTTGTCCGTGATGCCCACGCACAGGCTGGTCGCCAGCTGGAGACGATTGGTCAGCGCCGCGCAGAAGTGATCTTGGCGAGAGATGCTGACCGTCTCGCCCAGCTCACGCCAGGTTTTCGTGGCTGCTTGGCCAGTGACGAGCGGGGAGGAGAACAACTCCAAGAGCAGCGTGTGGAAGTCGTACTTGGAGTCGACGAACGCTTGGACGACGCGCTTGAACTCCGGATCCTGCTCCGAGCAGCCGCTGGAGTTGGCGTAGTAGCAGAGCTTTTGCGCCCAAGCGCTGGCGTACAGCGGATGCTCGACCAGCGCATTGGCGAAGTCGTCGAACGAGGTGAGCTGGGCCTTCTCTCCCAGGTAGTCGAAAGAAGCGGTGGAGAACACCTGCGCGGGATCGTGCTGCGTATGGTACGAGTACGTGAACGATTGGCGGAAGATGTTCCGCATCGGGTCCATCGTTTGGTGGCAGCTGTAGCAAGGGCTCGTCGGGTCCGAGTGCTGACCATCCTTGCCGTTGTCGAGCACGGTGGACGTGCCCTTGTCGACGGGGTTGATGCTGCGGCCGAGGCCGACGATCAGCGCTTGGTTCAGCGTATCGCGGTGCTGATTGCTGTTGTTCGTCGTCCAGTTCGCGAAGAACGCGGGGGTGGTGAAGTAGCCCACGCGCGGCGTGCGCACGACGATCTCGTCGATGCCGCGCAGGGTCGGTAGATCGTAAAATGGGGTCAGCTTCTCGCCGGCATTGGCCACGCGCACGGTGACGGGACGCCAGATCACGTCTGCCGCGGTGACGTTGGGCGAAGTGAAAGCGACGCCGCCGCTACAGTTGTATTGGTAGAGGTTCTTCTTGTCCGCCGGGACGTCATCCGGGATGGTGAGTGTCGGCGGGCCGTTCGGATCGGCTGGGTCGTTTACGTAGTTGCGCGTTGCGTAGCCAAACAAGCCCAAGAACGCCGCTGAAACGCTGGTGTATTTGCGCTGGTTGTAGGCGACGTCCGCCTTCATCGCGTTGCCGTTGGCGTCGACCAGCACGTGACCGGTTTCGTCCAACTGGGGCATGCTGCACTTGAAGGCAGAGGGCACGGCGAAGTGCATGAAATTCGGGCTCGCCGGGTCCAGCGTTTCGCTGAGTGGGATGTTGTTCGGCACCACCGGCATCGCGGCGGGGTCGAGCGGCGGCTGATAGGTGAGCCAGAACGCTTGCGTGGTGCTCAGCGTGCCGTCTGGCATGGGGACGCTGATCGACTGCTTACCCGCGTCATCTACCTGCGCTTGATCGAGCGCGAGGTAGAACGCCATCAGGGTCGGCGTCATCATGAACGTGTGGGTGGTCACGGTGTCCGTGAACGGTTTGCCGTCGGCGATGGTCTTCAGCGCCGTGCGCGACATCGACTCTTGAGCTTGGGTGAACAGCGGCAAGTTCGTCAGGTTGTCGACGCTCAGCTGATCGAAGAAATCATTCTGCGAGATTTGCGTTTGCTGGAACGCCTTGCTGAAGAACGTGCCGAGCTTGGCTTGCGCCTCGGGACGCACGAACCAGGCATCGACCATGTCCTTCAAAGCGGCCGGATCTTGCTCGACAGCGGAGATCTCTTCTTCCGTTGCGGGGAGGCCGAGCAGCAGGTTCTTCACCTTGGCCACGTACACGCGCGCCTGCACCGGCTCGAACGGGATCTCGACCGCGGCATCGGGCGAATCATCCGACCCCGAGCCCGACGTGGACGACGAGTTCCCCGATGAAGAGTCGTGGCCCGTTCCGGAAGAGCCCGCCGAAGACGACGAGTGCGTGGGCAGCACGTCGAGCGTTCCCGTGCAGGCGACGGCGACGGCGCCCGCGACCAACGCTGAAGCCGACCAGGCGTGTATGAGTCGAGACGACATAGAACTACTCCTCTCGAGGCCCTGAAATCTCAGCACCCGAAATAGGTCTCTAGACTCTCTCATACGGCACGTGTCTCGTCCAACACTTATCAATCGAGTCTTCTCCGCGAATGAGGTGTGAGCCGCGCGCAGGGTCACGCCTGCACACGCATGGACCCCTCTGTGCCGGCACACGCGTAAGCGTGCACGCGACGCTCGTGCGAGCGCCAGCGCAGCGCGTCTCACTCGAGAGAGTTGCAGCTTGCATTCGTGCACGTACACGCGCGATTTCGTGCATGCAGTGCGCGCGCGGCCTGCACCGCGCTCATGCTGCGCACGATTTCGCGCTGGGAAATTTCCGAGCTGCAAAGAACGACATTGGGGCCCGCTGCCTACGGGGGCGCCGCCGCGGATACGTCTCTGATTTGGATCGCGGTCTGGCTTTTTAGTTTGGCAGGTGCCGTGACGATCGCGGCCAACGGGCTCGTTCCGCGGGCCCGGAAGAGTCCGTCTCTCGGTTCTGCGTCGGCTCTGGAACCGGTTGCACAGGCGGTTTTGGCGCGTGCGCGGGGAGTCGGAAAGCATTACGCTGCCAGGCGGGGAGCGGGGTAGGCCTGCTTCGGTTCGAAGCGTTCATTCGAGATGGGTTGAGACAAATGTCGTTGCGCGGCTCTGGTTTGTTGGCTTTCACTTGTGTGCTCGAAATTGTGCCTGGGGTCGTGGCCTGTGGCGGCAACCCGCCGTCGAGCGGCGCGGCAGGTTCAGGTCCGAGTGCGGGGGCCAGCGCAAGCGACGCTGGAAGCGAAAGCGCGCTGGCAGGTGCCGGCGGCGCGAGTGCCGGTCGAGGCGGCGCAGCGATGGGCGGCGCGGATGCCGGTCGAGGCGGTGCAGCGATGGGCGGCGCGGATGCCGGTCAAGGCGGTGCAGCGATGGGCGGCGCAGCGATGGGCGGCGCAGCGATGGGCGGCGCAGGTGCCGGTCAAGGCGGCGCAGCGGCGGGCGGCGCGAGTGCCGGTCAAGGTGGCGCAGCGGCCACCGGTGGCAGCGCCGGTTGTTCCGGGCTCAGTCAGACGCGCTCTGCGCGCACGGGTAAGAGCGCTGGCTTCTCGGGCGGCTACATGACGAACTACTACCCGCTCTACAGCCATGCGTGCAGCACTGCGGCTGATTGTTCGGCGGCGTGCGTGACTGCGGGCGGCACCCAAACCTCGTGCGCCGCCTCGGAATGTGTCGACAGTACGCCGGACTATTGTTTGCCTCCCACGTATTGGTTCGATTTCGACCAATTGCTGACCGAAGGCAATACGCAAGAGTCCTCGGTCTGGATCATCATGGTCAACAATCCGTACCGTGATCAGCTGCTGGCCAGCAATTTTCAGTTCGAGATTCCGAGCGGCGCAAAGATTACTGGTATCAGCTTCGCGATCAACGAGTCAGCGGGCTCCGCGAACATGATCGCCGACTACAGCGTTCGCGCTTTGGTCAACAATCTCCCGGTGGGCCTCGATCGCGGGCACACCACGGCCTGGACGACCACGTTTCACCCGGAGATATACGGCGGCGCAACCGATCTCTGGGGCACCACTTGGACCGCTGACGTCGTCAATGCCACGGGTTTCGGCATCGCGCTCACGCCGCTCTATCTCGATAGTGCCGGCAACGAGCGCGCTTACGTCGACTTCATCCGCGCGACCGTGACCTACGACACTTGCAAATAGCGCGGTAACACCAAACTCAAGCGCCGTGGCACTTCTTGTACTTCTTGCCGCTGCCGCACGGACACGGATCATTCCGGCCGACGACCGGGACCTGGGCGGCAGCGTTGTCGCTGGGCGCGCTCGGCAACGCGCGTTGCTGCGCGAGAAAAGCCACGGCTTCCGCCTCGCGGCCGCTATCGAGCAGCAGGCTAGCTATGCGCAGCGCGGCCTCGCTGCGCATGCTCGCCGTCGGCGCGATCGCCAGTGATCGTCGGTAGTATGCTTCGGCAGCGTCGGCTTCGGCGAGCTCGCGATACACGTCGCCGGCCCTGAATTCCGCGATGAAGGGCTCGCGGGCGGTCTCTAGATTCGTCAGCACGAGCTCGAGCGCGCGCTTTCGATCGCCGGCCTGCGCGTGGACTAGGGCGACTTGCCCTTTCATGTCGTCTGACGCGCAGAATTGCAGTGCTTCGGCGACGCGCACGGCCAAGGCGGTCTCGCCCACCGCGCCCACTCGGGTGGGCACATCCAGCAAGTGGCCGATGAATTCGAACTCGTGATCGAAAGCGGACAGGAGCTCGAGATTTTCGTCGAGCGCCCGCGCGAACAGCAACGTGGCTTCGCCCAGCTTGCGCAAAAGTGGACGAGTCGCTTCGGGCCCTGCGTCGAGCCCCAAGTCGTCCAGGGCCTCGAGCTGCTCGACTACGGCCGCTGCCAGCTGTCGCTGCCGTGGGTTGCCCGCACCGGTCGAGTGGCGAACGGTTCGATCGGTCATGGTCGGAGTTTAGCCGATCGCAACATCAATCCCAGCCGGTGCTGTCGCCCTTGGACAAGATGGCGCTCACGGCATAAACCTGGCCGCCGTACATCTTGAACATGTGCATGTCCGGGTGTCCGCCCGTGAACAACGTGAAGCCGACGCCGAGACCGGTCTCGACGTCGGCGATGACGAGACGGGGATTGAGCACGGTGCTCGAACTCGAAGCGGCGCAGCTCGCTCCCTCGCCGCAGACGAAGCTGCCTCCGCCGTTCTCCATGCGCTTGCAAGTGCTCGTGGTGTTGCACACGCCGGCCGGGAATTGCTTGAAGTATTTGGTCATCCAGCCCGTGAGCTCGGCTCGCGTATTGCGCTTGTCGGCCGCGACGGACTCTTCCCACTTGATGGTGTCCTTGCTTGCCGCGAGCGCGGTGGTGTTCGAGGTCACGCCCGTGTAGTCACCTTTTCGCGCGGCGATGGTTTCGATCTCGGTGATCTTCTGGTCGACGATCTTGATCCGGACCGCGACTGGAATGTCGGTCGTGCCATCGGGTACGACCGCTTCGCTCGCGGACATGCAAGTCTCGGTGTCGAGCGCGCTGTGCACGTATTTCAGCGCGCCGGCGGTCTTCCAGAGCGGGGCGTCAGCGGGCTTACTCTCTTTGCCGTTCTCGGTGAACTTCAGTGTGTCTGCCAAAGGCAGGGACGATGGATCGTGCGCGGCGAGCGCTTTGAAGTAGTTGTTCAGCGTGGTGCTCAACAGCTCGCGCGTACAGCCGCTGCTGCTACTACTGCCACCGGCGCCGCCAACCGGCGTTGCTCCGCCACTGCCATTGCCAGCGCCGCCTTGAGCTGGTGCGCCCGCCTGTCCGGTCGCGGACGAGCCTCCGTTGCCCGCGCCGGCACTGACGGCTCCCGCGCTGCCGCCATTTGCCTTGCCGGCGCTGCCATTCGCGCTGCCGCTTGCGGGGGCGCCGGCTTGGGCCGGGGCGCTACCGCCCGAGCTCGCTACGCCGCCCCCGGCACCCGCGTTGTTGCCCGCGCTTGGATCGCCCGAACAGCCCAGGCCGGCGCCGAGCATGATGCAGAACGCGCTGGCCACCGCGCCGCCCAATTTGATCCTGCGATTTGCCGTATTCTTGTGCGACTCGAGCATATTTGGCTACTCTAGCTGCCCGCTGGACCACCTCGCGTGATGGCCCGCGCGCCTGCATTCCGTGCTTGTCGGAAATTTCGGCTGCAAAATGACGAACTCTCAGCCACTGGCAGCGCGCGCGAATGCCAGCGCCCTACCACGCGCCCGCTCGGCGTGCGAGTCGCTCTGACACTTATCACGCGAACGACACGAAAGAAGAAAGCTGACCGAATGCATGTGTGGCCGGCTACTGCTAGATTGAAAGGCCTTACTTCGCGAGCGCAAGC
>Ga0247784_1000482_pt1 | contig 10797 bp, 7 predicted proteins | sample UWRJL169409R5_FD_179909 | JGI IMG/M metagenome (GOLD analysis project Ga0247784, IMG submission 179909) | Plant litter microbial communities from Arlington Agricultural Research Station in Wisconsin, United States - UWRJ-L169-409R-5 | ecosystem: Environmental > Terrestrial > Plant litter >...
TCGTCGCACGCGAGGTAGTGCGCCCCACAGACTGCGCCTCCGCCCTCACCTTGCCCCGCGTCGTGGCCCGCTTCGTGGCCCGCATCGAGCAGACCCGCGCTGCCCGCGCCAGCGGAGCTCGCGTCACTTGGTTCGCCTCCGCCCGCGCCGGCCGCGGCGCTCTCATCCGTTGCGCGCCCACAACCGCTGCCGGCGACCAGCGCGGCCAGCCCCGCCGCGATCACCCCGTTCAGCAGCCGACCCAATGACGCGCGTTCCCGTGACAGCATGTGTGCCTGATCGGAAAAAGTAGCAGAACCGGCCCCGGCTGAGCGTGACTTTCGTCGACACGAAACGTCACCGAGCAGCCTGTTTCAAGCTCATTTCGAGCGGAAGCCGTCACCCGCCCGACATCTCTCGATGCCACACACGCATCGACCCAATGGCTGATGACCGCACTTCATTGCGGATGGCCAGAGTTCCATTGGAGAGGGACGATCGCGTTCCAGCATCGTAACCCGGGGCCTGCAGGGTTTCCGTACTGTGCCGCCGAAGGCTTTGCCGAGCTACGACGTGACGCGTGACCATCAACGACCGACTCTCTCCCGATGAGAGACCGGGAGAGAGTGTGCGGGCTCGAGCGAACTACTGCACGACGGGAGGAATCACGCCTTTGTCGCGCGCGGTCTCGCAGCCGCGATCGACGCCGGTCATGCCATCTTCGGTCTTCACGACTTTGAACTCGACGCGGCGGTTCTTTTCCCACGCGGTCGGGTTGGAGGCGGCATCGAGCGGGCAGTACTCACCGTAGCCTTGAGAGACGAGGCGATTGCCCGTGACTCCGCGTGACTTCAACGCATCCATCACGGCTGCCGCACGCAGGCGAGTCAGGTTCAAGTTGTAGGCGTCCGTGTTGCGTTCGTCGGCATGACCGGCGACTTCCAGAACCGTGAACTCGGGATGACCTTTGAGGGTCGCGGCGACGGCATCCAAGATGCCGTTCGAGCCAGGTAGGATCTTGGCGCTGCCGGTCTCGAACTGGACCTTCTCGAGGATCACGATGTCGTTACCCTCGATGATGACCTTGCCCTTGTCGGGGCAGCCATCTTGATCTTGGAAGCCGTTGTAGGTCTCCGGCTCGTTCGGGCACTTGTCCTTCACGTCCGGGATCTGATCCTTGTCGTTGTCGGGATCGGGGCAGCCGTCGGCGTCTTCGAAGTTGTCTTTGTCTTCGGCGTCGTCCGGGCAGCTATCTTGTTTGTCGGGGATGCCGTCGTGATCGTTGTCGGGCTCCGGGCAGCCGTCGAGATCTTCGAAGCCGTCCTTGTCCTCCGGATCGTCCGGGCACTTGTCTTTCTTGTCCGGAATGCCGTCGCCGTCGCGATCGCCGTCGCGATCGATGTCCGGGCAGCCATCGGTGTCGTGATCGCCGTCGAAATCCTCGGGCACGTTCGGGCAGCGGTCGTTGACATCCAAGATGCCGTCGTTGTCGTTGTCCGGATCCGGACAGCCGTCTTCGTCTTTGAAGCCGTCGAAATCTTCCGGCTCATCGGGGCACTGGTCTTGATCGTCTTTGTAGCCGTCGCCATCGCGGTCGCCAATCGACGGCTCGTACACGAAGCCGAGGACCATGCGCACGTCGGCGGCTTCGAAGCCGGTCGAGATCGCGCGGCTGCCCGCGCCCATCATCAGGTAGCTGTTGCTCTCGATGAATAGCTTGATGCCGCCCAAGAACTCATTGCTGAACTTTTGCTTGCTGTCCGATTTGCCGGCGAGCTGGTAAGTGCCGTAGGACTCGGCCACGAGATCCAGCGCATCCAACACGCGATACGAGAGGCCGAAGTTGTACGTACCGAGGTTCGAGTACTCGAAGTTGCCCTCTTTGAGCTGGGGCTTTCCGGTGGAATCGTTCTCGAAGCGGGGATTGTCACCGGCGTGGCCGCGAAAGCCGACGTTCAGGCCGAGCTTGAACCTACGCTCGGCTCCGAACTGGTTTTCGATGACGAATTGCGGCCAGTACCAAAACTTGTCAGCGCCCAAATCACGCGGGGCACCAGAGACGGGAACACCGGCTTGGACGACGACGGCCAGACCGATGCCGCGATCCACTCGCGTCAGGCGCAGCTTGCCGTGGAGGGCGATGAAGCTGAGCTTCTGTGAGTCGAGCTTGGCGGAGTTATATAAGCCGGTGTCGTTGCGGCCGATGTTGTAGGCCGCGTCGCCCGTCATCAGATTCACGGGGATGCTCAACCCGACGGTGGCCATGTTGGCGACGCCGTAGTTGAAGCCAAAAGTGCCCTGGAACGAGTTCGATACGAGGGCTTTGACGCCGGCGCCCTCGGCGGTGACGTTGCTGCAGTTTTCGTCGGTGCAATCGCCCGAAATCGGATTTCCTTCCAAGTCCGTGGAATTGCCCTGCGGCGTGCTGCTGGACCGGGTGCGCATCAGATTGTGCCCGTAATCCAAGACCAGGCCGAAGCTCACGTTGCCCGCGCCGAGGATGTCCGAACCGTTGACCGAGAAGAAGCCTTTGGAGTCGATCGCAGGCCGAAACAGGTGCGTGTCCATGCCATCGCCGTTGGTGGCGGGCGCGCGCGTGGCCGACGCGAACTGCGCCTGAGCCACGCCCGGAACGAGAGCAGACGCGATGGCGAGCGTTGCGCTGAGGGTTGCAGCTGGCAGCAAGCCCGCCCGCTGAAGCCTGGTGATCCGCATCCGCCGCATGCTTCGTAGCCCTTTCGTGTCGCTGAAGTCTGGGGAAATACTAGAGCTTTAGCGAGGACCGACCGTAGCATCCTGGAAATTGCCGTGTCAACGTGAGACCACCACGAAATGCCCAGAAAGAAACGCGATTCGGGCGCGCGCTCGCACGCTGTCGGTCGCACACACTGCCACGCTGTCCGGCGCGCTTCTCGCCGCGCTCGCCCGAGGAAGACGCTAGGCGGAGCGCCGGTCGAGACGCTACTCTCACTCAGTCCGCGCTTCGCTGAGCGTCTATCGCCCCCGAGCGTGTAGGTTCAATGTCCGCGATGCGCCGATTGCCGCTCCTGAAATTTTTGATCGCATTTCTACTCTGCGCAGTCAGCGGATCGGCGCGCGCGCAAACGCCCACGCTGGCCGGTCGTTGGAGCGCCACCCCCATGCGTTCCGATTGGATCATCGGCGAATGGGGCAAAGCCTGCGGTCCGACGCCGAGCGGCGGCGGTGCAGCCGGCGGCGTAGTGACGATCACCAACGCCGGCAGCGAGCTGCATCTGAGTGGAGCAGGACGCGACTTCTCGACCACCGAGTGCTGGGAACAGTTTCCAGGCTTGTCTCGCATCAGTCACAGTAGCGGCCAGCGCGGCTGGCGAAGCACCTGCAAGACCAAAGTGGGCGATCCGCGGCAAGCCACGATCGTGACCACGATCAGCGCCACCGATAACCTGATTTCGTTCGACGAAACTGGGCAATATCAGTTCGTCATCACCGGCCAAAATTGCACCGCGAGCGTGCGCCGGACGCGCAGCTTGTCGCTCGTACAACGTGAGGGAGAGAGCGCGCCGGTCGCAACTGCGGCGCCGCCTCCCGCCGCCAGCGTGGCGCAGCCCAGCCCGAGCCCGAGCCCGAGCCCGAGCGCCGCGGTACCTGCAGCAAAAGTTTGCAAGGTTCCTGGACCTCCGGAACGACTCGAAGTGCGGCCCGCGCGCAAGCTGCTGCGCCCTGGCGACAGCTTCGAATTCCACACTTCGGTGCTGGACGCCGCCGGTTGCGCGGTTCCTCTCTCACCCCTGTGGAAGGTGGTCGGCGAGCACGCCTCGCTCGAACTGTCGGGGCCCGGCCGAGTCAAAGTTCCGGACTCCGCCGCCGAATCGACGGTCGAGCTGCAAGCGACGCTCGCCGGGCACTCGGCCCGCGTTACCGTCGAGATTGCCGCGAAGGACCGCTACGACGCCCTGCTCGCCCAAAAGGGCCTGAACGCCGAGGGCGAATCGAGCGAAGCGGCGGTGGCGCGCATCGCCACTACCGCGCTCGGCGGCGGCAGCGTCGTCACGCGGGACGACTCGCAGCGTCGGCGCATCATCTTCGTGGGTGTAGTCGGGGGTACGGCACTGGTCTTGGGCCTACTCGGCTTTGCACTCGTGCAACACAGCCGCAGAAAACCGCTCGAGCCAGAACCACGAGCGCCGCGTCCCCGACTGAACCCGGCAATCACTCCCAACAACCTGCCGCCGTTGGGCAAGGTGTGTCCGACTTGTCGCGAGGAATACCCGCCAGAAGCCGCCTTTTGCCCCAACGATGGCAACCGGCTGGTAGCGGCTCGGGGCAACGCGGAACCAGCGGGTCCGAGCGGCGGCGTCTGCCCCATCTGTGGCCAAGGGTACGACCCAGGCGTACTCACCTGCCCCAAGCACGGTGAAGAGCTCTTGCCTGCCGCAATGCAGGCCGGGGTGCGAATTGCCGACGCGGTACCGACGAAAAAGATCTGCCCCGTGTGCGGCAAGCAATATACTGGAGACAGTCAGTTTTGCGGTGGCTGCGGCGCCGCACTCGTGCCCGTGAATTGAACAAGTGAACGCAACGCTCCCTGGTGAAAGCCGCCGATGTAGCTTCGCCTATGCAGAGTTTGCTAAGGTCGCGCCGCGATGAAGATAGCCTGCGAGGCGTGTGGCGCCAAATACACGATCGCTGAAGACAAAGTTCGGGGTAGACGGGTCAAGATCCGCTGCAAAGGTTGCGGCACCCCGATCGTAGTAGACGGACAACATGGTGGTGGACCGAGTAATTCCGATGCCGAGACTGACGTTGCACTCGATCCCGAGGCACCTGTGATCTGGTCCGTGAATCTGAGCGAAACCGATTCGCGCACGATGAGCACCGAAGAAATCGTGGCCGCGTACGCCTCCGGAGTGGTCACCGCAGACGCCTTCATTTGGAAGGATGGCATGGCCGATTGGGTCCCGCTGCTGGACTCCGAGCTGGCCCCGCTCTTGGCAGGTGCCGCCGCCCCTGCCCCTGCCCCTGCCCCTGTTGCAGCCGCACCCGCCGCGCGCGGCGGTGGCGCGCTGTTCGGTGCGCCCAATCAAGCGGCGCAAGTATCGCGTCCCGCGGCCACCGCGCACGCGGCTCAGCCCAACACTCACGATCTATTCGGCAGCCTAGATACCGCCGGCTCCGAGCAGGATTTCGCAAACAACGCGCCGAGCGTGCCGCAAGCGGGCACGGGCGCCTACGACGACGGTAAGCTCACCGGCGCGCGCAACGAGAACTCCGTATTGTTCTCGCTCGATGCATTGAAAGCAGGCTTCTCGCCCAGCGCGCCGAGCGCGGCGAAACCCGCCGCCAAAGTGCCCGCCAAAGGTGCCCCCGGCGCGGCGCGTCCGCAGCAGCCTTCGAATCCGGATGATCCGTTCGGCATGAGCGCGGCCGCCGGCCTAATGGGCGGCAGCGGTGCTCTTTTCGGCGCGGACAACCAAGCGCTGATGACGGCGCCCGCGCCACCCCCGCCACCCGTCGTGCCCGTGCCGGCCCCATACGTCGCGGGTGCAATGCCCGCGGCGTACGTGCCGAAGAGCAACAAGCTCGTGTACATCGTCGGCGGCGTCGGCGCGGTGGTGATCATCGGGCTCGTGATCGCGCTGCTCTCGGGCAAGAAGAGCGACACCAGTGCGGCAACCGATGGCTCGGCAGCGCCCAGCGCCAGCTCGGCCCCCGCCGCCGTGGCCGAGAAGCCCGCCGAAGAACCCAAGAAAGAAGAGCCGCCCAAATCCGCCGAGACCGCGAGCGCGGCGGCGAGCGCCAGCGCCGCGCCGAGCGCCAGCGCCGCCACGACTACCAAGCCCATTGCGCAATCGGGCACCGGCACGGCCGTGAAGAAACCCAAAGAGGACGCTCCGCCCCCCGCGGATGCTCAGCCCTTCAGCAAAGCCTCGGCGATCTCCGCGCTCGGCGCCGCCGCGTCTTCGGCTGGCAGTTGCAAGAAGCCCGGTGGTCCCACGGGCCCTGGCAAAGCGACGGTCACCTTCGCGCCCAGCGGGCGAGTCACGACCGCGACCGTCGCGGGCGGTTCGTACGCGGGCACGGGCGTGGGCGGCTGTGTCGCCTCCGTTTTCCGCCGCGCGCACGTTCCTCCGTTCAGCGGCTCTGCGGTCACGGTCTCCAAGAGCTTTCAGATCAACTGACGCGCTCACAGAGCTCGCCATCTCGGCGAGCTCTGGCGGGTGAAGGCGCGACTGGCGTCGTACGCTCAGCTGCTATGCTGAGCCGTCGATGATCCGCCTGGAGCAGCTCAATAAGTCGTATCGCGGTGGCGAGACGGCGCTGCACGTGCTGCGTGACGTCGATCTGCGGGTCGAACGCGGCGAGCTGGTCTCGATCATGGGCTCGTCCGGTTCCGGCAAGAGCACCTTGCTCAACATCTTGGGCATCCTCGACGACTACGACTCGGGCGCGTACTACCTGGGTGATCGCCTGGTGCGTGCCCTCTCCGAGCGCGAAGCGGCCGGCTACCGGAACCGCTTCATCGGCTTCGTTTTTCAGTCTTTCAATCTGCTCGGCTTCAAGACGGCCCAAGAAAACGTGGCTTTGCCGCTGTACTATCAAGGGGTATCGCGTCGTACCCGCAATCGGATTGCGCTCGAGTACCTGGATCGGGTCGGGCTCCTTTCGCGCGCCAATCACTTGCCGAGCGAACTCTCCGGTGGTGAGCGGCAGCGCGTTGCGGTGGCGCGCGCGCTGATCACCAAGCCGGAGTTGATCTTGGCAGACGAACCGACCGGCGCGCTCGACACGACCACGTCCTATCAATTGATGGATCTCTTCCGTGCCGTGAATCAGACGGGGATGACGGTAGTGATCGTCACCCACGAGCACGACATCGCCGAGCGCACCGACCGCGTGATCCGCATGAAAGACGGCAAGGTGGCGTAGGTGGTGCTGCCCGGGGCCGACGCGCTGCAAGAGATCTTCGCGACGCTCTCGCGCAATCGCCTGCGTACCGCGCTGACCGCGCTCAGTGTGGCCTGGGGCATGTTGATGTTGGTCGTGCTGCTCGGCGCCGGCCGCGGCTTGGAGAAAGGCGCGGCCTACGAGTTCAGGGACGACGCGGTGAACTCGCTCTGGCTCTATTCCGGCAAGACCTCGCGCCCTTTCGCGGGCCGCGGCCCCGGTCGAGACGTCAAGCTGACGAACGACGACTATCAGGCGCTGGCCCGCAATTTCCCGAGCATCGAGCACATTTCCGGGCGTTTTTACCTATATGGGGAGTTCACGGTCAGCTACGGCGGCAAGCACGGCGCCTTCGACATACGCGGAACGCACCCGGGGCACCAATACCTGGAAAAGACGATCATCCGCGATGGTCGCTTTCTGAACGACGCTGACATCGAGCAACGGCGCAAGGTGTGTGTGATTGGCACGAAGGTGGCAAGCTTCTTGTTCGGCGACAAACCTGCGCTGGGCGAGTACCTGAACATTCGCGGCTTGTCGTACGAGGTGGTCGGTGTGTTCGAGGACGTCGGAGGCGAGGCAGAGCTGAAGAAAATCTACGTGCCCATCACGACCGCTCAGCTCTTGTACAGCCAGCCCGGCCGCGTGCATCAAATCATGTTCACGATCGGCGACAGCAACTTGGCGGACAGCCAGCGCCTCGCCGAGCGCGTGTCGCGCTTCGTTGCTGCGCGGCACGGCATTTCGCCCGACGACCGGCAGGCGCTTCGGGTGCAAAATAACATCGAGCAGTTCGAACGCGTGAACAGCGTGTTCGTCTGGTTGAAGGCCTTCGTGTGGATCGTGGGTATCGGCACCTTGCTGGCCGGGATCGTCGGCGTGAGCAACATCATGCTGATCTCCGTCAAGGAGCGAACACGCGAAATCGGCATCCGAAAAGCCCTCGGAGCGACCCCTTGGTCGATCATTTCATTGGTCGTCGGTGAAGCCGTGATCGTGACTTCGGTAGCGGGCTACGTCGGTATGCTCTTCGGGATCGGGCTGATCGAGCTCGCCGCGCGCTACTTGAAAGACGTGCCGTACCTGCGCGAGCCGGACGTGGATCTGTCGATCGCACTCCTGGCCAGTGCATTATTGGTGTTTTGCGGGGCTTTGGCCGGCTTCTTTCCTGCGCGACACGCTGCCCAGATCAGCCCGACGGAGGCGCTCCGTGCTTGATTGGGACAGCTGGCAAGAGGTCTGGGCGACACTGCGCAGCAACAAGCTGCGGGCGCTGTTGACCGCGCTCGGGGTGTTCTGGGGAGTGTTCATGCTGATCTTGATGCTGGGCATCGGCAACGGCTTGGAGCGCGGCGTGATCCGCAACCTGAGCGGGCTGACCAACTACAGCATTTACGTCTGGCCGCAGCGCACCTCGTTACCGTTCCAAGGCCTACAACCGGGCCGCTACGTGCGCCTGAACGACGCTGACATCGCCGCTGTGGCTCGCACGCCCGGTGTGGAACACGTGGCTCCGCGCCTGCAGCTCGGCAACTGGCGCGGCCCGCAGATTGTCAGCCATGGCGCCACGAAAGCGGCGTTCACAGTGATGGGCGACAGCCCAGAGTTCGCGTTCGTCGAGCCGCTCAGCTTGAGCTACGGTCGCTTCATCAATCCGCGCGACATGGCCGAAGAGCGCAAAGTGGTGGTGCTCGGCCAAGAGGCGCACAAAACCTTGTTCGGCAGCGCGGATCCGATCGGCAAATACGTACAGATCAAGCGCGTATACTTTCAAGTGGTGGGCGTGGTGGGCACGCAAAAGAGCGGCGACGACGCAGACAAGATTTTATCCAGCGTTTATGTGCCTTTTTCGACGTTCCAGACCGCCTTCAATCAAAAAGACCGAGTGGGTTGGTTCGCGCTCACCGCACGCCGTGATCAGCCGGCGGCCCAGGTGGAGGGCAGCGTGCGTGAGGCGATCGTGAAGGGGCATCGCATCGACCCCCGTGACGCCGAGGCGATCGGTTCTTTCAACGCGGCTCAGAAGTTCGAACAGCTTCAGGGACTATTTCGGGGCATTCGTCGGTTCGTGTGGTTCGTGGGTACGCTCACGCTCTTCGCGGGCATGTTGGGCGTAAGCAATATTTTGCTGATCATCGTCAAAGAACGCACGAAAGAGATTGGCGTCCGAAAGGCCCTCGGCGCCACGCCCCGTTCAATCATTTCCCTGATCGTCGCCGAAGGTCTGTTGCTGACGACCCTTTCCGGGTACTGCGGAGTGGTGGCAGGTGTAGTCGGCTTGGAAGCAGTGGGGCACGCGGTCAGCCGGGTCCACAACGCGCCGCTCAGTCAGCCCGAGGTCGGCTTGTCGGTCGCGCTCACCGCGGTCCTGGTCTTGGTCGTCGCGGGCATCGCGGCGGCGGTCGTGCCCGCGCGGCTCGCGGCCCGCGTCCACCCCGTCGAAGCGCTGAGAGCCGAATGATTCGTCGCGCCGTACCCGTTCTGATCAGCGTCTCGGTGTTCGTCGCGTTCGTGGCCACTTTGGTATTCCTGTATCGGAAATCCGAGGCGCGGCCGATCGTCTATCAAACCGTGCTGCCGACGATGGCAGACATCGTGAAGAAGACCGTCGCCCCCGGCGCCCTCGTGCCGCGCCGAGAGGTCACCATCAAACCGCGCGTTTCGGGCGTGATCGAGAAGCTCTTGATCGAGCCAGGGCAGAACCTGAAGCAAGGCGCGCTCGTGGCCAAGGTCCGCATCATGCCCAACATGGTGCAGGTGGATGCCGCCGAGGCCAAGGTGCGCGGCGCGCAAATCAGCTTCGAGAGTGCCAAGGCGGAGGCCGAGCGCTTTCGACAGCTGTTCTCGCAGAACCTGATCTCCCAGACCGAGTTCAATCAGTATCAACTCGCCGCGCAGCTGCGCAAGACCGAGCTAGACGCCGCTGAGAGCAATCGCGATCTGCTGATTCAAGGCAGTTCGAAGAAGTCCACGCGCGTCTCCAACGTCGTGATCTCGACCGTCGAAGGCATGGTCTTGGACGTACCGATCAAGGTCGGTACCTCGGTGATAGAAGCCAACAACTTCAACGAAGGCACGACGATCGCGTCCGTCGCCGACATGAGCGACATGATCTTCCAGGGCCGCGTCGACGAGTCCGAGGTCGGCAAGATCCGCGTCGGTATGCCGGTGGCGATCGCCGTAGGAGCCTTGGGCAGCGAGCGCTTCGAGGGCAATCTGGAGTACATTGCGCCGAAAGGCGTCGAGAAAGACGGGACCATCGAGTTCGAAGTAAAAGCCGCGCTGAAGCTCAAAGACGGCGTGATGATCCGCGCCAACTACAGCGCCAATGCGGACATCATCCTCGAGCGCAAGGATCACGTGCTGACCATCAGCGAGAGCGTAGTCACCTTCGAAAAGGGAAAGACTTACGTCGACGTCGAGACCAAGCCTCGGCACTTCGAACGCCGCGAAATCAAGCTCGGCCTCTCCGATGGTATCAACGTCGAAGTACTCTCGGGCCTGAGCCTCGAGATGCACGTGAAAAAGCCGGACGGCGATCCGAGCAACCGCTGATCTGCCGCTCGCTCACTCGCCGCGCTTCACGCGCGCGATCCACTCTTTCAAGATCGGCTGGTTTGGCTCGATCGCGCGCGCGCGTTCGAGCTCGGCCAGGGCACTTTCTTGGAGGTTGGCGGCAAAGTAGACGCGAGCCAGCGTGAGCCGGCACTTTGCGCTACCAGGTGCCAGCGCAACCGCTTGCTTGGCGAGCTTGCTGGCCTTCCGCAAGTCGCCATTGGCCTCGAGCGTATAGTGTGCAGCGCGTTCGAAGAGCGGCGCGCTGGGTTGGCCGAGCGCGGCGCGTTCGTACGATTCTGCGGCCTCGGCGTGGTTGCCGTCGAGCGCAGCGTA
>Ga0247784_1000485_pt1 | contig 10776 bp, 10 predicted proteins | sample UWRJL169409R5_FD_179909 | JGI IMG/M metagenome (GOLD analysis project Ga0247784, IMG submission 179909) | Plant litter microbial communities from Arlington Agricultural Research Station in Wisconsin, United States - UWRJ-L169-409R-5 | ecosystem: Environmental > Terrestrial > Plant litter >...
CGTTGGAAACTTGAGGGTGAGCTGTCCTTAGTACGAGAGGACCGGGATGGACGTATCTCTGGTGTTCCGGTTGTCACGCCAGTGGCACTGCCGGGTAGCTATATACGGACGGGATAAGCGCTGAAAGCATCTAAGCGCGAAGCCCCCCCCAAGATTAGGTTTCCCTGGGAACTCGATTCCCCTAAAGGGCCGTCGCAGACTACGACGTTGATAGGCTGGGTGTGTAAGTGCAGCAATGCATTGAGCTAACCAGTACTAATTGCCCGTGAGGCTTGACCATATAACACCCAATCAGCTTGGGTCCTTATGTGGAACTTGTTGATACTCAATGTGACTTGATTCTTTGAATCGTCGCTGAGTCGAAATGTTGTCAAAACAACTCCGAATTCACTGCGGTTGAAAGCTTGCAATACAGCAATCGACCGCGACGTGAGCCAGTTTGCCTGGCGGCAATAGCAAGCGGGAACCACCCGATCCCATATCGAACTCGGAAGTGAAAACGCTGTGCGCCGATGGTAGTGTGCCCTTCGGGCATGCAAGAGTAGGTCACTGCCAGGCTCTTAAATGTAGCGAAAGCCCCGACGGAGAAATCCGTCGGGGCTTTTTGCTCAGCTTCGCGCTAACCTTGCCGGGATAACCGCAACCTACCAATTGCTCGCAAAGTAATCAGGGGTTGAACAATGAATACGCTCGAACGTCGTCGTCTCGTTAAAGCCCAGGTCATCGATGTGAAGGTGGCCAAAGCCGCTGTGAACGCTTCCAAGCGTCAGCGAGCCGAAGCGATCAAATCGATTCGTAAGGACATGGCTGCTCAGCAGTTCAATCAGCTGCGCGCTGCCAGCTGATTCAATTCGTCTGCCGGTTCGTTAGTGGAAGTCGCGCGATTTGCGCGGCAGCATTCTCACCCAGTGGGAGTAATCTTCCACTTCGGTCGCCACCACGTGCACGACCGATTCCACGTTCTGCAGCTCGCCGGTCACGACCATAAAATTCGACTGCAGGATGCGCTGGCGATAGAGCTCGAAAATCGCCGGCCAGAAAATAATGTTGTTGATGCCGGTCTCGTCTTCGAGTGAAGCGAAGATCACGCCGTTCGCCGTGGCCGGATGTTGTAGATGAGTAACCAGCCCGCCGACGCGCACGGTACGACCGTGACGCATTGACTCCACTTCTTTACGACTCGACACTCCCGCCGTTCGTAACTTGGGACGCAGCACCGCCATCGGATGCCGGCCCGTGCTCAATCCCATCTGTCGATAGTCCCGCTGAATTTCTTCCCATTCCGTCAGTGAAGGTAATGCCGGCGTCGGTTCTTGCGCAGCATGCCCCGCGAGTGTGCCATGCAAGTTCTCGATACCGAGCGCACTCCAGAAAGCTTGATTGCGATGCTCGCTAAGGCTGCGGAATGCTCCGCTCAGTGCGAGTGCCTTTGCGGCTCGCGACTTCAGTCCTGCGCGATAAGCCACATCTTCCACTGACTCGAATGCACCGTGAGCGCGTGCAGCGACGACATTCATAGCGTCGTTCTTGCTCAACTCCTTTACCAGCCGCATGCCGAGCCGGATTGCGTGCCGACCTGCATCGTCAGGCTCCAACGTGCAGTCGTAATCGCTGGCGGTGACATCCACCGGAAGAATCGTCACACCTTGCCGCTTCGCCTGCTCCAGTAATTGCGAGGGTTGATAGAAGCCCATCGGTTGACTGTTGATGAGCCCGGCAATGAACGCCGTCGGGTGATGGCATTTGAGATAGCTGGAAAAGTACGTGAGCAGCGCGAACGAGGCGGAGTGCGATTCCGGAAAGCCGTATTCGCCGAAGCCTTCGATCTGCTGATAGATCTGTTCCGCGAACTCGTGTGAGTAGTTCCTCGCATACATGCCTTGCATGAGCTTCTCGCGGTAGATCTCCATGTTGCCGCTGCGCTCCCATGCGCCCATCGATCGTCGCAGTTCATCTGCCTCGCCCGGAGAAAAGCCGGCCGCAGTCACGGCGATCTGCATGACCTGCTCTTGGAAGATCGGGACGCCGCGCGTCTTTTCCAGAATGGGGCGCAGCGCCTCGCTCGGATAAGGAACATCCTCGGTCTTCATGTTCCGCCGCTGCAAATACGGATGCACCATGCCGCCCTTGATCGGACCGGGACGAACGATGGCCACCTCAATCACCAGGTCGTAGTACTTCCTCGGTTTCAGTCGCGGCAACATGCTCATCTGCGCCCGCGATTCGATCTGAAAGACACCGATGGTGTCTGCTTTGCAGATCATGTCGTAGGTCACCGGATCTTCCAGAGGCACTTCGTCCATTTGTTTGGGGCCGGAGCCAGTCGCCTGTAGCAGCTCGAACGTTTTGCGCATCGCTGTCAGCATGCCCAGCGCCAGCACGTCGACCTTTAACAGCTTGAGTGTCTCCAGGTCGTTCTTGTCCCATTGAATGATGGTGCGATCGGGCATCGCCGCGTTCTCGATCGGCACCAGCTCGCTGATCGGCTGTTCGGCGATCACAAACCCGCCCACGTGTTGTGACAGGTGCCGAGGAAAGTTCAGCAGTCCGCGCACCAATTCGCTCAAGCGTTGCGCCACTGTTCCATCAAGATGCAGCCCTTGAGCTGCCATGTTGACGTGCAGCCGTTCCCAGTTGTCCCACCATGCGTGAGATTTGGCGAGCCGGTTCACGACGTCTTGATGCAGGCCGAGCGCCTTGCCGACATCGCGAATGGCGCTGCGTGGCTGGTAAGTAATGACAGTAGCCGCGATCGCAGCTCGCTTGCGGCTGTATTTCCTGAAGATGTGTTGAATGACTTCCTCGCGCCGCTCGTGCTCGAAGTCGACGTCGATATCGGGTGGCTCACCACGCTCGACGCTAATGAAGCGCTCGAACAGCGCCGAGATGAGCTCCGGCTTCACCTCGGTGATGCGCAACGCGTAACAAACAACGGAGTTGGCGGCCGAGCCGCGGCCCTGGCACAGAATCGGCTTCTTCGGCTGGCCGTCGTCGTCGGTTTCGGCGCGAGCGTATTCGACGATTTCGTGCACCGTCAGAAAGAAATGTTCGTATTCCAGCGTCGAGATCAAGGCCAGTTCTTTCTCGATGGAAGCGCGAGCGGACGCAGGTTCGCCTTGCGGCCAGCGGTACCTGACGCCCGCTTCGACCAGGCTGCGTAAGTGCTGACTGGCCGTCAGGCCGGCGGGCACAATCTCCCTGGGATATTGATAACGCAGGCTGCCCAACGAAAAGTCGCATCGCTCCACGATGCGTTGTGTCTCCTGCAGCAACTCCGGCGGATAAAGCTCAGCCAGCGTCGACAGGGGACGCAAGTGGCGCTCGCCATTGGGAAACAAGCGATGACCGGCGTTGGCGACGGTACAGCCATGACGGATCGCGGTCATCGTGTCCTGCAGTCGGCGTCGCTCGGCCGCATGCATATGCACGTCGCCACTCGCGACCACGGGAATGCTCATCCGTTTGCCTAACTGTATCGCTTGTGCCAGATGTCGCGCATCGTCGGGTTGGCGATGCAGTTCGACCGCAATCCAACAGCGATCCGGAAACTGATTTCTCAGCCATGCCGCCTGCGACGGTTGTGGATCGCGCGGGGCAACCCATAGTGCCAGGCATTCGCTCAAGGCGTCTTTCTCGAACTGACTGCGAGACAGCCGATACTCACCTTTTTTCGCTTCCAAGCGCGCCAGAGTGATGAGCCCGCAAATTTGCGCATAGGCTTTCTGCGAAGGTGCGAGCAACACCAAGTGCGGACCATCAGTGGTGCGAAACTCCGAACCTACGATCAGTTTGAAGTTGCGCCGCTTTGCTTCTTCATACGCGCGCACCACGCCTGCCATGGAACATTCGTCGGTCAATGCCAAGGCGGAGTAGCCCAGATTGGCTGCTTCCACGATCAACTCACCTGGATGCGACGCTCCACGTAGGAATGAAAAATTGCTGACGCAATGAAGCTCGGCGTACTGAGTCACGACCAGAACCCATGCAGATGCCAACTGCCGTCGCTAGCATCCCGATAAACCCACAGCGCCGCGCCTTGCGGAGTGCGCGCGATGAAATAATCACGCTGCACATCGCCGTCGTCCCACCAGCCACTCTCGATGCGTTCCATGCCTGGAGCTAACGGCGGTACAGCGCCGGATTGCAGCGGCTTGGGTTCGGGCAGCAACCACAGTGGTCGATCTGGAAAGTCCAAGCGCTGGCGGGCAGTCTCGATGCTTGCCATGCCCGTGAGTGGCGCCCATGTGGACTCGGGGCGGTGATCGGCGACCGCCTTTACATTGTGCACTTGTTCCTCGCCCAAGCGAGCAACCAGCCGATCCAGAGTATGAGAGAAATCTTCGCTTTGCTCGGCCTCGCCACTCAGCATGTCGCTGTGGAGCGCGGTAGGCATCGCGAATTCCTCGGCCGACAATTGCAAGGCGAGGGTGGTCGACGGCAGCGTCGTATGTTCCAGTCGTTCGCGAGTCAGCGCGAGAAAGCGATCGCTATTGCGGTCGGGCATCGATAAGCCGACGTTGATGTTGGTTACAGCGTCGCGATGAATAAAGCGCACTGTGAAGCGCTGAACTCCCGTGTCCCGGGCGCGCAGAAAGCCGACAAACTCTCGCAACATTCGCTGCAAAGGAAACAGCAGACTCTCGGTGTTGCGAACCTCGGCTTCGAATTCGAAATGAGTGTGATATTTGGGCGGTAATCGATACGTCGGGCGCGGGTCGGGCGCAGCGCCTGTCAGCCTATCGAGGTAATTACAGACTTCAGGCCCGAAGCGCTTGGCTACACCGTCGCGAGGCAGGCCTACCACCAATCCCACTGTGCGTACGCCGACAGTCTGCAACTGCTGAGTAATCCATGGATCCAGATTCAGCCAGTGCACGCCGATGTTCTCGATGCGAGCGCGCAAGGCGCTAAGCGTCGTGATGGCGACGCGAACACCTGTGCGAGCGAGCAACGCCGAGCCTTCCAACGTAGGCGAGATGCCGAGCTGGTAGCTGTAGAACAGCTTGCGCAGCTCCGCTTCCAACTGCTCGATGAGGTTACGAAAGCCGCCGAACAACCGCAGGCTCGCGCCAATCTCCAACCACAGCGCGGTGCTGCGACACCGCTGCAGATCGGTGAAGATTTCGCCGAGGATCACCGTGCCGCTGAATTGATAAGCCCAGGTCGCCAATCGTTCGAGCGCTGATTGTTCGGCAGACAGGCGGCGCTCCAAGGAAATCACTTCGGGCAGGATCGAGAGCGCTGTCGTGAAGTTGAGCCCCGGCTTCAAACCGACGCGATCGGCGGCGGGGTTACAGCAAATCACCGAGCGCACGTTGCCATCGAGCGCTGTGACTACCGTGGGCTGCTCGTTCCGCTCACATTGCAAAGCTTCGAGAGGCAACTGGGGCAGGGTGATACAGAGCCACAGCATACGCAGCCATTACTTAGCGACGGCAATCGACATGCCGGCGCGCGTGCCCCGGCACTTCACTACATCGATGCTGAGTTGCCCGTCCGTGGCGGCTTGCAAGCGCAGGCGTACGGCCGCGGGTGAAGATTCCAACGCCGCGACCGGGGAGCGATAAACGAATCCGATGCTGTTGCCGGCTTCGGCTGCGAGTTGCAGCCGGCGCACTTCGCGGTCGCGAATCGAGCTTGGCCACGCCAACACTGCTCCAAACGACTTACAGCGCAGCGTCTGCTCGGCGGACCACAAAATATCGGTGGCGGTCTGCGCACGGATGATCCAGAAATGTTCCAACCGCAACCCGTGTTGAGCCAGCGCCGGCGCGAATGGAATGTAAGGGGGCGCGATCATCGCCACATGCCGTTCGCTCTGGGTGATCTGAGCCAGCGTCGGCATCAACAGGCGCAGTTCGCCGATGCCCTCGTTCGTCGGCATCAATTCGACGACGGTGCCTGCTTGCCAGCCGCCGCCGGGCAGGATGGCATCGAGCGCCGAGCCGCTGGGCTCGATGCGCGGGGGTGGACCTTCGCGCCCGTTACGACACAGCCGTGCCAGCTGCTCTAACTTTTCTGCACGAGCCAGGCTCGTGACAGTTTCGGCGCTCCAGCTGCCCATGGTTCGCTCCTCCGGTTCATCGAACGCGAGGTAGCGCGGTGCGAATCACTCCCACCGCCAGTCCTTCAATGGACACTTCCTGTTCCCGCAGATCGAGCTCGATGGGTCGATACGCGGCGTTGGCCGGCTCCAGTCGCAGCAGGTGGCCCTGGCGGCGGTAGTACTTCACCGTCGCTTCGTTCTCGTCGACCAGCCGGGCGACGACGATCTGTCCGTTGCGGACCTGTTGCGTCTGGTGAACCGCGAGCAGGTCGCCATCAAGAATGTCCGCGTCCTTCATGCTGTCGCCTCGGACGCGTAACAAGAAATCGGCGTGCGGTTTGAACAGCGACGCATCGACGGCGACATGCTCGTCTACATGGGCGCTCGCGAAAATGGGCGCGCCGGCGGCGATCCGACCCAACAGCGGCAGGCCCAACGATGTTCTTGCGGACTCGATCGATGCGCGCTTTAAACGTAATGAGGAAGCAGCAGCCAGCGTGTTGACGTATTCCTCTCGCACGCGAATGCCGCGCGAAATGCCCGGCATCAGCTCGATCGCACCTTTGGTTGCCAGCGCCCGCAAATGCTGGTCGATGCCTTGCCGGTTCTTCAAATCCAGGCCCTCGGCAATTTCCCCGCGCGTTGGCGGCAATCCGTCGCTTTCCATGAAGCGGCGGATAAAAGCCAATACTTCCAATTGCTTGCGGGTGAGGTCGGGCATGGCGGGCGAGCCGTGGTACGGCGGATACCAGACAAACGTCTGGTAGGGAGTCTAGGATCCTTTCGCCCTCACGACAAGCGTCATGGCGGTCCTAAAGGCTGAATGCGAGCGCCTAAAGCGTGACGAAGTTCGCGGCAGCAAACGACACTGAATCCCATTCGGCGACTGCTCGCGAATAAGGGTGTGCGAGTACCTTTTAACCTATTCATAGACCTGGCGAACTGACGTGACAGTCTCCGCTATACTTCCGGCTCCTCAATATTCGTTTGCACTGACCACCAGTGAAGCGACGCGCCCTACTCATGTCCACCAGAGCCGCCCGCGAATGACGGACTCCGTACTCGCTAGAGTCGCGCAAGGCGATCAACGCGCCGTGCGCGAGTGCATCGATCAATTCGGCAGTCTGATTTGGTCGATCGCTCGCCGGCTGACGCGCACCCGCGCCGATGCCGAAGACGCCGTCCAGGAAATTTTCACCGATGTCTGGCGTAGCGCCGGACGTTTCGATCCCGCGCAGGGCTCCGAGAAAGTTTTCGTCGCCACCATCGCACGCCGTCGTCTGATCGACCGCATGCGTCGTGCCGCCCACCAGGCGCGCACTGAATCTACCGACGATATCGATTCGCTGGGGTTCGCCGATCAGAGCAACAGCGCGGAGGTGTGCGCCGAGGCGCAGGCCGCGGCCCGAGCGGTGATGCAATTGAGGCCCGAACAAAGGCAGGTGCTGGAGTTGGGCATTCTGCAAGGGTTGAGTCATTCGGAAATTGCCGATGTGTTGCAAATGCCGCTCGGTACAGTCAAGACCATGATGCGTCGAGGACTGATTCAAGTGCGTGAGTTGATGGGAATTCAGAACGCTGCATCGGATGGGGTGCGTTCATGAGCAACTCAGTCATGCAGAACCAGAGATTGGTGGAGCTGCTGGTGCAGCGAGCCGTGGACGGCTTGAACTCTTCCGAGCGCGCTGAGTTGAAAGCGCTGCTCGAAGAAGAGAACTACGTCGACGCCGGGCGCTTCGAATACACCGCCGCGGCATTGCTGCTGGCGGGCGATATGGAGCACAGCGTGCCCGAGGAAATGCCGGACAGCTTGCGCGACCGTTTGTACGCGCAGGCGGAAATGTTCGAGTCCTCGATGGCGCCGGCGCCTCGTCAGCGTTCCTCCTCCGGTGGCAGTCAGCCGCAGGTGATCAGCATTGCCGGTCGCTCGCGTTCGAGCGCGCCGACGCCGAACGGACAGCAAGCAGCAGCCCCCGCGGCGAAGCAGCCGGCTCGCAAGGCCGCGCCTTCGTCCTTCCCGAGCAAGGCAGGTTGGTTCGCGGCGGCAGCCAGTGTGCTGGTCGCAGTGGCCGGCTGGTGGCCGCGCTTGGAGAACAGCGGCGAGGTGCCGTCTGCCGAGATTCCGGTCGCGACAGCCATGAAACAGGAGCGTGAAAAGCTGCTGGCCCAACAGGGCGTGGTTACGCGCACTTGGCAAACGACTCAGGATCCAGCCGCGAGCGGTGTTACCGGCGATGTGGTGTGGGACCCGAAGACTCAGAACGGCTACGTCCGCTTCCGAGGCATGCAGGCCAACAACGCGACCGAACAGCAATATCAGTTGTGGATTTTCGACGGCACGCGCGACGAGCGTTACCCGGTCGACGGCGGCGTGTTCGACATTCCGGCTGGCCAGAGCGAAGTGATCATCCCGATCAAGGCGCGCCTGGAAATCCGCGATCCGGCATTGTTTGCTGTGACTATCGAGAAGCCGGGCGGCTCCGTCGTCTCCACCCGCGACCGCATCGTCGTGCTCGCGCCGGTGCGTCAGGGCTAATGAATTAGAAGTGTGCGCTCTGGCCAACGAATGGCCAGAGCGCGATCCAACGTCGCGAGCCTGCAGCCCGCATCGCTCGCAATCTGCACGTAATAATCGTCCACAGCCGCTTTGTGGCCACCCGTCTGGCCCATGATTGCGCTCGAAAGAGCTGGGCAAGGCAGAAAGGCGTGCCGACGTTGACGTCTGGCGAAAACATTACCAATCCATATCGTCCAGTATTTTTTTGACTTCTTCGGTAGTGATGGGCTTTTCTCCAGGCAGTTTCTCCGCCACGAGAAAGCCGTCTTCCTCTACCAACCGACGCTTCCGGCCCGCCGGATACCTGATGTTGCAGTCGCTTCATGTTCCCAGCGCTTTACGGAGCATCTGTTCGAACGGCTTTCCCGCCAGCAGTCCCGCATTCCGCGCTTGTTCCGCCAGGTCTTCAGGTAAGGGCACAGTGACCAGTGTCACGGATTCCCCTGGGCGTTTGGTCTGATAGGTTGCCGCGGCCTCGTGCACGGCATTTGCCGCGCGTGTGTCCGCGGAGTGCAGTGCTTCGAGCAGACGATCACGATCGGCGCGCGGCAGGCGCAGGATCGCGGCGATTAGTTTGTCGACTCCCATAGCCATACGCTAAAAACTAAGCCTCGTGGAATCCTTGTCAAGTCAATGATAGACGCAACCACACCTGCGGATATCACGGTTAACAACGGAAATCGCCGAGAGATAGACGCACAAAAAAATCGGCCCTCTGTTGGGAGGGCCGATTCGATCGTGCTGATATCGAGAATAACTAGCTGGCGAGCGGCACGCTGGCACCGACACCCGGAATGTGACGACCCAGGCGTTGATTGCCTTCGGTACGTTCGCGAGCGTAGCTATTCAACTTGTTGTAAAGCGTCTTGAGGCTGCAGCCGAGAACGGCAGCTGCACGGCGCTTATCGCCTTCGCAGTAGTCCAATGTCACTTCGATGAGCGAGCGCTCCGCTTCATCCAAACGCGAACCGAGCGGCACGTGCAGGCCGGCAGGGCGAGCTTCGACGGGCTCGACCGGTTGAGTCGGCATGGTCATCGACAGATCCACATCGAGCACTTCGTCCGCGAGGATGAAGCTGCGTTCAATCGAGTTCTTCAACTCGCGCACATTGCCCGACCAACGACGAGTGCTCAGTGCTTCCAGGAACGGCTGCGAGAAGTTTTTCGCGATATCGCTCTGTCGATTGAGCACCTTCAAGAAATGCGTCGCCAGCAACGGCACATCGCCCGGACGTTCGCGCAATGGCGGAATGTGCAACGGGAACACCGCGAGTCGATACATCAGATCTTCGCGCAGCTGACGATTAGCGACTGCTTCGGTGACATTGCGATTGGTCGCTGCGATCACGCGGATGTCGGTCTTGATCTCCTGCGTGCCGCCGACACGATAGAAACGTCCCGTTTCCAAAACGCGTAACAATCGCGTCTGCATGTCCAGCGGCATTTCCGTGACTTCGTCCAGGAACAAAGTGCCGCCGGTTGCGCGCTCGAACACGCCAGCGTGCGAGCGAGACGCGCCTGTGAAACTTCCCTTCTCGTAACCAAACAATTCGGCTTCGATCAGCGAGGCGGGAATGGAGCCGCAATTGATCGCGACCAAGGGGCCCTGCGAGCGTTGACTCAGCATGTGAATGCACTCGGCGACCAGCTCTTTGCCGACGCCGCTTTCGCCCATGATGATGACTGTCGCTTCCGTCGGTGCGACTCGCTTGATCAGCCCGAACACTTGTTGCATGGCAGGCGAGCGGCCGAGGAGATTGCCGAGGCCGTTCTCGTGCAGTGTTGTCGGTGAGTCCACTGTGAAAATTCTCCCCAGCAAAGTCAAAAAGTGAATGCTTCGATTCGTGAGATGCAAATTCTTCAAGCGCAGGTGGAGTTCCTTTGTAATAAGGTTTTTTCATCGCTGTAAAAGTAGGAAATTTCTGGCGTCGGATTAGTTGACGCGCGAAATGCGGGAAAACTCGGGATTTACGCGCTCTGGCTGCGCATCGAGAAAAATCGAGGCGCAGCTGCGGAACGGCGGCATAGAACTTGCCATTGTTGTTGGAACCGCGCGATCACGCGAAGCGTCCGCTCGGTTCAATCAATACGGAGATCAATGATGTCGTTGCAGATCGATAGCGTGAGCGCCGAGGCTGCTCGCAAGCCCTGGATGCGAGAGACCGCACAAGAC
>Ga0247784_1000486_pt1 | contig 10759 bp, 6 predicted proteins | sample UWRJL169409R5_FD_179909 | JGI IMG/M metagenome (GOLD analysis project Ga0247784, IMG submission 179909) | Plant litter microbial communities from Arlington Agricultural Research Station in Wisconsin, United States - UWRJ-L169-409R-5 | ecosystem: Environmental > Terrestrial > Plant litter >...
TCTCGTAGAAGGTGCCGAGCCGGAAGATCGCCGGCACCACGCCGGCCTGCGCCGCGCGGTCGTACCATTTGGCGGCCTCGTCGAGATTTGCGGCGACGCCCTTGCCTTCGGCAAAGCGCACGCCGATCTCGTAGGCTGCGGCCGGGTCGCCCTTCAGCGCCGCGGTGCGCAGCACCGGGCCGCCGATGCTGTCCGGCAGCCGCTCGGTCGCCGGCACGGCGATCATGGCGAGCTTGCCGCCGGTGGGCGGGAGCGTCGTGATCGCGCCGGTAATGTCGTTGACGGCAGCCGGCGGCGGCGCGGGCTGCGGCGGGACCGCGATGCGCGCGCTATCCAGCGTGTTCGGCGCGGACAAATTGTTCGACTGCTTCTCTACCGGCGTCGGCGAGATCATCATGGGCGCCGGCGCCGCTGGTAATGCGGGGGCGCTGCTCTCCGGCGCTGGCGCCGGTGCCTGCGCGGCTGGTTCGCCGGGCTGTTCCGTCATCGGCAGATGCAGCGCGCTGCCGGTATCGAGCAGCGTCATCGCCAGCTTGAACGTGCCGAGCACGATCACGACCACGCTGGCGCCAACCAGCAGCGAGCGCATCCTGGAGGAAAGGGTGGAGGGGCCCTTGTCGCCTCCCTTGGCCTTGTCGCCCTTGTCCTTGGCCTTCGCTGCCGAACGGCCCGCCTTCTCGGGAGGCGGCGCTGCGGCTGCGGCCTGCGCGGCGCGGCGCGCGGCGGCAATGAAGCTCGACGAACTCACCGGCTCCTTGGGTGCGGAAGCGATCTCGCTGATGGCGTTTTCGGAAGCCGCGATCCGCTCCGACGGCGTGGATGCGCGCGCGGGCGGCCGGGTGCCAGGCTCGAGCGGATGATCCGGCGGCAATTCCGGCGTGATCGCGACGCGCGGCGCGGCAGTATGAGGTTCCAGGATTTCGCTGATTGCGCGCGGCGGCAATGGTGGGGCGACCGGCTGTGCGGCGTGGAATTCGCGCGGCGCGGCTTCGAAATGTTCTGGATGCCCTTGCAGCGCGGCAGGATTCGGCAGTTCCGGTTTCAGCGGCGGCGGTGCGGCCTGCAAAGGCGGTGGCGCAAAGGCCTGAGGCGGCGGCGCGGCGCGGGGCGCCTCGTCGCGGAATTCGAGCGGGGCCGGGGCGGGCTGCGCTGCCGGCGGCGCGGTGCGAACCGTGCGCAGATCGCCTTCGATCGTCGAGAGGCGGTCGACCACGTGGCCGAGCGTGCTGTGAACGGTCTCGAGCGAATCCTGGGTGCGGCGGTCGGTTTCGGTCTGGCTGAAGCGGATGTCGGACAGCTCGCGCTTGACCAGATCGACGATGCCGGCGTCCACCGGCTGCGCCGTGTCGGGCGCGTTGCGGTTTGAATCGGCGAGCGCGACCAGGCTGGCGTGCTGGCGTTCGAGCGAACGCAGAATATCGTGCAGCCCTTCCTCGACCCGTCCGAGATCGATGGCGGGCGCGGCGGAACGGTCGCCGGAGCCTTCCAGGCGCTCCAGCAGATAGGACACGCGCTGCTCGAGATGGGCAAAGGCCGACGCATTGTCGTTGCCGACCGGGAGGCGGTCGAGCCGCTCGGAAAGTGTGCGCACCGCATTTTCGAGCAGTTCGGAATGTTCGCTGGGCGCCGGCGGCTGCCTTGCTTCCACTGTCGCGGTCAGAGCGACCAGGCGCTGCTCGAGCATGCCCCAGGCGTCGCTGTTACCGTCAAAGCGTGGAAGCTGGTCGACCTTGGCCGACAGCGTGTGCACGTCGTCGGCGAGCCGCGCCAGCGCGTCGTTCGAGGCGACGTTGGAAACGATGCCACGCAGCGCCGCGATCGCGCTTTCGAGCTGTTGCACAGTCGAGGGGTCGTCGTTCACACGCAGGATCAGGTCGAGCTTGGCGCCGAGGTTGCGGATCGCCTCGTCGTAGCCGGTGAGTTGCTCGGCCGGCGTCAGCGAGCGCAGCACCTCGCGGATTTCGCCGAGCGCGTGCTCGATGCCCGCGAGTGTCTGGCCGTCGCTGCCGTGCTGCTTGTTCTCGTCGATGCGGCGCGACAGCGAGCGGATTTCATTCTCGAGCGACTCGATCTCCCGGCGCGGCACCGCCTCGGTGATGGCCTGTCGGATTTCGGCGAGTTCACTGCGGAACGCGGCGATCGATTCCTCGATATGATCAGGGCGCTGCAGCGCCTCGATCTGGCTGGTGATCTTGAGCAGATGCCGCTCGAGCGAAGAAAAGTCCGGACCGGCCGGCGCCGCCGGCATCGGGGCTTGCGAAAACTCGGGCTGGGCGGCCGCGGCCGCCGCATGGCGCGGTGTCTGGCGCGGCGGCGGAGCGTCGAGTTCGTTCTGGCGCGCGGCGATTTCGGCGATCGCAAAATCCAGCGAGCCCGGGCTGAGCGGCGGCGAGGGACGGTAGACCTGGGCTGCGGCCCGTTCGACCTGCTCGGTCTGACGCTGCTTTTCCTGCATCTGGACCTGCCGGGTCGGCGTTGGGTTGGAAATCTGCGACAGCCGCGCGTCGAGGCGCGAAATGGCTTCGTTGAGCTGGCGGGCGACCGTCGGCTCGCCACGTGCCGCTTCGGCACGCGCAACATCGCCGGCGCGCGGCGCGGGCCGCGAAATCTGCTCGATCTGCCGTGTGATCGAATCCAGCCGCTGGTGAATGTCGGCGACGTCGCGGCTTTCCCGGCTCGGCATCGCGGGCCGCGGCGGCGAAGACGTCCCGAAGCTCGGCGGCAGCGGCTCGCCGATGGTGGAATTGAGCCAGTCGCTCAGCGACATGCCGGCGCGCCGCGCGGCCGCCTCGGCCCTGTCGCGGACGGTTGGATCGATGCCCTCAACACTCAACGATACGCGCGAATTCATGCTCTGGTCCGGTTCCGCTCGGCGCTCCACCTGCGCCATCAGCCCTCCCCGTGCGTCCCCGTGAGGAGACAATCGAATTTCGCGCGGGGCGTCTGCCTCAGAACCTGACTTTTGTTCCTTACGGTAAAGAACGGGTTAAGGAATGGAACGGCCGGCCGCAAAAGTTACCGCGGCGACCGGAGCGGCAACGGCCGATCCGATTCCGTCGGAACGCAAGAGCAAGGGCGCAAATACAAAATATCGAAAACAACCCCATGCAAAGTAGGATTGGGCCCCGACTCGTGGTGGCCGTCCGCGTCCGGACGCAGATGCTCCTTCACGGTCAACCCTGATCTAATCACTACAACTATCGGCTGTTTTCGCGCTGGGGTTCTTCGATCGATATGACGTTAGCGCCTGTGGTGCCGGTCGTAAGGGCCGACAGCGCCTCGATCGCCTCTTCGCACCACTCCGCCACGGCGCGCTCGTGGGCGAGACCGATGCGAAGCCCGAGCAGCTTGCCGACATCGGCCGGCGGCGCCGTGCCGTCCGGGAAGCGCTTGTTGAGCAGGCGCTCGTAGCGGGCGAAACGGTCGCGGTGATGTTCCAGCCGTGCCATCAGGTCGGTGCGCAACGGTTCGATGTCGACCTCGTCCAGGGCATAGAGCCGCACCAACAGGTCGTCCTTGATCGAGGCCGGAACGCTCGGCCGCGCGGCCCAGTGCCGGAGCGCCGCCCGGCCTTCCGGTGTCAGCGTATAGACCAGCTTGTTGGGCTTGCCGGACTGCACCACCTCGCGGCCCTGGATATGGCCGCGGTCGCGAAGTTTGGTCAGCTCCCGATAAATTTGCTGGTGATCGGCCTTCCAGAAGAATCCAATGGAATTGTCGAACGTCTTGGCGAGCTCGTAGCCCGTCATCGGACGTTCGGTCAGGCAGGCAAGGATTGCATCACCAAGTGCCACGAGCCCGGCCTCCGCTTAACGGTAATTGACTTTATGCATAAAGTTGCATATGCGTCAATGTGCATAACGCCGGAGGAGCCGATCCCGGCGCCAGCCCGTCATCACCCGCCAGAACTGCCCGTCAGAGGAGAGACATGATGACCATGAGCGGCCTCGACAAGTGGTACGGCTACATGAAGTCCCATGACACGGCGGCGTTGTGGGACCTGCTGCACCCGGACGCGGTGTTCGAAAGCCCGGTCGTCCACACGCCGCAGCGCGGGCGCGACATCACCTTCAAATATCTGGCGAGCGCGGAGAAGGTGCTTGGCGGGCCCGGCTTCAAATATACCGGCGAATGGCGCAGCGCGAATGGCGCGGTCCTCGAATTCGAAAACGAGATCGAGGGCATCAAGATCAACGGCGTCGACATCATCACCTTCAGCGATGACGGCAAGATCACGCATTTCAAGGTGATGGTGCGCCCGCTGAAGGGGATCAATCTGCTGCATCGATTGATGGGAGAACAACTCGCGAGGCAGTGAGCCGTGGTTCGCGCGCTCATGTCCGTTGCCGTTTATGCCGCAACGGCTGACGGGATATTTGACGGCCTGTTCACTCCCTAGAACCTCCGGAACCGGATAAGGTCTGCTTCCGGATCGCCACGACGAATTCATTTCAAGCGCCTTCGCCACTCATTGCCCTGCCGGGAGAACACCATGCCGATCTACAAAGCCCCCGTGGAAGACGTCACTTTCCTGCTCAACGACGTGTTCCAGATCGACCGTTACGACAATCTGCCCGGGTTCACCGATGCATCCGCCGATGTACGCGAGGCGATCTTGGGCGAAGCCGCAAAACTCTCCGAACAGGTGCTGCAGCCGCTCAACCGTGTCGGCGATCTCGAAGGCTGCAAGCGGCATGACGACGGCTCGGTGACGACGCCGAAGGGGTTCAAGGAAGCCTTCAAGCAGGTCGCCGAAGGCGGCTGGCTCGGTCTGTCGGCGCCGGCGGAATATGGCGGGCAGGGGCTGCCGGTGACGCTGAGCCAGGTCGTCACCGAATTCCAGAGCGCGGCCAACATGGCGTTCTCGATGTATGGCGGCCTGACCATGGGCGCCACGGCGGCGCTGATGGTGCACGGCAAGCCCGAGCAGAAGCAGATGTTCGTGCCGAAGATGGTGGCGGGCGAGTGGACCGGCACCATGAACCTCACCGAGCCGCAATGCGGCACGGATCTCGGCCTGTTGCGTACCAAGGCGGTCAAGCAGGCGGACGGCAGCTACAAGATCACGGGCACCAAGATCTTCATCTCTGCCGGTGAGCATGATCTCGCCGACAACATCATCCATCTGGTGCTGGCGCGCATCGAAGGCGCGCCTGCCGGCATCAAGGGCGTATCGCTGTTCGTGGTGCCGAAGGTGCTGGTCAATGCCGACGGCTCGCTGGGGCAGCGCAACGGCGTGTCCTGCGGCTCGATCGAGCACAAGATGGGCATCCACGGCAATTCCACCTGCGTGATGAACTACGACAGTGCCACCGGCTGGCTGATCGGCGAAGAGAACAAGGGCATGCAGGGCATGTTCGTGATGATGAACGAGGCCCGCCTCGGCGTCGCCGTGCAGGGGCTGGCGCAGTCCGAGGTCGCCTATCAGAACGCCGTCCAGTATGCGCGCGAGCGTCTGCAGGGCCGCTCGCTGACCGGCGCCAAGGAGCCGGACAAGCCGGCCGATCCGATCATCGTGCATCCCGACGTGCGCCGTGTGTTGCTGACCATCCGCGCATTCAACGAGGCGGCACGCGCCATGGTGGTCTGGACTGCGCTGAAGAGCGACGTTGCTCACCGCTCCTCCGACCCGAAGGACCGCGAAGCGGCGGACGACCACATGGGCCTGATGACGCCGGTCATGAAGGGCGTGATGACCGACGTCGGCTTCTCCAACTCGGTGATGGCCCAGCAGATGTATGGCGGCCACGGCTATATCGCCGAACACGGCATGGAGCAGTTCGTGCGTGATGCGCGCATCGCCATGCTCTACGAGGGCGCCAACGGCATCCAGGCGCTCGATCTGGTCGGGCGCAAGCTGCCGCGCAATGGCGGCCGGGCCGCGATGGCGTTCTTCGGCGAAGTCGGCGCCTTCGCCAAGGAGCACGGCGGCGACGAGGCGATGCAGCCATTCATTACACCGCTCTCGACCGCGCTCGGTCACCTGCAGCAGGCCACCGGCTGGCTGATGCAGAACGCGATGGCGAAGCCCGACAACGCCGGCGCGGCGGCGACCGACTACATGCAACTGTTCGGCCTCGTTGCTTTTGGCTTCATGTGGGCGCGCATGGCGAAAGTGGCGCAGGACAAGATTGCGAGCAGTGGCGCCACGCCCTACCTCTCGACCAAGCTGGTGACCGGCCGCTTCTTCATGGAGCGGATGCTGCCGGAAACCCACGTTCATCTTGCGCGCATCCAGACCGGCTGCGCCACCACCATGGAATTGGCGGCGGAAGCGTTCTGAGATTTTCCACCGTTTCTCCGCCTGATCGCCTATAATATTACGACCATCATATCGGGAGGGCGTCATGCCTGAGGCATATATCTACGATCACGTTCGCACCCCGCGCGGCCGCGGCAAGGCCGATGGTGCGCTCCATGAAGTCACCGCGCTGGCGCTCGCGACCGTGCCGCTGCAGGCGCTGAAGGAGCGCAACAATCTCGCCGAGGACGTGGTCGATGACGTCATCCTCGGCGTGGTCGATCCGGTCGGCGAGGCCGGCAGCGACATCGCGCGCTTTGCGGCACTGAAGGCGGGGCTCGGCGAATCCGTCCCCGGCGTGCAGATCAGCCGGTTCTGCGCCTCCGGCCTCGATGCCGTGAACTTTGCCGCCGCCCAGATCATGGCCGGCCAGCATGAACTGGTGATCGGTGGCGGCGCCGAGTCGATGAGCCGCGTCGGCATCGGCGCGTCCGGCGGCGCCTGGCCGATGGATCCCTCGATGGCGGTGCCGTCCTATTTCATGCCGCAGGGCGTCTCGGCCGATTTGATCGCCACCAAGTATGGCTTTTCGCGCGACGACGTCGACGCCTACGCGGTGCAGAGCCAGCAGCGCGCCGCCAAGGCCTGGGACGAGGGCCGCTTCGACAAGTCGGTGGTGCCGGTCAAGGACATCAACGGCCTGACCATCCTGGCCAGGGATGAGCACATGCGTCCGACCACGACGATGCAGTCGCTCGGCCAGTTGCAGCCGTCATTCGTCGTCATGGGCCAGATGGGCGGCTTCGACGCGGTGGCGATCCAGTCGCATCCCGAAGTCGAGAAGATCAACTATGTGCACCATGCCGGCAATTCGTCCGGGATCGTCGATGGCGCCGGCGCGGTGCTGCTCGGCAGCAAGGAGGCCGGTGCCAAGCACGGCCTGAAGCCGCGCGCAAAAATCCGCGCCTTTGCCAATATCGGCTCGGAGCCCGCGATGATGCTGACCGGTCCGGTCGACGTCACCGAGAAGCTGTTCGAGCGTTCCGGCATGAAGAAGTCGGACATCGACCTGTTCGAACTCAACGAGGCCTTTGCCTCGGTGGTGCTGCGCTACATGCAGGCCTTCGAGATCGATCCGTCGAAGATCAACGTCAATGGCGGCGCGATCGCGCTCGGCCATCCACTTGGCGCCACGGGAGCGATGATTCTCGGCACCGTGCTCGACGAACTGGAGCGCACCAACAAGTCCACCGCGCTGGTGACGCTCTGCATCGGCGGCGGCATGGGGACGGCGACGATCATCGAAAGAGTCTAGGACGACGCTTCGCAGGGTGGGCCAAGCGAACGTGCCCGCCGCCACGAGCGCCGCAAGGATGGTGGTGGGCAAGGCGCAAGCGCGCCTTTGCCACCCTACGAATTCTAAGCCCGGGTGCTCGCGGCGACCGGGCGCGTAAGCAGCGGAACATCCGGGAGCGCCATCAGGGCGGGTTTGGCAAAATGGTAACCTTGGAACAGCGATATGCCGGCCGCGCGCAGGACGGTGAGTTCGTCGTCGTTTTCGACGCCCTCAGCGAGAACGGTAATATCAAGCGCATGCGCAATGCCGACAATGCCGGCCACGATCACCTGCTTGGTGCGGCTTTGATTGATATCGCGCAGCAACTCCATGTCGATCTTGATCAAGTCCGGCTGAAGCCTCGACAGCAGACCCAGACCGGCATATCCGGCGCCGAAATCATCCAGCGCGGTCCAGAAGCCCAACTTGCGATACGCCTCGACGATCCGCTCTACATGGGCCGGATCCGCCATCTTTTCGTTCTCTGTGAATTCGAACATCAGGTTCCGGTGAGGGAACCCGACGCGCTTGGCCGCGGCGAGCGATTTTTGAATGCAGGCTGTCGGCTCATACACCGCGTTGGGCATGAAGTTGATCGAGAGCCGCAGGTCCTGCTGGCCGAACAGCCGGCCGGCAGTTTCGATCGCCATCACCCTGGCGGCCTGGTCGAACCGGTAGCGCAGTTCCTCGGATACCTGGCTCAAGATCGAATAAGCGCCTTCACCGTCCACGCCCCGCACCAAGGCTTCGTAGCCCCAGACGCGGTGATTGGCGACATCGACGATAGGCTGGAACGCCATCTTGAATTCGAACGGAAGATCTATGTCTTCGCGGCAGCCGACACAGACATTGCTCATGGCGCGACCCTTCACTGACTGAACTCTGAGTGATCTAGGCACGCAACGATTGACCGCTCCTTAATCGATACGAATTGAATGAAACCGGCTACAGGGAACAAACCGATGACCTTCAAGAATTTCAAGCTTGAGACTGACGCCGACGGCATCGCACTCGCCACCTGGGACATTCCCGGACGTTCGATGAACGTGCTGGATGAGACCTCGACCAGCGAGCTCGAAGCGATATTGAAGCAGACCACGGCCGACGCCGCGGTGAAGGGCGTCGTCATCACTTCGAGCAAGGAAGCGTTCTGCGCCGGCGCCGATCTCTCGATGCTGGAGGGCATGAACCAGGAATACGCCAAGGTCTTGAAGGACAAGGGCGAGGTCGCGGCCAACCAGATGCTGTTCGACCAGAGCCGCCGCTTCTCGCTGGTGCTGCGCGGCATCGAAACCTGCGGCAAGCCGTGGGCGGCGGCGATCAACGGGCTGGCGCTCGGCGGCGGCTTCGAGGTGACGCTGTGTTGCCACTACCGCGTCGCGGCGGAAAATCCCAAAACCCGCCTCGGCCTGCCCGAGGTGAAGGTCGGCTTGTTCCCCGGCGCGGGCGGCACCCAGCGCGTGCCGCGCCTCGTGCCGCCGCAAGATGCCATGACGATCCTGCTCAAGGGCGATCCGGTCACGGTCGAAAAGGCCAAGGCGCTGAATTTGATTCACGCCATCGTGCCGGCGGCCGACCTGGTCAAGGCGGCAAAAGACTGGATCAAGGGCGGCGGCAAGGCCGTGGCGCCGTGGGACGAGAAGGGTTTCAAGCTGCCGGGCGGTCCGGTGTTCTCGAAGGCCGGCATGATGATGTTCCCGGCCGGCAACGCCATCTACCGCCGCGAGACCTACGACAATTATCCGGCGGCACGCGCCATCATGAGCTGCGTCTATGAGGGCCTGCAGTTGCCGATCGACGCGGCGCTGCGCGTCGAGTCGCGTTACTTCACCAAAGTACTGCGCTCCAAGGAAGCCGCGGCGATGATCCGCAGCCTGTTCCTGTCGATGCAGGAGTTGAACAAGGGGGCGCGACGTCCGGCGAATGTGCCACCGACCAAAATCAAGAAGGTCGCCGTGATCGGCGCCGGCTTCATGGGCGCCAGCGTCGGCTACGTCTCGGCCCGCGCCGGCCTCGACGTGGTGCTGATCGATCGCGACCAGGAAAGCGCCGACAAGGGCAAGGCCCACGCCAAGAGCGTCATCGACGGTCTCATAGCCAAGGGCCGCGCCAAGCCGGCCGAGGCCGACGCTATCATGGCGCGCATCACGCCGACCGCCGACTATGCCGCACTGAAGGATTGCGACCTCGTCATCGAAGCCGTGTTCGAGGACCGCAAGGTCAAGGCGGATACCTTTGCCAAGGCGCAGCAATACCTCAAGCCGGATGCGATCTTCGCCTCCAACACCTCCACGCTGCCGATCACCTCGCTGGCCGAAAGCTTCAAGGAGCAGGGCAAGTTCGTCGGCATCCATTTCTTCTCGCCGGTCGACAGGATGATGCTGGTCGAGATCATCCTCGGCAAGAACACCGGCGACGTCGCGCTGGCCGCCGCGCTCGACTATGTGCGCGTGATCGGCAAGACGCCGATCGTGGTCAATGATTCCCGCGGGTTCTATGCCAACCGCTGCGTCGGCCGTTACATCGCCGAAGGCAACGAGATGTTCCTCGAAGGCGTACCGCCGGCGATGATCGAGAACACCGCCAAGATGGCCGGCATGCCGGTCGGTCCGCTTTCTCTATCGGATGAGGTTGCCCTCGACCTCGGCCTCAAGGTCATCAAGGCGACCGAAGCCGACCTCGGCCCCAACTCGATCAACCCGGACCAGAAGAAGCTGATGGTGGAGCTGGTCGAAAAGCAGGGCCGCCTGGGACGCAAGAACAGCAAGGGCTTTTACGACTATCCCGAGAAGGGCAAGGGTCAGAAGAGCTTGTGGCCAGGTCTGTCGGCGCTGCAGCCCAAGCAGCTCGATCCGGATACGCTCGACATCGAGGAACTGAAGCAGCGTTTCCTGGTGGTGCAGGCGGTGGAGGCCGCACGCACCGTCGAGGATCATGTCATCACCGATCCGCGCGAGGCCGATGTCGGCTCGATCTTAGGCTTCGGCTTTGCGCCGTTCACCGGTGGGACGCTGTCCTATATCGATTTCATGGGCGCGCGGAAGTTCGTCGAACTCTGCCACAAGCTCGAGGCCAAATACGGATCGCGCTTCACCCCGCCGAAACTGCTGGAAGACATGGCGGCAAAGGGCGAGACCTTCTACGGCAGGTTCGCGCCGAAGAAACAGGCGGCGTAACGACAC
>Ga0247784_1000487_pt1 | contig 10738 bp, 7 predicted proteins | sample UWRJL169409R5_FD_179909 | JGI IMG/M metagenome (GOLD analysis project Ga0247784, IMG submission 179909) | Plant litter microbial communities from Arlington Agricultural Research Station in Wisconsin, United States - UWRJ-L169-409R-5 | ecosystem: Environmental > Terrestrial > Plant litter >...
GTAGGCGGGTGCATCGGTTCTTCGAAAATTGTTTCCATCTAGTTCCCGACATCCACGCTCACGTCAAAGCCGGTGAGCGAGCAATGGTTAGGCTCTCGGGGGGATTGGCGGATACTCTCTCAGCCATTGAAATGGTTCCATTGAAGCTTCGGATTCGGGGTACGGCAGGGTGCGGCAAGTCGATTGTTGCGGGTAGGTATGTCGACAGCGCGGTGACCTCGGGAAAACGACCACTTTTGGTTTGCTTCAACCGGTCATTAGCAGAGCGTCTCAAGATGACAGTGTTGCAGGGTACGACGGTTGATACCTTCTACGGCTTTATGGATCGGTTTTTGGAGGCGCGAGGTCACTCTCTCGACTATAATCAAATGAACACGCCGGGATTCTGGGATAAGGTCCAAGAGCAGGTTATCTGCGAGTCGATTGATGAGGATTGGAAATTTGATGCACTTGTCGTCGACGAAGGGCAGGACTTCGAGCCGCAATGGGTTGATCTACTTCGCCTCTTTCTGAAAGAAAGAGCAGATCTGCTTTGGCTTGAAGATCCCGATCAGGCCATTCGGATGGTCCCAGGGAAGACGTCGATGCCAGAGCCTGCTCATCTCGGCTTTGGATCAGGGTTTATTGGATACCACACTCGAGCTAACTACCGATCTCCTGAAACCATCGCGAGTTACATAAAGAGAGTACTTCCGTTCAATTTTATACCTGCAAATCCGCTACCAGGTCTCGGTGTCGGCGTGACGACCTATAAGGAGCCTGAGGATCAAGGCAGACGGGTGGCATCGATCGTTACTGAGCTATTACGATCTGGGTTCAGCCACGGCGAAATTGTTGTTTTGTCGATGCGTGGCCTAAACCGTGCGAGCCTTGCACAAGAGAAGCGAGTTGGTTCATTTACGCTTTCACGCCCAACCGGTGCCTATGATCTACTTGGTAATCAGGTTTTTGAAAAAGGGCAGATCCGCTTTGATACCGTCTATCGTTTCAAAGGCCAGCAGGCACCAGCTATAATACTTACCGATATAGATCCCGGCGAGGATCGTTTAGATCACACCGAGCGTCTGCTATTTTGCGCGATGACCCGGGCGACTATTCGGCTCGAACTAGTTGTGAGGGGGCAGAATTGGTTGGCGAAGAACTTATTGAGCGGCTAGTCTAGCCGTGGTGTAGCAAGACAGAATTATCTTATCAAAGCTGGATGCCTCTTCGTGTTAGTAATTTGACGGACATGTTGGAATATTTCTTGAGGGGGCTGTCGCTGACCCCAACGACGCCCGTTAAATAACTTGCCTCGCATTAAGGTCCAGCGTCACCTTATTCTGCAAAGGGACGCTCCTTCGTGGTAGTGGCGTCGCGGCCATTCTTAGTCCTCGCTGAAGAAACTCCGATGCGTAGTGAAGAAGGCCAGAAGCCTGTTAGCAGCCGACAGGGCCTCGCGGATTGCTGCATCAGGAATCTGCGCCCATTCTGACGGCTGCGCCGACAGGGCTATTCTGATAGCAGTGGATCTACCGACCGGGATCGGCCCAATCGCGTCGGCAAGTTCGCTTAATTCAAGCGCTTTGTTCGGCCCAAATTTGGCTCCGCTCCAAAACGTTAGGTCGACGATTGCTTGGGTGATTTTCCAATCGACGGTGACGCGTGGCGGCAAATCTGCTTTGAAAATTATCCACATGGAGCCGCCGCCCTTTTCACTCGGTATTTTCATTCGCAGAGCAGGAAATTCTTGGACGGCTATTTGGTAGACCCTGGTCCACAAATTTGAAACTTCGACATCGGGCGTCAGGACGTAAGCGGCTTTCGATTGTTCAACAGCGCGCACTAACAGCGCAGCGCGGTGTTTCAGCCTCGGGGTTTGACCTGAGGCAATCGCAGTCGCCAAATCTTCGTATGCAACGAGAGCGTCGAAGTAGGATGCTACGCTTGTTCCGATAGATCGAATGTATTGTTGTGGAGCGATTAGCACGCAAAATACCAAGTCTGGACCGGCGCTAAGCGCGTTAGCTCGTTCCCTGTAACGTTCGGGTTGGCGCGGCTGAAAGGAAGCATCGATCTTATTTTCAATGAGAATGATTCCATTCTTATCGCCCGAGGTAAACATTGCATACAGGTCTGTTTCACCGGATTGATCCACGACAGACAAGCGGCATTGATGCACTTGCATTGGTTGGCCCAACGGAAGCGCATCAGAAAATAATTGGCAGACAACGTCGTTGAAAATGAGCTCCTCTTGCAGCAGTACATCTATGTCGCGCTCATATAGACGAGGCAATAAGACCTCAGCCATTCCCTGCTCCTCGGTTTATAGATCCGGCCTAAGACTGACCTGCGATCAATCCAGTTCTGGTTCTCTTGGCACCCTTTTCGAGGAGCATGCAGAGTCTTATTTTTCAAAGCGAGCGAGAAGTCATTTATGCCATGGATGGATTGAGCTTCGATGGTGTTTTGCGCCACGATGCTTCAGGCCGGCAGTAAGCCGCATCAAATTGCGTTGTAGATGACAAGAAATATTGACGTCACCGCGGGTATGCGGTCGCCCGCGATCTTCTGACGGACTGGAAAAGAAATTAGGGGTGTTTTGGCTCCTTGGTTCCCCGAAGCTTGGGTGATCTGCGAGCGGCCTTCAATATTTGAAACTAAAACGTCATTGGCACGCCATCTTAGTTTTATTTGTAGCCGCCATAATGTTTGGGAAGCGACAGTTGTGGTGAACGTTGCGCCCGTGAATATCCCAGATCGCGCATACAAAGTGCAAGAGTGACAGTTATTGTCATCCACGTATGTGATGCTCCAATAGCGCTTGAGATGCGCGTCAACTGTATAGGGTCAACGACCTTGGGGGAAGCGTCGAATGAATGACTCAAAACAGGATATCGAAAATATTGACATTTCCTATGCAAGTGAAATCCAGATCGTAGAATTCATCAGCCGCAAAAAGCTCGACCTTGGTCGCCTCGTAAATGATGTTCTGCTGGCAAACGGTTACCGAACCCAGGTTTCTCCATTTGGGAATGACGGGAGTGTCGACCTGCTCGCCGATGGCGGAATTGGGCCGCTGGGCTTTGCATTGCCTCGAATTGCAGTTTTGGTGAAGCCCGATACAGAATTGGCCGATCCTGATCTGGCCGAGTTGGAGTGCTTTTTGGCATTGAGCGGGGCGGCCAACGGGCTGTTCGTTTCATGGACGGGTTTCACTGACACCGCCAAAACGGAAGCCCATCGGCTATTTCACCAAGCGAAATTTTGGGATGTATCGCAGGTAATCCAGATGCTCAAAGCAAGCTATGAAAATCTGTCGGTTAGTCTGAGGTCTGACCTTCCCCTCAAACCGGTCTGGTCCATCGACAAGTCGTTCGTGGACAATGTAGTCAGGTCCTAGAAGCCGGTCTAAATGGACGAGGGATAGTCCTTTCCTTATGCAACTGTTTGTTCGAGCGCGAAGGCGCCGGTTTCCGGCTCAACATGAGTCACGCGCATGACCAGCTTCGGCGCAGGATAACAATCGGCGATCCGACGGGTCTGCCCCTTCTCGTCCTTGGAATTTGCAACGATTACCCTGACAATGCCACTGCAGTTGTCACGAGCCCATGCCAGGTCTTCCATAAAGAACCTGTAACCCGGACCGTCGGACCAATCACCGCGGTCTGATCGCGCATAGACCATCTGGCCTGCCCGGCCTTTGAATTCGTCTTTCCAAAGCGTCACCACGACTGTCTTGCCGTCGAGTGATCTCGCGGACCAACTCCAATTCGCGTTGCGCGGCTTGGTGCCATAGGTCTGAAAGGCTGCTGTGTGGGTCATCTTGCTCGGCAACTGTTCCTCCTGATTCACTAAGACGTGCCACGACGCTCGGCGTAAAGTGATCCAAATTGTGGGATAAATGCAACTCGAATTTGTTACGGCGCATCCAAGGAAAATTCGATAATTGCTCGGATCAGACGAAACGCAAGCCAACCAATCGGGACAGCTGAATTATGATTAAGCGTGAATTCTTAAATGATCAGGATGTCATTACCTTCTGTAATTGGCTGGGAGAAGTTATTTCATGTGACCGTGGGATACACTTTCGGTACCAAGGGGGCACGGATCCAACGCTGATCGACGCACACATTCGCTACCGTTGGCCAAACAAGCGGATCGATATTCTCCCGGGCGGCGAATTGACCATCTATCCAGATTCGAATTTCGCCGAAAACGCGATAATACTGGAAAAAATTGGTCGCGGTCTTCGTAGCAGTCTTGAAAGCTCAAGCACAAATCCGGAAGAGCTATGTAGCTGGTTGCGCGCAACGTTCGTTTGGGGCGGTGTTTTCACAAAGCGAGGCAAAACTGGCGGCAATGCCGGCTGGTTAAAAAGCTTGAATGACCGACAAGAACTCACGCAATATTGGACGCGCGTGCGGGATGTCCTGGCTCACGTTAGCGACGATGACATCGGGCTTGAACTAGACGATTTGCGCTCCAACGCCGGCACGACCAAGGTTCATTCGTTGCTGTTAACGGATTGGGTAATTTACGACAGCCGAGTCGCCGCAGCGCTAGCTTGGTTGGTTTTCAAATGGTCAAGCGGTCATCCGCCCCCACTTTTGCAATTTGCCTGCATGCGACCGAATACCAAGAAGCAGAAATCGCGATCGCCCGACCAAAGAATATTTAAATATTTTGCAGCAACCGGAAGCGTTCGGGAGCACCGCAAGCACCTGAAGTGGAACATACGTACAAACTGGATATTGCGTGCCGCGTTGGACGCAGCTCGCAAGAAGCGTGATCCTAGTAGCCCGCCGCCATTTGCCTCGTTGAGGGAGATAGAGTCGGCATTGTTCATGGTGGGCGATGATCTAAGCCTAGCTAATGGATTAGAGTTTCCGTGAAGCGCAGGATGTCGTTGGCAGAACTTAGATTCGGTGAGCTGACCAGTCCAGTTTCCAAGCATCAAAATGCACGAAGGTGCCCAGCGAGAGCAATGCCGCGTGGAACCGCAAGCAGCTATACAATGTCGCGCCCTCTGGTTCATTGCAATTCAAGTATGCAAAGATTTTGCGCCAACTAAGGTCAAGCAGTTTAGATGATAAGCCAATGCTAGGATTGGAGCGCCGCCATGGAAAACAAAAAGAAAATTGAAATCTATCCGATAGATGACGATGGGAGGCCGTATTATAGGACGGTGGTGTCCGATGTGCAGGAGGATGAAACTGGGCAGCAAGGAATGACGATTAGTGATATTTTTCATTTGGACACCCTCGCGCAGTCAATCGCGCACTTGGCTAGGATGTTTCCGACGTAATTGTATGGACCGAGGTACAGCAACGCTGCGTGCGAGACATCTAGCTACAATCGAGGAACGAGCTCGGCCTTTCAACTCAGCCGTCCTGCTCTAGTAGCTGTCAGGGTGACCCTTAATTATTACGTGACGAACGCCTCTCTCTCATAACCATGCTCAACAGCTTTCTGCCGGCGCCAATTCGTGGCCGGGGCCACCCATTCCGTAACACCGCAACACGTGAACGCAAAGTGTGGCTTAATATTAGCCTGCGTATTCCATAACGTTGCATTTGCGAAACCGCCCTATAGAAATGCTTGGCAGCTAACAGAGGAACTACGCCTGACGTCATCCCAAATATCGTTTCTAAAAAGGCAAGTTCCTTCCAAAAAGTCGGAATCGAAGAAGAGTCAAGAGTTCAGCGTTGTCGATCACGAAATCGCTTTGGTGAGGCTTGCATCGGTACGGCAGGTGCTCGACGACAACTGGAGTCGATGCTCCGTTGTTGATCGAAGGCTGATACACAGGTCTAGCGTCAGTTCCGCTTGCTTTCCGCAAAGCGGCTGTCCAGAAGAGGTTCAAGCTCTCCGATTGTCTGATTGCCAATAGCAACGCCCCGTAAATTCATCTGTATGGTCTCAGTGCTGATCGCTTCGCGCATCCTATTCTCTAGTCCACTTGCCAAGAAAAGAAAAAGCAGTTTCCCCTTGCGGCTCCATAATCGAAAGGCCTTCCCGTCAGCGGTCCCGTCGCACCGAAATCTACCAAACTTAAGAGTGCCGGAAGCCTTTATGTTCTGCAATTCTCCAGTAATCAAGACAAAGCCTTGACATTCGTCGAAGTCCCATAGATCGAGATTGCTTTCTGGAAGGGTTAGACCGAAAACGTTGCATCGATCCAACCGCGCATACTTTCTGATAAACACAGAGTGCTTTCGGTCTCCTGCGTTTGATCCGTCGATTTCCCCGACCTTTGTTTGCTTGAGCGTCAAATGCTCAAATTGCGTTCGCTCGTTTACCCCGGCATTGTCACGATCAATTCCGGAGCCAAGACGGTGTAATTGTGGACGCGGGACGTCAACGAAAGTGATATCGCTGTCGACCATGGTCAACTTGACGACAGCTCGTCCCGTGGATAGGACAAGGCTCGACCTTGTAACGGCAAGCTCATCGATTTTCGAGTCTTGTGCTGTAACCCTAATCTGCGTGCAATCCTCCAGCATAATGTATGGGCTTTTACATTCTTCAAATGCTATTGTTCCGTTCGACCTGCGGACCGTTATTTCATTTAGTTCTGTTTTTTTGAACTTAAGTCCATCAAGCTCGCAGCTATCAAATCGGACCTTTCCAAGAATGGCGTTGTTAAAATCGAAATTGCGGAATTTGCACCGTACTAGCGATTTTTTGGAGATCAAAAGCCCGTTGACAAAGCAATCGTCAAAAAGCTGACTTTCGGTCTCTTGTCTGTAGTGGAGGGCTACTCCAAAAAGGTTCTGAAAAAGGACAGGGGGGCTCGCCCGGCTTCGGACCAGGCCCATAATGCGGAGCATCGCCTGATAGGCTTCCGACTCAAGGTCGAAGAACCCAGCTATGAAGTATAGAATCTCGCTCGACAGGGGGCGGTGCAGAGCCTGATGCTCTACTCCATTGGTCAGCTCCCGAACGATGTTTTGAGCAGCAAAGAATTCTAGGAACGAGCGGTGCGCAAAAGCGAGATGTCCAGCCGAGTCATAGGTCAGGAAGTTACAGGTCCGAATATCGGTAAAGATGTTCTCGACGTTAGTCTGTTGGATGCGCCCAGAGAGGTATTCTAGGACGTAATCTTCCAATTCTTGTGCCGAGATATGATGTTCTAGTTCTCCCCTCACGCTCTGACGCTCAAGGATTATATCAGCCAGAGCACGGCAGATAGTGTACCTCTCCTCGGGGGTGAATAATTGGCGGTCGTGCTTCTGGAAATCCCAGTCTAGCGCTTTGTGAATGTAGATTAGATAGATCTCGGATGTACTTACAGTGTTATACAGCTTTTCATAGGCGAACTCCTTTGCTCTGATAACTGCCCGAAGCATCGTCAGCAGCAGTGGGCGTCGAATTAGGTCGCCGAGATCATAAATTTCGAAGAGACGACCTACGAAGCCGACCAGAGAAATATGGAATTTCAAGGCAATGAAGTCGGCATCGGGCTCAAGGTATTTCTCGACGGATTGAGTGGATAGAGGCTCCAGCGTTACGAGTTCAAAATTCCACCGCTCCAGTGAGGTTGGCGGCGGGATACGAAGCTCCGCAGCGACGTCATCCATAATGCTTTTGAGCTTCTCCTTGTTAGCCGTTGCCCCGAACTTAGTGCTACCGGCTGAAACCAGTTGTCTGCTGTAGGATCGATCGCTTAGCGTGAGGATGCTAGTACGCAGGTCGTCTAGGCCGAGAAAATGAGCAGGTCGGCACGACATACAGCAGATGGATGCAAGCGACATTATCGGGAACAGTTTCGAAAATGCAGCCATCCTGTCTTCGCGTGATGCGTAGCTCTTTATTTCGTCAAAGCCATCAAGAATCAATACGCATCTATTTTCCTTCATCATCGATGCAAGTTGGGAAGTCGTCATTTCGACGCTATGGTTCGTATTCATTTCGGAGCGAATGAAATTGTCGACGTCCATGCCTCCAAAATTGCTGAGGCGGAGGAAGATCGGAACCATAGTGTCTCTTCCAGCATCATTCTCGACCTGGAGATAATAGTTGAGGCGCTCCAAGAGCGTCGTTTTACCCGAGCCGAAGTCCGCCACCAGAAAGACAAATTGAGGCTGCTTCCAGGATTTCATTCGCTTGGAAATATCGACGTTCAGATCGAATGCCGACTGTTTCTCAACGGAGCAATAAAGTGGAACAAATTTCTGAAATATTTCTGCTGACTGGTATTTGCGGATTGTTGTTGGAAAAGAATTGAGTAGCCGGCGTTTCGGATCTGTCATCGTGCGAAAATCTATGAGCTTAAAAAATCCATAATTGTCCGCGTACCGTCTTGCAGCCGGAGTAAAGCCGTTTCGGCCGACTAAGTAATATCCGTTTAGGCCGATTTCGACGAAAAGATCGTATCTGTCCTTCATTTTCTTTATGTGGTTGCTTCCGACTGCCTTCGCCAAATCCTTGCACTCGATCGCGAATCTGATGGTACCGCCAACGCCGTCGGGCTTGGACGCGATTAGATCGATTTGCGGCCCATACTCTGTGACGTCCATTTCGCAGTGAAAACCCGCCGCTTGAAAGGAATAAGCGACCTCTCGCTCAAACGTCTTACCGTCATTTGCGGGCATACTTTGCTGTTTCATGATAGCCTGCTGCTCGAGTTAAGAACCTAAACGTTAGCCAATCAACTGCGGTGGCCGCGTTTGTCCCGCCGCTTGTGATCTTGGCAGTGTCGGCGGTGGCGGTCTTGAAATACGGTGTGCCGTCGGTCGGTGTTGGCGATCAGGGCGTCGATGCACAAAGCTTGTGGTCGCCGCAATTTTCTTGGGGCTACCCAACACGTTGGCATTGCTGATATGGACTCTCTCGGCGGTCGCCAAATCAGAAGAGAGAACTTGTGTACTGTTACTATGGTTGGTCGTCTGGTCGAGATCCAGTTCGTGCCTTTGCCAATCGTCAGAAATGGCGCCGGTCCGCAAGCAGGCCCTGCGCCGATACCCTGCCGGTTACAAAAAGCAAACCAACAGCGCAGACAGGCAAATTTCATGTTTCGCGTCGAGTCGGAAACTCAGCTACCATAGATAGTACAGAAGTCCGCGGACCCGAACAGCTAGCGCGCGCCTTACTTTTTTCCCGGCTTAGTTGCCGGATCGGAGCCCATCTTTCGCAACGCAACAGGGAGGCAGCAATCGTCGCTCTTGCCCCGTCAGAAAGCCGTTTAAGCAGCTCGCATCCTTGGGGATTCACCTTCCCAAAATGCTGCTACGGACCCTTCTGCGGAGCCTCGCCCGTGGGCAAGTCCCAATAGATGAAGTTGATCCCAATTGGAGAAGGTTCGAACCCGGTACCTCTCGCTCCGCCACCTTGACCGAAGCCACATGTTCTCCGCGTGAATTTTTGGGCAAATAAGCCCAACAGCAGCAGCGATTCCCATTTGAACTCCGGACTCCTGCTCGGCAGGACGCGCTCATTATCCTCCGAAAGGCCCGTCTATCTCCAAAGCTTTGGATTTCGCGGATTCGATACGGTTCTCGAAATTTCAACGTTTCGAAGGGTTTATGAGTTTCAAGGCAAAGAGGTGCTGCGATTCCTCTCGGACAGGCGAGAGCATCCGAGTCCAATTCGCTTATATCGAGGTTCGAATTCTCCGTCCCAGCCAGCCGTTGTGGCGTTCGGCCAGGCTCGCCAAGAACGCGAGCATGGCTGGAAATCCCGGCTTCTGTCGGCGATCATTCCCGCTTTGCGGAGACTATCAGCGGAGACTGGTTTGATCACGACTGCCGCCCGAAGAACGCATTCGATTTCGCACACTGATAAGGTTTCGAGCAAATGCTTATCAGTTGGTTGGATTGTTTCTAACATCAGCCCGCGCGATGCCACAGTGCAGTTCGGTTTACGCAGAGCCCAAGAAGTTTGCGACGGGCAGCGAAGAAGAAGGGCCAATATTTATCCCTCGATCTCCAAGCGGGCGAGTTCGGAGGAGACATGTTCTATATTTTTGACCCAAACCGAGATTCCGTCGGCCATGTTTTCGCGCCCGCTTTTTACCGCGGAAAGTAGGCGCATCTCATCCAGGAGGTAGAACAGCAGGGCACGGCGGACAGTTACGACGATCTGTCCATCCTTCATCTTGAACTCTCGAGCGGTAGCGGATTTTTGCGCGAACGATAATCTCGGATGAGGGATGAACTCAATTGCTACGCACGCATGCCAATCGTCGTCCAATTCGGATGGCACTGCTGGCTGTTCGACAAAAGGCGTCGATGCAAGTACGCGCGTCAGCGAGAAGTCGATAAATCTCTTGCGTGAAAAGTCGAAAGCCCTGACGTGCCAGCGCCCTGACGCTTTCACTAGGGAATGTGGGCAGACGATCCTCTCCGTCGATTCGCTTGTCGTCATCGATTGGTAACTGAGCTTGCAACTTTCGCGCAGTTCCGTTGCTGCCAAGAGGGGCCGTACGTTATCCGGCACGATCGATCGCGTAGGAGTGGGGATCCGTTCGAATGCCAAGGGTTCGTCCGTGCTGGTGTCCGGAAGTCGCGTCCAGACTAAATCGTCAAGCGTACCGGGCGTTTCGAAGAGAGGGGTGAACCGCTCCGGGCGCTCGTAGGTTCCAACCCGACCAGATGCGGCCGGCCCCGGCCTTCGCTCGGGTGGGGGAGTATCTGAAAGGTTGCGATAACTCTGTAAATCTATTTTACCTTGTACTTGGGATATGCCAAATTTTGAGGCGTGGTCCGTCAGTCTCACAAAACCGAACCAGATCAAGCGGTCGTCGATATGCTTCAGG
>Ga0247784_1000488_pt1 | contig 10718 bp, 9 predicted proteins | sample UWRJL169409R5_FD_179909 | JGI IMG/M metagenome (GOLD analysis project Ga0247784, IMG submission 179909) | Plant litter microbial communities from Arlington Agricultural Research Station in Wisconsin, United States - UWRJ-L169-409R-5 | ecosystem: Environmental > Terrestrial > Plant litter >...
TCCTCCAAATGAATCAGCCGACCTGTGACGATATCCGCACGCAGTTCTTCGCGCTGCTGCGCCTGATTTTCTCGAACGAATTCGATGAGACGTTTGTAATCATCGGCGCGGAGATCTTGCAGGGGTCGCTTCAGCGCTGTGATGATGACGGATGGTCGAACGCCTAGTACCTGCGCCAGCACGAGCGCGTCGGCCCATGAGGCGGCGCGCAGCCATCCTCATACTTCATCAATCGTGGAACAGAGATACCAGAGAGCTGCGAGAGTTCGTCGAGGCTCGTTCCACACCGCTTTCGGCAACCCTTCACGAGCCGGGCAAACTGCGCGAGTACACGAAGGTAGTGCACATGCGCTGCCACACCACTCATGATTCGGAACCCTCTCGACCAGCAGCTTCTGCCAGCGCCTTGGCGGCACGTCCCCGCCATTTCAGCCCCTGCCCCGGCACTCGACCATGCCGTTCCAGTCGAGCCTGAATTCCCGCCGGCGTCCTATCGTGTGCATGAGCCAGCTGAGCTATCGTCTGGCCCGCATCGAATTGCTCCAGCAACTCGCGATCCTCTTGCTCGTTCCACGGCTTACCCGCATTGGCTGGCATCGATAGGCGATTTTTTCGCGCGCCCGATCGACAGGTCACCTCTAATGATCGAACTGCGAAGTGTAGTGCGCGGATCACATCACCACGCTGAAGAAATGAGTCTTCCATCGGCTGCCCAGTAGTGGGATCGCACCCGGCGGCGAGTGTCGAAACGATTGCGAGTGCTTGCTTATTGTCCATTGGCTGTGTCCTGTTGAAATGTCACGTTTCCAAAGGTGCTGAGGACACAAGTCCGCAGCAACCCAGGTGTTGTATCTATCTTAGGGATAGGAAAAGATGGATGAGCCCTCCTCTATGATGGTTGAAGAAGTCAAGCATCCGATGGAGTGGTCTCGCAGACACGGGGCGATGGATCGAGCGCGCTTGACACCGATTCGCAAATGGCACGAGTCATACGCTGGCCAGAGCAGCGCCGTCGCCAGAACGTCGAGGACTTGGGTACATATGGCGCGAGTGCGCCTGAAGACGGCGTCAGAAGCCGTGACGCTCCGCGCGGCACACGCGCGCCTGCCGTGCGCGCGTCGGGTAAACTGACGGGCAGCCATGTGCGCAACCTCGTAACAGGTTGGTATGTGGTCAGGCGTCCGTCGGTGTTCCACCACCGGCGGTCGCCGCTAGCTTCCCATTTTGGGAATTTTTAACTTCCCAATTTAGGAATCTCGATCATGCCGAACCGCTATGAACTTTGCAAATAAAAAGTGACCTTCACGGGCTGACGAATGAGCAAGGCTTTCCAGGATCAATTGGCGCGGGACGAAGTACGGCTTATCGATGGAATTGCTCGGGTCCGCGAGCGTAAAGGCATGACGCGGGAGCAGCTGTCGCTGGCCATAGGTGCCCCGAAAAACCTGATCTCCAAGCTGGAGAGCTATAGCCGCGGACTTGAGGGTGCGCTCATCATGGCTATTGCCAAGGCATTGAAAATGAAGCCTGAACGACTTGTGCACGAGGCTTTGCAGGACGTCGGAAAAGAATGATTGCGCCCCCTCTCTCACCGATGTCAAACTTTGACATCGGTGCTGAGGAGCCTCGCCATGACTATGAATGTCTCGTTACCCCAGGATCTGCTCGACTACGTGAAGAGCCAGGTCGCTGACGGGCGCTATTCGTCAGCCAGCGAGATGGTCCGTGACGCTCTTCGGCAGCTCAGGCAGTTCGAGAAAATGCGGGAGCAAGCACACGCGGAGCTTGCTCGAGAGGTGGCACTGGGTTGGGCCGACCTCGATGCTGGTCGCGTGAGCGATTTTGACCCGGAAGCCATCAAAGCCGCCGGACGCGAGCGCTTGGCAAGAAAGAGCTCGTGAGTTGAAGCGGCTGCGGCTGACTGAGGCCGCCCGTCGCGACCTCGACGAGATCTGGGACAATATCGCAGCAGACGACGTGTCTGCGGCCGACCGGATGATTGATGGTCTATATACGCTCATCGGTCGCCTTCTGGAATTCCCCTCCATGGGCGCACCTCGGGACGACCTCAGATCCGGAACGCGTAGTTTCGTCCACAAAAAGTATCTCGTCTTCTACACGATATCGGGAGACGCGTTGATTGTTCTCCGTGTCGTTTATGGCGGTCGCGACATACCGTCGACTACCTTCTCTGTCGCATAGCTCTCGCTACGCGGCGTTCCGCTGTAAGCAGGTGTTTACACATTCATCCGGAGCCCAGAACCTCCTCCCACGGGTAGTCACGGAGACACGCGTGAGGTAGAAGTCGACTGATTCTTGCCGATGAAGGCGTGCGAACGCGCACCGCGACCGGGGCAGTGGGTAAAGTTCGGATCGAAAATGTGGAGGCCCACCCATCACGTAAAGCTTCGGAAAGAAACTCGAGATACCTCTAAGTGGCTCGCAACGCCGTTGTCACCGGCATGTGTGCTGCTTTCAATGCTGGCAGCATGCCTCCAACGACACCCATGCCGAGCGCCCATAAGATACCGAGCGCAGCTATCGGGGCCGTGACCGCAAGCTGAAAGCTAAAACCAAATGGGCTGGCGGTAAACCCATTAAAGAATAACCAAGCGAGCCCTACCCCAATAAAGGCTCCGGGCAATGCGAAGAGGATGGATTCGACCAAGATGGATGTGATGATTGGTCCCGGCGTGAAACCCAAGGCACACAAGGTTGCTAATTCGCGGCGCCGGGTATCGACGATTGCGTACAGGGAATTTGCAGCTCCAAACGTGGCCGCCACAGCCATGATGGTACCGATGAAATAGGTTACGAAATTGAGCATCCCGTTGAAGCCTTTCATATCCTCCTGTGTCACTTCGGCTTCACGCTTAGCTTCGACCCGAAGTGTGGGATTTGCTTTGAGAGCCTCGGTGAGTTGGACAAGCGCTTGCGGAGACTGCAAGAGCACTGTGACCATGTTGTACGTGGGTACACGGAATGCCGATAGGATGGTTTCTGCATCTGCAAAGACGACGCACGCACCCTCGCTGCTACCAAGATTGAAGTTCCCCACGACTATCCACTCGCTGCCTCGCATGACTCGCTTGTCACCCACTGCAAAGTTCGAGAACTGGCGAGCGCACTTGTTGCTAGCAATGAGTTCGTGGAGCCCCGACCGAAACATGCGTCCGGAAGTCAGACGTAACTCTGGTTGAATGTTTGCCAATCCAGCAGTAGTACCATTCAGCGCAAAGCCTACCGGATCGCCCGTTACCTTCTTTCGCGCCTGTGTGAAGAGCAGAGCCTGCGCCGCAGCCATCGGGTTACCTTTCTCATCTCGACGTATGCCCGGCAGATCATAAATCAGCGGCAAGATATCCTTCGCAAGGCTGCTTTGTATCGGTCCCGGCGCGCCAGCGCTAATCAGAATGACACGATCAGGTCGCACATTCCCCATCGCCTCTCGTCGCGCCCCAGTGCCCATAGCCAACATCGCCACAAGCACCCCAACAGCGCATGCTACGCCAATCACAATTGTGAGCACCAAACCAAGGCGTTGGGGAATTGCAGTTAAACTCATGCGCAATAGCACGGAAAACTGTCTTGTGAAGTTCATGATGAGTTATCGACCCGCTAGTGCGTCGACGATTTCGAGTTTCGATGCCCGAAGCGCGGGCGCGGAAGCAGTGAGCAACGCGATCAGTACTGACCCTATCACACCGACTCCAATCACAACCATTGGCATCGAAAGCCCCGGTACGAACTTAGCCGCATAGGGAAATGCACCCATCGCTAGCCCAAGACCTATGATTGCTCCGGCAATGCACGTCACAACTGCTTCACCAATGAGCAGCAGGAACACTGCCTGGTCCGAAAAGCCCAGAGTCTTTAAGACAGCCAACTCGGGGGTTCGCTCCCGAGTCGTCTGCATCATCATGCTAGCCACGGAAAATAGAAGAGCCACAAGTACTGCACTTACGATGGATCGGATCGCAAAATCAAGATCGCCAATCGACTGCATTTGCTGTTGAGCATACTCCTTGAACGATACGGTTCTCGTCTCGTTGGACGAGTTCGCGAAGGTATTGTCGATGGCTTCAGTGACTACTGCTGCCTGCTTTGGATCGGCAACGACAGCATAGAAGTGGCGCACCGTGCCCTTGTTGATGGCCCGCGCTTCATCCAAATAGTCATAGTTCCCGACCATAAAGGTGCCCTGTTCGGTACCGCGAGCAGTGAACGTTCCCACGATATCGAAGGTCCACGTTTCGGCTCCGTTGCTCTGCAGAGTGGTTGACGTTAGAGGAATTCGGTCACCGATACGCCACCCATATTCCTTGGCCATGTCGGCACTGACCAGCACGCCGGTTCGCGTTTTTCGCAGAGCATCAAGATCGTTCGGCCCTACATGGATAACCTCCGGGATGAGTGTCAACCATTTATTGCTGTTCTCGATCGCCACCACGTATACAAACTGAGATGGCTTCTGATAGGTCCCGGCAAGTACGTCCGCGAACCCAACGGTCTCTATACCCGGAATCGACTTGAGTCGCTCGATATAGGCTCGGGGCAAAGGCGCCCCACCGAAAGCGGTCGGCGTGACATGGAGTACATCGGCGCGAGCATCAGCTATGGCTTGATCCACGCCCGTCTTCATTCCCTGCAAGACACCGAACAGGGCGAAGGCCACGATGACTTGCATGAGGGTGAGAATAGTTCGCCCAGGCTTGCGCCATATACCCGACCAGATGAGCGGCAGGAATTTCATGCAGCTGTTCCTAAACGGCTGTCGGAGAGTTGCCCTTTGTCTACATGCAACTGACGAGTAGCATATTCGGCGGCCCTAGGATCATGAGTGACCATGACCACGGTCTTGCCATACTGCCGATTGAGAACCTGAAGGAGCTCTAGAATTTCCTCTGCTGAATGCCGATCCAGATCCCCCGTTGGCTCATCACATACCAGGATCGTGGGATCGGCTATCAAGGCGCGAGCGATGGCAACACGCTGCTGCTGCCCGCCGGACAGCTCATTGGGCTTGTGTTTGTGCCGCTCCGACAGGCCCACTAAATCAAGGGCTGCACTAACCTTACGCTTGCGCTCAGCATACGGTACCGAGGTCAGCAAAAGAGGAATCTCAACGTTGCGTTCAGCAGAGAGGGTCGGCATCAGATTGTAGAACTGAAAAACGAAGCCCACATGACGAGAACGCCAGCGTGCAAGCGCTGCGCGAGAGAGTCGATCAATGCGCTCGCCAGCGACATTGATAGAGCCACTGGTGGGTACATCCAAACCACCGATCAAGTTCAGAAGGCTCGTCTTACCCGACCCAGAGGGTCCCATGATCGCGACAAAGTCTCCCTCAAAAATGTCCAGATTGAAGCCATTCAGGACTGCCACACTCTCACGACCACGTCTGTAGTGCTTTGATACGTCAGTAAGCGAAATTATTGACGTCATTGTTCCCCCAGTGACACCACTTGAACTTTCAACCCATCACGAAACTTTCCGAATTCGCCAACGGCCAAACTCGCCCCCGGCTCGACGCCGGATAGAATGATCTGACCATTTGGCGAGCGAACTCCTAGCTGGACGCTTCTTTGTTGGATACGATCTCTCACGATCACAAAGGCAATCGATGTATCGCCATTGCCTTGGATAGTTTCCGAAGGAACGATCACAGCGCGAGGAGAAGTTTCAGAAGCATCCGTTTTAGACGGTGCCGCGCTCTCAAGGAACGATACGCGGGCCCCCATCTCAGGAACAATGCGTGGGTCTCTCTCCTTAAAGCCAATTCGGACCTTCACCGTGGCCTTTGCACGGTCGGCCGTCGGAATGACTGCAATGACCTCTGCCGGAATCCGCCAGTCTGGATAGGCGTTCAAAGTCACAACGGCGGGCTGTTTGCCAACGACCCGATTAATGAACGTTTCGCTGACGTCGACATTGACCTCAAGCGAATCCATATCGACGATCTTGGCGATCCCGCCGCCGCCCAAGAATTGAGGCGAGACGATTTGTCCAGGCTGCGCCGTCCTTGCGGTGACGACGCCGTCAAATGGTGCTCGGATGATGGTGTCGTCGAGAAGTCTCTCGTTTACTTCTATTGTTGCTTTTGCAACTTTAAGCTTCTCCTCGGCTACCAAAACTTCTGACTGTACTGCGTCATAACCCGCCTTAGCTGAGTCGAAAGCATCCTGACTAATCAGCTTAGCGGCTAGTTGCTTTTGCGCGCGCTGAAAACTCGGCTGTGCATTCCCCGCGGCTTGCGCTGCCGCGATTAGTTCCGCCTCCAATTGTCTCACCTGTGCCCTTGACTGCTTCAGCACAGCTCGCGCATTGACATCATCAAGTCGTGCAATTACTTCGTCTTGCTTAACAGCCTGTCCTTCCTCAACTAAAACATCGGTGACTTTATAAATACTCTTCGCGGATACCGTCGCCTCTCTAAACGCTATGACGTATCCGGAAGCCTCGAGCAAAGAGCTGCTGGACGAAACGCTAGCGGTCGACGCTAACGGCTTCGCTACTACCGCACGAACCGGGAGCACTTTGGCGTTGAAAAATAAAAACCATGCTGCAAGCGCTGCGCTCGCGGCGACAGCACCGACCCCAAAAACCCATCCCGCCCGTCGACCTAATAGTGACGCGGAGGCACTTCTGTCGTCCGATGAAACAGGGGCACTCTGCGCTCGCTCCATCCGAAGTTGATCAAGCAGCACCGCCTTCCTATCGTCCATCAACCTGCTCCCCGTGCATTAGAAGAATGATGGTCACATTTCTTCATCAGCTACATGATAGCGCCACGACCGACCCGGGAAACATTAAGCTCTCTCTCCACCTTCATGTGCGCATGCACCGATGACCTGCATCCGCCAACCTGCGGCAGTGCCATTCTTGTGAACACATGTGTACGAGTTTTGTCCCCTATCCGCTCGGCGGTCGACCTCAGCAAGCCGCAAATACCCACATGCCTCTATGCAGGAGTCTGCCCCCACATATCGCTCATCGCAACCAAAGAGGCTCTTTCACGTAAAGAATAGTGCGCGCGATCTAGGTGCTCCGCACAAACCATGATTCAACTTTTTGTAGATCCTCGCCTGATAGGCCACTAGTACTTCGGCGAGTGGCCCGCTTTTATTTCAAGCAGCATCCAGGATGGTGTTTAAGATCCCGACATCGCCGGGTAGCGGACCTATGCGATGCGTAGATCACTATAGTAATTCGCACGTAACTGCACTACACGAGAAACCCGTAACAAATAGATAGATCAGACCGGCAACAGAGGTCCGGCGACGCGTACGTCTATGACTAGATGGAGCGAGTCGCAATACAGATATCTTGGAAAGAGACACATCCCATCGCCGCTGCACATTGAACACGCGTCACTCGCCTCACCATTACGACCGCAAAGACGAGCATTTGACCTGACAATGCCTCTAGGTCATCCAGATCCTCGATATCTCAAGTCCAACTTTCATTGCAGCGATATTTCGTTAACAGGCAGTGTGGACTCACTCAATAAGGCGCTAATGAATGCAATAAAATTCCGTCCGAATTTTTCCATTGTGCTAACGGAAGTCTGTCTAGTAGAAAAGTACACCCTGGCATAAATCTTATCGCCAACGTCATGGAGCACGATCATCGGCTGACGGTCCATTTCATCATCTACGGGTACTTCAAATGGAAACGGACAACATTCAATCTCGTCTTCCAAGCCGCCCATGCCTATACCATCGCCCCCCTGGTCCTGCGGCACCCAATTGAAAGCGGCGGTCTGTGTGAATTCAGGTTGCGGGACTTGAGCGTCAAACGCACAGCCAAAATCGGCGTTCTCATAGGCTGCGGAGTATTCGTGCGTAATTTGACGCAGTAGATCAACAAAGGTGTCGTCACTAAATGACTTCACTGGTAAGTGCAGGACCGATGCAAAGAATCCAATAGTGTTCTCGATCTCTGGGCGAACCCTGCCATTGCTCTGATATCGAATTACACCCTCTGAAGTGTTGCACCAACGTAGCACAAGCGCTACGTACGCTGTGAAAACACTCATGACTAGAGTGGTATGCTTCGTCTTGGACCATTCGCACAATTCTTCCCTAAGATCTTTATCTATCTGCAGCGACACCGCTCGCCACTTCTTTGCGCCCGTAGCGGACGAGCTATTGTCTGAAGGGAACGTCAGCGGCATGCATCGATTCAATCGTTTATTCCAATCCGCACCCTCTTTCGCAATCCATGACTTGAATATCCGGTTCTGCCACACAGCATAGTCGGCCAATTGGAAAGTTATAGGCGGTAGCGAAGGAGGGATACCCTTCGATGCTTGTGCGTAAACCGTGAGCAAGTCTCTCAATACGATGTTTAGCGAGGCCCCGTCAGAAATCATGTTATCCATCGCCACGATCAATACATGCTCTTGATCGTGCACCTTGGCTAGCCGCACTCTGAACAAGGGGCCGGCAGCTACATGGACCGGGCAGAGTACAAGCTCCTGAATGATGCGCCTAACCTCAGCTTCGCGCCGGCTTTCCAGCACAGATGTCAAATCGTCAGTTGCTAGATCGCAATTGTTGGACTCCGCGACTTGCTGCGCAGGAACTCCTTCTGACACGACAATTCGTGTGCGAAGTGCTTCATGGCGACGAACAATTTCTGCCAGACTACTTCGTAGCAAACCAACGTCTAATCGACCACGCAGACGTGTCGCTGACACCAGAGATGGCGAACCAGGTCGCTCATACAATCGACGACCATGCCAAGAAGCGAGCTGAGATAGTGTCAATGGCACACAATCGGCTCGTGGCGGAGATTCTGTCACATGTCCGCTATTCGCCTCAGCGAATCTCCGTGGTGGTGCAACTAGCTGAGACTCAGCCGCGCGAGCAAGAAGGCCGTCCGACGTCTGATAACGTAAACGAGATTGAACTAGACTCTCAGATTCCATCTCTTCTAAATCTGGCAGCTCTGCATCTTCCTGTCGCAGGGACTCTACGATCTTTGCCATTTCTCGAATCGTCGGATATCGGAATGCGGCAGCCACGGATATCGATACCATGAGTTGCGTTTTTATTTTCGCAACCAATTTCAACCCGTGTAGCGAGTGACCGCCTAAGTCGAAATAATTATCATGGCGTCCCACTGATTCGACCCGCAGAACATCCTGCCAGATTTTCGCCAAAATCTCCTCCAGTCGTCCTTGAGGAACTTCGTACCCTGACCGAAGATGAACTTCAAAGCTCGGTGCCGGCAGCATTCGCCTATCTAACTTCCCGTTCGGGGTCAGCGGGAGTCGATCAAGCATCACCAAAGCACTGGGTACCATGTACTCGGGCAAACTCTCTTTTAAATGCGCTCGCAGGGACGGAATGAGCGTTCGTTCCAAGCTGCCTTGTAAAGGATGGCTCACATAGGAACTCCAAGGACATTGTTTGCCATTAATGGATGGAAATTGATCGTCCCGTAGTTCTTCTGTGGTGGTCTTGTCAACAAACTCCACGTCGAAAGACCCATCTACCGAGCCTGCGGTCCAAGTCATCCGCGTCAAGTATCCTTGCGCTTCAGCCACATCACAAACGTCCTCCGGATCCACTCCCTTAATCTCAAACATCTGCAATACCTGTCGTAACTGCGCAGCTGTTGTATGCGGCTCGCCTGTATCGATCAAACGCATCGCCTCCAAATCTCGACTCAGCCGCGCGTTATCCATTCCCTGAACTCTCATTGCCCTGCAACGCTGCGGTATCAGAGAAGCCTTCAACTCCTCTTTCCAGTTGTCTGCGAACGCAGCACAAGGGGCATAGGTCATGGGGAATCGACTTTGGTATCTCCCTATATGCAATATTACGTCATATCGATATCGCGTTAGCTCGTTGTCTGCTCGACCGCGCTTGAGATGAACGTCTACTCCACTGACTGAGGGTAGATAGTGAGGTAGTGACAGAAATAAATCCGGATCAACTGCCAGTTCCTTTTCATACCGTACCGCTCTATCGACTCGACTCTTGAGTTCCTCAACGCGCACATGGTCGTTGGCTTTGTGCAGATGCACCGCGCTGTGAAATGCCCGCAGGTGCGCGAGATGCCGGACATCCCCAATGAAGACTTGCCCGACAGGTGCAACACAGCTCACGGCGGCTTCGATCACACGCAAGAGGTAGTTAACATCAGGAAAGTATTGGATCACCGAGTTGATTACGACGGTTTCAAACCCTCGTCTGTCAACGTTGATCGCCTGTCCTTTCTGCAATTCAACGTGGCTTAGCTCGGGTCGGCCTTGTAGCCAATGTCGAAGTCGCTCAATAGCGCTGTCCGAGAAATCCAGCCCACAATAGGCCTCACGCCCAGGCGCCAAATGCTGTATTAGCAAACCGACACCGCAGCCGATCTCCATAATGCGTCGAGGGTTCAAATCCCTAATCCTCTCGACCGCACAGTTCAACCATTCCTGCATCTGTTCTTGCGGAATCGGCGCACCAGTGTAGCTGCTATTCCAGCCGCTGAAGCTCGGTCCCACTACCAACTGATCTTCGGCATACGTATCATTGTAAAGTGCCTGCCATTCCCCTATTGCTTCTTGCCTCAGCTCTGTGGAGCTGTAGGTTGATAGCTTTGAAGCATCTGCGACTATATATGCCACCAACCGCTTCTCGCCAGGAACATCCTCTCGCGCCACCACTACCGCCTCTCTAACTTGCTCGTGGCGCATCAGCTGTGCTTCGATCTCTCCTAAC
>Ga0247784_1000489_pt1 | contig 10695 bp, 8 predicted proteins | sample UWRJL169409R5_FD_179909 | JGI IMG/M metagenome (GOLD analysis project Ga0247784, IMG submission 179909) | Plant litter microbial communities from Arlington Agricultural Research Station in Wisconsin, United States - UWRJ-L169-409R-5 | ecosystem: Environmental > Terrestrial > Plant litter >...
GACCAAAAAAATTCTCGTTACCGGTGGTGCCGGCTTCATCGGCTCTCATCTCTGTGAACGCCTGATCAAAGCCGGCGAAGACGTCCTGTGCGTCGACAACTATTTTACGGGCAGCAAGAAAAACGTGGAGCACCTGCTCTCGCACCCGCTGTTCGAGATCATGCGCCACGACGTGACGTTCTCGCTCTACGTGGAGGTCGAGCGCATCTTCAATCTGGCGTGTCCTGCGTCGCCCGTGCACTACCAATTCGATCCGGTGCAAACGACCAAGACCAGCGTGCACGGCGCGATCAACATGCTCGGCCTGGCCAAGCGCGTGAAAGCGCGCATTTTGCAGGCTTCCACTTCGGAGGTGTACGGCGACCCGGAAGTTCATCCGCAGCCGGAGTCGTACTGGGGCAAGGTCAACCCGATCGGGATTCGCAGCTGCTACGACGAGGGCAAGCGCTGCGCGGAGACGCTTTTCTTCGACTATCACCGGCAGCACGGCGTGGACATCAAGGTGATCCGCATCTTCAACACCTACGGGCCGCGCATGAATCCGAACGACGGTCGCGTCGTCTCGAACTTCATCGTGCAGGCGCTACGCGGTGAGGACATCACGATCTACGGCGATGGTCAGCAGACCCGCTCCTTCTGCTACGTCGACGACTTGGTCGAGGGCATGCTGCGCATGATGGACAGTGACGGCAATTTCCAGGGGCCGGTCAACATCGGCAATCCAGGAGAATTCACCATGCTGCAGCTCGCGGAAAAGGTGCTCGGTTTGGTCGGCGGCAAATCCAAGCTCGTGCACAAGCCACTCCCGCAAGACGACCCGAAGCAGCGCAAGCCGATCATCGCGCTGGCCAAGGAGAAGCTGAATGGCTGGGAGCCCAAGGTCCACTTGGACGACGGCCTGAAAGAGACCGTCGCCTACTTCCGAAAAATCGTCGCGACCTGAGCCACCGCGCTGCGATTCGCGCAACCCAGGTCGTGGGTCGCAGCGCGTGGGTTTGCCGATCTTTCAGAGGGTCGGATTCAGCGGGTCGTACTCGTTGTTGCCCTTGGCTTTGGCCTTCTTGCCCTTGGCCTTGGGCAGCGTGCTCTCCATCATCGATTGACCAATCGCGGCGTTCAGCCGCTCACGTTCGGTCATCTCCGATGCAGGCTTCTGCGCGACCGGCGCCGGCTTTTCGACAGCGGCCCGCACGGGCGCGGCCGGCCTTGGGGGCGGCGCCTTGGCCGGCGCGGCAGCAGGCTTGGGTTGGACGAAGCTGGCTGCCGCGTGCACTGACGGCGTGGCCACGGGGGCCGTTGGCGGTGCGACTGCAGCTTGGACCTTTGCTGCGGCTTGTCCCTTTTCCTGCGCGAGCGATTCGAGTGAAACTACGGGAGGCGTTGTCGTGCCGAGCGCGGCGGCAGGCGTGCTGGGCGCCGGTGTGGCTGCACTGACCGCGGTCCGGATCGGGGCTGCGTCGATCGGCGCTAGCTCGGACGGCGGTTGTGAGGCCGCGTTCTGCTCCAACGCTCGCAGCGTGCCGAATGCTGGGCCGCCCATCGCGCTTTCGAGCCGGGCGTAGAGCGCGTCTTGATGAGCGGCGTGCGCGCCATCACGCACCAAGTCATTGCGGTATGCGGTGACGCTGACGCCGGCGACGAGCGCGAGGCCGACCAGGAAGCGGCCGAAGCCACCGCCGCCGCGCGCCATGGGAGGCGCGTGGCTCACGACCAACGGGCGCACGCTGTTCATCGCCGGGGCCGTCGCTGCAAAAGCGAGCGGTGCGGCGTATGCGCTCTGAGCCGGATAGGCCGATGGCGAGGCCTGGATCGGCTCGGGATAAAACGAAGCCGGAGCGAGCGAGACCGAACGCGCAGCCGGAGGCGCAGGACGCACTGAAGGCGACGCCGGTCGTGGCGCAGGTGCCGCTGCCGCAACGGGCCGCGCAGGCTGAGGCATCGGTTGTGCGGCCATGACGACGGTACGCGTCGGCGGAGTGGGTGGCCTTGGGGGCGCGCGCTTGGGTGCGGGCGCGGGCTGCTCATCCAAGCCCGCGATCACTCGCAGGGGCTGCCACTCGACCATGCCGGTTTGCCAAACCTGCGTCTCGGAATCGACGATGGAGAGCCGAAATAAATCGTCCAGCTGTTCGAGCGAGACGACCTTCACTTCGTCCGGCGCGAATTGGACGTGCCATTTATCAGTGTCCGCGATCGATGCAGGGTTGCTCACCGACCAATCGTCCCAACTCACGGCTTCCGACCTCATGGAGGCCAATTTAGCAGTCGATCGATCTTTTCGCGAGCCATTGCTGCCTCATTGAGGGTCAGTTTTTTGCTTGGCTGCATTTTTGAATGCTCGAACGCTCGTAGCGCGTTCAGTGGCACGCCCTTGGCGCTGGCCAAGCCGGGCCAGAGAAAGTAGCTCTGAGTGCATGGCTCGCAAAGCAGCATGGGAAGACATGGCCGATGGCGACCTGGGCCCGTACGGAAGATCGCGAGGCACGCGCTGGGGCCGCGTGTTCGGGGGACTGCTTTTCGTCGCGGTCGCGACCTTCGTCGGCGCCTACTACTTGCCGCTCCACCGGTCTCACCAAAAGCTGGCTGACCAGTATCGCGAACTCGGTCAACGCTCACAGGGCCTATCCGAGACCGTGACCAAAGTGCAGGGCGAACTCAAGGCGGCGACCGAAACCCGAGACCAATTGCAGGCCGAGCACGATTCCCGTGAGACCGCCAAGAAGGCCACGGGCGACCAGCAAGAGCGCGTGCGCGTCGCGCTCTCCGCGAAGCTCGACAAATACCTGAAGAAGGGCAACGCCGCGCTGCTCGTCAGCGCCGGCTCGCTGTTCGTCGCGTTCGACAGCGCGCTGCTGTTCGTGCCTCAAAAGCTCGACCTATCGCCCGCCGGTCGCGCGTTGTTGTGCGATGTCGCCAAGACTAGCGAAGCCAAGACTCTGACCGTGCGCACGTCACTCGCCCCGGGTTCGATCGTTCCGCCGCCACTGGCTGTCAGTTACCCGAACCCCTGGTCATTGAGCGCTGGCCGCGCCGCAGCGGTGGCTCAGACCCTCGAGCAAGGTTGCTCGTTTCCAGCAACGCAGCTCAGCGCAACCGGCAACGGCAACCAGCAGCCACTGGCAGGGCTCAAGCTCACCGGCGATCCGGTCGAGCTCGAAGTGGGGCTGACCGCCCATTGAACGGAGAGCGGGCTCCAAACGACAACGGCCGCTCGGTGAGAGCGGCCGTCGAACGTTCCTGGAGATTTTGTGGAGCCTATCGGGATCGAACCGATGACCTCCTGACTGCCAGTCAGGCGCTCTCCCAGCTGAGCTAAGGCCCCAGGAGGTGCGGGTACTTACACATAAACTTCGCGGATGGCGAGTGCTTTCGCCCAAAAAGTGTGAGCGTTTTCAGTTGTGCGGGGCCGGAACCGGCGCGTGGCCAGGCGGCAGCGCCATGCCCGGTCGCAAGCCCGGAAGCGGCCGACGAGCCGAGAGCGCTGCGGGGGGCGCTACCGCCGCCGGAGCAACGGCTTCTTTGCCCGGTTCGGAGGGCTTGTCGTCGGACCCGATCAGCACGAACGCGAGGATGGCGGCCAAAAACAGCCCACCGCCCAAGAGTGGCAGCCAGCCGGGCGAACGCGGCTCGTCCGCCGGAAAGTCGTCCGAGGTGGTCTCGTCGTGGTGGTCGTCGTGACCGGCGTGGGAGTCCGCGTCGGCATCGTGATGGCCATGGCCGCTCATGGCCCGCTTATGTCGTGGTTTTTCCAGCAACGCAAGTCCGGGGACGGATAGGGCTGCGCGGTCCGGGCTGGGAGCGCGTGCACCGCCTAACTTGGGGCCTCGGCCCCAAATCGGTATTGTTCGAATCGAACCCGCATGGCTCAGCAACAGCAACGCTACAAAGTACTCGAGAAAATCGCTTCCGGCGGTATGGCCGAGGTATTCCGCGCGGAGAGCGCGGGGCTCGAGGGGTTCAAGAAGACGGTCGCGATCAAGCGCGTCTTGCCCCACTTGTCCGAGAAGAAGCAGTTCATCGGCATGTTCTTGGACGAGGCGCGCGTGAGCGCGCAGCTCTCGCACTCGAATTGCGTGCAGGTGTTCGATATCGGTGTGGGCGACAACACCTACTTCATCGTCATGGAGTACGTGGATGGTGCCGATCTCAAGGGGGTGATCGAGCATCGTAAGAAGACGGGCACACCGTTCCCGGTGGAAGAGGCGTGCTTGATCTGCGTGCGCATTTGCGAGGGCTTGTCGTACGCGCACGAGCTCACCGACAACAATGGCGAGAGCTTGCACATCGTGCACCGCGATATGTCGCCGCCCAACGTTTTGATCACGCGCTTCGGTGAAGTGAAGATCGTGGACTTCGGCCTGGCCAAGGCCAACAGTCAACTCGAGAAGAGCGAGCCCGGGATCATCAAGGGCAAATTCAGCTACTTATCGCCGGAGGCCGCGCAGGGGCTGCCGGTGGACGCCAAGACGGATGTCTTCGCGGTCGGCATCATCCTGTGGGAACTGCTCGCGGGGCGCCGTCTGTTCATGGGTGAGACGGATCTGGAGACCGTGCGTATGGTGCAGCAAGCGCGCGTCCCGCCGATCCGACAAATCAACCCCAAGGTATCGGTCGAGCTCGAGCGCGTGATGATGCGCGCGCTCGCCGGCGATCCGGCCGCGCGCTACCAAACCGCGCGCGACTTCGGCCGCGATCTGAACAACATGCTGTTTCACATGGGCCGCGCCGTGTCGTCTTTCGACATCGCGCAGCTCGTCGAACCGATCCGCCTCGAGCGTGAAGACAAGAAGCGGCACCAGAAATACGATCGTCGCTCGATCATCGGTTCGCTGATCGACGAGGCATTGTTCGAGTTCACTTCCCTGGAAGAGCAGGAAGCGGCCGCCGCCGCCAAGGCGTCGGGACTGCTCACCGCGCCTGGATATGGTGCTGCGCCGCTGCAGCTCGGCTCGTTCGCGGGCGTTCCGAGTTGGGGCGAAGATCTGAGCGGGTTGGGCCTCGAACCGCCGCGCACTGCGCCCTCCGGGGATTCGTTCGACTTCGGCAACCTGGCCGCGCTCGAAGACGATCCGCTTGCCGGTCGACCCCGCTCGGAGTTTCCCGTCGCGGGCTCGAGTCGTCCGCCGATGCCGCGCTCGGCCCCGCCCGTCGGCGGCGGCGTCTCGCCCGCGCTGCGCCCGTTGCCCATGCCGCAGCCGGCGCCGCTACCGCAGCAACCCCGTTCGCAGCAACCGCGGCCGCAGCAACCGGCCCCAACCCTCGAGCAAATCGTGGCGGCGTCCAACGCAGATGTCGAGTACCCAGGAGGGAAGAGCAAGCGCGGGTTGCTCGCGGTGATCGCGGTGCTGGTCGTGATCGTGGGGGCCGCGGGTGCCTACTTTGGCGGCGTGATCCCACACTGATTGAGCCGCGCCGCCGCCGCGCGATCTCACTTCCAGTCGGGGCTCGGCCGCTCCGGAAAGACCAGCAGGCGCCGCCCGGCGAAGTTCAGTCCCAGGCCAATTCCGGTCGCGAGAGCCTTCGCGAGCATCGAGGACAAGCCGACGGAGACGAAGAAGCGCGTCGAGCACAGATCGACCGCGCTGACGATGGCAACCACCAGTAAGAATAGCGCGACCTCGGTGGTGGGCTTCCACTTGGCTTGACGGCGGAACAGGATCGACACCGACAGGAAGTAGTTCACGGCCGCCGCCGTGAAGAAGGCGGTCAGAGCGGCTGCGGTGAGCTTGAGTACGGGCAGCAAGATCAAGAACAGCAGCAAGTTGATGATCGCCGAGAACCCGCCAATGAAAATGTAAAAGAAGAACTGCACGAACCAGGGCGCCCAGTGCAGGTTGTATTTGAGTATGCAGTACAACGCGCGAAAGCCGTCTTTGACGCCGATTTTCTTGCCGTCCGCGTACGTTCGGCCGTGATAGGAGATGCCCATCTCGTAGATACGCAGACGCATGTGCGCGATCTTGGCCACGACCTCCGGCTCGAAACCAAAGCGATCTTCCTCGATCGAAATGCTCTGGATGACCTCGCGTCGGAACACCTTGTAACAGGTCTCCACGTCCGTGAGGTTCAGGTCGGTCAGCATGTTCGAAAGCAGCGTTAGGAACTTGTTGCCGAGCGAATGCCAAAAATAAAGCACCCGGTGATAACCGTGCGAGAGGAAGCGCGATCCGAGGACCACGTCTGCCTCGCCCTTGCGCAGCGGAACTAGCAGGCGCTTCAGATCCATCGGATCGTATTCGAGATCCGCATCTTGAATCGCCACGAAGTCACCCGATGCTTTGGCGATACCAGTGCGAAGCGCAGCGCCCTTCCCCTGGTTCACCGCGTGATGCAAGAGCACCAAACCCGGAACGCGCTCGGCGACCTTGGATGCGACGAGGCGACTATTGTCCGTGGAGCAGTCGTCCACGACGATCAGCTCCAGGGTCAGCCCTTCATCTTGAATCTCGAGCACCTTGTCGATGCAAGATTCGAGCGTCTTCTCTTCGTTGTAGCAGGGGATTACTAGGCTCAGCCGAATGGCCGACGATCCCGTCGCGAGGGTCGATTGGGAATGAAGCTCAACGCGGCTTGGGGGCTTGATTTCCACGAGGTTATTTCTCGGTTCAACAAGCGCGGGCAGTGCGCGCCGAATCGACGTTTGCCGAGACGGCGCGCCCTCGCTGGAGCCAAGAAGCGAAGTGCGGCTCCCTACCGGAACGCGCACTCGGATTCAGGCCGAATCGGCCTTCAGGGCTTCTTCGCAGGTTCGGCTTTTGGCTTCACAGCGTCCGCAGGTTTGTCGGCAGCGGGCTTCTCGCCCTCCGCCGCTTCGCCTTCCGCGTCATCGTCGTCATCATCATCATCATCGTCGTCATCATCATCGTCGTCGGGCTCGTGCAGCGTCTCTTCTTCGAAGTTGAGATTCTGCGTCGAGTGCACGTCGCCGCGGTCGTCGGGCTTCTTGTCGCGCTGGGCGGCGGCCAAGCGCTGGAAGACGACGGGCTTCGGCGCGACGAGCAGCGCCATGGTGCGCGCTTCCATCGCTGGACGTTGCTCCACGTTGGCGATGTCGTCGATCTTGGAGACGATCAGCTCGAGCTGCATCTGCGCACGTTGCGGATGCATGATTTCGCGACCACGGAAGCGGCAGGTGACCTTCACCTTGTTACCGGATTCGATGAAGCGGCGAATCGCGCGAATTTTCACGGCAATGTCGTGGTCATCCGTCTTCGGACGGATCTTGATCTCTTTGACCTCGACGACGGTCTGCTTCCGTTTGGCTTCGCCTTGCTTCTTCTTCTCTTCGTACTTGTACTTGCCGAAGTCGAGGATCTTGCAGACAGGCGGATTGCTCTTGGGATTGACCTCTACGAGGTCGAGACCGACTTCACGGGCGCGGCGCAAAGCTTGGTCAGTCGTCAAGACTCCCAAATTCGAGCCGTCCTCCGCAACGACGCGCACCTCGGGTACGCGAATCCGGTGGTTGATTCGAATTTGTGGGCCTCGCGGCTCCCTGCTGAAGCGCCGACCGCCGCCTAATGCCATGTATTTTTCACTTTCTCGTGCTCCCTTTGATTTTCTTGGTTTCCACTACGGGACCGTCACCGACCGCTGGAGTCGCGGTGGCTTGGCCTCTTCGAGCAAACGCTCGGTGAAGTCTGACACACTCATCGGGCCCAGCTCGCCTTCGGTTGCGGATCGTACGGCCAGCGTGCTCGCAGCCGCCTCGGCGTCACCGATTACGCAAATGTAGGGGTAGCGCAGGTTTCGCGCGTTTCGAATCTTGGCGCCCAGCTTGTCGTTGCTCACGTCTACGTGCACGCGCAGACCGCGGGACTTGAGCTCGGCCTGCAGCTTCTCGACGTACTCGACCTGAGTGTCGTTCACTGCCACCAAAATCGCCTGTTCCGGCGCCAGCCAAACCGGGAATTTACCCGCACAATGCTCGAGATAGATGCCGTAGAAGCGCTCGACCGAGCCCAGGATGGCGCGGTGCAACATCACCGGACGATGATTGGCGCCGTCTTTGCCGACGTATTCCAGATCGAAGCGTTCCGGCAGGCCGTAATCCAGCTGGATGGTCCCGAGTTGCCAGCTGCGCTTGAGCGCATCCGTGATGTGGAACTCGAGCTTCGGGCCGTAGAAGGCGCCTTCACCGGGCAGCTCCTCGAAAGAGACGTTGCTGGCGACCAGCGCACGCCGGAGCGCGCCCTCCGCGCGGTCCCACAAGTCGTCCGAGCCGATGCGCTTTTCGGGGCGCAGCGCGAGCTTGACGGACACGTTCTTGAAGTCGAACGCGGCGTACACCTCGAATAGCAGACGATTGAAGTCCAAAATCTCCTGCTCGATTTGGTCTTCCGTGCAGAAGATGTGGGCGTCGTCTTGGCTGAAGCTGCGCACGCGCGCCAAGCCGTGAACCACGCCCGCGCGCTCGTGCCGATGCAGCCGGCCGAAATCAGCCACGCGCCACGGCAGCTCTCGGTAACTGCGCCGGCGATGCCCGAAGATCAGGCAATGGCTCGGGCAGTTCATGGGCTTGGAGCAGGTGTGCTCCACCTTCTCGTGCACGTCCGCCAGATAGGAGGCGTGATCTTGATCGGGCTTGATGGCCTCGATCGTGTCGACGCGGTCTTCGGTCGTGGCGAAGAACATGTTCTCGCGATAGTTCGCGAGGTGCCCGCTGGTCTCGAACAAGCGCTTGTCGAAGATCTGCGGGGTAATCACCTCTTCGTAGCCGTACTCCACGTACAGCGTGCGGATGTACTCGACCAAGCGGTGATAGATGCTCGCGCCGCGCGGCAAGAAGAACGGCATCGCCGGCGCGTATTCATGAAACATGAATAGCTCCAGCTCTTTGCCGAGCTTCCGGTGGTCGCGCGCCTTGGCTTCTTCGATCGCCTTCAGGTACTCGGTGAGCTCTTCCTCACTCGGGAAGGCCGTACCGTAGACCCGCTGCAACATCGGGTTTTTCTCGTCGCCACGCCAATAGGCGCCGGCCACGCTGGTGAGCTTTACCGCGCCGATCAGCTTCGTGTTCGGCACGTGCGGACCACGACACAGATCTACCCAAGTCCCCTGCGGACTCTTGGCGTGACCGTGGCGATAGAGCGTGATCGTGTCGCCCGGGGGCAGCGAATCCAGGATTTGCAGCTTGAACGTTTCGCCCAGCTTCTCGAACAAGGCACGCGCTTCCTCGCGCGTGACTTCGTCACGGGCGAAGGGCCGCTTGTCCTTGATGATGCGGCGCATCTCCTTCTCGATCGCCTGCAGGTCTTTGTCCGAGAAGTGCTCGCCCTCTGGTCGCGCGAAGTCGTAATAAAAGCCCGCATCGATCGCGGGCCCAATGGTGACTTGCGTGCCGGGGAACAAGCGCTGCACCGCATCCGCCATGACGTGGGCGGCGGAATGCCGGATCACCTGCAAGCCGTCCGGCTCGCTGGTGCGAATGGGTTGCAGTTCCGCATCCGCCGCGACCGGCGTGAGCAGATCGACGATCTTCCCTCCGGTACGGACGGCAATTACGTCGTCGGCGAGCTCTCCGCGTTGCTTGAGGAGCTCACCCGGCGTCAGGCGCACGGGCTCCGTCATGCTCATGCGGTCGCCGAGCTAAACGTTTTGATGGACCAAGCGCCGCCGCTGGAGTTTTTGGGGCCAGGGCCCCAAAAACCACACAAACGGCGGACCCAAAACACAAACGAGACTGTAGGCGCGGGCGGGATTGAACCGTCGACCCCTACCGTGTCAAGGTAGTGCTCTACCACTGAGCTACGCGCCTCTGGTTCGGTGGAGCGAAGTCCACCTGCAAACTGTGTTTTCTGACTCTTCAAAATCAGGCGAGAACCCCACTACAACTCGACCCGGGGCCTGTCAAGCGCTGGTGGAGTCTTCGTTGCGCTTCGTCTCTAACCGCGTCTAGCCGCCGCGCCGCGCGGGCCTCCGAATTCCGGAGCCGCCCGGCCCACCCGAAACCCTGAACGGCGCGCTGGGCCCCTAGCTTGCGCGGTCGCTGGATTCTGGGTATAGGCCCGGCCCTCTCCCGTCTTGGGCCGCCGTTTTTCGCGGCATAACCCAGGCGCCTGCTTGGGGCTCGCCGAAGGCGAGCCACCCGTCCGCGGAGGACACTTTGGTCGCGCTCCTCTCCTTTCAAAATGTACCTCCGGCCCCGGGCCGGGAAACCAGTTCCAACACCGTGGCCCCCTCTGTCCCCGCCGACAAGGGTGCGCCGCCGCACAGCGCCGAAGGTGGCCTGGGCGGCATGCTGCCAATGCTGATCATGGTGGTGCCGCTGGTGCTGCTGATGGTGTTCACCAGCCGCTCGAACTCCAAGAAGCAGAAGAAGCTGCTGGAGTCCCTGCAGAAGGGCGATCGCGTGATCACCCAGGGCGGCCTGGTCGGAAAATTGGTGGAGATCGGCGATCGCTACGCCAAGGTGGAAGTGGCGCCGGGTATGAAGGTGGAGTTTTTGAAATCGGGGTTGCTCGGGAAGGACGACGCCGAAACGGCGGCGTCCCTCGAGAAGAAGTGAAAGCTCGGGCGATCTAGCCGTGATCAATACTGTACTTACCTCGATTTTTGGCGGCCTCGCCGCGTTGTTCGTGCTCGCGGGCTTTGCCTTTCGCGGCCACCGCTACACGCTGATCAGCGCGGGCGTAATCGGCGCGGGCGCAGCTGCCGCCGCGCACAACGACGCCTTCTGGCCGATGGTCGTGCTCG
>Ga0247784_1000490_pt1 | contig 10677 bp, 12 predicted proteins | sample UWRJL169409R5_FD_179909 | JGI IMG/M metagenome (GOLD analysis project Ga0247784, IMG submission 179909) | Plant litter microbial communities from Arlington Agricultural Research Station in Wisconsin, United States - UWRJ-L169-409R-5 | ecosystem: Environmental > Terrestrial > Plant litter >...
CCAGGGAATTCGCGTAGTTGAGCGGCGGTAACGCCGGTAATCGAGGAGAAGTCGGAATGAAGAGCCTTTCACGGATTTTGTCGGCGGCCGGCCTTGCCATGGGACTGGCCCTGACCGCCATTCCGGCGGAGGCGCAGCAGAAGAATGCGCCTGCAGCGCCCGCGGCCACGCCGCTGAAGCCCGCTTCGCCGGCGGCGCTCGCTGCCGCCAAGGAAATCCTGGCGATGAAGAACGCCAGCGCAATGTACGCCAACGCCGTTCCCAATCTCGTCGAGCAGACCAAGAACGTACTGCTGCAGAGCAATCTGAACTATCAGAAGGACCTCAACGAGGTCGCCGTGATCGTTGCCAAGAATCTCGCCGGCCGCGAGAAGGAAATCGGCGACGGCATGGCGCAGGTCTACGCCAACGAGTTCACCGAGCAGGAGCTGAAGGACCTCGTCACCTTCTACAAGTCGACGCTAGGCCAGAAGCTGCTGTCGACCGAGCCCCGCGCCATCCAGTTCAGCATGTCGTACATGAACCAGTGGGCGCAGCAATTTGCCGAAACCATCAACGGCCAGTTCCGCGCCGAGATGAAGAAGCGCGGCAAGGATATTTGAGCCGGCGAATTGCAAATAGCGAGTAGCGAATGGAACGCGCGCAACGGGATAAGTCTACCATTCGCTATTTGCCACGCGCTACTCGCACAAACTGAGGCTGACCATGGCTGAGTTCGACGTCGATCTGTTTGTCATCGGCGGTGGTTCGGGCGGCGTTCGGGCCGCCCGCATCGCAGCCGGCCACGGCGCCAGGGTCATGGTCGCCGAAGAATACCGGATGGGCGGCACCTGTGTGATCCGCGGTTGCGTGCCGAAAAAGCTGTTCGTGATCGGCTCGCACGTCCGCCACGACATCGAGGACGCCGCCGGTTTTGGCTGGACCGTCTCGGGCATCTCCTTCGACTGGCCCACCCTTGTCGCCAACAAGGATAGGGAGATCGCCCGCCTCGAAGGCATCTACGCCGCCAATGTCGAGAAATCGGGCGCCCGCATCGCAAAAACCCGCGCGGTGCTGGAAGACGCCCACACGCTACGGCTGATGACCGGCGAAAAGGTCACGGCAAAATACATCCTGATTGCGACCGGGGGCGCGCCCAACCACGGGCGGGAAATCCCTGGGATCGAGCATGTGATCTCCTCCAATGAGGCGTTTCATCTCACCGAACTGCCGAAGCGCATCGTGATCCAGGGTGGTGGTTACATCGCGCTGGAATTCGCCGGCATTTTTGCCGGGTTCGGCTCCGACGTGACCGTGATCTACCGCGGCGACAACATCCTGCGCGGTTTCGATGAGGACGTCCGCAAGCATGTCCGCGCCGAGATGGAGAAGCAGGGCATTACGATCATCACCGGCTGCACCATCGAAAAAGTCGACCGGCACGGCAACGAATTCACCACCCACCTGTCGAGCGGTTCGAGCATCGCCTCCGAGAAAGTGATGTTCGCCATCGGCCGGCACCCGAACGTCGCCAATCTCGGACTCGAAATGGCTGGCGTTGCCATCAACCCGGCGAATGGCGGCATCGCCGTCGATGCCTGGTCCAAATCCTCGGTCGACAACATCTATGCGATCGGCGACGTCACCCATCGCACCAATCTGACGCCGGTGGCGATCCGCGAGGGTCACGCCTTCGCCGACACCGTATTCGGCAAGCGCCCGGTGCAAGTCGACCACGCGACGATCCCGACGGCCGTGTTCTCGCAGCCCGAAGTCGGCACCGTCGGACTGACTGAAGCCGAGGCCCGCGCGCAATTCAGCCATGTCGACATCTACAAGACCGATTTCCGCCCGATCAAGGCGACGATGTCCGGCCGCGACACCCGCGTGTTGATGAAGCTCGTGGTCGACGGCACCACCGACCGTGTGGTCGGCTGCCACATCGTCGGGGATGCCGCCGCCGAAATCGTCCAGGCGGTCGCGATCGCCGTCAAGATGAAAGCGACCAAGGCCGATTTCGACGCCACCATTGCGCTGCATCCGACCGCTGCCGAAGAGCTGGTGACGATGCGGACGCCGACGGCGAGGCATGTGAGACAAGCGGCGGAGTAAGCTGCGCAATCGTCAGATAGACGACGCATTGATCGAGGTTGGATATGCCTTCGCGTGAGTGCGAAATTTCTGCGGTGACGCGTCGGCTCGCAGCGGACATGGCATCGCTTCATCCGCAGCATCGGGCGGCGCTCCAACATGCGCTGATTCATCCGCATACGGTCGGCGTAAGTGACAGCCCCGGAGAGTTCGTCGTTGCGGTGGCAGTTCTCGACGAGAAACAGCTCTATTGGTCGGACATTGAAGGCGGCTGGGAGCTCGAGGCACCCGATGGCCGAGGCAACATTACCTCTCGCGGTTGCAACCAGTTTAAACTCCAGCATCTGCTCCATCAGATTTTCGGCGACCCTACTGCGTCATAGGGGTGTCCGAGTTCCTCGCCCGCATGCATCCTCGTTCAGGGGCTAGCCATTCGAACAAATCGCGCCCAGGCGCGTTGATCGAGATGGCTAGATCTCGATCCCCATCCGCCGGACCGATGCGAACCCAACCGCTTCAGCTTGGTTCGATCCAGCCCACTCAGCCGCTCATGCCGGCGGCGGGCACGGAGATGAAGGTTCAAAGCCGCGGACCGCGAAAAAGTCCGTCGAGAGCTCAGCAGGTTGATGCGGTAAAAGCGAAAATATCGCGCCGGAACTCGCTGCGAAAGCAGCGTGCCGCGCTCAAGGCTTAACGGTCCGAGAAATAAACCTCGATTCCCTTGGCGACAAGATTTGCAGCTTGATGCGCTCTACTGGGGCGATCAGCTTTGAGAGTCAATTTTCCGATCGAAATTTCGGAGATATGACAGCCCGTGAACGGTAAGCCGGTGCGGGTCTTTTTCACCTTCAAGATACATCTTCATGAGGTGCTTCGAGAGGCGCTCCCGGGTGCCCTTGATCGCGGAACGATCGGCGAGGGTTTCGTAGATGCTTAGCGCGCGGTCAACTGGCAGCGTGTTCATGGAGCGTCTCATCGGTGTATGGATATTCAAAGAGGTAAAGCTGCCTCTCGTTGATTGTTCCGACATTAAGTTTGGGGCCGTGCTGCAATTTTGAGCGTGCGAGCGCAGGCGCGCGCTTCGAGCCCGCTTGGGGCAGGCTCGGCCAGTCACGGGCGCGCAGGGTTTTGGGCCCTGACGGACTACCGATGCCCGCTGCGCTCTGCTAACGATGGAACCCAGTCTCAAGAATGGAGTGATACAGACAATGATTGAGCAGATTGGTATCGTGGGCGCGGGGACCATGGGTAACGGGATCGCGCAGGTGTGTGCCGCCGCCGGTCTTCCCGTCGTCATGACCGATATCTCCGATGCCGCTCTCACCCGCGGCATGTCGGTGGTGTCGAACAGCCTGGAGCGGCTGGTCAACAAGCAGAAGATGACCGACGCCGACCGGCAGGCCGCGCTGGCGCGGATCACCACCAGCACGGACACGGCGAAGTTTTCCACGTGCGATCTCGTGATCGAGGCGGCGACCGAGAACGAGGACCTGAAGGTGAAGATCCTGAAGGATCTCTGCACGAAGTTGTCCCCACGGGCGCTGCTCGCCACCAACACTTCCTCGATCTCGATCACCAAACTCGCCGCCGCGACCGACCGGCCGGACCGCTTCATCGGCCTGCATTTCTTCAACCCGGTGCCGCTGATGGCACTGCTGGAATTGATCCGGGGCTTGCAGACGTCCGACGACACCCATGCCAAGGCGGAAGCCTTCGCCAAACGGATCGGCAAGGTTTCCATCACGGCAAAGAACAGCCCGGGCTTCGCGGTCAACCGCATCCTGTGCCCGATGATCAACGAGGCGATCTTTGCGCTGCAGGAAGGCATCGCCACGGCTGAAGACCTCGACGCCGGCATGAAGCTCGGCTGCAACCATCCGATCGGCCCGCTGGCGCTGGCCGACATGATCGGTCTCGACACCATGCTGTCGGTGATGGAAGTGTTTTATGAAGGCTTCAACGATCCGAAATACCGCCCCGCACCGCTGCTGAAGGAAATGGTCGCCGCCGGCCATCTCGGCCGCAAGAGCGGGCAGGGGTTTTACAGCTACGGCAAATGACGCTGTGTGGGTAGGGTGGGAAAAGGAGCGTAGCGACGTGCCCACCGTCTATGCGCGCGCTCGAATGGTGGGCTCGCTTCGCTCAGCCCACTCTACGAACTGAGGTAAATCATGCGGATCGCGATTGTCGGCGCCGGCGGCGTCGGAGGGGGTTTTGGTGCGGCACTGGCCAAGGCCGGCGCCGACGTCACGTTCATCGCGCGCGGCGCGCATCTCGCCGCCATGACGCGCGATGGATTGAAAATCCAGAGCCCGCGCGGCGACACCCATCTGGTGCCGACGCAGGCGACCGACAATCCCACTAGCATTGGCACGGTCGATATCGTGCTGTTTTGCGTCAAACTGTGGGACGTCGAAAGCGCCGGCGAGGCCGTCAAGCCGCTGGTTGGCTCCGACACCGCGGTGATCCCGCTGCAGAACGGCATTGACGCGGCGGAGCGGCTGCTCCCGATCCTCGGACCTAAGGCCGTCATGGGCGGCGTGGCGCAGATCAGCGCCTCGATCATCGCGCCGGGCGTGATCCAGCAGGTCGGCACCTTCATGCGCATGATCTTCGGCGAACTCGACGGCACGCGCAGCAAGCGGGCCGAGGATTTTCTCGCGCTGTGTCTGAAAGCGGGCTTCGACGCCACCCTGAGCGATCAGATCGTGACCGAACTCTGGATGAAGTTCATCCTGCTCGCCACCAATGCCGGGATCACCGCGGCAACGCGGCGACCGATCGGCGAACTGAGAGATGATCCCGACATTCGTCCGGTCATGAGGGCCGCCCTGCAGGAAGTGTTCGCGGTCGGCAAGGCCAAGGGCGTGGCGCTGCCGACGGACGCAGTGGACAAGATTCTCGATTTCATCGGCCATGCGCCGCCGGCCATGAAGGCGTCGATGGCGCTCGATCTCGAGCGCGGCAACCGCCTCGAATTGCCCTGGCTCAACGGCAAGGTCGTTGAGCTCGGACGCCAGCTTGGCGTTCCGACGCCGACGCACGGCATGCTGTATGCGGTGTTGAAGCCCTATGTCATGGGCAAGCCGGTGTGAGCGACCTCGTTTGCGAGACGTGGCAAAACTCATTCCCCGCCCCGCAAGGGCTTGTCAGGACTACCGGAAATCTAACTGGCGGTGGGCCGAAGGCCTGTGTATAACCCGGCCCTTAACAATCGCCACCCGGCTACGCCCTGGCTGTCTGGATGTGGCCTCGCCGGAGCTTCAGCGAAGGCGGGGGTCAAGTTGCGGTTTTTGCTGAGGAGTTGACGTCATGTCCGAGCGGTGGACGCCCGATAGCTGGCGCAGCAGGCCGGTGCTGCAAGTGCCCGATTATCCCGACGCCAAGGTATTGGCCGACGTCGAGGCGCAGCTCGCCACGTTCCCGCCGCTGGTGTTCGCCGGTGAGGCCCGCAACCTGAAGAAAGCACTGGCCCGGGTTGCCGCGGGCGAGGCATTCCTGCTGCAGGGAGGCGATTGCGCCGAGAGCTTTGCCGAGCATGGCGCCAACAACATCCGCGACTTCTTCCGCGTGCTGCTGCAGATGGCCGTGGTGCTGACCTATGCCGGCGCGCTGCCGGTCGTTAAGGTCGGCCGCATCGCCGGGCAGTTCGCCAAGCCGCGTTCGTCGAACACGGAAAAGATCAACGGCGTCGAGCTGCCGAGCTACCGCGGCGACATCATCAACGACATCGCATTCACGCCGGAAGCGCGCATCCCCGATCCGCAACGCCAGTTGATGGCCTATCGTCAATCGGCCGCGACGCTGAACCTGCTTCGCGCCTTCGCAACCGGCGGCTTTGCCAATCTCGGCAGCGTGCATCAGTGGATGCTCGGGTTCCTCAAGGATTCCCCGCAGTCGCGCCGGTACAAGGAACTGGCGGACCGTATCTCGGAAGCGCTGGATTTCATGCGCGCCTGTGGCCTCGATCTCGAAAGCCATCCCGAACTTCGCGCCACCGATTTCTACACCAGCCATGAGGCGCTGCTGCTCGGTTACGAGCAGGCTTTTACGCGGGTCGATTCCACCACCGGCGACTGGTACGCGACCTCGGGCCACATGATCTGGATCGGCGACCGCACCCGCCAGCTCGATCACGGACATGTCGAATATTTCCGCGGCATCAAGAACCCGATCGGCCTGAAATGCGGTCCCTCGCTGAAGCCGGATGAACTGTTGAAGCTGATCGACATCCTCAATCCCGACAACGAGCCCGGGCGGCTGACGCTGATCAACCGCTTCGGCTCCGACAAGATCGGCGACCATCTCGCGCCGCTGGTCCGCGCGGTTCAGCGGGAAGGGCGCGTGGTGGTCTGGTCATGCGATCCGATGCACGGCAACACCATCACCTCGACCTCGGGCTACAAGACCCGTCCGTTCGACCGGGTGCTGTCGGAGGTCAAGTCGTTCTTCGCCATCCACGCGGCGGAGGGGACCCATGCTGGCGGCGTGCATCTGGAGATGACCGGGCAGGACGTCACCGAATGCATCGGCGGCGCCCGCGCGATAACCGACGAGCATCTCAACGACCGCTATCACACGGTCTGCGATCCCCGCCTCAACGCCGAACAATCGATCGACATGGCCTTCCTGATCGCCGAACTGCTCAAGCAGGAACGTGCCGGCAAGGACAGGCCGATGCCGGTCGCCGCGGGACTCTGATTTGCTGCGACTCTGGCGAGCCACCATCAACACGCGCAACGGTCTCGCCTTTGCGATCCGATCGGAACAGGCCGTCCGCGAGGAACTGTTCGCGCTGGCGCTGTCGGTGCCGCTGGCCTGGCTGGTAGGCGCGAGCGTGATGCGCCGCGTGGAACTGGTTGCCGCCGTCGCCTTTGTGCTGGTGGTCGAGATCCTCAACACCGCGATCGAGAAGCTCGCTGACAGGCTCACCACCGAACATGATCCGAAGATCGGCCAGGTCAAGGACATGGGTTCGGCGGCCGTCGGCGTCGCGCTGCTGATGGCCGGCGCGTTCTGGCTGTTTGCCATCGCCGAACGCATAGGCGCGTTCTAGATATGCGGTTCTGATCGGGATCAGAACCGCATATCTAAGTTTTTGTTTTGACGCGTTTTCTTCCCGCGAACCGGTACCCACTTCGCTCGAAAACGCTACGAAGCAATCATTTGCAGTTTGTCCTTGCGCGAGGCACCATCGGCCATGACTGAACCCAAGTTCACCATTTCGCTGGCCCAGTTGAACCCGACGGTCGGCGATGTCACTGGCAACGCCGCCAAGGCCCGCGCCGCGCGCGACAAGGCCAGGACCGACGGCGCCGATCTGCTGGTGCTGCCGGAATTGTTCATCTGCGGCTATCCCCCGGAAGACCTGGTGCTGAAGCCGGCGTTCCAGGCGGCTTGCCGCGCCGCGGTCGAGGAACTGGCGCGGGAGACTGCAGGCGGCGGTCCGGCCGTGCTGATCGGCACGCCCTGGGTCGAGGACGGCAAGCTCTATAATGCCTGCGCGCTGCTCGATCAGGGCCGCATCACGGCCCTGCGCTTCAAGGCCAACCTGCCCAACTATGGTGTGTTCGACGAAAAGCGCCTGTTCGCCCGTGGCCCGGCCGCGGGGCCGGTCACCGTCCGCGGCATCCGGGTCGGCGTTCCCATCTGCGAGGACATCTGGCTCGAAGAGTCCGAAGAGTACGAAAACATCGTCGAATGCCTGGCCGAGACCGGCGCGGAAATCCTTGTCGTTCCGAACGGCTCGCCCTATGCGCGTGACAAGAACGATCTGCGGCTGTCGATCGCGGTGGCTCGCGTCACCGAAAGCGGCCTGCCGCTGGTCTATCTGAATCAGATCGGTGGGCAGGACGAACTGGTATTCGACGGTGCATCTTTTGCACTCAACGCCGATCTTTCGGTCGCGGCGCAGCTGCCGGCGTTCGAGGAGAGCATCGTCACGCTGCAATGGACGAAGGGCGCCGAGGGCTGGCGCTGCAACGGGCCGGTGGTGCCGCTGGTCGAGGGCGATAAGGGCGACTACGCGGCCTGCGTGCTGGGCCTGCGCGACTACGTCCGCAAGAACGGATTTCCCGGCGTGCTGCTCGGCGTCTCCGGCGGAATCGATTCCGCGCTGTGCGCGGCGATCGCGGTAGATGCGCTCGGCGCCGACAATGTCCGCGGGGTGATGCTGCCGTTCCGTTTCACCGCTCAGGTGTCGCTCGACGATGCTGCGAAACTCGCGAAGGCGCTCGGCTTTCCCTACGAGGTATTGCCGATCGCCGACGCCGTGAACGGATTTGAAAATATCCTGTCAAAGCCCTTTGCCGGGCTGCCGCGCGATATCACGGAGGAGAATCTGCAAGCCCGTACCCGCGGCACGCTGTTGATGGCCATTTCCAACAAGACCGGCGCGATGGTGGTCACGACCGGCAACAAGTCGGAAATGTCGGTCGGCTACGCCACCATCTATGGTGACATGAACGGCGGTTTCAATCCGATCAAGGACATCTACAAGACCGAAGTGTTTCGGCTCTCGAGCCTGCGCAACGCGTGGAAGCCGGACGGAGCGCTGGGACCCTCGGGAGAGGTGATCCCGGTCAACATCATCACCCGGCCGCCGACAGCGGAGTTACGCGAAAACCAGACCGACCAGGATTCGCTGCCGCCCTACGAGATGCTCGATGGCATCCTGGAGCGGCTGGTGGAGCGCGAGGAGCCGTTGGCCACGATCATCGCGGCCGGTTTCCCGGCGGACGTGGTGACGCGGATCGACCGGCTGCTCAACGTCGCCGAATACAAGCGACGGCAGGCCGCACCGGGCGTCAAGGTGACGGAAAAGAACTTTGGCCGCGATCGCCGCTATCCCATCACCAACCGCTTCCGCGACAATGGCAAGGCGCTGCCCGCGCCCGACCAGACGCTGGTCACGAGCGCCGGCCGCGCCTCGGCGGATGCGTTCGAAGGGTAGCGGTAGCCGGCGAGGTTGCACGGGAAAACTGGCCGCAAGCGCTCGGCCGCGAATTATTCGACGAGGTAAGAAATCGGCTTGAAGGCGTAATTATTCGATTGCAGGGCCGAGCATGCCGTCAGGCCGATGACGAGATCCATTTCAGCCCGGAATTTGATGAAGTCGCCGCTTCGGCTCAGGGGGGCTTCGACGGTAAAAACGCCGTTCGGCTGGATCACCACATTCATGAAGCAGTTGAACGCAACCGGTATTTGATCCGGTTCGATCCCAAACGGTGACAGCGCGGTCGCGAGGTTTCCGAAGCATCCAGGGTGGGGATCGTCATCATGATAGATGATCCTGAACGTGTCCCTGGAGCACGGCGTCAGCAGGAAATCGTGCCGGCCCACTTTGTCCTCGACAATGCGCATCATGACGTTGCTGCGGTTGGAGTAGAGTTCGTCACCTTCGGTGAGATAAATCTTGCTGGCATAATCCAGGCTTCTACCTGAGGAGATCACCTCACGTAAATCCGCAGCGCTGAATGCGACCAGGTCCGCAACCTGCTGTCCCTGCGGATCGATGACGGTGAGGGTTTCGCCGCGCGTCAGTCGAAATGCCGTTCCTGAGCGTGGCGAAATGGTTGCGGGCTCCATCACGGGCGTTCCACCGGATTGAAAGGACAAACCCATCCCGGCTCTGCGACGTTGCGGCCGCTGTATTGTCTGGCTTCGGAAATAGTGCCGTGCCGCGCCAGCATCGGGTTGGGTGAACCCGCCAGTGCCACGTCCCTTTCGATGATCTTGGCGCGCATCCGTTCGTAGCGTCCCTGTTCGCGCAGTTGTTCGAACTGGTCGTGAAGATTGAAGACGAGCGCCGGGCGTTCAAAGCGGCGCGCAGGCCGGCTGGCGTGCGGGTGCAATCCGACGATGAAGAAAGCTTCCTCGCCAAAACTGAGAGAGAAGTGCGGATCTTCGGGATCGCTGCTGACGCGCGCGTCGCGCGACGTTCCCAGCCACGCATCCTTGTTGGTGAGACTTTCCGCGCGCGCCCATAGAAACTTCTCAAACGTCTTCTCGTCCAGGTCGACGGGACCTTCGAAAATCACGGCAAAGCTCTGAAACAGCGCGCGATCCCTGCGGTAGGCCCGCGCGATGCGTGTAATGCCGTCGTAGATGCGTCGGTCGTCCCAGTTGGACGTCATGTCGCGTGCGATCAGAACGTCCAGCGTTCCCTTCGCCAGGGCGGATTTGGCACCAACGCAGGGAAAGTCGGTTTGGTGAATCAGACTGCGAAACTTCTCGGCAAGGCTTGGCGGTGTCATTGATGCTTCCATTGTTGCGCGCACCAACGATCGACTTCCGATTATGTGCCTATATCTTGCGATTATTTCATGGAGGAACGATTGCAGCCACGACCGATTAATGTCGAATCCTTGGTATCCGAAAGCATGAAGATGTCTTTTGATAAAATGGTTACTATCGAAGCTGCGATCGATGAGGTGCTGATCGATCACTTCGAAAATAGCCAAAATCCGCACGAGACCATCCACAAGATCTGGCTGCTGCTGAATGCGGACTCGATACCGGGTTCCGAACTTAACATTTGTTTGGTTCGTGCCGAGCGGAAATTTCATTGATCATTGGACGGGCGGCGTGCAGCGGCAGGAGCTGCAG
>Ga0247784_1000492_pt1 | contig 10658 bp, 11 predicted proteins | sample UWRJL169409R5_FD_179909 | JGI IMG/M metagenome (GOLD analysis project Ga0247784, IMG submission 179909) | Plant litter microbial communities from Arlington Agricultural Research Station in Wisconsin, United States - UWRJ-L169-409R-5 | ecosystem: Environmental > Terrestrial > Plant litter >...
TGCGGGCCTCGTAGCGATGGCGCATTCTGCCGTGGCGCGCCGGCCGCGCTGGTTTCGATCGGTGACCTGCGCCGGCTTGCCCTGCGGCGGCGGGCGGGTTAGAAACAGGCCCATCCGGCACCCCTGCGCCGGCACCGCGGAGACTGCATTGGCCCGATTCGACCCCGACCGCCTCGACCAGCAATACAACAACCGGGCCCGCATCCCCGAGCACCCGGAGATCTTCGGACGGTGGGCGAAGGCGTCGGCGCTGTCGCGCGACGGGCTGTCGCGCCGCCTCGACGTGCCCTACGGCGACGGACCGAACGAGACGCTCGACGTCTTCCCGTCGCCGCGCGCCGGCGCCCCGGTGCTGGTGTTCATCCACGGCGGCTGGTGGCGCTCGCTGGACAAATCCGACCATTCCTTCGTCGCGCCGACCTTCGTGCATGCCGGCGCGATGGTGGTGGTGCCGAACTACGCGTTGTGCCCGGGCACGCCCGACGCGCCGGTGGGCATCGACCTGATCGCGCTGCAGATGGCCCGCGCGCTGGCCTGGGTGTGGCGCAACGCGGCGCTGTACGGCGGCGACCCGCTGCGCATCATCGTGGCCGGGCATTCGGCCGGCGGCCACCTGGCCGCGATGCTGCTGAACTGCGAATGGCGCCAGGTGGGCGCCGACCTGCCGCCGTACCTGGTGCGCGGCGCGCTGGCGGTGAGCGGCGTGTTCGACCTGGAGCCGGTGCGCCGCACGCCCTTCCTCGCGGCCGACCTGCGGCTCACGCCGGCGCTGGCCGCGAAGCTGAGTCCGGTGGCGATGCCGGCGCCGAACGGCGTGCTGTGCGCCGCCGTCGGGGCCGACGAGAGCGAGGAATTCCTTGCGCAGAACGACGCCATCCGCACCGCCTGGGGCGAGCGCGCGGTGCCGGTGTGCGAGCGCATCCCCGGCACCAACCACCTGACCGTGCTGCACGACCTGGCCTCGCCCGACGGTCGGCTCAACCAGCTCACCCGCCGGCTGCTCGGGCTGGGGTGACGGGGCCGCCGACTGTCCGTCCCTGCGCTTTTTCCTTCCTCGCGCTTTTTCCTTCCTCGTTTACCCGCGGAAAACATAGCGCCCTGCTATGCACTGCATTGAAGCTTTGTATTTGCCGCGCGCCGGCCAGCGCGCTACGGTTCGCCGGTCCACTCATTCACTAGCAGGAGAGCGCCATGGGATTGAAAGGATCGAAGACCGAGCAGAACCTGAAGGACGCGTTTGCCGGCGAGTCGCAGGCCAACCGCCGCTACCTCTACTTCGCGAACAAGGCCGACATCGAAGGGCAGAACGACGTGGCGGCGCTGTTCCGCTCCACCGCCGAGGGCGAGACCGGCCATGCGCACGGCCACCTCGAATTCCTCGAGGCCGTGGGCGACCCGGCGACCGGGCTGCCGATCGGTTCGAGCCGGCAGAACCTGCTGGCCGCGGTGGCCGGCGAGACGCACGAGTACACCGACATGTACCCTGGCATGGCGCGACAGGCGCGCACCGAAGGCTTCGACGAGATCGCCGACTGGTTCGAGACGCTGGCAAAAGCCGAGCGCTCGCACGCCAACCGCTATCAAAAGGCATTGGACGCGCTGGTCGATTGACAGCATGACCCGCGAAGGCAACCTCGAAGCGCCCACACGCCACCCGGTCGACTGGAAGAACCCTGCGTTCTACGACGAGGAGGCCTGCCTCCACGAGATGGAGCGCATCTTCGACATCTGCCATGGCTGCAGGCGCTGCGTGAGCCTGTGCCAGTCGTTCCCGACGCTGTTCGACCTGGTCGACGGCAGCAAGACCGGCGAGGTCGACGGCGTCGCGAAGGCCGACTACGCGGGTGTGGTCGACCAGTGCTACCTGTGCGACCTCTGCTACATGACGAAGTGCCCGTACGTGCCGCCGCACCCGTGGAACCTCGACTTCCCGCACACGATGCTGCGCGCCAAGGCGATCAAGTTCAAGAAGGGCGGGGTCGGTGCCGGCGAGCGCTTGCTCGCGTCGACCGACGTGCACGGCCAGTTCGCCGGCATCCCGGTGGTGGTGCAGGTGGCGAATGCGCTGAACCGCACGAAGCCGATGCGCGCGCTGCTCGACAGCGCGCTGCACGTGCACCCCGAGGCCTGGCTGCCGGACCTGGCCACGAGCCGCTTCCGCTGGAGCGCGAAGAAGCAGGGCGCGGCCACCATGGTGACGAACGGCGAGCGCACGCCGGGCAAGGTGGCGATCTTCTCGACCTGCTATGTCAACTACAACGAGCCCGGCATCGGGCATGACCTGCTGAAGGTGCTGGAGCACAACGACATCCCCTACGCGATCGTCGACAAGGAGTCGTGCTGCGGCATGCCCAAGCTGGAGCTCGGCGACCTCGATGCGGTGGCGCGGCACAAGGAGGCCAACGTGCCGGTGCTGGCGCGCTACGCGAGCGAGGGCTTCGCGATCCTGAGCGCGATCCCGAGCTGCACGCTGATGTTCAAGCAGGAGCTGCCGCTGATGTTTCCGGACGATGCGGACGTGAAGCGGGTGCAGGCGGCGATGTTCGACCCGTTCGAGTACCTGATGGCGCGCCACAAGGACGGCCTGCTGAAGACCGACTTCAAGCAGCCGCTCGGCAAGGTGAGCTACCACGTGCCCTGCCACGGGCGGGTGCAGAAGATCGGCAGGAAGACCGAGGAAATGCTGAAGCTGATCGGCCAGGCGGTGACGGTGCAGCTCAACACGGTGGAGCGCTGCTCCGGCCATGCCGGCACCTATGGCGTGAAGACGCCGACCCACCCGGTCGCGATGAAGATCGGCAAGCCGGTGTTCAAGGCGATGGCAACGAACGGGCCTGACTACATCAGCTCCGACTGCGCGCTGGCGGGGCACCACATCGCGCAGGGCATGGGGCAGCAGGGCGCGCCGGCCGCGACGCTCGCCCACCCGCTGAGCCTGGTGCGCATCGCCTACGGGCTGTGAGACCCGTGAGAAGGAGCGTGCCATGGCCCCCGCGAAGATCACGAAGGACAGCCTGCTGACGCTGGAGGCCTACGCGAAGGTCCGCAGCGCGCATCGGCCGGGCTTCATCGCGCACCGCCGGCTGCGCTCGGTGGCGCTGGGCGAGCACGTCACCGTGCAGTTCGAGGACGAGCAGACGATCCGCCGCCAGATCCAGGAGATGCTGCACATCGAGAAGATCTTCGACGAGGACGGCATCCAGGGCGAGATCGACGCCTACGCGGCGCTGCTGCCCGACGGCGGCAACTGGAAGGCGACGATGCTGATCGAGTATCCCGACGTGCACGAGCGCCGCCGCGAGCTGGCGCGGCTGATCGGCATCGAGGACCGCATGTTCGTCGAGGTCGAGGGGCAGGCGCGCGTCTACGCGATCGCCGACGAAGACCTCGACCGCGAGACCGACGAGAAGACCTCGGCGGTGCATTTCCTGCGCTTCGAATTTCCGCCCGCCGCGCGCGAGGCGCTGCGCGCCGGGGCGGCCTGCAAGCTGGGCTGCGACCACACGCACTACCCGGCGCATGTGGCGATCAGCCCGGAGACGCTGGCTTCGCTGGCGGGGGATCTGCGCTAGCGCCGACGCCGAACAGCTCGGCCACCGCCGCGCGGTACTGCGGCTGCCCCAGGTCGTTGGTGCTGTGGTGCGAGGCGCCTTCGACCAGCAGGAAGCGCTTGGGCTCGCGGGCGCGCTCGAACAGCGCGCGGCCGAGCGCCGGCTGGATCAGCGTGTCGTCGCTGCCGTGCACCACCAGCACCGGCGAGCCGACGTCGGCGATGCGCGACGCGGCGTCGAAGCGCTGCGTGATCAGCGGCCCCACCGGCAGCCAGCCCCAGCGGAAGGTCGACACCACGTCGGCGATCGACGTGAAGCTGCCTTCGACGATCAGGCCGGCCTCGTCGGTCACGTCGGCCGCGAGCTGCACCGCGATCGCGCCGCCGAGCGAATGGCCGAAGATGAAGCGGCGGGCCTGCGGGCGCTTCTGCGCGAGCCAATCCCACGCGGCGTGGGCATCTTCGGCCGCCAGCTCCTGCGACGGCAGGCTGGCGCTGCTGCGGCCGAACCCGCGGTAGTCGATCGCCAGCACCGAGAACCCCAGGTCGTGCATGCGCCGCATGCGGCTCGCGCTGGTGCGCACGTCGAAGCGGGCGCCGTGCAGGTAGAGCAGCACGGGGGCCTTGGCGTCATCCTGCGGCAGCCACAGGCCGTGCAGCCGGACCGCTGCGCCGCGCGATTCGGCGACGCGCGAGCGGTAGTCGATCCAGGCGTCGTCCAGGCCTTCGGCGGCCGCCGCACCGCCATACCAGACGCGGTCGCCGGGCTGGAAGATCCACGCGCGCTGGCGCTCGTCGAGCGTCGCGCAGCCGATCTGGAAGCCGAGCAGCATGGCGACGCCGGCCGCGAGGGCGGCCGGGCGGTGCCAGCGGCGGAAGGACAACGAGCGCATCGGGCAACGATGTTGCCATGCCGCCGACAGGCGACGGCGCCGCTCGGGCTTTCCAGCCCGGCCGGGCGCTACTTGATGCTGAAGCTGTCGCCGTAGACCTTCCAGTTCAGCGGCGTGTTCAGGTCGAAGTTGCCGGCCTTCAGCCAGACGCGCTGCGCGGTGTCGACGCGGGTGGTGTCGCTGTGCGCCTCCTCGGTCTTCATCGCGGCCACGCGGGCATCGAGGAAGGCATTGAGGTAGGTCGTCTCGTCGCCGCCCTGCGCGGGCGTCCTGGCCTTGGCCATCGCCGCCTTGCGGATGCCGCCGAAGCTGACCCCGTTGTTGCCCGGGCCGTGCATCACGATCGCGTCGTAGTAGGCGAACTGGCCGAGTGCGCGCAGCCCGTCGGTCTTGGCCTGGCTCACCGCCGGGTTGAAGTAGGTGTCGTCGCGCACGCTGTCCTGCGACTGCTGGAAGATCACGTCGGCAGCGGCGGTCTTCCAGTCGCCGGTGTAGTTCGGATCGAGCCCGGCGTGCGAATCGCTGCCGTTCACCTTCTTCAGCGCCGGCAGGTATTTGGCCAGCACGTTGTTCGGCGAGCGCTGGGTGTAGTCCTGGACCACCTCCAGCATGTCGCTGGTGCCCGAGCAGAAGCCGATGATGCCGGCGGTGTAGCCGCGGCCGTCGTTGATGTCCTGGATGTAGGCGTATTGCGCCTTCCAGTTCAGCGACGAATTCTCGGCGCTGGAGACGATCTGCATCGCGATGTCCTTCTTGCGGGCATCGGTGAGGTCGGCCGACGACGGTGCTGGTGCGGGAGTCGGGGCCGGGGCCGGGGCCGGGGCCGGAGCGGGCGCAGGGGCTGGTGCAGGCGCGGGAGCCGGTGCAGGGGTGGGCGCAGGCGCTGGTGCGGGCGCCGGGGCAGGAGCCGGTGCGGGAGAGGGCGCCGGAGCGGGTGCCGGTGAAGGCGCGGGTGCCGGCGCCGGTGCCGGTGGAGCGCCCGACACCGGCGGGGACGATTCGTCGTCCGACCCGCCGCCGCAAGCGGAGAGGGCGATGCTCAACGACAGCAGGGCAAGGTGGGTTCGACGGTTCATGGTGGAAAGGTCCGGTGGAATCGTTTCCATTCTGGACGCGCGATGCCGCCGCGGCGGTGCCGGGTTGTGACCAGCTGCAACCCTGTGTCGGCGGCGTCAGGCGCGGGTGCGCCGCGCGGCCCGCCAGCCTTCCACGCTGTACACCGCCAGCGCCAGCCAGATCAGCCCGAACCCCAGCAGCCGCGCGCCGCCGAACGGCTCGCCGAACAGCCACACGCCGAGTCCGAACTGGATGGTCGGGCCGATGTACTGCATCAGCCCGAGCGTCGTCATCGAGATGCGGCGCGCTCCGGCGGCGAACAGCAGCAGCGGCACCGCGGTGATCGGCCCGGCCGCCAGCAGCCACAGGTTGGTCGCGGTGTCGGGCAGCGGGAACAGCCCGGTGCCCTGCGCCTGCCAGAACAGCAGCGCGGCGATGGCCAGCGGTGCGAGCAGCATCGCCTCCAGCGTCAGGCCCTCCAGCGGCCCGAGCACCGCCACCTTGCGCAACAGGCCGTAGCTGCCGAAGCTCGCGGCCAGCACCAGCGCGATCCACGGCAGCTGGCCGGCCTGCACCGTGAGCCAGACCACGCCGGCCGTCGCCAGCGCGAGCGCGATCCACTGGCCGCGGCGCGGCCGCTCGTGCAGCACGGTGTAGCCGAGCAGCACGTTGACGAGCGGCGTGATGAAGTAGCCGAGGCTCGCGTCGATCACGTGGCCGTTGTTGACCGACCAGATGTAGGTCAGCCAGTTCACCGCCAGCAGCAGCGCGCTGGCGGCGAACGCGCCCAGCACGCGCGGCTGGCGCAGCAGCGGCCGCAGCCAGCCCCACTGGCGGCGCACGCCCAGCACGATCAGCACGAAGACCAGCGACCACACGATGCGGTGCGCCAGCACCTCGCCGGCCGGCAGCATGGACAGCCGGCGGAAGAACAGCGGGAAGATGCCCCACAGCGCGAAGGCGAGGGCGGCGTAGAAGGGTCCGTAATTCATCCGGTGGATTGTCGCGGCTGGCCGCGGCGGGCATCATCGCGGCCATGGCCCACGTCGTGTTCACGCAGCAGCTGCGCCGCTTCATCGAGACCCCCGAGCTCGATGTCGACGCCGCCAGCCTGCGCGGCGCGCTCGACGCGGTGTTCGCCGCGCACCCGCGGCTGCGCGGCTACGTGCTCGACGAGCAGGGCCACCTGCGGCCGAACGTGGTGGCCTTCGTCGACGGCGTGCGCAGCGCAGACCGCGTTGCGCTGGCCGACCCGCTGCGGCCGGACAGCCGGGTCCACGTGATGCAGGCCCTGTCCGGCGGTTGAGCTTCAAGGAGTTGCCGATGTCAGACCGTGCCTGGGTCGCGACCCGCAAGGGCTTGTTCGAGCTGAAGCGCGGCCGCGGCGGCGCATGGGACATCGACCGCACGAGTTTCCTCGGCGAGCCGGTGTCGATGCTGCTGCCGCCCGGTGCCGACGGCCGCCTGCTGGCGGCGCTGAACCTCGGCCACTTCGGCGTCAAGCTGCACGCGTCCGACGACCACGGCGCCAGCTGGCACGAGGTGGCGGCACCGGCCTTTCCGCCGCAGCCGGCCGACGCGACCGGCGTGCCGTGGAAGGTGGTGCAGGTGTGGTCGCTGGAGCGCGACCACGGCACGCTGTGGCTCGGCACGCTGCCGGGCGGGCTGTTCCGCAGCGGCGATGGCGGCGATTCATGGGAGCTGGTCGATTCGCTGTGGCAGCGGCCCGAGCGTGCCGAATGGTTCGGCGGCGGCTACGACGTGCCCGGCATCCATTCGATCTGCCCGCACCCGGCGCGCGCCGGCGACCTCGTGCTGGGCATCAGCTGCGGTGGCGCCTGGGTCACGCACGACGACGGCGCGAACTGGCTGCTGCAGGCCGACGGCATGCGCGCCGCCTACATGCCGCCGGAGCAGGCCGGCTCGCCGAACACGCAGGACCCGCACCGCATCGTGCGCTGCGCCGCGCAGCCGGACGTGCTGTGGACCCAGCACCACAACGGCATCTGGCGCTCGACCGACGCGTCGGCCTCGTGGCAGCAGGTGACGAGCGCGCCGCTGTCGGACTTCGGCTTCGCGGTTGCGGTGCACCCCGGCGACGCGCAGACGGCTTGGTTCGTGCCGGGCGTGGCCGACCAGCAGCGCGTGCCGGTCGGCGGTGCGCTGGTGGTCAACCGCACGCGCGACGGCGGCGCGAGCTTCGAGACGCTGCGCAGCGGCCTGCCGCAGCAGCATTGCTACGACCTGCTGTACCGCCACGGGCTCGACGTGTCGCCGGACGGCCGCAGCCTGCTGATGGGCAGCACGACCGGCCATGTGTGGAGCAGCGACGACGGCGGTGACCACTGGACGGCGCTGCCGGCCCAGTTGCCGCCGGTGTACGCGCTGCGCTTCGGCTGATGCAGCGCCTGGTTCACGCACACCGGTTGATACATCGACTGACACCTTGTGGCGCCATGTGCACACCTGGCGCGCTACCGTCCCCTCGATCTTGGGGGGCCGCGTGTTGCAGCGCATGACAAGGCCGCCCGCGCTCCGGACAATCGGAGCTGTCGAGGAAGCGCCATGCCCACCACCATCACCGTCGGAGCCCGTTCCATTTTCGTCACCGCGACCGCGTGGGTGTTCATCCTGCTCGGCGCGCTGGCCTGTGCCTCGGCGCTGCTGCAGAACGCGATGCTGGTGTCGGGCGGGTTCAGCGGCGAGGGCCTGCAAGTCAGCGGCCTGTTCGGGCTGCTGATCGCCCACCTGCCGTGGGTGGTCAACGCGGGGCTCGTGATGTCGCTGGCCACGCTGGTGTCGGCGGTCGGGCTGCTGCTGCGGCTCAACTGGGCGCGCCGCACCTTCATCGCGCTGCTGCTGCTGACGATCGTCGCGAACCTGCTCGGCCTGTGGCTGCAGCAGGAGGTGATGCAGTCGGTGGTCGACAGCACGCTGAGCACCGCGACGCTGCCGCCGCGGGCGCTCGGCGTGTTCGGCGGTTTCGTGACGGCGGCGCGCGTGATGGCGGTGCTGGTGACGCTCGGGGCCTGCGGGCTGCTCGGGTGGATCATCCGCCGGCTGATGTCGGCCAGCGTGCGCCAGGAATTTGCCTGATCAGAACTCGCCGTCGACGTAGAACCAGCGGCCTTCTTCGCGCACGAAGCGGCTTGTCTCGTGCAGTCGCTGCGCGCGGCCGCCGAGCTTGCTGCGGGCGACGAACTCGACCGTTGCATGGTCGGCATCCTGTGAAGCATGCCGGCGCACGTCCAGCCCGAGCCAGCGCAGGCCCGGCGGGTCGGGCTCCAGCGTGGCGGGCCGCGTGCTCGCGTGCCAGGTCGCCAGCAGGTAGTCCGGCAATCCATTGACGAAGGCGCTGTAGCGCGAGCGCATCAAGGCCTCGGCATCGGGCGCCTGCAGGTGCAGCGCTCCGGCGTGGTAGCGGCCGCAGCAGTCGGCATAGGGAGCGGGCAGGCCGCAGGGGCAGGTCATGTCAGGTCAAGGATCCAGGTTTCTCCGACCAGATCGTGCCCGAAACTGTGGTGCGGCTCGCTCGCGACGAGCCGGTAACCTGCTGTCGCGTAGATGCCGCGCGCGGCACTCAGGTTGCCGTTGGTCCACAGCGTGATGCGGCGGTAGCCGGCGTGGCGCGCGAAGCGCTCGCACTCTTCGACCAGCCGGCGCCCCAGCCCCAGTCCGCGGGCCGACGGCTCCACCAGCAGCATGCGCAACTGGGCCACGCCGTCCTGCACCGCCTGCGTGGCCTCGTCGCGCGCCTGCACGAGGAACACGCAGCCGACGTTCGCGCCATCGCGCTCGGCAATCCAGCAGGCTTCGCGTGCGGGCTCGAAGCGCTCGATGAAGGCGGCTGCGATGCGCGCCACCAGCGCCTCGAAGCGGATGTCCCAGCGGTACTCCTGCGCGTACAGCGCACCATGGCGGGCGATCACCCAGCCGATGTCGCCCGGGCGGTGCGGCCGCAGCAGGTAAGGCTCGCGCGGGCGGCGCGCCGGGTCGTCGTCGAGCAGGCGCTGCAGCGTGCCCATCGCCTGCAGCAACTGCTGCTGCGACGGCTCGTCGAGCGCCGCGAGCAGCGCCTGCACCTGCTGCTGCGAGCCGCTGTCGAGCGGCGCGAAGGCGGTGCGGCCGGCCGCCGTGAGCGACAGGTGCGATTGCCGCGCGTCGCTGGCCGACGGCGTCGCCTCGATCAGCCCGCGCTCGCGCAGGCCGCGCAGCAGCCGGCTCAGGTAGCCGGGGTCGAGCTCAAGTGAACGCGCGAGCTCACCGGCTGTCGGCTGCGCCTGGTGCGCGAACTCCCACAGCAGCCGCGATTCGGTCAGCGTGAAGCCGCTGTCGACCAGGCCTTCGCGCAGCACGCCGATGCGGCGTGTGTAGAAGCGGTTGAAGGCGCGCACTGCGGCCACGCGGTCGTTCGGTGCCGAAGAAGAAAGGGCGGGGGAGATGGCGTCGGGCATGCCCGGCATGCTGCCGCAATTGATTGCCAAAAGCAACAATCAATGTGCTGAAAGCAGCTTCAAACAGGTTTGTAACGGTATCGCCTCGTTTTCAAGTGGATCGATATACTGGATGTGCATACAGTAGTTGCCATGCCTTCCGCCATCACCCCCTTTGTCTCTCCCGCCCGCTCGCCGCTGCCCGAACGGCTGCACACCAGCGTGTGGCGGGGCCACCAGATGGGGCGCAGCGTCGAGCGTGCCGTGCCCAGCGGCTTCGCGGCCCTCGATGCCCAGTTGCCCGGTGGCGGCTGGCCGCGCCGCGCGCTCAGCGAGTTGCTGCTGCCGCACCCGGGCCTCGGCGAGATCCGCCTGCTGGCCCCCAGCCTGGCCGCCACGCAGCGTGCCGGGCGGCTGGTGATGCTGTTCGATCCGCCGGCCGCGCTGTCGGCCTGGGCGCTGATGCAGATGGGGCTGGACGCCGAGCAGCTGCTGGTGATCGACACCGGCACGCAAGGCATACCCGGCGTCGACGGCCGGCCGCACGAGGCGGGCGTCGATGCGCGGCTGTGGGCACTGGAGCAGGCGCTGCACAGCGGGCACGTCGGCGCGGTGCTGGCCTGGTTGCCGCCGCGCCTGCGCGCCGAACGGCTGCGCCGCCTGCAGGTGGCCGCCCATGCGCACGACGGCCCGGCCTTCGTGCTGCGCGAGATGGCGGTGCAGCAG
>Ga0247784_1000497_pt1 | contig 10637 bp, 10 predicted proteins | sample UWRJL169409R5_FD_179909 | JGI IMG/M metagenome (GOLD analysis project Ga0247784, IMG submission 179909) | Plant litter microbial communities from Arlington Agricultural Research Station in Wisconsin, United States - UWRJ-L169-409R-5 | ecosystem: Environmental > Terrestrial > Plant litter >...
AAGCCGACGTAACCGATGTAGAGCATCGGCGGATGAATCGCCAACGCCGGATCCTGCAGCAGCGGGTTCAGATCGCGACCATCCGGAGCGGCCGGCCACAAACGCATGAACGGATTCGACGTCATCAAAATGAACAGCGCAAAACCAGCGCTGATGAGACCGAGCACACCGACCACGCGACTGGTCATTTGCTGAGGCATGTTGCCGCTGAACGCGACGACACCGATGGTCCAGGTGGCCTGCACGAGCAGCCACAACAGCAGCGAACCTTCGTGCGCGCCCCACACGGCGGCGAAGCGATAGAACGCCGGCAGCTCCGAGTTGGAATTCTGCGCGACGTACAACACGGAGAAGTCGTTCTGGTTGAACGAGTACGCGAGGCACGCGAACGAGATCAGCGTGAACACCCACTGCCCTGCCACCGCGCGATTCGTCAGCGCGATCCAGTGCGGCCGACGCCAGTGCGCGCCGGCGAGCCCGAAGAACGCCTGCGGCAGCGATAAACAGAACGCCAGGATCAGCGCGAAGTGTCCAAGTTCGGCGGCCATGGGTGCTCCTACGTGGTCGGCTGCGAATCGGCGGGCTTCTGATGCTGTTTCTTCAGCGAGTCCGCCACTTCCGGCGGCATGTAGTTCTCGTCGTGCTTGGCGAGCACTTCTTCGGCGACGAACACCCCTGCGGATGTCATGCGACCGCGCGCGATCACACCCTGACCTTCACGAAACAAATCCGGCAGCACGCCGGTGTAGCTGACCTTCACGTCGTGCGCGAAGTCGGTCAGCACGAAGTGGGCTTCGAGACTGCCGGCCGGGCGATTGAAGCTGCCTTCCGGCACCATGCCGCCGACACGGAACACGCGATCCTTGGGCGCCTTGCCGGCGACCACATCCGACGGCGAATAGAAGTACAGCAGGTTTTCCTGGAACGCCGTCCGCGCGAACGTCACCGCCGCGGCCACGCCCAGGACAATCAACCCGACCAGCATCATGCGACGACGGCGAGGTGTCATGGTCATGACGAAGTCTCCGAGTTCATCTGCAGTCGACGCTTGGCGTGCAACTGCTGTTCGGCCAGCGAACGCCGCGCCAGCCACACGTTGAGCACCAGCACGGCCAACGTAAGGCCGTAGCACGACCACACGTACGCGCCATACTCGCCCATATCAAGTACGTCACTTAAGTTCATGATGCGGCAAGCGTTTCATTGAGCCAGCTGGCGTTGCGCTCGCGCCGTAGGATTTCGCCCCGCAGGCGGTCGCAGAGCACGGCGCCGAAGTACAACACGAAGGCCAGCATCATGGTCAATAACGGCCAGAGCATGGACCCTTCGATCGAGGGGGCCGCCAGTTTCGAGATACTGGGACCCTGGTGCAAGCTGTTCCACCACACCACCGAATACTTGACGATGGGCACATTGACCGCGCCCACCAGTGCCAGGATGGCACTGGCCCGATCGGCGCGCTGAGTGTCGTCGAAAGACGCTCGCAGGGCCATGTAACCCAGATATAAGAAGAGCAGGATCAACTCCGACGTCAGGCGTGGGTCCCACTCCCACCAGGTACCCCACATCGGCCGTCCATAGATCGAGCCGGTGACCAGCGTTGCAACCGTAAACCAGGCGCCGATGGGCGCACAGGATGCGGCCACCGCATGTGCCAGCTTCATTCGCCAGATGAGGCCGACGCCGGCGGCCACCGCCATGACCGTATAGATCATCAGCGACAGCGATGCGCTCGGGACATGGACGTAGATGATACGGAACGCGTCCTTCTGCTGATAATCCTCGGGCGCCAGCACCAGGCCGCCGAACGCGCCAGCCAGCATCAGCAACACCGCAGGCCAGAACAGCCAAGGCCGCACCAGCCCCGCCGTGCGGTACGCGTAAGGAGGCGAGCTGAGCTTGTGAAACCACAGCCACATAAGTTTCTTTATGACTCCACACTGATTCGCATTGCCGCGGCCATCGCAAACGGCCCCAGGCTCACGAAGAACAACAGCAGCGCTGCCAGCAAGTTTAACGGACCCGCCACCGCTTCGCCGTGCAAGGCCAGATCCACGGCCCGGGCACCGAAGATGAGTACCGGCATTTCCAGCGGCAGCACCAACAGCGCCAACAGCACACTCCCCCGCCTCACACTTACCGTCAGTGCGGCACCGATCGCGCCCAACACGCTGAGCGATCCCGTCCCCAACGCCAGCGTTGCGGCCAACACCGGCCATACCGACTGCGGCATGCCCAGCGCGGTGCCCACCAAAGGCGCCATTAACACGAGCGGCAATCCGGACAGCAGCCAGTGCGTGCCGGTTTTCGCCAGCAGCAACAACGACAGCGGCTGGCCCGACAACACCCACTGTTCCATCGTTCCGTCTTCGACGTCAGGCCGGAAGAGCGATTCAAGCGCGAGCAGCGAAGCCAGCATCGCCGCAACCCACAGCACTCCCGGAGCGATTTTGCGCAGATCGTCGAGCGCCGGGCTGATGGCTAACGGAAACAACGTCGTCACGATGACGAAAAACACCAGGGGCTGCAGCACCTGGTCCCAGTGCCGCACGGCCAGCCGCAGGTCGCGCGATATCACCAGCTGCAAAATCCTGCCAAGCCCGGGCGCCTGGTGCGTCGTCGGATCTGACGACTGCATCAGTGCAGCTCCAGCGTACGCACGCCCGGCCGACCCTGCAAAAGCAGCTGATGAGCGGCCGTTAAAATCATCCCGCCGGCGCGCATGTGGTCGGCAATTCGCGACTCGAACAGCGCAATACCGGCAGCGTCGAGGTTGGTGATCGGCTCATCCAATATCCACAGTGCGGCTCGCGTCAACATGATTCGAGCGAGCGCGACTCTGCGCTTCTGCCCCGCCGACAGCGCTCGCACCGGAAGGTCCGCGCAGGCTGCGATCTGCAGGAGTGCCAACGTCTCGCGCAATTCATCCGTCGCGACTTCTCGCCGCACGCCGACGCCGTAATGGAGATTTTCCAGCGCCGTGAGATCGCCTTTGAGCCCATTGACGTGCGCTAGATACGCGAGCTGCTGGTGAAAGTCGTCTGTCGCCTCCCCCACCTGTCGCCCGCGCCAGACAATCTCGCCCGACTCAGTCGGCAACAGCCCCGCCACGCACCTGAGCAAGCTGGTCTTGCCGACGCCGTTCGGCCCCACCACCTGGAGCAACTCCCCGGTAGAAAGCCCGAAGGACACGCCGCGTAACAGGTGTTTTTCGCCGCGCCACAAGTGGACCGCGCGCGCTTCGAGTTGCGGCTGCGCCGAAGTCGCAGCGACCTGTGCAAGCATGCTGGTTGAGGAATCTGTTCTGTGGAGTGCTTGTTGGAGTGCGCGAGTTTAGCAGACCGCCCCAAGCTGGCTTACAATCCACGCCCCGCCCTGCCTGGGTGGCGAAATTGGTAGACGCAAGGGACTTAAAACTGATTTGAGCACCCGGCTCGGAAACGGCCGGCGTGAATGGGGTCAAATTCGGGGAAACAGCCTCACCCGCTCAGGCGGCGTGCCTGCAATCCCGAGCTAAGCCTTCGCGGTTCGACGCGGGGGAAAGTGTAGAGACTTGACGGCCCCTGTCTAACTTTCGGGAACTCGCTCGTTCAAGCGGGTTCGCGGGACACGACAAAGAGAAAGTCCAGACTCCAAACGGTCGAGCGATGGATTAAAAGTCCAGCGCTCGATGGGCAGCGAAAGCTGTAGCGAGTACGAAAATCCCTCGGGGGCAACTCCGTACCGGTTCGATTCCGGTCCCAGGCACCATCTCAACATCCGACACCTTCCGTCGGCATCTGTGGCGAATGAAATATAAATTCGGCGGGCGCGACAAGCTGCTCGCTCTGGGTGAGTGGCCCCACACTTCATGCCGACGAATCGAGGCGAAGCGACAACATGAGACTGCGCATCGTGCTCGCTAAGTCGCGCGCAACGCCGTTGTCACCGGCAGGCGCGCTGCTTTCACCGCCGGGAGCACGCCTCCAACGATACCCATGACGAATGCCCATGCGATACCGAGCCCCGCAATCGGAGCCGTGACCGCAAGCTGAAAGCTGAAGCCAAGCGGACTGGCGGCGAATCCGTTGAAGAAAAACCAGGCGAGTCCCACTCCGATGAAGGCCCCGGACAATGCCAAGAGAGCGGATTCTGCCAAGATGGCTGTGATGAGTGGCCCCGGTGTGAAACCGAGGGCGCACAAGGTGGCCAATTCTCGGCGGCGGCCATCGACGATTGCGTATAGCGAGTTTGCAGCTCCAAACGTAGCCGCCACGGCCATGATGGCGCCGATGAAGTAGCTTACAAAGTTAAGTATTCCATTGAAGCGCTTCATGCTCTCCTCAATCACTTCGGCTTCGCGCCTGGCTTCGATCCGAAGTGTCGGATTGGCTTTGAGGGCCTCGGTGAGTTGAGTGAATTCTCTCGGAGATTGCAGCAGTGCCGTCACTTGGTTGTAAGTGTTTATGCGAAATGCTGACAGAATGGTTTCCGCATCTGCCAAGACGACACACATACCCTCACCGCTACCGAGATCGAAGTTCCCCACGACTGCCCACTCGCCGCCTCTCATTACTCTCTTGTCTCCTACGGCGAAATTCGAAAACTGGCGAGCGCATTTGTTGCTGGCAATCAATTCGTGGAGTCCTGGCTCAAACATTCGTCCGGAAGTCAGCCGCAACTCCGGCAGCGTGTCGGCTAGTCCGGCGGTAGCACCAAAGAGCGCAAAGCCCACCCGGTCGCCCGTCAGTTTCTCGCGTGCCTGAGTGAAGATCATTGCCTGGGCCGCGGCCATCGGGCTGCCTTTCGCATTTCGACGTATGCCGGGCAGATCATAGAGCAACGGCACAATATCCTTCCCGAGGCTGCTCTGCATTGGACCTGGGGCGCCAGCGCTCATCAGAATGATGCGATCAGATCGCACATTCCCCATCGCCTCTCGTCGTGCCCCGACGCCCATGGCCAACATCGACACCAGCACTCCGACAGCGCACGCGACGCCAACCACAATCGTGAGCACTAACCCCAGGCGTTGGGGAACGGCGGTCAAACTCATGCGCAGTAGCGCCCAAAATTGTTTTGTGAAGTTCATGATGAATTATCGACCCGCCAGCGCGTCGACAATTTCGAGTTTCGAAGCCCGGAACGCCGGTACGGCAGTGCTGAGCAAAGCAACTAGTATCGCCCCCACTACACCGACTTTGATCACAGCCATCGGCATCGAAAGCCCTGGCACGAATTTCTCTGCATAAGGAAATGCGACCATCGCCAGCCCGAGACCAATGACTGCTCCAACAACGCACGCCACTACTGCTTCCCCAACTAGTAACAGGAAAACTGCCCGGTCTGAGAAGCCCAGAGTCTTCAGGACGGCCAACTCGGGGGTTCGTTCCCGAGTCGTTTGCATCATCATGGTGGCCACTGAGAATAGAAGCGCCACGAGAACTGCGCTCACGATGGAGCGGATAGCAAAGTCGAGGTCGCCGATTGATTGCATTGCCTGTTGTGAGTTCTCCCTAAACGATGCCGTTCTCGTCTCGTTCGGAGAATTCGCGAAGGAGTTGTCGATGGCTTCAGCGACCCCCGCCGCCTGCTTCGGATCGGCGGCGATAGCATAGAAGTTGCGCACCGTGCCCGTGTTGAGCACCCGCGATTCATCCAAATAGGCATAGTTAGCCAAAATATAGCCGCCGCTATCGTCGCCGATCTCGCGAGGAGTGAACGTCCCCACGATGTCGAAAGGCCAAGTCCCAGACCCGTTGCGCTGCAGAGTTGGGGACGTGAGGGGAATCCGGTCCCCCACGCGCCACCCGTATTGCTTGACCATATCGGTGGTTATCAGCGCGCCGGTTCGAGTTTCTCGCAGAGCCTGGAGATCCCTTGGATCTATGCGGAGGACCTCCGGGAAAAGTGTCAACCACACGTCACTGCTTTCGAGAGCCATCACGTACACAGGCTGCGTTGGCTTCTGATAGGTGGCGAACAGAGCGTCGGCGAATGCAACGGTCTTTACGCCGGGGATTAACTTGAGTCGCTCGACAAAGGCTCGAGGCAGAGGCGCTCCCCCGGAAGCAGCAGGAGCGACGTAGAGTACGTCGGCGCGAGCATCAGCTATGGCCTGATCCATGCCCATTTTCATTCCCTGCAATACACCGAACAGGGCGAAGGCTACGATGACTTGCATAAGCGTAAGGATTGTTCGCACGGGCTTGCGCCATATACCGGACCAGATGAGCGGCAGGAATTTCATGCAGCAGTTCCTAAGTGCGTGTCTGGATTTCTGTGTTTGAGGCGCGGTTTGATTTCAGTTCTTCGGTTGGTGAAATCGATCGCCGTACGGCACCGCAAGTTGGTTCATCGCCATTTTCCACTCCTTTGCGGAACGTATTCCTACCGTCCATGATGTTACGAAGCGCCAACCACAGATCGGGCCGTCCATTGGCGGACGTAATTCCGCAGTGCCTCGCATGCCCGCAACAACGCGGTTAGTTCGGCACGAGTCGGGCCGACAACTGGAGCACGCTGGTTAATTGTGCGGACGATTTGGTTTAGATTGCGACCGATGGCGCCGAGTTCACCGATGGCGCGGTTGAGCAACGCGCGCTCCTTCTTGAGAAGCGGAGCAACCGCTCGAAGATGGCTCCGAATCACCACTGACGCATAGGTCGCGGACGGCCACGCACATGAAGACTATCGTCGCTCTTTACAGCCACCTCAGCGGCACTCAAGGGTGATCACGCTTTGCTCGTGCTACAACGTTCCAAGGGCACGGCGAGTCGCTCGAGCTGGTGCGGAATCCCGTCCAACCCCAGGACATGCAGCATGCCGACGGCGGCAAAATAGATTCGATCGGTCTCAAGTAGTTCGCTGATCTTCCGTGCCCACCAGGCATTTCTCTCCACCTGTATCACGCGATATAGATCCGGCATCCCCTGCATACGCTCAAGTGACCGCGCCGCTGGGGTCGGCTTGCCGACTATCCAGTCGAACGACTCGTCGCTTTGCCCATTCTTGTTCTCATCAAAAAAGTCCAATAGCCACCCGATGTACTGACTCTGTGCCCGCTCCGGCATGCCTGCCATCAGTCGCACAAACGTCTCTGACGTCGGCAGTTCATACTTAATTGTCTTGCCCTTAGCAGTCGCGAGTTCGCGGAGCACTTCGTCCGCATATACAAGTTTGTACGGCTGCTTGGTCTTCGACCAGAACGCTGAATTGATTGTGTAATAGCCCGACCAAGGGCGTTGCCCCTCGATCGACGCCCTTTTAATGTCGAGATCTGCTACGTATTGCAGAGCGCGCTCGCGGACAGCTGGTTCCAAGGCATCGAAGAAGGTAGAACCTGACGCCTCTGCATTCCTTTGCGCAAGCTCAGCAGCTGCCTGCTTAGCGACAGCCTCCTGGAAATCCGGATAAGGCGCGGTCTCCAACCATAGTTCTGAACTCTTGTTGAAGGCTTCCTGGATTGTTGGTGTAAACCAGGATTTGTCCCGCGCTTCGCTGAAGCCAAGAAGAAATACACTCGCCTTGCCGCGTGAGGCACGCCAGAACGGCGGACTGTTCGATCCCTCTGAATGTCGACTTGCCGCGCGCGCGACTAATGGGAAGCTCAGGAGCAATGACAGGAGTTCACGTCGTAGCATTGGATCCTCACATGTACAGACGACTGATGCGGCAGCTATCCGTTTAGTCGCACGGACAACCAACCTGTTTTGCTGTTCTGGGAGCCATTGAGAGATCGAAATGGATACCTGAGGAGCAGTTCAGCCGTACGTAATGTGAGAACGGAGCCTCAACATAGTCTCGTGATTGATACAACTGCTGGTGAAATCAAACCGATTGCCTGAACACGCCGTCTGCACTCTGCAGCAGGCAAGGGACGCACCTCAACGCTTGCATTTGTTCGATGCGAGCTAAACTTGCACGCATTGCGTTGTCGATAGTACGCCTGCTCGAACCCGATGGGCGGGACGTCACCGGTCGGCCCCGAGCAGTCTGCGACTGTTGAGCCCATCGACTCAGGCCGGGTTTGCCGCCGCGCATGGTCAGGCGTTTTCATGGACTCTTTCGCTTGCAAATAATCAACTCCTGATTGTTCCTGTCTGATATTTCTGTGGGGCGCGAACCAGCAGGGGCGACCACAATCTTCAACGAATCTCCGTCCAACTCATATGCAACGCTAACAGGCGTTGAATCGGTCAGGGTCTCCTCTGGCCGAATAGTAATAAGCTTGAGATTGCTGGCAGTCTCCAACTTGAACGAATACTTCATCACCTTCCCGGTCTCGTCTGTGAAGGTAACTTTGTCTCCTCTGAAGACATACTGATAAGTCACGTCCTTTTTGTGGCCGTTTTGACTTTCTGATTGCGCCAACCAGACTCCTTGTATGTTTGCTTGGTCGGAAGATTCTGTCGCGTCTCCGGCAAAGGCGGACAATGAGGCGCAAACAAGAACCAGTGTAAGGAGTGAGGTTTTCATAACGTCCATACTAAAGCGACTAACATCTTGAACCGCCGGGATTTCCGGAGACAGTTTGTGGGAGTCACCGCTGAGGTGTGAGTCTCACGTTGCCGATAGTACGCCTGCTCGCACTCGATGGGAGGGACGTCACCGATCGGCCCGTGCAGACTGCGCCTGCTAAACCAAGCGACCCATGCGAATGGAGCGAACTCCAGCGTCGACGCTGCGCCACGGCCCGTGTCGCCAAATGATCGTGCTAGGCGGAGCGCGAGCGACTTGACCTTCACGGCCGCCAGTCCGGTCGTCTATGCTGGTGCGACGACCGGGAACTGGTGCGACGACCGGGAACAAGAAACATGCGCGCCGACAAAGCACACTTCGATCTCGCAGCAGCCGAATCCATCGCCGCGGCGTTGAATAAGAAGCTCAAGCCAATCGCCGAGACCCCGGTCGACATCAACGATCCCAACTGGATGGACAAGATGCGTCAGGTCAGTCCGCTGGACGAGGCCGGAGTGCGACAGGAAGCCGAGTCGCTGTTGATGTCATTGCTCAACGCATATGCGTCAGTCACAGCCAAGCAGCGAACGGCGATTCGTGAGCTGTTCCGAAAGTATTCCGCCTTTAGTTGGGCGGCCACAGTCAATCAATCGGCGGAGACGGCGGAAGGATTCCGGCTGCGTCTGCTGCAGCTTTCTGTGCTCACAGGAATCGAGGATCCGCGAGACCTCAGTCTGAATCTCCAAGAGATCCTGGACACAGCGAAGAAAGCCGGCGTCGCCATGAAACCCATCCTTGCCGAAGTGGCCGAACTTTCGGAATCGCCGTTGCGCGAAATCCTGGCGAAGATGAGCTAACAGCCAAAGTTGCGAAGAACACCCCGCTCGAATGATGATGCGACATTGCCGTCACAGGGACTTCTCGATGTCATCGATATCCCGTCGAGGATTCATCGGCGCTGCCGCTGCAATGGGCGCGACGATCGCATGGGCTGCGGACACTAGACTAAAAGCCCGACCCTGGACCCTCGCGCCCGAGCGCTTCGCCGAAGGCGTTGCATCAGGTGATCCAGACACGAACAGCGTCCTGTTGTGGACGCGAGTAAGCAACGCAACTGATGCGACAGTGCCCCTGATCGTCGAAGTCGCGGAAGATCAGGCGTTCGAGAGATTGATCGCCACCGCGGAGACAAAAGCATTGGCAGTGGCCGATCACACTTCCCGAGTGTTAGTCGCCGGATTGGAGCCCAACCGAATCTACTGGTACCGCTTCATCGACGCCGACGGCCGAGGCAGCCGAATCGGACGCACGCGAACGGCTGCACGCAACGGCGACGATGTCCCTGTCCGCTTTGCATTCGTGAGTTGCCAGAACATTTGCGAAGGCGCGCAGAACGCCTATCGCCGGATGATTTACGAAGACGAACGCGCCGCGCCCAGCGATCAACTGGCCTTCGTCCTGCACCTCGGCGATTTCGTTTACGAGATCGTCGAATATCCAGAAGATCGCCCCAGCGGTAAACGATACGACCGTCGCGTACGAAATCTGATTCAGTTCCCGAACGGCGAGAAGGTCGGCAACTTCCACATTCCAGTGACCGTCGCGGACTATCGAACGCTATACCGCACGTACCTGCACGATCCCGATCTGCAAGATGCACGAGCGCGTTGGCCATTCGTGCCGATGTGGGACAACCACGAGTTCTCGTGGATGGGCTGGCAAACGTATCAACGGTTCAGCGGCCAGAATCGTCCGGCGCAAACTCGCAAGGTCGCAGCGAACCAGGCGTGGTTTGAGTACCAACCTGCCCGCGTCAGTCATCCCGGCGCATCATTCGAAGCATTCAAGGCGCCGACAGTCACAGACAAGCCGATCGATAAGTTCGATGCACACGGCTTCGGCACCGAACCGAACAACGTTGCAGCCATCGGTAGCCTCACTGGCTATCGAACGTTGACCTGGGGCAAACATCTGGACCTGATCATCACCGATCAGCACAGCTATCGGTCCGAAGAACCGAGCAGTCGGCCGGAGTTCGCGAAGTTCGACAGCGACGCGTTCCCCGAGATGTATCCACAAGAGCTGATGGAAGCACTCGACGCCGGACGCGACTACAAAGGCGGCCAGGCACCGGACACGTTGACGATGGGCGACGTCAAAGCGCCGAACTTCCGCAAGAGCGAGGCACCGCAGACCAT
>Ga0247784_1000498_pt1 | contig 10616 bp, 5 predicted proteins | sample UWRJL169409R5_FD_179909 | JGI IMG/M metagenome (GOLD analysis project Ga0247784, IMG submission 179909) | Plant litter microbial communities from Arlington Agricultural Research Station in Wisconsin, United States - UWRJ-L169-409R-5 | ecosystem: Environmental > Terrestrial > Plant litter >...
GCGCTCTTTGCTCTCCAGCGCCAGACGCTCCGTCAGATCCGCCCACTCGACCACCACACCGATGCGCTGATTCGCGCCATCCAGCACCGGGTTGGCCACGATCCGCAGGCTGCGCCCGCCGATCTTCAGCGTCGACTCGAACGTCTTGCTCAACCCCGACAGAATCCCGCGCTGGTGCGCCGGGTTCTTATGGAACACATCGATGTTCGTTCCCACCAGGGCATTCACATCGAAGCGCGGCAGATCCTTGCGAATGTCATCCTGCGCATTGCGCAGCATCGCGCCCAGCGTCTTGTTCAGATAGATGATGTTCAGATCGCCGTCCGCCACCATCACGTTCGCACTCACGTTGTCCAGCGCCTGCCGCAAGCGCATGCTCTCGGACGCGACCTTTGCATCGTTCTCGATGCGCTGGCGCAATTGATCCTGCATACGTTTGAGCGCTTCGAGCAGCGCGCCTGTTTCATCCTGCGTCTGTGCATGGATATCAGCGTTCAGATCGCCGCCAGCGATACGATCGGCTGCCTCGCAAGCAAACGCGATCGGTCGCGTGATGGACCGAGCGACAAACAATGCCGTGACGAACGCGACAATGGCAGCGAGTCCGGCCAGCAACAGCAGCTCGGTGCGCGCCGACTTATAAGTCTCCTCTGCGCGTGTGTCCGCACCCTGCATCAGCTGGGACTTCGATTCGACCGCGGCGTCAATGGTGCTCGCATACGCCTGCTGCCGATCTCTCATCCTCCCGCGCATCAGGTCCAATGCAGCTTCACGCTTGCCGGCAACGACAAATTCCTCGAACTCGCGCTCGGTCTCGACATAAAGCTCGCGAGCTTTCGCGAGCTCTTCGATCTTCGCGGCGTCCGACTCGCCTTGAGCGCTGGCGCGCAATTGTTCGACTGATTTCGCAGTTGCCTCCGTCAGCGACGCAAGCTTCGCTCGAACCGCCCGCACACCCTCCGCGTTGTTTTCGAGAAGCGCGTCGCGCACGGCCACACGAGTGAGGTTCATGTCGCGGCGCAGATTCGCCACCAGGAGCACGTCCGGATAGGTGTCCTCCATGATCACTGCCGTCGCCTGATCGACCGAGCCGAGGCTACGGATCGAGAACCATGCCATCACTGCGAGCAGCGCCAGGATCAGCGAAAATGCCAGCATCAGTCGCTGGCCTATCTTCAAACGTTCGAACATGTCACGCACTCCTAACCAATCGTCTAATGAACTGCAGCCACTACGCGACGCACATCGCTCGTCGAAGACGGCGAGGTATGCGAAAACGGCGGCTGAAAACCGGCCTTGCAATGCTGAAGCAGCGCTGGCAGGTCTAGAATCAATGCAATCGCGCCGTCGGCGAGGATCGTCGACCCGCCGAGCCCGCGTACGTTCTGAAACACGCTCGCGAGCGGCTTGATGACCGTCTGATACTCGCCAAGCAGCTCCTCGACGAGCAGTCCTACGCGCTGGCCCATGGCCTTTACGACGACTACGCTCTCGCGTCGGCCTGCGCGCCCGTGGAGCGAGAAGTGCTCGCGCAATCTCACGCAAGGAAGAACCTGTCCACGCAGATCGATGAAGCGCCTGCCTTCCGCAAACATTTTTTCCGCTTGCTCGGCTTCGACGCACTCCTCGACCATGCCCAGCGGCAACACGAACGACGAGTTCGCCACTCTGACCAGAAAACCATCGATGATCGCCAGCGTGAGCGGCAAACGAATGCGCATGGTCGTGCCGGCGCCCGGCGTGCTCTCGATGTCGATCGAACCGCGCAGGTTCATCACGTTGCGTTTGACAACGTCCATACCGACGCCGCGGCCGGACAGATTTGTTACCTGCGATGCCGTCGAAAAACCCGGTGCGAAAATCAGCGCGTCGATCTCCCGATCGCTCGGCGATGCGCCAGCGGCGACGAGGCCACGCTCGACTGCCTTGCTCAAAATGCGTGCGCGGTCCAGCCCGCCGCCATCGTCTGAGATTTCGATCACGACCGATCCGGAGTCGTGATAAGCGTTGAGCCTGATCACGCCCTGAGCAGACTTACCACGCGCGGCGCGGACGTCGGCCGCCTCGATACCGTGATCGATCGAGTTGCGCACCAGGTGCGTCAATGGGTCGGTGATCTGTTCGATGAGCGTCTTGTCGAGCTCGGTCTCGTCGCCGCGAGTTTCAAGCGCGATTTGCTTGCCCAACTCACGAGCCGAATCCCGGACGATTCGGGAGAAACGAGCGAACGTAGCGCCGATCGGCATCATGCGTAGCTTGAGTGAGTGATCGCGCACCTGCTCAACCAGCCGAGACAGGCGCGCAGCTGACTCTTGCATGGGCGGGTTCTGCGTTCGCTGCGCTAGATGCTTGGCTTGCGCGCCCTCGACGACAAGCTCGCCGACGAGATTCAGCAGCAGCTCGATCTTCTCGGAATCGACCCGAATCGTGCGCTGATCGCGCGATCGCGCCTCGGCTGTGGCTCGCTGTTTGTCGACGGCAGCCTCGACAACCACGGGAGCGACGACTTGTCGCTCGACCAGAATTTCACCAAGAGGACGTACCGTAGCAGCGCGGCGCTGTTCGGCGAGCGCGGCGTCGAGCTCAATCTGGGTAATCGAGCCGCACTTCACCAGAATCTCGCCGAGCCGCGCTTCCGATTCCGGCAGCTCCTGAATCAACTTGACGTAGTCCGCAACCCGCGAGCACGGCGGCAGAATCGTGAGAATGCTGTCGTCACGAACGAACTCGAACGTCGATTCGATACGTGCGCGATCGGCTCCAGTGGCGAACCGGCATTCGAAGCCGAGATAGCAGGCTTCCGGGTCGAATTCCTCATACGTCGGCAAGGCGTCGTCCAAAACTTCCAGCGCGCGAATCTCGCCGAAGGTCGAGAGAAACATCAGCGCGGCAAGCGGATCCATGCCGTTACGTAGTGTGTCCGGCATATAGCGGACTGAGATGTGCCAGCATTCCGAGCCTGCTGCCGGCGCGGCATGTGCTGGCGTGACTGCCTTGGTGTCTGCACGCACAGCGATCGTACCGACGTGCGCCTGTAGATCAGCCAGGAGCTGCTTACCGACTTCACGTGCAGCCGGCGAAAGAACGCTCTCGCCGACAGCGCATTCGATCAATGAGTCGAGATGATCGCGGCAGGCCAGCAGGTTCGAGACGAGGTCGGGTGACATCGCAGCGGTGCCATCCCGCAACCTCACGAGCGCCGTCTCCAGGACATGCGCAAAGGCAACCACATCGTCGAGGCCGAAGAGCCCCGCTGAGCCCTTGATCGTGTGCATCGCCCGGAACAGCGTATTGATCGTCTCACTGTCCGCCACGCCAGATTCGCACTTGAGCAGAGCCGCTTCGATCGCGTCGCTCAGCTCGTGCGCCTCGAGGCGAAAGATGGGCAGGACTTCGCTACTCACTACAACTGCTCCGCTCCGACGCGCAGCGAAGCATCGATCCGGCAGAGCGTCAGCACGTCCTGTACGGCCGAGCTCGTCTCCGTCAACGCTGCGTCGACACCGGCCAGCTTCGCGATGCGCTTCAACATCAGCAGCAGCTGCAAACCCGAAGTATCGAGCGCCGTCACCTGGGACAGGTCGATCTGCAACGGTTCCTGTGAAGCGCGCACGAACGGAAACAAATCGTCACGCAGCGCGGCTGCTGCGTAGATCGTCATTTCGCCGCTGATTGCGATACGGCCCGGCGCTTTCTCGACGTTGGTATCCATAGGTCTACGGCAACACTAGTTTGTTTACTGCGTCGAGCATCGTCTGCGGCTCGAACGGCTTCACCATCCAGGCGCGCACACCTGCGTCACGTCCTTCTGTCTTCTTTTCGGTTGTGGACTCGGTCGTGAGCATGATGATCGGCATGAACTTGTGGGCAGCTTGTGACTTGACTGCTCGCGCGAGCGACAGACCGTCCATGTTCGGCATGTTCACGTCACTGATGATCAGGTTGACTCGATTGGCGGCGAGCTTGGAGAGCGCGTCGCGGCCATCGACTGCTTCGATGACGCCGTAACCGGCGCGGCTCAATGTGAGCTTTGCAACCTGGCGAACCGAGGCGGAATCGTCGACGACAAGTATGGTCTTCATCCCTTTTATCTCACACAAGACGACGGCGGCTTGCGCCATCACGGTTAAGTTATCGGCTGGCGTGGGTCCAACAAAATTGGATCGCACATGAGGCCGGCGTGAGAGATAGGGTTGGCGTTTGCATGAGCAGCGTTACTACGAATAACCACTCGGAACACTACGCAACCCTCTCTCACTCACCCCGCTGACGATCAAAAATAGGTAATACCACCGGCTTTCGCTTCCGCGACGGGTTCGCCGTGATGTGCTGCGCGCTGCTCGGCCGTTGTGTAGCCGCGTGTCATTGCACTAACGAGCTGGGCGATCTGCTGCGTTTCCTGCACGCTCTGAGCACTTGCGCCTTTCGCAAGCTCTCGCAATGACTTTGCTGCGTGCTGCAGGATCTGCGAGACACGATCTTGAAATTGCAGGTGTACCAGCGAGCTCTCGAGCTCCGACTTGATCGAGGAGCTCTCGCTTCTGAGGCGTTCGGTCGTCTGCTCAAGCGCGATGCTGGTGACGCCAAACTTGCTCAGCACACCCTGGATGTTGGTTTCGCATTTCGCAACGATGTCAGACTCGCCCGCCAGCGCGGCTTCACTGCGCTCGCACAGGTCTTTGAGCGAGTCGCCGAGCGAGCCAATGCGCTCGTTGATTCGACGGCCGGTCTCACGCGACGCTTGCGACAGGCTGCGCACTTCCTGCGCAACGACGGCGAAACCTTTGCCCTGTTCTCCGGCGCGGGCGGCCTCGATAGCCGCGTTCAAGGACAACATATTGGTCTTGAATGCGATCAGGCCGACCTCGTCCGCCATGCCGCGCAGTTCATGCGTACAACTGGCGACGCTTTTGATGTCGCTCGTCAGTTGGCTGCGGCTCGCATTGATTTCTTTCAAAGCGCGGATGACTCCCGCCAGCTCGGAGCGGCCGACTGAAAGAGCCCGACCGACATCACTGTCTTCGTTGTCTGTGACTTCACCGCTGACAGCCAGCGCCGTGTCGAGGCGCCCGGTGATCGCCGCAAATTTCTCGCTTAGGGCGGTTACCGCCTGCTCGATCTGCCGGTGGGAGGAGTCGATATGCTGAGCAAGCACAGGCAGCGCGGTACGGCACGCATCGGCCAGGCGCTGTGACTGAGTGACTTCAAGGGCCCCATCTTCGTCTGCAACTGTGTTACGCCGAAACCAATGCACGCTACGTCTCCGATTGAGAGCATTCGTCATTGACTATCGGCCACTGCGCGCGGGGGATGAGTCACACATCGCCGCAAACCGCGCGCAGCATCGACACTACGTAACTAGCCGTGAGCCATACGCAATGGACACAGCTTCAAGTGACACCTTGATGCACTACGTCGTCCGGCTCGCGACACCAGCACTGCAACGCTTGCCGGAAATCGGCGATGCTCACCGGTTTGGAGAGGTGGGCATCCATGCCAGCATCAGCGCAACGTTGCTGATCGTCCGGTAGCACGCTGGCCGAAAGAGCGATGATCGGAGTGCGTCGCTGCAGTTCTGCCTCGGCGACACGGATCTGCCGCGTGACTTCATATCCATCCAGTTGCGGCATCTCGCAATCCATGAAGATCGCATCGAACGGAAACGACAGCGCCTGCTCTCGCGCCTCGTCTCCGCTCCGCACCACCAGGACCTCACAGTTGAGCTTCTCCAGCATGCGCTTGGCAACGATGCCGTTGATCGCATTGTCGTCAACTACCAGAATGCGTCGACGGGGTCCGCCTCGCGCGGGCACGCTCTGTGTATCAACGGGGGCCGGATCGCTCCCCTGCGCGACTGGCATCGTGAACCAGAACGTGGAGCCCACGCCTTGTTCGCTGCGCACGCCGATGGTTCCACCCATCCGCTCGACCAGCTGTTTGGAAATCGCCAGTCCGAGCCCTGTTCCTCCGTACTTGCGTGTGGTGGACGAATCCGCCTGGGTGAACTTTGTAAACAGCGCATCGATACTTTCGGCTGCGATTCCGATGCCGGTGTCGACTACTTCGATTCTCACCAGCGACGGCTCGCTGGTCGCCCTTACGACGACGCTACCACGCTGCGTGAACTTGACCGCATTCGCAATCAAGTTCATGACAACTTGCCTGAACCGTCCCGAGTCTCCCGTCAGCATCGAGTGCCGCGCGGACCAGTCGAGAGTCAGATGCAGCTGCTTTGCAACTGCGCGTGGCTTCAGCAAAGCGACGACATCGCCGGCCACCAGCCTGGCATCGAAGGGATCGCGAGCCACGGCGATCCGGCCGGCCTCCATCTTCGAGAAATCGAGGATGTCATCGATGATCATGAGCAGCGAACTGCCCGCATCTTTGATCGTCTCAGCGAACTCGCGCTGTTCGATGTTCAGAGACGTATCCAGCAGGAAGTCCGTGAATCCCAGCACCGCATTCATGGGCGTACGGATCTCGTGACTCATCATCGCCAGGAAGTCACTCTTGGCGCGGCTGGCGGACTCCGCCACCTCTTTCGCACGGATGAGCTCCTGTTCGGTCTGCTTGATCGACGTGATGTCTTGGTACGACCCGATGATGCCTCGCACCTCTCCACCCGAATCGACCAGGGGAACCTTGCTGGTAGTGAGCCAGCAGAGCGAGCCGTCCGCGCGAGTCAGCTGCTCGACCAGATTGATGACAGGCTGGCGCGTCTGCATGACGCGTTCATCCCATTCGCGAAAAAAATCGGCTTGCTCGGCCCATGGCATATCGCGATCGAATTTTCCGACCATGTCGTCGCAGCCGGAGTCTTCTTTGATTGCGCGGTTCGCGCCCAGATACCGCCCCTCACGATCCTTCCAGAAAATACGCTGCGGAAGCACGTCGATGACGGTCTTCAGCACGGCTTCCGACTGCTCGATGCGATCGCTGGCCTCTTTGCGCTCGGTGATGTCGATGTACTGTCCCGACGCGCGCAACGCGAGACCGCTATCGTCACGCTGGATGACAACACCACGCAGCTGGATCCAGACGAGGCGACCTTCGCGATTCCGCATCCGCGCCTCGCACTCGAAATTGGCCGTGCGATTCGTTGCATGTTCACGTAGCGCGGCGTGTATCCGCTCCCAGTCCTCGCGCAAAATGAAATGACGCAGCGGATCTCCTCCACACGACACTTCGGCACTGCCGTCGTAGCCCAGCAGGCGTCGCCAGGGTCCAATGACGTCAATCGAGTCATCGACCAGGTTCCAGTCCCAGATGCAGACGCCGACGCCTTCGACCACCTGCGTCCGCTGTTCCGTCAAACGTGCGACGCGCTCTTCCGCCAGCTTTCGTGCGGTAACGTCCATGCGAATGGCGGTAAACCGCGCGACACGCCCGTGCTCGTCTTTGGTGGGCACGATCGTCGTGTCCACCCAGTAAAGCGACCCGTCCTTGGCACGATTGCAGATCTCGCCGCGCCAGATTTCGCCGAGCATGATCGAGCGATACATGTCTGCGAAGAACTTGCGCCGGTGGTAGCCCGAGTTGATGAGTCTGTGGGTGCGACCGATCAATTCTTCACGAGAGTAGCCGCTGATGCGGCAAAACATGTCGTTGACCTCGAGAATTCGACCTGAAACATCCGTGACCGCTACGATCGCTGTACGGTCGAGGGCTTCGATGTGCTTTTCGAGACGCGTAGCGTAATCCGCCAGCGCCGTGCGGCTGTCACGAAAGAAAGCGAAGTAGCCGCCCGCCGCCACCAGCAGGAAAACCACGAATTCAACGCCCAGGTGCACCGATTGTCCGAAGGCCTGCTCGACGATCAGCAGTCCATAGACAAGCAAGGCCACGCCGAGAATCCACAACAGTCCATTCGCCAGCCTGCGTACGCGGCAGGGCGCTGCGGGACGAAGAAATTCGAAGCGATTCGCGTCGGTTGGAATGGAGTGGCGCATGACTGAACTATCGTCGTCGCTCGCACCACTGCAACGGACGAATATCACTGTTTCAACGCGACCATCCGAGGACTGATGCGCGCTTGCTCATTGCGCTCATTCACTCCTCTGCGGGTGCACCGTAGGGCTTAAGCAGTTTCGCGTACCCAATCTTCGCCCGTCGCTACCGCCCGCCAGCGACGCGTGTCGGCATGACGGCATCGGATCCCGTATCCCACCCATTTCGATTCTACGGCTCTTTTTCTATTGACAGCTCAACCGTCGTTTGCCTCTTAATACCTGATCTGATTATTAGGAGACCGCGAATTCACGGACCTATGATTTCCGCCACCGTCAACGACCACCTCACGATATCGTCGAAGTCGACGGGCAGCCTGCTGCACTCGTACGCCGAAATCTGTGCGCTTCTCACCGCTGCAATTGCCTTGGTCGTTCTCGTTGGCTGGTCGATGGACACTCCAATCCTGACTCAACTCGTGCCTGGCGCTGCCAGTATGAAACCCAACACGGCGGTATCGCTGCTGTTGCTGGCACTATCGGTCCTGGGATGCGCTCACACCGATCTTCCCAAAAGCGGTACGACACGACTGCGCAAGTTACCGGGATTGCTTCTCGACGGTCCCGCGATGCTGGTGGCCCTCGTTACTGCGTTGACCCTTGCGCAATATATCTTCCGCATCGATTTCGGTATCGATACCTTATTGCTGCGAGTGACGGGGCCAAGCGCTCACCCTACACGCATGGCACCGATTACTGCCGTCGCCCTGCTGTTACTATCGACTTCGATTGTCACCCGCCGATACACCTTCCAGAAGCACATCTGTCCGGCGGAGTATCTAGCGCTGCTGGCCGGCGCATGCGCGCTGATCGCAACCCTGGGCTATGTGTATGGCATCGGCGCCAGGTACGCCATTCAAATCTATACATCCATGGCGATCCCCACTGCGATCTGCCTGCTGCTACTGACAACCGCAGTCCTGTGTTCGAATCATCGCTTCGCTGTTTTCAGGGGCGTCAGTCACCGTCATGCTCGCGGCACATTGATTCGCCGGTTGATTCCCGCCGCGATCCTGGTTCCTCCGGTGCTCGGCTGGTTGCGCCTGCAAGGTCAGATCAACAGCTGGTACTCCACGGAGTTTGGTCTCGCCATCCACGTTTGCATGCACGTTGTAGTGTTTTCCTGTCTCATCTGGGTGACGGCGCGTCGCGTAGAAGCGATCGACCAGGAGCGCATGAATGTACAACAGCAGCTACATGACCAGGTGCGCCGGCTGCGCCTGCTGAGCAATCTTTCCGGCGCCATGGCCAGCCGGCAGAGCCTGCCGAGCGTCTATGATGTCACTACCAGCAGCGTCAGATCAGAGCTACCTGTGCGTCTCTGTGCCGTCTGCGATGTATTGCACGCAGATGACGATCTGCGCGTCATTTCCGTCAGCGCGGCTGACGCCATCGCGCTAGTCAGCGGGCAGCGTCTGTCAGGGGCCTCTGCCGTGTTGACGCTGTTGGCGGATGATTCCGTTCGTTATGTTCCCGATACCGAGAGCCAGCCCGGCGATTTCTCTTGGCAGTTATTCGGTGGCGGGCTCGGCAGCGCCGTGATCGCGCCACTTCGCAAGGACGGGAGGATACATGGCTTGCTGCTAGCCGCGCGTGGCGAGCGGCGGGCGTTCGAAGAAGGTGACATCCAGTTCATACAACAGCTGAGTGACAACCTCTCGATGGCCATCGCGCAATCGACCATGCAAGCGTCCCTGCAGCATGCATATGACGAGATCAAGCTCGCCCAGTCCGCCCTGATGCAACAAGAGCGGTTGCGCGCTCTGTCCGAGATGTCGAGCGGCGTAGCTCACGATTTCAACAACGCCATCGCACCCATCGCACTATGCACGCAGCTGCTGCTCGAAAAGGAACCCGGGCTCTCGCCCCTCGCGCGCAGCACTCTCACGAGCATTCAGCAATCTGTAAAGACAGCAGCCGATACCGTCGCACGGATGCGAGAGTTTTCTCGACCCACACCGCCGAACGTTGCCTGGACGACGGTCGACCTGAACGCAATGATCCATGAAGTACTCGATCTCACCCGCCCCATGTGGCGAGACCAGGCGATGTCACGCGGCGTGCGGATAGCAGTAAAGCTCGAGCTGACCGACCAGCCGCTACCTGTGCATTGCATTCCGCAGGAGCTCAATGGAGCACTGACCAACCTCGTCATCAATGCAATCGATGCCATGCCGAACGGCGGTACGCTGACGTTTCGCACGCGCAATCACAGAGGCATCGCATCGCTGGACATCAGCGACACGGGACTCGGCATGAGCACTGAGGTACAGCAGCAATGCTTCGAGCCGTACTTCACTACCAAAGGTGAGCGCGGCACCGGACTCGGGTTGGCGATGGTCTATGGCACAGTTCAGCGCCATGACGGCTCGGTGCAGGTACGCAGCGAAATTGGCTCCGGTACAACATTCACATTGCAGTTTGCCACGAGCAACCTGGTTGCGGGGCCGACGACGACGCCGGCCGACAGCCACGTCGAATCGAAGCGTCTGCTGGTGATCGAGGACGATCCCATGTTACGCATCACCCTCACCGAAGTGCTGGAAGCCGACGGCCATCGGGTCGCCACCGCAGAAGACGGCATCGAAGGCCTGGCAACGTTCACCGAGG
>Ga0247784_1000499_pt1 | contig 10598 bp, 8 predicted proteins | sample UWRJL169409R5_FD_179909 | JGI IMG/M metagenome (GOLD analysis project Ga0247784, IMG submission 179909) | Plant litter microbial communities from Arlington Agricultural Research Station in Wisconsin, United States - UWRJ-L169-409R-5 | ecosystem: Environmental > Terrestrial > Plant litter >...
ACGCCGGACAAGCACCTGTTCGCCAAGGAAGAGCGGGCCTTCAGCCACGGCTGCATGCGCGTGCAGAATCCTGATCAATACGCGGCGACACTGCTCAACATCGTGATGCCGAACGACCGCTACACGCCGGAAAAGATTCGCAGCATGTATGGCCGCAGCGAAATCGACCTGAAATTCCCGACACCCATACCGGTCAACATCACCTACCAGACCGCATTCGTGGATGACGCCGGCAAGCTGCAGATCCGCAAGGACATCTATGGTCGCGACGCCATCATGATCGGCCTGCTCAAGAACAGTCGCAACAAGGACCTGGAGACCCTCGTCTCCCACGCCCAGCCGAGCTATGCCCGTCCAAGGGACACGTTGCCGGCTGGCGTCAACTTCGCCAGCGACAATACCTCCGGACCGTCGTTCTTCGAGCGCCTGTTTGGCGGTCCCTCGACCCCGACGCCTCCGGCCGCGGTTGGCCGCCGGCCGCAGCAGCGGTTCACCCGGTAACCCCGTCGGCGGGATTTACGAGCATTATCAACGACCTCGCCTCGAGCGCGAGTTCGTTTACGTTAACCATTATCCACCCAGAATCCTTCATCGGCACTTTTTCGCCACAGTCCGCGCGTTAGGTTAACGCTGATTGGGGGCGGGACGGTAAACCTCGGTTAACCATCCCGCTTTAGGAAAGCGTTCACCCTCTTTTGCCGGGGTCTGCAAGAGAACACCGTGAACGCTCGTCGATGGGTGGGCTTTATACGTGCTGGCTGGTTTCGCGCGCCAATTCAATCCGCTTGCTTTGCCAAAGGCCGGATACCGGATCGGCCTGACGTCGCTGTTGCTGGTCGCCGGCGCCGGCTCGGTGCATGACGCGACCGCACTCAACGAAACCCGCACCCTCTCCTTCCACCACACCCATTCCGACGAAAACCTCACCGTCACCTTCAAGCGCGATGGCCGCTACGACGAAGAAGGTCTCAAGAAGCTCAACCACTTCCTCCGCGACTGGCGCAGCCAGGACTCCACCACGATGGATCGGCACCTGTTCGACATCCTCTGGGAAGTCTACCGCGACGTCGACGGCAAGAAGCCGATCCAGATCATCTCCGCCTACCGCTCACCGGCCACCAACTCCATGCTCCGCCGCCGTTCGTCCGGCGTGGCCCGCGCCAGCCAGCACATGCTCGGCCACGCGATGGACTTCTACATCCCGGATGTGCCGCTGGAGCAGATTCGCGCCGCGGGGCTCCGCCTGCAGCGCGGCGGCGTTGGCTTCTATCCGACGTCCGGTTCGCCCTTCGTCCACCTCGACACCGGCAGCGTCCGTCACTGGCCGCGCATGACCCACGATCAGCTCGCCAGGGTGTTCCCGGATGGGCGTACCGTGCATCTGCCCGCCAATGGCGGCCCGTTGAAGGGCTATGAGCTGGCCCGTGCCGATATCGAGCGCCGCGGCAATGGCGACGATGCCGCAACCGTCGGCAAGAAGCCGAGCCTGTTCGCGGCCTTGTTCCGGGGCGGCAAGTCCAACGATGAGGACGACGAGGGCGCCAGCGCTCCCGCCAAGTCCGAGAAGCCGGCCAGCGTGATGGCGTCGACGGCCGTAAAATCCACCGATCCGGTTCCGACCCCGCGCGCGAAACCGCAGGTCGCAGCGACCCTGCAGCTGGCTTCGGCCGACGCGCAGATCCTACCGGCGGTCAAAGGCCAGTCCGAATCCAGGCCGGAACAGAAGCAGGCTACGCAGGCTTCCGCGGAGTCGAAACCGCAGACGCCGGCCGATATCATCAATTCCCGTGGTTTCTGGGACGACATTCCGAAGGCGGAGAGCCAGGCCACCCCCGCCCAGGTCGCAGCCCTTCGGGCACGCCAGGCGCTCGCCGCGGCCACCGATCCGCAGCCGACCGCCAGCGTCACCGACACCTTCAGCAAGGCGATGGCCTACGCGCCGGCGGCCGCCTCCTCGCCCGTGGATCGCGCCAACGTCGTTGCTGCCTCCGCTCCGCTCCCGCCGCGCTCCGCCCGCTCGGCGCGCAATGCCGGTGCCGCCGCGACCGAAATCAATACCGTGGTGGCCAAAGGCGTGCAGGGCCAGGACGCCGTGGTCGCGACCTCGACCCGCCTCGCCGCCGCCAGGGGCAACGATGTCTGGATGCGGGTGGTGATGCTGGCGCCGAGCGCGAGCAGCGCGATGTCGACGACGGTGCTCGGTGATACCGAGATGACCCAGATGCGCAGCTACTTCGTCAAGCCGCAGGCCGCGATCCCGATGGCCTTCTCGGAAGACCCGCTGATGGGCATGACCTGCGACCGGTTCACGGGATCGGCGACCGCGCAGCTGCCGACGCAATCGTTCGTGATGCGCACCGCCTCGCTGCGCTAGGCGCGCCGCTTGTCATTGCCGGGCTTGACCGGCAATCCATCCCTCTCGCTTGACACTGTCTGAAGTTAGATGGATCCGCGGGTCAAACGCGTATGACATTGTCAGACGCCTCACAGCATCCCGAGCGCCTGCATATAGGTTTCCAGAATGGTTTCCTGCTCGGCCCGCTCATTGGCGTCCTGCTTGCGCATCCGCACGATGGTGCGCAGCGCCTTGACGTCGTAGCCGTTGCCCTTGGCTTCGCCATAGACGTCGCGGATGTCGTCGGAGATGGTTTTCTTTTCTTCCTCCAGACGCTCGATGCGCTCGACGATGGCCTTGAGCTGGTCTTTGGCGAATTTTGTCGCGGGCTCGTCCTGCACGGCGGCGGCGGAAGTGGCCATCGGAGACTCCTGAATGGAACAGAAAGTAATGCTGAAAGATCAAGCGCCGCACGCGTTACCGCGCGGCGCTTTTTGCAGGACTGACCTGAAAGATCGGGGTGCCTTGCGTCAAGGCAACATCGCGCTCATCCACAGCGCGCCCACAGGAGATGCGTGCACCCTCACTGCCGGGCTTGTCCCGTGCATCCACGTCTTGACCGCATCGTGAAAACGAAGACGTGGATGGCGGGGTCAGCCCGGCCATGACGATTGAGAATTTCGCAACGAGGACAAAGGGCAATCAGTGCCCGGGATGGACCTTCTTCATCGCAGCCAGCTGCTCGGGGGTAGCCGTGCCCTGGTGCTTTGCCTTCCATTCCTCATAGGGCATGCCGTAGACCGCCTCGCGGCTCTCGTCCTTGCTGACGGCGACGCCCTTGGCGTCGGCCGCTTCCTTCATCCAGTTGGACAGGCAGTTGCGGCAAAAACCGGCCAGATTCATCAAATCGATGTTCTGGACGTCGGTACGGGCGCGCAGATGGTCGACCAGGCGCCGGAAAACAGCCGCTTCCAGTTCCGTTCTGGTTGTGTCGTCGATGGTCATGGTCTTAGGTCCTGCGTCATGGGGGCCGAGCATATTGATATCAGGTGGGAATTGTCACAGATTTTGCCATATCTGGGCGCAAAAGCGGCTATCGCACGCAGCGTCCCGGTTTCCCACAGCGCGGGAAAGGCGTGCCCGGCCGTTGACAGGTCCCGCCGGGTAACGCGAAATCGTCAATGATTTGATATAGCTTCACGGCATGACCGCAAAAGATTCTCGCCGCTCCTCTCCCCTCTCCGCACGCATGACCGCCGGCCTGATGCCGATGTTCGCGTTGGCGGCGGCTTGCCTGTGGAGCCATCCCGCGGCTGCCGATTTCAGGCTCTGCAACAACACTTCCAGCCGGGTCGGCATCGCACTGGGCTACAAGGACGCCGAGGGCTGGACCACCGAAGGCTGGTGGAACGTGTCCTCGCGCAGTTGCGAGACACTGCTGCGCGGAACGCTGGTCGCGCGGTACTATTACATCTACGCGCTCGACTATGACCGCGGCGGCGAATGGTCGGGACAGGCCTTCATGTGTTCGCGTGACAAGGAATTCACCATCAAGGGTACCGAGAATTGCCTGGCGCGCGGCTACGACCGCACCGGGTTCTTCGAGGTCGACACCGGCGAACAGCGAGCATGGACCGTGCAACTGACCGAAGCCAACGAGCAACCCGCGCAGCGCGTACCGGGAATTCCGGGAACGGTAGGACCGGGCGGCCCCGGCGGGGTTCCGGGCCTGTCCAATCCACCGAGCGGACCGGGACTTCCGCCAGCCGCGGCGCCAAAGCAATGAGACGGCTCCGTCGCATCAAAATTCTCGCCACCCTCGGCCCGGTATCGTCGGACAGCGCGATGATCCGCAAGCTGTTCGAGGCCGGCGCGGACGTGTTCCGCATCAACATGAGCCATACGCCGCATGACAAGATGCGCGAACTGGTCGCGACCATCCGCAATGTCGAGTCGAGCTATGGCCGCCCGATCGGCATCCTGGTCGACCTGCAAGGGCCAAAACTACGGCTTGGCGCATTCGCCGAAGGCTCGACCCAGCTCAAGAACGGGCAGAATTTTGTGCTCGATTCCGACAAGACACCGGGCGACAACAACCGCGTGCAACTGCCGCATCCGGAAATCCTTGCCGCCCTTCGGCCGGGCCATGCGCTGCTGCTCGACGACGGCAAGGTGCGGCTGATCGCGGAAGAGACCTCGCCGGAACGCGCGGTGACCAGGGTGGTGATCGGCGGCAGGATGTCCGACCGCAAAGGTGTGAGCCTGCCCGATACCGACCTGCCGGTGTCGGCGATGACGCCAAAGGACCGCGCCGATCTCGAAGCCGCACTGGTGACCGGCGTCGACTGGATCGCACTCTCTTTCGTGCAGCGCGCCGAGGACGTCCTCGAGGCCAAACGGATGATCCGCGGCCGCGCTGCCGTGATGGCCAAGATCGAGAAGCCGCAGGCGATCGACCGGCTCGGCGAGATCATCGAGGCGTCAGACGCGCTGATGGTCGCGCGCGGCGATCTCGGCGTCGAATTGCCGCTGGAGCGGGTGCCGAGCCTGCAGAAGCAAATGACGCGGATGGCGCGCCGGGCTGGCAAGCCGGTGGTGGTTGCGACGCAAATGCTGGAATCGATGATTCAGTCGCCGGTGCCGACGCGTGCGGAAGTCTCCGACGTCGCGACCGCGGTCTATGAAGGCGCCGACGCCATCATGCTGTCGGCGGAATCCGCCGCCGGCAAATTCCCGGTCGAAGCGGTCTCCACTATGAACCGCATCGGCGAGGAAGTGGAGCGCGACCCAATCTATCGCTCGGTGCTGACGGCGCAGCGGCCCGAGCCGGAAAACACGGTCGGCGACGCGATTGCCGACGCCGCGCGGCAGATCGCCGAGACGCTGGAATTGTCGGCGATCATCTGCTGGACCTTTTCGGGTTCAACGGCGATTCGCGTCGCGCGCGAACGGCCGAAGCCGCCTGTGGTAGCGATTACGCCCAGTCTCGTCACCGGCCGCAAATTGTCCGTTGTCTGGGGCGTGCATTGCGTGGTGGCCGAAGACGCCCATGACCAGGACGACATGGTCGATCGCGCCGGCTCGATTGCTTTCCGTGACGGCTTTGCCAACGCCGGCCAACGCGTGATCATCGTCGCCGGCGTGCCGCTCGGTATCGCCGGCACCACCAACATGGTGCGCATCGCCAATGTCCAGCCGGAGGGCGGGGAAAAGAAGTGACGGCCCTTGTATGTGCCGTCATTCCGGGGCGATGCGAAGCATCGAACTACGGCGCGCACTTGCGCGCCTGAGAATCTCGAGATTCCGGGTTCGCACTTGCGTGCGCCCCCGGAATGACGGGGCAGTTACTGCAGCGTCGCGTCCAGTGTGATCTTCGTATTCAGAAGTTTCGACACCGGGCAGCCGGCCTTGGCCTTACCGGCAAGCTCCTCGAACGTCGCCTTGTCCGCGCCCGGGATTTTCGCATTCAGCGTCAGGTGCACGGACGTGATTGCAAAACCATCGCCCTGCTTCTCCAGCGTGACGTCGGCCTTGGTTTCCATCTGTTCGGCGGTGAGCTTGGCCTCGCCCAGGATCAGCGACAGCGCCATGGTGAAGCATGCGGCATGTGCCGCGCCGATCAATTCTTCCGGATTGGAGCCGGGCTTGCCCTCGAAGCGGCTGGCAAAGCCGTAGGGGTATTCGTTGAGCGCGCCGCTCTTGGTCGAGATCGAACCCTTGCCGTCCTTGATGCCGCCCTGCCATTTGGCGGATCCTGATGTCGTCGTCATCGCATGCTCCTGATCACAGTTGAACCATCGATAAGCCGCAGCGTGGCAAATGGTTGCGACAAAGTCGTGGCGCCAGGCCAGAGCCGCTCTACGCGCCGACCAGCGCTTTCGCCGGCAGGACCGCCTGCACCACGAGGCCGCGGGCGCGGGCGTCCATCACGCCGACGGCGCGCAGCGCCAGCAATGTGACGGTTTGCACGGCATCGCGCAGTTTCGCTGAATCATCCAGATTCTCCGGCGCCAGCGGCCCGACCAGCGCTTCATGCAGCGCGCCGAGCAGCGCGGTGGCGGCCAGCGACGTATCCTGCGCCGGCAGATGGCCGGCGCGCACCGCGGCGTCGATCCTGGCGGCGATCTCGCCGGAGATCTCACGCCGGCTGGCGAGCCGTGAGGCTGAAACGTCGACATCGACCGGTTCGGCCAGGATGCCCCAGGCGAGCTTGCGCTGTGACAGCACGTGCACGGCCACCGTGGTGACGGCGGCGGCCAGCGCCGAGGAGGGCCCCGGAGCTGCATCCGCCGCGCGGCGGATCGCCGCCAGTTCGTCGCGCGATACCTCGGCGATCAGTTCGGAGATGAGTTCGGCCTTGGACGGGAAGTAGCGGTAGACGGTGCCGGCCGCGACATTGGCGCGAACCGCAACCGGGGCGATCTGCACCGCTGCCATGCCACCCTCGGCCGCAGCGTCCCGCGCCGCCGCCAGGATGGCGCTGCGCCGCGCCGCCAGCCGCTTTACGACCTGATGGGTTCGCCGATAGACCATGGCGTCTTCCGTCCCGGCGCGCCCTCGCGCTCCGTGGAGCTGGCCAGAACGCGCACCTTCAATATCTTGAGCGAAAGGCGCACCCATCGCTTTGAAGAAGTGAACAACTATTCACGACTGATGACAAGTCAGTTTTACGGCACCCCCTTGGTCCGGCCGTTCAAAGCATTAACGGGGTTTCAACGCAGCCCGGCTAGCATGCGCTGAATGGGCGGCCTCAGACTTATTCCTTATACTCCGCGTCGCATCGGGTGAATGCCGCTCGGGAGAACATTCCATTGCGACGCCAGCTCGCATTTCTGATTGGTGGTCTGCTGATCGGCGGGATTGCCGTCCCGCTCTTGAACCCCGGCGCCCGCCCGATCAATTTGGCCGAGGTTTCGTCGCCATTGCGCGTCGAACGGTCTTGCACTCCCTTGTCCGGAAAAACGGCGATCATTGTCGTGCACGGCCAGAGCAATGCGGCCAATTACGGAAGCACCCGATACACGGCGCGCGAAGCCGTCGACAATTTCGACCCTGCTACCGGCAAATGCTTCGCTGCGGCCGATCCGCTTCTGGGCACCGATGGTGCAGGCGGGAGCTTTGCAACGCGGCTCGGCGACATTCTGATCCAGGCCGGACGCTATGATCGTGTGATCATCGTACCTATTGCCAGGGGCAGCTCATCGATCTCCTTCCTGAACAACGAAGGAGCAAACCTGATCATTAACGGCATTTCGAAACTGAAGGCCGCCAGACTGACGCCGACGCATATTGTATTCCAGCAAGGCGAAACGGATGCAGGATTGACGACAACGGCCGAACAATATGCTTCGCTGCTACATCAATTAGTGAAGCAATTCCGCGCGGAAGGTTTCGACGCGCCCTTCTATCTATCAAGCAGCACAAAATGCGGCCCGGTCGATCCGACGAACGCCGCCGCCGTTCGTGCCGGTCAACTTTCGGCAATCGATAGCGCCCTGAACATCCAGCGGGGACCCGACACCGACACGATCGGAAATGACGGCCGTTCTGACGGTTGCCACATGAACGAGGCCGGCACGCTTGCCAATGCTGCGCTGTGGGCGGCGTTCATCAACTAGCGAACGTTGATTTCACGCGAAGGGGCATGATATCGCCGCCGTCACCTCGCACCACCTAGGCCCTTGCTGCGACGAGTTTTGGCGCCGGCTCATGCCGCCACCACGATCCGGCGCGGCGCAGGATCAGCGTGGACACCACCAGGGTGGCGCCAAGACCGGTCGGAATGCCGGTGAACATGTAGCAGACGCCGAGTGCGGCCACGGCGCCGAGCGCCGGAAGCTCATAGGTGCGGAAACCGCTCTTCAAGCCGATGCGGACCAGGAAGGCGATCGGGATCGCCAGCACCATCATGTCGTACATGAAGAGATAGGGCGTGGTCAGCAGCGCACCGGCGGCAAGCGCCGCGGCCTTCAGTGTGTAGGTCACGCGGCTTCGCCACAGCAGCGCCAGCACCACCGCCACGGAGGCGGTGAGAACCCACTGGAATGCCCAGCCGAGCGGCTCGCTGCCGCCGAAGTAACGCACCATCGAGAAGATGCTCTGCAGCTTCCACCACGGGGCCTTGCCCTCGGTCAGGAACGTTTGCGAGAATTTCGGCATCCAGTGGAAGAACGCCAGCCAGCTCTCGGTGCCGAAGGCGAGCCAGGAAGCGCCAGCCAGCACGACCGCCGTTACACCGGCGCTGATGAACACGCGCCAATGCCCGGCCGCGATGAGCGCGATGGGAAACAGCAGCCCGTATTGCGGCTTGTACGTCAACAGCCCGAGGCAGATGCCCGCCAGCACCGGTCGTACCGGGATCAGATAGAGCGAACCGCCGATCAGCGCCGCGGTGAGAAATCCGTTCTGCCCGACCAGCGCATTGATGAACGCCATCGGAATCGCGAGCGCTAGCAAATAACCGAAATTGTGCCCGACGATCGCGCGCATCGCGACGAGAAAGGGCAGCAAGCTGACCACGACCCAGCCGACAAAGGCGACCCGATAGGGAAGCTGCGCCAGCAAGGATGCGACGAACAGGAATGGCGGCGGATAGTGCCAGGCGAAGTACCCGACAAAATCCTGGCCGAGTTTTGCAACCTCGACCTGCTTCTGGATGTCCCAGTCATAAGCCTGCGCCGGCAGGCCATCGAGCACCAGGCGGCCGGCAGCCCAGACGTTGATGAAATCGGTCGGCTCTTCGAGGCCGTCGGTACTGTAAAGCCAGCGCGAGATATATACCGACAGGCAAAGGGCCACGTTCGCAACGGCCAGCACAAAACAGACCCTGACGAGCCATGTGGGAATCGAAGCCTGTTCGCCTGCGGTCTTGAAGGTGGAAAGAGAGGCGGTCATGGCGCGATCCTTGCCCAGGCGCGCTCTGTCCCAACGCGCACACCCCAAAGCAATAGACCGGACTGAATTGAGGAAATCTTAAGTTTCCGCGCGGCAACGGCAGGATTTTGCGACGTAACTGCGAACACAAGGAAAGCGTGTGAGGAAAGGACGAGACTCCATCAACTCGTCGCCCCTGCGAACGCAGGGGCCCATACACTGCGGCCGCTGGCATGGGCACACAGAGAGACGTTGGCTTAAAAGGCCATGGCAGAAGGTGGCAGAGTCCGCCATCGCGCCTCATCGATAGATCACGCGGTATGGGTCCCTGCGTTCGCAAGGACGACAGAGCGTCCCCTACTCCCAACTCAGCGCGCCACCGTTCTGATATTCGATAACCCGCGTTTCGAAGAAGTTCTTTTCCTTCTTCAGGTCCATCGCCTCCGACATCCACGGAAATGGATTTTCGGTTTCGTCGAACACCCGCTGCAGTCCGAGCTGCGCGCAGCGGCGGTTGGCGATGAAGTGCATGTAGGTCTCGCACAGCGCCGCGTTGAGGCCGAGGAAGCCGCGCGGCATGGTGTCCCGGCCATAGGCCGCTTCCAGTTCGGCCGCCTCGCGCACCATGGCGCGGACTTCGTCCTGAAACGCCTTGGTCCACAGATGTGGATTCTCGATCTTGATCTGGTTGATGACATCGATGCCGAAATTCAGATGAATCGATTCATCACGCAGGATGTACTGGTACTGTTCGGCGATGCCGACCATCTTGTTGCGGCGGCCGAGCGAGAGGATTTGCGCAAATCCCGTGTAGAACCACATGCCTTCGAAGATGACGTAGAAGGCGACGAGATCGCGCAGGAACGCTTGATCCGCTTCCGGCGTGCCGGTCTTGAAATCGGGGTCGTCGAGATGCTGGGTGTGCTTCAGCGCCCACGCCGCCTTGTCGGTGATCGACGGCACCTCCCGATACATGTTGAAAAGCTCGCCCTCGTCCAGGCCCAGGCTCTCGACGATGTACTGGAAGGTATGCGTATGCACGGCCTCCTCGAACGATTGCCGCAGCAGATATTGCCGGCACTCCGGATTGGTCAGATGGCGATAGATCGCCAGCACGATGTTGTTGGCGACGAGGCTTTCGGAAGCGGCGAAGAAACCGAGGTTGCGCTTGATGGCGCGGCGTTCGTCCTCGGTGAGGCCGTCGCGCGATTTCCACAACGCGATGTCGGCCTGCATCGAGACTTCGGTCGGCATCCAGTGATTGTTGCAGCCGGCGAGATATTTTTCCCACGCCCATTTGTATTTCAGCGGCAGCAATTGATTGACGTCGGCGCGGCAGTTGATCATCCGCTTGTCGTCCACGGACACCCTGCCGCCGCTTCGGTCGATA
>Ga0247784_1000500_pt1 | contig 10596 bp, 14 predicted proteins | sample UWRJL169409R5_FD_179909 | JGI IMG/M metagenome (GOLD analysis project Ga0247784, IMG submission 179909) | Plant litter microbial communities from Arlington Agricultural Research Station in Wisconsin, United States - UWRJ-L169-409R-5 | ecosystem: Environmental > Terrestrial > Plant litter >...
CTGGAATTTGGCAGCGTCTGCGCCGCCCGAGATCGAATAGGTGATGACGGCCGTTCCATCCGCGTCGGTCGCGGTAACGGTCGTGACGGCTGTCGTGTTCTCGGCAATGCTGATCGAAGCCGACGCCCCGCCACCATTCGATGTGATGACCGGGGAGGCCTCGTTTACGTCGGTGACGAATATCGTGAACGTGGCATTCGAGATTGCAGGCGTGACGCCAGAGACCGAAACCGTGAAGGTAAAAGACGTGGCAGATTCATAATTGGCCGCCGCCGTGCCGGCCTGCACATTGACGTTGTTGGTCCCGGCAAGCTGGATCTTGCTGCTTGCACTATCGACCAGGGTAAACGCGGCTGTTCCCGTTGCATTCACGACCGAGAGCGTGCCGATTGCGGTATTCTGCGCGCTGTTCTCGGCGAGCGAATTGGCTGAAAGGCGAATGGCGGGAGTCCTGCTCACCCCTCCCCCGCCGCCGAGACGGCCTATACCCCGCCCCAGCGCTCCTAGTCGCCCGAATGACATTCAGTTCTCCAAACGAAAAAGGCTCCCGTAAGGGAGCCTGTGCAGGTCGGTGGTGGTGGGTGGTTAGCGCTTGGTCGAGGCGATCTCGCCAGAGCAGGCCAGATACCCGATGGCGTCGATTGTATCGTCGTCGTTCTGCTGGCCGGATTTGGTGCGGGCGATCTTCAGCATCGCCATCATGTAGCCAACGTCTTCAGCATTCAGCGGGGCGCCGTTCTTCGCCGCCAAATGCGCGTTCCAGTAGTTCGCTATCAGCGCGAAGTTGCGATGCTTGTCGCCGTGCTGTTCAGCGCGGGAGCCTCCAACCAGTTCGCCGGCCTTCATGATGAGATCCACTGCGTTCATCAGTTCCTCTCGAATTTATGCTTCCTGCGGGCTTCCTTTGTAGCACGCTGACTTTGTCGAGCACGAAACATTAGCTTTCCGTTCTCCACCTTAAAATCAGTGATGTGCACGAGCCCGCAGTGACAGCACATATCTCGCTGTCCAGTCCACGCAGCTTCGTACCATTCCCCGTCGATGATCTGCGTGTATTTCATACCGGCTTCCCCGAGAACCACGAACCGCATTCTTGGCACTGATGACGATGGCAGCGGGTCTTAAGCTTCACTGTGACGCCCCTGCGCTGGGTGTTGGTGCTCTCGCACGTCGGGCACGCAATGCCGGGCGGCCGGTCTCGAACCGCCTTGTAGAGGTTCATATTCGGGTGGTTCACCATCCACGGCTTGACGCGTTCGTACACCCTCGCAAGCAGTTCCGTGTCCTGCTTGCAGTACCGCCGCATGGTTCGCCACGACTTCGGGTCGCCATCCTCTACGCACCCGCGCCACAGAGCGGCCCCTGTGTTGGGGATCTTCCTCCCCTCATCGAGGTAGCGCCCGATATTGTCCAGCTTGTTGCTGTCGAACTTGAAGGCCCTGCGAGCCGCCTTCAGTGTATCAATCGTCTTGAAGGGGCTCGGCGGCTTGAACCCGTTGGTGATCAGCCGCGAATTGATCTTCTTAATGTCGAAAGCGTCGCCGTTATGCGCAACAACGATATCTGCAGCGTCCAACAAATCACGAAGATCACTGCATAGAGCCGAATCGTCATGACGATTGCGCTTATAGCGAGGGTAGTCAGGAAGGGCTGCCGTGTGGACCTTCCGCTCATGACCCCACTTCCAACTTGCCATTAGGATATAGGTATCGCGGAGAACGTAGACGGCTCCTGCGTAGGGTGGCCTCTGACTCCAAGAAGTCATGAGGATGGGGCTGGTTTCGATGTCAATAAAGAGGAGCTTAGGCCCCATTCAGGAGCCCGATATGCCAACAAAGCACCAGACAAACCCGGACGGGCTCAGCCACACCACCGCGCGGCCGGTCGGGTTCGGATCTTTGTTGATCTTGTGCGGTGGGATGTCGATTATCGTACCGTTGGCAACCGGAATGCGCTTCAGCTCGGCATTGTCCCGGTCGTCATTGATCTTGCAGACGACCTGCGATCCCCTCGCCGCTTCATCGCAGAAATAAGCATCTGAAGGGCCGCAGCAACTGATGCCCGTGTCAGGCTGCTTGACGCTTGCGTACCACTGATCGAGTTCGTGATGCGCGGGATCGTGAGCGAGAGCTGTTCCGACTAGGGCAACCACTGCGAACATGAGGGCCACGAAGATAACCGCGCCGATCATGATTCTGCGGAGTGCCCGTTCGATCCGGTCTTCCGCGGTCATATTGTGTTGTCCTCAGCCTGCGTGCAGCCGAGCTTTGCTGTGATGGTCCCGTTATGGCTTTGAACAAATTGCTTGAGCGCTTCACGCATCTCAGCGTTCTCATCTGCCTTGGCAAAATTCATGCAGGCCTCCAGTGTCTCGAAAACCGCCGGGTGCGGGAGCACCTTGGAGGGTTGCTCCGAGGGCACGCCGTTAACGACTGCAAAGATCACGGCAACAAGCTTGAACATGGTCAGCCCCTCATGAAAGGTAGGTATTTCACCACTAATGCGGATATCCCGCCGCCGACCGCCGCCATCACCATGATCAGGTACTTCATGCCCTTTGCCTGCATCAGCAGGTCGTGCATGATCGTTACCTTCTCGTGGGTGTCGTCCATCGCTTTTGAGAGATGCGAGAATTGGACTTCAAGTCGGGTCAGACGGTCGCGCTCGTCGTCCGTCATCCGTGGAGCCATTTGATCTTGAACTTCGGCATCCAGCGTTTTTTTACCGTCTGGTTTGGCGTCGGCATCGGGGCCGGAGCAACCTTCTTGGGCGCCGCATATTTGTCGGCCTTTACCGCTCGATTGACTTGCGGGGCTTTCACCGGGACGGTCGCGCATCCCGTGAGTAATAGGACAGCCGCCGCCGCGACTAGCTTTTTCATCGTGGTCTCCAAATTCGAGCTACTTTTTCGATTGTTCTTCCGCCGAACCAAAAGCAGATGACGGTGCCGCCCCACTCGGCAATCATGCCCTTCAGTGCGAAGGTCGATCCCCAGCCAAGCGACGTATCCCAGACAACGACCTTTGCGATGTAGATGGCGAAGGACCAGCAGACGATCGCCCGCGGCGCGGCGGTCCACCACCGCCCGGAATCGGAGATCGTTATCTGGGTGTTTAGTTCACGCTCCTTGGCCTGCAGCTCAAGATCCTTGCCCGCCAGATCAGCGGCGAGCTTGTCCTGATTGCTGCCGGCCGCCAGCTTGGCCTTGTAAGCCTCGATAGCGGCCGAGATGATTGGGCCGCTAAGAAGCTTGGCAAGGATCGCCCACATTATTTCTTGACTGCATTCAAGGCGGCCTCGGCCTTGTCCTTCAATGCGCCCCAGTAATCCTCAGCGCCTTTGTAGTACCGGGTGATCGGCTCGCGGCCAAACCACACAGCGGCGCCGCCTGCGACGAACCAGAGAATATCGATCATGGCAAACATGCTTAGTTTCCTTTCCAGATTGCACGGGTGAGTAATTTGGTCTTCTCCCATAAGGTCGGCGGCTTGGGCTTCTCGACGCCCTCCACCCAGCCCTCTAGGCAAAGCTGCATTTCGTTCTTGCGGGTATCGCCAGGGAGACCAGAGCGGCGGGCAACGAGGCCGCGGCGCTCTTTCCCGTCCGATCGCACGTACCAGCCCTTGAAAGCCCGGCAGCCGTTCTCGATGTCCCCGGCGTTCATCTTCTTGACCATCGGGGAGCGGCAGACCGCAGCAGGGCCGGCGTTGTAAGCAGCGTCGAGAAGTGCGGCCATTGTCTTGACCGGCAGCTCAACCTTGACGCACGCCTGTAGCGGCGTGAGGTATTTCGGCAGGCTCTTGGCGAGCAAGTCCTTGCACTGTGCGGGCGTGAAGCGTTGGCCTTCTTTCACCACGCCGAACTCATCGGTTTGCCCGTGGCAATAGGTCATCGGGTGGCCGGTGCCGATCATGTCCTTTTTCGCGACGAGATCGGTTCCCTCCCACACGATCAGGATGGATGCCGCCGCGGCAATCACGGCTGCGCCGCCCGCGCCGGCCTTTTTGGCTGGGGTCATCTATTGCTCTCGTGTTGGTTGTGGTGGTAGAAGAGGGTTGCAGGGAGAACCCATGAAAACCCTAAGAAGCGTTATCACCGCGCCGTTTTACTTGCTCGGTGCCGTCGCGCTTGCGCTGCTTGCGTGGGCATTATCGCCAACTGCATTTTGCAAGCCGATCGAAGGGCGCGACCCAGAAGACGAGATCACTAGGCCGCGACAGCCTTAATTACTGAGAAGTTGAACACCGGCTGCTCCGATGTCGTCCCACCCGTGGTTCGATAACTGATGCGGAATGATCCAGCGCCGACCGCCGTTACATGGATCTCATAAAGATCGGTGCCGGATTTCTGAGACACGATGACTGTATCGGTCGCTACCACGGTCGAGTTGGTCACAGTGAAAGACGCAAAGGTCGTGCTGCCAGCCGCGGAAAAGAGCGTGATGGACCCGCAGGGCTTGTTCAGTGTGACGCCGGTTGTTCTGCTCGTGCCCTGCGTTACAGCGCCACCATCACCAACGTTGTACCCAAGATAGCCGTTGATGTTCGTAAAGTTGGTCGTGTTGCCGGAGACCTGCGGGTTGTAAACCCTGGTTGTCCCGGCGGCGCTCTCGTAGAACCCCTCGGTGCAGGCTTCCGCGAGACAATCGTACCAAACGATTCCGAAATTGCCGGACGCCGCGATATTCGAGCCAAAGCCGGTCTGGCAACTGCTCGCAACGCAAGAATCGCAGTAGACGTTAACATTCTGGTTATAAGACCCGTCCGGCTCCAAATCCCAGCCATAGGAGATATTGGCGTGACCTACGCCAAAACTGTGATTTTGAGAGACACATCCGACAAACGATCCATAAGACGCCCCCACCAGGGAGTAGCCGTTACGACCAGCCGTCTCCATCGTGCCGCCGACAACCGACCAGAAAGAGCTAACGCGTCCGGTTCTTGTGTCGCCGCCGATGTAAAGCCCATCCGCCGTTGTGTTGCGGGCGGTAAGGTTCTTGAGTTGGAAATACCGCGCGCCGATGATGTAGAAGCCGGCGGCGCTGCCAACGGCGTTGGGATGCGCCCCGCTGCTGATCCGGCGCGTTCGGTTGCCGTCGTAAGTGAGATCTTGAACACTGAAATTAACCGGACCATTGCCGGCCCCGGTGCTATCAGAGAACCACAATCCGTAGGTCGGTGAAGGCGCGTTGGCCATCGCCTTGACGGTCGCGCAATTCCCTTCAATGGTAAACGGGCCAGTACCGAAGCGGATCAGGTTCGGGTTGCCGCCCGAATCCGTGTGGAAGTAGACCCTGCCGGCGCCGAAGATTATCTTCTTGCCCGTGCAGGCGGCAGCCATATTGTGAAGCGCCGAACTATCGTCGGTGCCCCACTCATTGGCGGCGGTTGTGACCGTCGTCGAGGCGTTCGTTCCGATAACTGCCGAGCCCGCCGAAACGTTCGATATGGTCGTTACTAGCGTAGCGCCGGCAGCCCCCGCCCCATCGATCGCGATGTACTTGCCAATGTCGGCCGCGACGAACGTATAGCCGGACTGGGTAAAGATAGCCGTGCCGGACGTGATCGCGCCGCCGCTCGTGTTGACGACGCCGTCGCCCTTTGCGCCGTACATCTCGGGCGTGATGATGTCCGCTTGGATGTCTTCGGCCAGTGCCGTGATATAGACCTCGGCGCTCCCAGAGAGGTTGATAGCGCTGTTGCTGTTAGTGGACTTCATGACCGTTCGGGTCAAAGTTGTCCCCGAAGAGGTATAGACGCCGGTCCCGACTTCCGTGCTGGTGCCGTCGCGGATGCCGTAGGAGACCCGATCGCCGTTGGAAACGCCCGATTGAGCAAATGTCAGAAAGCCAAGCACAGCCGAGCCGAGCGTGATTGTGCCCGTGCCCGTTGTCGCCGTTGACATCCGGGCGAGATTGTAAAGCTTAGCCACTTAGGCGCGCCACATAGCAGTAAGCGCCATGTTGGCTTCCGTGCCCTGAACGGACGGGTTAGAGGGCGTTGACCCCTCTAGTGCAGTTACAACATTGATCCCAAGGAAGGGTACAGCGTCGTACCTGGCTGTATTCTCCAGCCCGATCGAGAAGGCGGCAACGGCACCTGCGGTCAGGAAGGTGTACGGGTTAGTTCCGGACGCGGCCGTCGTTGAGTTGAAGCCAATGCCGGACTGCAGACCAACCGTCGCGCTACCGCCCGGAGCCGCGCTAAAGCGCTGCAGATAACTGACCGCAACGCCTTCTTCCGGCAAGCCCGAAAAAAGCGTGATACTATTCGCCGTGGCATTGTTGGCCGGGCGCAGTGTGCCGCCCTGCGTACCGCCGGCCGTCCAGGATGCCGTGGCGTCCCCAGCCTTCACCGTAATAGGAGAGCGGTTATAAGCGTTCCAAAGACCGTATTTCCGGGACTGCCCGAAGGTGCCGTGGACCGATAGCTGGCCGTTGCTGCCGTCCATGTACATGGAGCCGACATAGGTCGCCAGATTGGCGCCGATCGAATAGGTCGTTGAACCGTTGCGGCCCGTGATGGAGACCGCGTTCACCCACATTCCCTTGATCCTCGTCAACTGGGTCGTGGATGCGCCGCTTCCACGGGCGCCTGAACCAGCCGTCGAAACCGACCAGGCCGGGCCACTGACAAGGGTCAAAACGCCGGAGTTCGAGAAGACAAACAGGTCGTAGATGATATTGGCCGCGTGGCTTGCCACCAGCGAAAGCGTCAGTTCGGAGAACTCGGTTGGGATCATGGTGGTGCCGTTGTAGATCGGCACCAAGTTCCCAACGAAGGGCGTGTAGTAAACGGCGGTCGCGGCCGTAACGTCGCCGGTAACCACAGGGGTTGCGCTTGTGAGCGTCAGCCTGCCTTGCGGGGGCGGTACAGCGGCCGTGGCCGAGGACGCATTGATAGCCGTCCAGACCGCCGTGGAAGTCGTTCCCGTGGTCGTACAGACGTACAGAATGGAGTTGGTGTAATCCCAGTAGAAGTCCGGGAGAATGCTTGCTGAGCCCGCTGTGCCCGCTACGGAGCCGTTCGGCGAGCCAGAGCCGGTCAAGGTCTTGGCGACGAGCTGACTATCCCTGTGAGAAACCGGGTCGGCCGTCCAGATCGGGGAGGTCGGCGGGTCGGTGTCCGTCGAGGGGGCCAGAACAACCTTGTATTCCAGATCCTGCAGGAAAACATCGTTCGGCAGGCGCCCGGCGGAATCCAATACCACCGGGTTGGAGTTGGCGACAGAAAGGGCTTTTGTGGTATAGGTATTGAGCTTTGTTGACGTGCCGGTGGCGTAGAAGAACAGCTTCGCCCCCGCGTACATGGTGGGCGTCGAGTCCATGAACTGAGGAAGAGGATTGATAAAACGTCCGGCCATGATGGTCCTTCAAAGAAAAGGCCGCCCAAAATGGACGGCCCTCGCTTGTTTGGTGTTGGTGTGGCTTTGTGTGCCGTACCCTTACGGGCTACTTCTGTTCGTCTTGGGCGCCTGCTGGCACGGCGCCCTGGAATTGTCGCGCCAGCGTGCCGGGGTCGATATTCACGATTTGCCGCTCCACGCTGTTCGCGATGCTCGCCGCAAATAGCTTGGACGCCTGTTGATAGCCCTGCACGTTGGCCGGCGTCGGCTGCGTTGCCACCGCTTGGTAAGCGCGAGACCACGCGGCCATGGATCGGGCAGATGCCGGCCGCGAAAGCACAGCAGAGATGCCAAGCGAGCCAAGAAATGTCGTAGCGGTCGTAATCGGATCAGCAACCGCCCCGGCCCCCAGCGCCCCACCGAGGGTCGTCTGGCCCGTCCCGCTGGGGTTGGCGTACTGGTTGAGCTGCTTGAACCGCTTCGAAATGGTCGCGATATCGTCGATAACATCGGCGTGGCTGGAGAGACCGGTAGAACGGAACAACAGCCGCTTACCTTCCTCGCTCAAGCCGCCCAGGCCGCTCGGACCAACCATGCGGTCTGGACTGAACGAGCCATCAGGGGCCTTGCCCAGACGCTCGATCAGTGCAGCGGAAACCTCATTCCACTTTTCAGGACCAACCGCGCCGCGGACACGGCCAAGAAGGCTGATATCGGCACTCGATTTCGAGCCCGCGGCCGTGATGATCTTGGAGAAAACACCCTCTTCGCTCTGCACATTCAAAATGCGTTGCAGATCCTCGCGAACACCAGCCCAGCGCTTTGCGGCCTTTTCTGCCGCCTCATATGCCTTCAGGCCGTCAGGGCCGCCAGCGCGGGCGATTACGAGGCGCATATCCTGGGAAAGCGCTCCGTAAATCTGCTTGACCTCGCCCATAGACATCCCCTGCGGGATTTCCTTGGCGCCATTCATCATCTCGCCGAAGTAGGACCGGAGATCCTTGATGCCCTCGTAATTCATGCCGGGGCGGGACAGCGCCTCTTCGAGTTCGGCAACGTTCTTGCTGCCGGGCAGCGCAGCATTGGTGCGGCGAGAATTGAGCGTAGCAGACAGCGCCTGCGTGTTCGGCATCGGCGCCGTAACGGTCGGGTTAACGAGATTATCCACAGCCGTGTAAAGGCTATCGACCTTTTGCTTGATCGGACCCGACTTGATGGCCTCGGAAACGCCCTCTCTAATGGCTTGTCCAGCCGCCGCGGGATCGCTGGAGCCAAACCCAGCCCTTGCCCCAGATAGAGCCTCGTCCATCTGCTGCACGGCATTCCGCGAGGCATTACGAAGCGGCATGCCGGCCACGGGCACATTGGCAGCAATCTTTCCGACCTGCTGGACGCTATTGCTATCGCTGATAACAGCGCGCGGCAGATCAACACCCGCTCGCTCACCGGCCAGGGCCACTTCCTGCCCCTCGGTCAGCGGTTTAGGGACAGCGGGCGCCCGGACCTTGGCCGGCATGCCCCCCGCCATCGCCGTATCCACGGAGCGCTTGGCGTCCTCGTAGGCAGCCCCGCTTTCCCCCCGCTGCTTGGCGACCTCGGGATTGATAAGCCCGCCCACGGCCGTTTCTACGTCAGCAATCGGGTGTCCAAGCACCGAGCGAGCGGTGCCGGTTATCGGAGAAAGCGCAACCCGCGCCGCGCCGATAACAGCCTTGGGCAGCGAAAGAAGGCCCTCGGCCGCGCCCATCTCACCGCGCCGAGACAGCGCCGCAACGTCGGAAGCGCCCGACTTGGCTTCATCTGCGATTTCCTTGGGAACATCGCGGATGAAAGCGGGCACGGAGGACTTTGGCTCACCCTTCGCCGGAATTAGATCGGCGAACGGGTTTTTGCCCGATGAACCTCCGCTGGGAATCAGATCGGCGAACGGATTATCCGCCATTAGAGGTCTTTCGGATCAATGCCGGCGCCAACGAGGCGTTTTTCAACCTCTCCCTTGGGGGCGCCCTGCGCAATAGCGTCCCGCGCCTGCTGAAGCATCCGATCGGCGCTCTTGTCGCCGGTTGAGGGCTTCTCACCCTGGTTCTTAAAGTAAGTCCCGCCGCGCAGTTCGCTAACGCGCTTTTCCTTGGTTTCCAACTGACGCTGGGCGAGCGTGATCATGCGGTCAATAATGCGCCCACGAATTTCCGGCGGCGTTGTCGGGTCGGCCAGCATTGTCTCAAACTTCTTCATTTCGAAGTCGGTGGTGGCGCCCTTCAGGGTTTCGGACATCGTTTTGATGGCCTCGCCGGACATGACCTTGCCAAACTCGGAGGTGGCCATAGCAGCGTCTTTATCAACCAGCATGCTGCCACCGGGCACAGAGGTTCCGATGAACCCGCGAGCGTTTGCGGTAATGCCGGTAAACGTCTTCGCATTCAGATCTTTGGCGGACTTCAGGGCCTCAAGCGTGCCCTGCAGGTTCGGGATTTCATCCTCCGCAGCAGTGATGATCTTCTTGTCGGAGGCTGAGAGCGCCTGGGCATCTTCACGCGGCATTTTGCCCGTGAGCATGAAGCTCTTATAGGCGGGGTCAGTCTCTCCGAGACCAACAGCCTTAGCGGCTTCCCGCCTCTGGTTGATGGTATCCGCGAACTTGGTATCAGATGCGCCCGGCAATTCGCCACTGAGCGCGAATTTGTTATACTCAGGCGTCCCCGGCTTGAGGCCATATTTACCGGCAGCCTTTGCACGGTCATCAGCTTCGTCAACCACACCCTCGTCAGCGCGGTCGGCGGCCCGCTTGGCAAGCCCGAAATTCCTGTCTGCGTTGCCTTGAGCCCGAACGGCCTCCGTCTTCTGGAACTGCAGCGTCGGATCTTCCGTCTGCGCAATCATCTGCTTCAACAGCAGCGGCGACGGCGTATTACGCCACTGCGCATGGGTCTGCGGGTTCAGTAAGCCCTTCTGCAACATGCGGTCGGACGCTTCCGCCCACAGCCTTGGGAACTCCGGGGTGTTCTGCACGGCCGCGAGCCCGCGAGCCTCTGTACCAAGTTCAATTTGCGCCTGCTTGAACTGGTTCTGCCTGGCCTCTTGGTCGGCTGCCTGCAGCTTGGCTGCCTGCGCAAGCGGTGTCGCCGGATCAAACGTCGGGACTTGAGCGGCAAGCGTGTTGTCAATGATTGCCATCAGTACAGCCCCCCGGTCCCGGAGAGACTAAAGCCAGTGCCCCCGCCATAGCTGCTCTTGCCCATCTGGTTATAGAGC
>Ga0247784_1000501_pt1 | contig 10590 bp, 10 predicted proteins | sample UWRJL169409R5_FD_179909 | JGI IMG/M metagenome (GOLD analysis project Ga0247784, IMG submission 179909) | Plant litter microbial communities from Arlington Agricultural Research Station in Wisconsin, United States - UWRJ-L169-409R-5 | ecosystem: Environmental > Terrestrial > Plant litter >...
CGCATCGAAATCGGCCAGCGTGCCGAACATCGGATCGACATCGCAGTAGTCGGTGACGTCGTAGCCGAAGTCGCGCATCGGCGAGCGGAAGAACGGCGAGATCCAGATCGCGTCGGCGCCGAGCGACGCGATGTGGTCGAGCCGCTGCGTGATGCCGGCGAGGTCGCCGACGCCGTCGCCGTTGCTGTCCTGGAAGCTGCGCGGGTAGACCTGGTAGATGCAGGCCCCGGCCCACCAGTCGGATGGAGTGTTCATGGTCGTGTCGATGGAGAAGAATCAGCCTTTGACGGAGCCGGCGGTGAGCCCGGCGACGATCTGCCGTTGGAAGTAGACCACCAGCCCGATCAGCGGCAAGGTGACGATCACCGAAGCCGCCATGATGGCCCCCCACGGCGCCTCGTAGCCGTTGCCGGCGCTCACCAGCGCGATCGCGACCGGCACGGTGCGCTGCTCGGTGCTGATCGTGAAGGTCAGCGCGAACAGGAACTCGTTCCACGCGGCGATGAACGCGAGCAGCCCGGTGGCCACCATGGCCGGCCACAGCAGCGGCATGAAGATCCGGAAGATCAGCGTGAACACGCCGAGGCCGTCCATCATCGCGGCCTCTTCGATCTCTTTCGGCAGCTGGCGCATGAAGGTCACGAGCACCCACACGGTGAAGGGCAGCGTGATGACGAGGTCGGCGAGCAGCAGCGCGCCGAGGTGGTCGTACAGGCCGAACGCCTGCACCAGCTCGAACATGCCCGACAGCACCGCGACCTGCGGGAACATCGACGCCGACAGCACGGTGAGCATCAGCGTGCCGCGCCCGCGGAAGCTGACGCGCGACAGCGCCCACGCGGCCGGCAGGCTCAACGCGAGCGACAGCGCGACGACGCCGCCAGCCACGAAGGCCGAGTTCAGCAGGTTGCGGGCGAACGGCTGGTCGCGGAACAGGCTGGCGTAGTTGACGAGCGTGGCATGCGCCGGCCAGAGTTCGGGCGAGAACAGCGCGGTGCCCTGCTTCAGCGAGGTCGACACCGCGTACAGCAGCGGGAACAGCGAGACGAACAGCAACAGCGCGGCCGACGCGTAGTACAGCGCCGACATCGCCGGCGTGCGCTTGTGGATGCTGGGACCGTTCACGACGATGCCTCCTCGACGCCGCGGCGCGTGGCGCCGAGGTACACGATGGTGACGAGCGCGATCATGAAGAACAGCACCGTGGCCGAGGCCGATCCGAAGCCGACCTGCTGGAAGTCGATGAGCTGTTCGCGCACGTAGATCGACATGCTCTTGGTGGCGCGGCTGTTCGAGGTCATCACGTAGATCACGTCGAACACGCGCAACGCGTCGAGGGTGCGGAACACCACCGCGACCGCGACGCCGGGCACGATCAGCGGCAGCGTGATGCGGGTGAACACGCGCCAGGTCGGCACGCCGTCGACCTTGGCAGCTTCGTAGCAATCGAGCGGCACCATCTGCAGCGCGGCGAGGATCAGGAGCGCCATGAACGGCGTGGTCTTCCAGACGTCGACCATCACCACGGTGAACAGCGAGAGCGTCGGGTCAGCCGTCCACGCGAGCGGCGCGGCGATGAGGCCGAACGCGAGCAGGTAGTGGTTCACGACGCCGAACTGGTCGTGCAGCATCCAGCTCCAGATGCGCGCCGACACGACGGTGGGAATGGCCCACGGCACCAGCATCGCGGCGCGCAGCAGCGTGCGCAATCGCGACGGCTGGTTGATGACGAGCGCGACGCCGAGGCCGAGCACGGTCTCGAGCGTGACCGACAGCAGCGCGAACGCCCCGGTGACGCCGACGGCACGCCACCAGTCGGGATCGCGCAGCACGCCGTAGTCACCGACGTAGTTGTCGAGCCCGATGAACTTCCACTCATCGAGGTGGGCGAGCGACGCATCGGTGAGGCTGAACCACAAGGTGCGGGCGAGCGGCCAGCCGGCGACGGCCAGCAGCACGACCAGCATCGGGGTGAGCATCCACCAGGCCCATCTCACTCTCTGTCTCGTCAGCCCGGACATGGTGGGTCTCCTCAGTTCCACCGCCCCCCACGCCCGATCTGGTTCAGCCGCTGATCGAGCTTCGCAACCGCCTCTTCAGGCTTCGCACTGCGCGACAGCACCTCATGCGCCGCGTTCCAGAACTCGTTGCTGACCTGGTTGTAGCGCGAAGCCGTCACGGTGGCAGGCCGCGGCACCGCACTCGCGAACGTGCCGGCCAACTGGCTCATGAACGGGTTCGCCGCCACCACGTCCTTGTCCTGGTACAGCGTCGACACCGTCGGGTTGAACGACCCCTTCAGCGCCCGCTCCTTCTGCACCTCGGCACTCGTCATGTACATCACCAGGTCGGCCGCCAGCACCGCGTTCTTCGAATACTTCGACACCGCCAGCTGCTGCCCGCCCAGCGCCGCCGCGTTCGAGCCCGAATCGCCGCCCTTCGGCAACACCGCCACGCCGACCTTGTTCTTGATCGGGCTGTCGTCCCGCTGCGCCAGCGACCACGCGTACGGCCAGTTGCGCATGAAGACCGCGTTGCCGGCCTGGAACACGCCACGCGATTCCTCCTCGGCGTAGTTCAGCACGGCCGTCGGCGAGATCGTGCCGACCCACGACGCCGCCATCGCCAGCGCCTTCGCGGTCGCCGGGTTCTTCACCGACACCTTGCCCGCCGCGTCGACGATCGTGCCGCCGCCGTAGCTCGACACCCACTCCAGCGCATTGCAGGTCAGGCCCTCGTAGGCCCGGCCCTGCCACACGTAGCCCCACATCTTGTCGTTGCCCGCGGCCCGCTCGGCGGACTGGATCTTCTGCGCGGTGTCGGTCAGCTGCTCCCAGGTGAGCGGCACCTTCAGGCCGTGCTTGTCGAGCAGGTCCTTGCGGTAGTACAGCAGCCCGGCGTCGATGAACCACGGCATCGCGACCAGCTTGCCCTGCACGCTGCCATTCGCCACCATCGACGGGAAGTGCGTCTTCTCGACCCCCTTCGTGTACGGCTTCAGGTCCAGGAAGTGCGAGCCGAGGATGCCCGGCCACACCACGTCGACCTGGAACACGTCGATCTTGTCGGACTGCGAGCCCAGCACCTGCTGGTACAGCGCCAACCGCTCGCTGGCGTCGTTCGGCGTGGACACCACCTCGACGGTGTGCCCGGCCTTCTTGGCCCAGGCCTCGGCCGCGCTCTTGCACAGCTCGAGCTCCTGGCCGACGGCCCCGCACGAGATCTTCAGCGTGGCGGCCTGCGCGGCCGCCGTCGCGATCAACGAGAAGCCGGCCGCGGCCAGCGCCAGGATCAGGCGTCTTTGCATCATGTCTTGTCTCCATCGGTGGTTCGGGCCGGATCGCATCCGGCTCTTGGAGCGGCATTACAGCGGCCGCCGGCCTGCCCAGGATGTCGAGTGTGAGCGGCACCCCTGCCCGCCTTGTCATCTTTGAAACATGGCTACAGTGCGCCCATGACGTTGCACGACCCCGCCTTCAGGCCCGACGAGCTGTCGGTGATGATCTCCGAGCTGCTGGTGGCCACCGCCGACGGCACCGACCCGAGCATCGACCGGTCGGTCACCGAGGTGCTGCGCACGCTGCGCGAGCGCCTCAAGATGGACGTGGTGTTCGTCTCCGAGTTCGTCGACGGCCGCCGGGTGTTCCGCTTCGTCGAGGGCGACAACCCGCCGATGGGCCCCGGCGACGGCAACCCGCTCGAGGAAAGCTGGTGCAAGCAGGTGGTCGACGGGCGCATGCCGGAGCTGGTGCACGACGCCTCGGTGATCGCCAAGGACATCGGCCTGCCGCACACCGAGATCCAGGTCGGCGCCCACCTCAGCACGCCGATCGTGCTGCCCGACGGCAGCGTCTACGGCACGCTGTGCTGCTACAGCGCGGCACCGAACCCGGCGCTGCGCAAGCGCGACCTCGACAACCTGCGCAATTGCGCCATCCTGGTCGCCCGCAAGCTCAGCGCGGCCTGGAAGGCGAACAAGCCGGCGTCCGAGGCCGACTGGTCGCTGGAGCCCCTCAGCGCCGAGCGCTGGAAACTGACGTGAAGCGCTGCGCCGGCTGACCGCCCGGCGGCAGCAATCCACGCATCCCCCGAACCAAGGTGTCGCAGCGTGCGCACGCGCCCCTGCCACTGGCTACCATGGACGCCACGCGTGTGTTCCTGCGCACGCCCAAGCTGAGGCCACCCCGTGTTTGAAACCATCATCGCCGGCACCGTGCTCCTGGTCTGCGCCATCCTGCTGGTGCGCCTGGCGCTCGGCGTGCGCCGACGCATGCAGTTCGATTTCATGATGCAGCGCTGGTGGGCCCTGCTGGCCGGCACCTGGCTGAGGCTGTGGCGCTGGCCCGCCGCGCGCCGCCAGGCCAACCGCGAGACGCGCGACGCGATCGAGCGCGCCCGCGGCGGCGGCGAGTGGGACGGCAACGTGTACCGCCCGAAATCCTTCCGCAAGCCCCGCAAACCGCACTGATGTTCATGACCGACACCTTTTCTGCCACCCCGTCAGCCGCCCCGCCCCGCATCGCCCTGATCGCCCACGACCACAAGAAGGACACGATGGTCGAACTGGCCCGCGAGTACCTGGGCTTCCTGCAAGGCTGCACGCTGGTCGCGACCGGCACCACCGGCAGCCGGCTGCAGGACCAGCTCGGGCTGACGGTGCAGCGCATGCTCAGCGGCCCGCTCGGCGGCGACCTCCAGATCGGCGCGAAGCTGGCGCAGGGCGAGATCGACCTGGTGGTGTTCCTGCGTGACCCGATGACGCCGCAGCCGCACGAACCCGACATCAACGCGCTGGTGCGCGCCTGCGACGTGCACGACGTGCCTTGCGCGACCAACCTGTCGACGGCGCGGCTGGTGCTGGGGCGCCTGTCGGAAAGGCGCTGAGGGTTCCGGGCACGCGGATTGCCCCGTTTCCTGCGGGCCGGTGCCCGCAGGAGTGTTCCATGAGCCAGGTTTCAGAGCGTCCCGACGCCCGCCGCCGCCGAGTCGAAGGCCCGTCGCGAGATCCGCGCGATCACGCCGGGCTGGAGCGTCCGGCGGCCCACCCGAAGAGCGCCCCGCCGCGCGTACCGGCAAATCGTGCCGGTTGATGCAACAAGCTACGCGCGAACCAGCCGGAGCCGCGTGATCTCGGACGGCGCGCCGAGCCGCTTCGGCGGCCCCCAGTAGCCCGTGCCGCGGCTCACGTAGACCCACAACGCGTCCAGCCGGTGCAGCCCGGCCACGAACGGCTGCTGCAGCGGCACGAACAGGTTCCACGGCAGGAACTGCCCGCCGTGCGTGTGGCCCGACAGCTGCAGGTCGAAACCCGCCTCGGCCGCCGCCGCCGCGCTGCGCGGCTGGTGCGCCAGCAGCACCTTCGCATGCGCTTCATCCGACGCGCCGCGCATCGCGCGCGCCGGGTCGCTGCGCTGGCCCTCGTCGAAATGGTGCGCGCCGAAGTCGGTCACGCCCGCCAGCAGCAAGCGCCCCGCGCCATGCTTCAGCAGCAGGTGCTCGTTCATCAGCACCGTGATGCCGAGCCGCCGCAGTTCGGCCACCCAGGCCGGCGCGCCGGAGTAGTACTCGTGGTTGCCGGTCACCGCGAACACGCCGTGCCGGGCCTGCAGCCGCCCGAGCGGCGCGGTGTGCTCCGACAGCTCGGGCACCCGCCCGTCGACCAGGTCGCCGGTCAGCGCCATCACGTCGGCGTCGAGCGCGTTGGCCGCATCGACCACGCGGTCGACGAACCCCTTGCGGATCGTCGGCCCGACGTGCAGGTCGCTGATCTGCACCAGCGTGAAGCCTTCCAGCGCCGGCGGCAGGCCGGTGATCGGCACGTCGACGCGCCGCACGCCCGGCCGGCGCCGTGCGTTCAGCAGCCCCAGCAGGCTGGCAAGCAAGGCCAGCGCGGGCACCGCCAGCGCTGAAGCCTGCAAGGCCGGCAACGGGATCGGCTCCGCCCCGGCCGCCAGGTTCCATCCACCCCAGACCAGCAACACCGCATCGCGCCCGAGCGTCAGCACCAGCAGCGTCGAGAAGAACCCCATCGCGATCAAACCGGCCCAGGCCAGCACCCCGGTGGCCGCGCGCCGCCCGAGGACCGGGCTGGCGGCCGACAGCACCAGCAGGAACAAGCCGATCAGCAGGCCGGCACCGACCACGCCCCACGGCGCGGGCAGCACGCCCAGCAGGCGCGAGCCGATGTAGGCATGGAGGGCGGCCAGCAAGGCCACCGGAAACAAGCGAAATGACATGGCAGGACCTGTCGTGAGCGGGGCAAGCCCCGCAGATGGGGCCGCCGCACGCCATCTCAACACAACCCCTGTCCCGGAAATCCAGGAAAACCCGGGCCTTTCGACGCAACAAAGTACAGCCCTTGGCGCGGTTCGTACCAAATCGATCAAAGGCATACGTCTATCGTTGCGGCTGCGGACGTGGCGCACCACGTCGCATCAGTTCGACAACGATGGAGACACAGATGACAAACAAGACTTCAGTGAAGACCTCGGTGGTGATGGCCCTGGGCGCGCTCGGCGTCGTCGCCGCCACGTCTTCGCACGCCGCCGACCTCGTGATCGCGACCGTCAACAACGGCCACATGATCGAGATGCAGAAGCACACCAAGGACTTCGAGAAGGCGAACCCCGGCATCACGCTGAAGTGGGTCACGCTCGAGGAAGGCGTGCTGCGCCAGCGCGTCACCACCGACATCGCCACCAAGGGCGGCCAGTTCGACGTGATGACGATCGGCCTGTACGAAGCCCCGATCTGGAGCAAGAAGGGCTGGCTGAAGGAGATCAAGACCGACGCCGCCTACGACGTCGACGACCTGCTGCCGGCGATCCGCAGCGGCCTGTCGCTGGACGGCAAGCTGTACGCCGCGCCGTTCTACGGCGAAAGCTCGATGACGATGTACCGCGACGACCTCGTCAAGGCCAAGGGCCTGACGATGCCGGCCAACCCGACCTGGGCGCAGATGGCCGACATCGTCTCGAAGATCCACGACCCGGCCAAGGGCGTGTACGGCCTGTGCCTGCGCGGCAAGCCGGGCTGGGGCGACAACATGGCCTTCCTGACGACGATGGTCAACACCTACGGCGGCCAGTGGTTCGACATGAGCTGGAAGCCCCAGATCGACACCAAGCCCTGGAAGGACGCGATCGGCCAGTACGTCGACCTGATGAAGAAGTACGGCCCGCCCGGCGCGTCAGCCAACAGCTTCAACGAGAACCTGGCCCTCTTCAACGAAGGCAAGTGCGGCGTGTGGATCGACGCGACGATCGCCGCGTCGTTCATCAGCGACCCGAAGCAGTCGAAGGTGGCCGACAAGGTCGCCTTCACGCAGGCGCCGCAGGCCGTCACGCCGAAGGGTGCGAACTGGCTGTGGTCGTGGAACCTGGCGATCCCGGCCTCGTCGCAGAAGGCCGATGCCGCGCAGAAGTTCATCACCTGGGCGACGTCGAAGGAGTACGTCAACCTGATCGCGCAGAGCTCCGGCTGGCACACCGTGCCCACCGGCACGCGCAAGTCGACCTACGCGAACCCGGAGTTCCAGAAGGTCGCGAAGTTCGCGGTCGAGGAGCAGAAGGCGATCAACAGCGCCAACCCGAACGACAGCACGCTGCCGAAATCGCCGTACGTCGGCGTGCAGTACGCAGCGATTCCGGAGTTCCAGGCGATCGGCATCGCGGTCGGTCAGCAGATGAGCGCCGCGCTGTCGGGCAAGGTCACGGTCGACCAGGCCTTGAAGACCTCGCAGACCGCTGCCGAGCGTGAAATGACCAAGGGCGGCTACTTCAAAAAGTGATCGCTTCGGACTGATCGGTTCCCCGCCCCGCGCTGCTGAGAGCCTGGGGCGGGCGTTCCACCGCCGCGCATCGCGCGGCCTTCCGAAAGGCTGACGCCATGACCCGATTCCTGCCCCGCGCCTTGATGGCGCCGGCGGTCACCACGCTGTTCCTGTGGATGATCGTTCCGCTGGTGATGACCATCTGGTTCTCGCTGGTGCACTACAACCTGATGCAGCCCGGCGACAAGACCTTCGTCGGCATCGAGAACTTCCACTACTTCATCACCGACCCGGACTTCTGGCCGGCGGTGCTGCAGACGCTCGAGCTGCTCGGCGCGGTGATCGTGATCACCGTCGTGCTGGGCGTGGCCCTGGCGCTGCTCGTCAACGAGCCCTTCCCCGGCCAGGGCATCGTGCGCGTGCTGCTGATCTCGCCCTTCTTCGTGATGCCCACGGTCAACGCGCTGCTGTGGAAGCACATGATGATGAACCCGATCTACGGGGTGCTCGCGCATGTGTGGCACTTCTTCGGCGCGACGCCGGTCGACTGGATGACCGACCTGCCGCTGTTCTCGGTGATCCTGATGCTGTCGTGGCAGTGGCTGCCGTTCGCCTGCCTGATCTTCATCACCTCGCTGCAGTCGCTCGACCGCGAGCAGATGGAAGCCGCCCGCATGGACGGCGCCAACGCGCTGCACCAGTTCTGGTACCTGACGCTGCCGCACCTGGGCCGCTCGATCGCGGTCGTCGTGATGATCGAGATGATCTTCCTGATGAGCGTGTTCGCCGAGATCTTCACCACCACCGGCGGCGGCCCCGGCAACGAGAGCACCAACCTGGCGTTCCTGATCTTCAAGCAGGCGCTGATGAACTTCGACGTCGGCGTGGCGTCGGCCGGCGCACTGTTCGCCGTCGTGCTCGCCAACATCGCCGCGGTGTTCCTGATCCGCATGGTCGGCAAGAACCTCGATTGAACGGACGCACGCCATGAGCACCCCCTACCCCAACGGCTTCCCGTACGTCCGCACCTTCTTCGCGTGGGCGATCGCGCTGCTGCTGTTCTTCCCGCTGCTGTGGCTCGGGCTGACGGCGTTCAAGACCGAGATGCAGGCGATCGCGGTGCCGCCGCAGCTGTTCTTCACGCCCACGCTGTCGAGCTTCGTCGAGGTGCAGGTGCGCAGCGATTACCTGCTGTACGCGAAGAACTCGCTGATCACGAGCGTGGTCTCGACCGTGCTCGGGCTGCTGATCGCGGCACCCGCCGCCTACTCGATGGCCTTCTTCCGCACGAAGCGCACGCGCGACATCCTGATGTGGATGCTGTCGACCAAGATGATGCCGGCGGTCGGCGCGCTGGTGCCGGTGTACGTGATGGCGCAGACCACCGGCATGCTGGATTCGCTGACGGCGCTGATCATCGTGTTCACGCTGTCCAACCTGCCGATCATGGTGTGGATGCTCTACAGCGCCTTCAAGGAGGTGCCCAACGACATCCTCGAGGCGGTGCGGCTCGACGGCGCGACCGTGTGGGACGAGTTCCGCCACGTGATCCTGCCGCTGACGATGGGCGGCATCGCGTCGACCGGGCTGCTGTGCCTGGTGCTCGCGTGGAACGAGGCCTTCTGGTCGCTGAACCTGACCTCGGCCAATGCCGGCACGCTGGCCGCGCTGATCGCGTCGTACTCCAGCCCCGAAGGCCTGTTCTGGGCCAAGTTGTCGGCGGCCTCGCTGCTGGCCATCGCGCCCATCATCGTCTTCGGCTGGTTCAGCCAGAAGCAACTCGTCCAAGGCCTGACCTTCGGCGCCGTCAAGTAAAGGAAATCCCATGTCATTCCTCGAACTCAAGGGCATCGTCAAGGAATTCGGGCCGGTGCGCACCATCAAGGGCATCGACCTGCAGATCGAGAAAGGCGAGTTCATCGTCTTCGTCGGACCGTCCGGCTGCGGCAAGTCGACGCTGCTGCGGCTGATCGCCGGGCTCGAAGCCACCACGCAAGGCTCGATCCAGCTCGACGGCCGCGACATCACCAACGTGCCGTCGGCCAAGCGCGACCTCGCGATGGTGTTCCAGTCGTACGCGCTGTACCCGCACATGACGGTGTTCGACAACATGTCGTTCGCGCTGAAGCTGGCCAAGGTCGACGTGGCCACGCGCCAGCAGAAGGTCGAGCGCGCCGCGAAGATCCTGAACCTCACGCAGTACCTGCAGCGCACGCCGAAGGAGCTCTCCGGCGGGCAGCGCCAGCGGGTCGCGATCGGCCGCGCGATCGTGCGCGCGCCCAAGGTGTTCCTGTTCGACGAGCCGCTGTCGAACCTCGACGCCGCGCTGCGCGGCCAGACGCGTGTCGAGATCGCGAGCCTGCACCGCGACCTCGGCGCGACCACCATCTACGTGACGCACGACCAGGTCGAGGCGATGACGCTGGCCGACCGCGTGGTCGTGCTGCGCGACGGGCTGATCGAGCAGGTCGGCACGCCGCTGGAGCTGTACGACCACCCGGCCAACCAGTTCGTCGCGCAGTTCATCGGCACGCCGCAGATGAACGTCGTGAAGACCGCCGCCGTGCCCGAGCTGACGCGCCTGGCCGGCGCCCGCCTGCCCGCCGACGGCGCGGTCGGCGTGCGGCCCGAGTACGTGCGCATCGTCGCGCCGGGCACCGGCCTCGCCGCACGCGTGGAGCTGATCGAATCGCTCGGCTCCGACACGCTGATCCACACCCGCATCGGCGAGGGCAGCGCCGGCGTGCCGCTGATCTCGCGCCAGAGCGAGCGCACCACCCTCAAGCCGGGCGACGCCGTCGGCATCAGCTTCGACGCGA
>Ga0247784_1000502_pt1 | contig 10587 bp, 5 predicted proteins | sample UWRJL169409R5_FD_179909 | JGI IMG/M metagenome (GOLD analysis project Ga0247784, IMG submission 179909) | Plant litter microbial communities from Arlington Agricultural Research Station in Wisconsin, United States - UWRJ-L169-409R-5 | ecosystem: Environmental > Terrestrial > Plant litter >...
TACCTCGCCCGACCCGCGCGACGCCACCCTGCGAAAAGGACGTATCGACCGCTCGATCCTGCGGCAGATTCAGCGTTGAAAGGCCCGGCGTATCCGGGGCTCTGACAGTCATGGCGGCAACCAAAGATTTCGGAGTTGTGACGATTCTAGTCCGATCGCCCGCCGCAAGCATCGGGGGAAACCCTAGGGTGATTTATCCCTTTCTTCACAATTCCCCCAGTTCTGGCTGCAGCCAGCGCGCAGCCAGTGGCGGGATCAGCAGCAGGCTGACCAGAGTCGACGAGACCAGGCCGCCCAGAATCACCACCGCCATCGGTCCCTCGATTTCGTGGCCGGGCTGATGCAGCTGCAGCGCGACCGGCAACAGCGCGAGCGCCGTCAGCAATGCGGTCAGCAGCACCGGCGTCAGGCGCTCCTCGGCACCGCGCAAGGCGGTTGCGAGGTTCCAGGATTGCCCTTCGTCGCGCACCAGATGATCGTAGTGCGACACCAGCAGGATCGTGTTGCGCGCGGCCATGCCGAACAGCGCGACGAAGCCGACCATCGCGCCGATCGTCAGTGTGCCACCGGTCAGCCAGACCGCAATGCCGCCGCCGATCAGCGTGCTCGGTAGCGCGAGCAAAATCAGCAGGACGTGCCGCGCACTGCCGAACGCCATCGCCAGCAGCAGCACGACCAGAACGAACGCCGCCGCCGAATGCAGCAGCAGTTCGCGCGTCGCCGCGGCCTGTTCCGCAGCGGCGCCGCCATAATCGAGATACACGCCGACCGGCAACTCGACCTTGTCTGCGATCGCTTTCCTTGCCGCCGCAGCGAAGCCGGCTTGATCCGAGGTCGTCGGTGTCGCAACGACGACCTGCCGACGCAGTCCATCCTGATGATTGATCTGGCTGCGCCCCGAAACGATGTCGAGATCGGCCACCGCGGAAAGCTTCACCAGCGCACCGTCGCGGCTGCGCAGCAGCAACTCGCCGACCGCAGGCGGCGACGCACCCACGCCGGCGATGCGCAACGACACCGGCACACTGCGATCGGCCAGGCTGATCTCGGCAATCGAGCTGCCGTGGAATGCCGCATTGATGGTCTGCAGCACGTCGGCCGCCTGCAAGCCGTGGAACGCGAGCTGATCGGGCAGCAGCTTCACGCTGAGTTCGGGTTGGCGCGGCGGCACGACCAGGCGCACGCCGCTCGCATGCGGCAGCTTTTCCAGCACTTCGGCGACGGCCGCGGCCGCCTTGTCGTCGGCTTCGAGATCGGCGCCGAACACGCTGACGAAGAACGGCGCGCTCTCGCCGGACAAGGTCTCGCCGATGCGCTCTGCCAGCACCGAGTAGATCTCCACCAGCTGGTTCGGAAAATCGTCGAAGACGTCGCGAATGTCGGCATCGATCTGCGCGGCGCTACGGCCGTGCTGCGGATCGATCTGCACTTCGAACTCGCTCTTGTTCGGCGTATCCGGATCCTGGCCGTTCTCGGCGCGGCCGATCTGCTCGGCGACGCTTTTCACGCCCGGAATCTTCACCAGCCGCTCGGAAATGCTCTCGCCGATGCGCAGCGTCTCCTCGATCGAAATACCAGGCCGGAGCGAGGCGTGGGCGATCAGATAGTTCTCGCGGAAATCCGGCAGCAGGCGCGCGCCGAGCAGCGGCAGCAGCACGATGCCGGCGACGCCGGTCGCAATCAGCGCGCCCCACACCAGCCGCGGCGAGCGGTACAGACGTTCGATCGAGCGCTGCTGAAAACGCTTGAAGCGCTGCAGGAAACGCGCCTCCTCGTGCGGCTGGTGATTGCGCATCACGATCGCGCACAGCGCCGGCGTCGCACTCATTGCGACCAGCAGCGAGATGCCGACCGCGAGCAGGAACGCGATCGACAGCGGCCGGAAGAACGCACCCTGGATGCCGGTCATCATCAGGATCGGCAGGAATGCGACCGCGACCGCCATCGTCGCGTAGAACACCGGCCGGCGCACTTCCAGCGATGCCGCTGTGAACAGCGCGCCAATGTCCGCGTCGGGACCGGCGAGGCGGCGCCGGCGCAGGATGTTCTCGACGTCGATGACCGCATCGTCGACGACCACGCCGAGCGCGACGACGAGGCCGCCGAGCGTCATCGTGTTGAGACTGAGGCCGAAGTTTTCGAGGATCCAAACCGTGGTCAGCAAGGACAACGGAATCGCCGAGAACGACACCAGCGCGCCGCGCCAGTCGCGCAGCGTGACCAGCAGCAGCGCAACCACCAGCACGGCGCCGATCAGCAGCGAGTTGCGCAGTTTTTCGATCGCGCTCTCGATGAAACTGGCCGGCCGCAGCAAGGCCGGATGGTATTCGACGCCTTGTTTGCGCAAGGCCGGCACCAGCGCGTCGAGGCGCGCTTCGAGCGCGCGGCTGACATCGAGTGTGTTGGCGCCGTACTGCGTCGAAGTCTCGACCAGGATGCCCGGATCGCTGCCGATCATCGCGCCGCCGAAGCGCGGCTCGGCGCCATCGCGGATCGTGGCGACATCGCCGAGGCGGACCGAGACGCCGTTGTGCGTGGTCACCACCGCGGCGGCCATCGCCTCGGGCGTCGTGCCGGAGGCTTGCGCCTGCAACACGATGCGCTGCGTCGCGGTTTCCAGATATCCGCCGCCGATCAGCTGGGTCGCGCGCCGCGCCGCGTTGGCGACATCGTCGAGCGATATGCCCGCCGCGGCCAGCTTGAGCGGATCGACTACGATCTGCCGCTCGCGCGATTCGCCGCCGAACAACTGCGCCTGGGCAACGCCAGGCACTGCCAGAATCTGCGGCTTCACTGTCCATTGCACGACATCGCGCAGTTCCAGCGGCGACAGCGTCTTGCTGGTGAAGCCGAAGTGGACCAGATATTCCATCGACGAAGACAACGGCGACAGCTGCGGCGGCCGCACGCCTTCAGGCAGCAAGCCGGCCGCCTCGGCGAGACGTTCGGTGACGACCTGGCGGCGCCGATACGGATCGCCGCCGCGGTCGAACACGACCTGGATCGCGGACAGGCCCTGGCTCGATGTCGAGCGCACCGTCTTGACGTCTTCGGTGCCGGCCAGCAGTCCTTCCAGCGGACGCGTGACCAGCGCTTCCACTTGCGCCGCATCGAGGCCCGGCGCCTCGGTCTGTACAAGCACGTGTGGCGGCGCGAAATCCGGGAACACGTCGAAGCGCACGGTGAACAGTGCCGCCGCGCCGAGCACGGCGATCAAAAGCGACAACGCGGTCAGGATGCGTGGATTGGCCAGCGAGGCACGGACGATGGCGGCGAGCATTCAATAGGCCCCGTCAGTCATCGTCGTCATCCGCCGCGCCGACGCCGACACCCTGCAGCGACCACAGCACGCCAGCACCGTGCACGACGATGAGGTCGTCGTCGTCGATGCCGCCGACCAGCCAGGCATCGCCCTGCGGTTGCAGCAGGAACACTTTTGCGGCCGCATATTGCAGCTTGCCGTCCGCGGACTTCTCCGCCAGTTGCTTGTAGACGTGACTGCCGTCCTCGGCATAGATCAATGCGCTGGCAGGAATCAGCACGCCGACACGCGCAGCCCCTTCCAAGGTGACCGGCACGCGGGCGCCGGCACCGAAGCCCACCGGCGCCCCATCGACCTGCAACAGCACGCCGACGCTTTGCAACTCGGGCGACGCCTGCGACAGCGCGCCGAGCACGCGCGCCGGCACCGTCATGCCGTCGACATCGAGTCGCGCACCGGTCGGCAATTCGCCGAGGCTGCTGCGTCCGAGCAGGTCCGCGCGCACGAGCAGGCGTTTGCCCGCAGCGACATCGTCGATCAGGTTCTGCCTCTGCGCGGGCGGCAATTTCGCCAGCGCACTCCAGCGCGTGCTGAAGGTTGCCGCCGCCGCATCGGCCTGGGTATGGGCGTGCACTTGCTCGGCCTGCGCTGCCTGCAAGACTTTCAGCGAAGCGCCCGCTTCGCCGCGATACAGCGCCTGCAGACGCGCGACGTCGGCGTTTGCCGCGCGCTCGGCCGCGCGCGCCGAATCGAGCTGCCCGGCGTCGACGACGAGCGTTGCGGGATCGAGCACCTGCCCGTAGGCGACGATCGTTTGTGCCGGCTTCGCATTCTGCGGATGCGCGACGACAATGCCGACCGCCCCTTGCTGCTCCTTGTCCAACGCCGGTGGCGCGACGGCTTGCGCCGCCGTGCCAGGCTTGGCCGCGGCTTTGCCGTCGTCATCGTCGTCTTGGGCGAATGCAGCGAACGCCAGCGCAGCAAGCGCCAGCGCCAGCCCGGCGCTGCGAAATCGTTTCATGGCGGATGACCTTGGTCGGAACTCGAAGGAGGCGCAGCGCTTTTCAGTACAGGACGCAGGGCAAGCTCGGGTCCTGACAGCGGTGCATGCAAAGCATCTTCGAGCGCATTGCGTGCGCTCTGCGATTGCGCGCGCGCCTGCAGTGCGTCGAGCTCGGCGCGCAGCGCCAACGTGTCGCTGCCGAGCCGCTCGCTGCGATCGATTGCGCCGAGTTCGAGGCCGAGTTCGGCGTGGCGCGTTTGCTCGTTCGCAGCGTCGACACGATGCCGCGCGGCCTCGACATTCTGCGCAGCGGTCGTTTCCGCCCGTATCGCCGCAGCGACCGCGCCATAGATCTCCGCCTGCACGGCGAGCATGCGCTGGCCGGCGACTTCGCGCGCCGCGCGCGCCTCGGCGATTTCACCTTGATTGCGATTGAACATCGCCGGACTGAACGCGACGTCGAACGGCCACTTGGCGACGCCATGGTCCCAGTAATAACCCGGGTCCAGATGGAATTCCGGATACTGGCGCGCAATCGCGCGTTCGAGCTGCTTCTCCGCACTTGCGTAATCGCTGATGGCCGCCGCGAGATCGGCGCGCGACAGCAGCGCCTGCTCGCGCGCATCCTGCAGCATTGCCGCATCGACCGCTGCCGGCGCGCCCCAGTCGGCCCACTCGAGGCGAATGCCGTCGAGCGCTTCCAGCGGCATGCCGAGCGCTGCCGCGATAGCGGCCTGCGCTGTCGTCGCATCGGCCCGCGCCTGCGCGCGCTGCTGTTCGATCTCCAGCAGCGCCGAGCGCGCGACGATGCGTTCACCGGGCGCATCCTCGCCGGCCTTGATGCGCTGTTCCTGCAACGACAGCAGATGCTGTTGCGCATCGACGAGATGATCGAGCAGTTCGCCGCGGCGGCGCGCGTACTCGGCGTCGCTCAGTGCGTTCGTCAGCGCATGTCGTACGGTCCAGGTCTGCTCGACGACCTGCCAGCGGGCATTGGCCGTCGCCAGCTGTGCGATGTCTACATCGAGGCGGCGGCGGTATGGCGTGCGCAGGACGAAGTCGAATGCGAGACCGTAGAGCCAGGAATGCGCCTCGTCGCGCGCGTATTCCGATTGCAGGGTCAGATTGGGGTTGGGGGTTTCGTCGGCGCTAGTTTCTTTGGCCAAGGCCTGCTGAACCTCGGCGCGCGTGACGGCGAGCTGGGGGTTCTGCACGAGCGCGACGGCGAGGAGGTCGGCACGGGTCCACTTCGATGGGGGCCAATTCGTGGCGCCATCCGGCAATGCACGCCCAACGGCCTCGCCAAGCTCAGGGGCATCCAGACGCCGCGCCGAAAACCGCTCGACCGAACCGGCCAGCGGCAATGGGCGCGGTTCGTAGTGCACACATGCAACCAGACCGGCGGTGAGGGCGAGCATCCCGAACCACGACAAAAACCACGCCGTACAGGAGCGCACTTGCGGACATGAGTCGACGCTTCCCTGCGCCCGAATGATCATCGAACGAATCGACATCCTACCCCGCCAAGCCTCAAGGCATCGGGGCGCATCATATACAGTGTTTAGGAATAACTCCCAAAATTTAGCGCGTCACCGGGCCTCGCTAGGCCCTTGGATAGCGCCGCCCGGAATGACCGTCGGTGTCAGTGTCCCGTCTCCGCCTGCGATAAGCTTGTGCCCGGCATTTCGACCGGCGCGATGGAAGCTGGCGGACTACTCGACTTCACCTCAACCCATCCTGGCTCCGGGGCATTGGAATACTCGTCCGGCGGACCTTTCAGACAATCGGATGCATCCGCAGGGACGCTACCCTTTGCTCTCTGCAAGAGATTGCGGGTCAGGCGGCGCCGCTCCACGCAGTCCTGAAACCAGCGTTCATTGCGATCCGTCCGATAGCGCGACCGCAGCTCGGCAGTCTCGACGGCGATGAGCGAGTTGCTGAGCTCCTGGATCGAATCGGCACTGAGCTTCAGATCGACCGAACCCTTGGGGGTCAAGTTCAGATTGCCTGTCGTCGTGATGGTGTGCGGAATCGTTTTGAGCGCCTGCCGCATGTCGCCCATCGTACCGTTGAGCGTGGCGAGGCTCGTCGCCGATACAGACAGCAGCTTCGCGAACTCGGCGGCAACCTGCTTTGCGGCGTCGGCGATGCCCGGGATATCGATGGCGGCATGGACGATATGATCGTCGGGTGGTTTCGGCGTGTCGGAGTCACCGACCGACTCAGCGAAGGAAATGCCTTTGGCCGCGTCGGCAGCCAAGACGATACCGTTCCCCTGATCTTTTCCGTCTGAGCAAAGCTCGTCGGTGCACGCGCGCAAGAACAGAAACGAGGTATTTCTGTCGACAAGATACAAATAAAGCGGCTTGTGCTCGCTCTCAGGCTTGTCCGTCCGGCCCCTCAGAGACGCAGGCAACTGATCGTTGGCGCCGATGAAGCGCACGAGCCGCGGAGTGGGGCTGAGCAACCAATTCTGCGATACCGATCCGAGGTTGTAGACAACCGAAGCGACCGAACGTTCGAGCGTACTGCGGCTTGCGCAGCCATGGGCCACACTAACTGCGCACGACTCCGGCGCAAACTGCGCGAGCCGGGATGCGCCGTACCGGCCAAGCAAGTCGGCGCTCGCAATCAGGCACAGCACGGCGACGACATATGGGACAGCCCATTTGTCGCCCAAAGGATCGCCTGCTTGGGTTGGCGAAGATTCGCGTGGTCGTTGCTCGAGTACCTCACCGCGACGCTTCATCAAGCGATCGAGCCAATTTTCCTTGCGCGGTGTTTGCGCCAACTTGCGCACCATCGATATCAACGCCTCGAGCACGCGACTTTGAACGTGCCAGCCCAACATCGACGCCGCAAACAATGAGGCGCCGATCGAAGCTCTGAATGCGGTCGAAAGCACCGGCACCCAACGCTTCAGCAAAGGAAAAGTCGCCCAGCCGATCAGCGCGGACAATAAGGCCACAGGCAAAATGACGGAGACGGCGGCAGTAGCGTCGAGGACGAGGTCGTCGGCGCCAGCAAATTGTGCATAGCGGATGCCGAATCCGCTGAGATAAAGATGCTTCGACAGATAGCCGAACGCCGATACGACGATGCCACCGCCGATCCAGGCGCCGATTGGACCGAGCGCGCGCAGCAGAGGATTCAACAGTCCCGCAAGTCCGTTGCTGGGTTCGCTCTCAACAGGCCGATGGTAGCGGCAATACTGAGCTCCTTCCGGCGCTGCGTACTGACAACGCTTACCCTTTCGATTCGTACCATGACAAGTGCTCATATCCTGCCTCCAATGTTTGAGCCGCGTCATGCGGCCGCTAGCGTCAAGGGGCTCGGAGCCAGCCGATCGTGGATCAATACCGTGCGGTCGACTCCGCGCAGGAGTTGCCGCATCAACGCATAGGTTTCGTCGAGTTCGAAGTAGGCGGAATGCACACCGCGCGGATAGTTCGAGATCTTTCCTTTGTTGGCGAGGAATATCCGCGAACAATCGATGTCCCAGACGTTGTCCGGAACCGGATACGTGCGATCGATGCCGCTACGCCCCAGGCGCCGCTTGCCGAAATGCTTGAGGCCAGCGGATAGCCCAAGGACAAGACCGAGCCCGCTGTAAAGCGCAGTCAGGCGATAGGTCAGATTCGCTATGGCGTCACCATCGGACAGACCGGTCGCCTCGCCGCTCTTGAACAGATCGTTGTCGACATCGGCTCCCACCATCAGCAGCTGATTGATCAGACTCAACAGCAGTGGTTTGTTCTTGCGCACCCAGACGACCTGCATCGCGAGTTCCACGAGATAGTTGCCCATGCTATGCGCGACGATCGAGGTCTTCGCCCGGCACGCCCTCGCCGGATTCTGCTGCGCTGCCTGCTGCTGGCCGAGCATCCAGTCGTAGAGTTCGGAAAGGATGTCCGCCAGCGGCTCCGCGCACTTGCGCACGTGCGCAAGGTCCGGCAGATAGTCGGTCACTGCGCCCTCCGACGGCCAGTCGTACATCACGCACCCGCCGAGCGAGGCATCGCCGGAGAAAAGGCTGGTGCAGACTCGCTTGTAGCAGTCGGCTTCGTCTTCCCAGCTGTTGTTGTAGCCGTGGACGAGTAGCGCGATCTGTTTTTGATCCTCGAAGTTTCCGTCCTGTCCGATGTTCGGAAATTTGCCCGCTGCCGCGACTAATTGATTCTTGAAATCAGCTGCAGAGACAAGGCCCCACTGCGCTGGATTCGCAGCGTCGGTCGACGCATTGAGCCAGTATGTAGTCGGCCCCGGCTCTGCTAGCAACTTGTCGGGCGTGGGGCTCTTCGGCTTCGAAGGCAGGGTGCGGTTGCTGATCATCCAAAACATGGCGGCTCCCGGGCACGATCAGAGCACTGCGAAAGTAGCGGCCATCTCGCGTTAATTGTTACTGCCAATCGAGGTGCCGTCCGCGCGGAAGTTGTCTCAGCGCGCTATAGCGAGACCGTGAATGCACAGGAGATCGGGACTGCTTCGGCCGGGTCCATATCCCGGGTGAGCTATTACGCGCTCCATGACGCCATTGCGTCAGGTTTCGGGCGTCGACGATTTCGACGGCAGCGGCGACGGCTGGTCAATGCGCAGAGTTCAGCAAGTGAGCGCTCGCGACGTCAAGGCTGACTAAACTTGGAGCGTCGACACTATCGTGCCCAATAACTCGACTTCACGGCACTGCTATCCCGCACGCCCGCCGCACCCCCGGTGTGGTGGCAAGAACATCTTGCACGGTCAACCATACGACCCCGTACGGCGGTGCTAAATCTCAAGCAGCGCCGATCGCGCCGAGCCGCTCGATCGGCTCCCCCAATCCAGTCACCATATACTGACAAGCGGAAGCGACTGTGCATCAGGAACGCGTTAATTGCGTTAGCGCGGCAACGCGCATACTCGGCGTCACTTCCTGGATGCTTTAATGTGCGCCGCTCATCCCAGACTTGTTCGTCAAGCCACACCTCGAAGGCGCGCTAATTGCGGCGCAGCTCGACAACTTGGATCCCTGGTTCGCGAAACGTCTGGAGACAGTTTTGCAATGCACTGGCAAAGGGGTGTTTCGGCAACATCGCGCTGGTGCGCACGCCTACTTGCTATGACAGTAGAAGGACCACGATGAAATGTCCACCCGCGCATGGCAGTTCCAGCGGCAAGCATTGAGCGTGCACATATTGACGCTTGCATGCAGCCTTCCTGAGGACGGGCATGCTATTTGCCGTCTGGCGAAAAGTTGATGCGACGCTTACCGCGAATGGAGGCAAAAGCATGAGGTCTATGCGTCGAACAGCCTCCGCCAATCGGAATATTTCCGGCGCAACCAAATTTTCGGATCGCTTCGACGAACCTCAAAATAATGGCATCCACCGGACCTGGAAAGGTCAACGACCAACGAAAGCACGCGTTTCGCGCGGCCCGAGATGACGTAAAGAGATAGGAAAAGTATGGGAGCCGAAGATAGATCGACCGCACGCCAATCGCACACACGATGGCTAAGGCGTCGCACAATCACGATCGTCGTGGCGACTTTGGCCAATCTTTTTTGGCTTTCCAACACGATGGCTGCCAACGATGCGCAGGCGAGGAATTTTGGTGGTCTTGTTTGTCCAGGCAATGCCGCTCAGGAGCGCCGCATCGAGGTCAACCCTCCTAGAAAAAGCGTAGTCACATTGTTGCCCGGTCGAGGCCGTTGGCTCATCGATGCAGAAGAGGTCGGAGTTGACGCCAGCCTCATGCTGCAGCAGTCAACCGGCAAAGAGCTTGTAAGCACTGGGTCGGTACCAGAGCGTGCAGCAAGACAGTTCCTCATCGCTGATGCTGAGTTGTCGCAGACGCAATTTCAGGTCGGCCTCCAACCCAACCGTTACAGCACACGAAAAGGATACGTCAGACTGCGCCTAAGCTGCCTCGATGACGAGCCGAAACCGATCCGTCTCGCTTTGGAAAATTTCTCACAGGCCGGAATGCTGCTGGCAGCTGCGGAAAAAGAAGGTATTGACCCAGCGAAGCGCAAACAGCAGCGCGAAGATGCACTCGTGCTGTTGGACGAAACGTCACGAGCACTCGATGATTTGCCGCTGCAAGCTTGGGCTGAACACAATGCGGGATTTCTTCTGCGACGCCTTGGTCGAATGCAGCAAGCACTACCGAGGCTGCAACGCGCAAGTTTGCTTTGGGCACGCGCGGGAAATGCAAAGCGCTCGACGTGGGCGCGCTATCAGGCGGCGATGACCCAAATCGCGCTCGGCAACTATGCTGACGCGGATGCAATATTGCCAAGCGTGATCGCATCGGCAAAGACGTTCGATGACAGCAATCTCGA
>Ga0247784_1000504_pt1 | contig 10561 bp, 4 predicted proteins | sample UWRJL169409R5_FD_179909 | JGI IMG/M metagenome (GOLD analysis project Ga0247784, IMG submission 179909) | Plant litter microbial communities from Arlington Agricultural Research Station in Wisconsin, United States - UWRJ-L169-409R-5 | ecosystem: Environmental > Terrestrial > Plant litter >...
TCGATCTCGGCCGCCGAACGAATGGGCGCGCTTGCCTGGCAACTGCGTGGGGCGAACGATCTTGCCCGCCTTTGGCAACAGCGCTCGCGCGACGCTGATGCCTTGGCACTCCTGCAGCCGATTTTCGACTCTTTTCGCGAGGGATTCGAATTTCACGATCTGATGGTGGCGTCACAGCTCCTCACTCGTATCAGGCCCGCGCGTGCGCGCAGGCGTGAGGTGATGATGACGTATCCGAAAGGGGGATAGAATGTGGAAATTCACCTCGATCCGCTCGCCGGGCATCGGGGTCGTCCTGCTTGTCTCGCAAGCGGCGTATGCGGCAAATTCCGCAGCCACTACGGAGGAGGTGGTGGTCACGGGTATTCGCATGAGCGTGGACAAGGCCATCCAGGAGAAGCGTGACCTGGATGTCGTGGCGGACACCATCGCCGCCGAAGATGTCGGCAAGTTCCCGGATCACAACGTCGCCGAGGCGTTACAACGCGTGACAGGCGTTCAGATCACGCGAGCTGCGAACGAAGGAAAGTTTGTAAACGTGCGCGGCCTGCCTGCCGAGTTCAACTACGTGACGTTGAATGGGCAGGCGGTCACCAGCGCAAGCGACAATCAGCTCGTGCAGGGCGCCGATCGCAATTTCGATTTCAGTTTGTTGACGACGGATTTCATTGCCGCTCTGAAAGTTTACAAGACACCCAAAGCGGACATCGAGGAAGGCGCACTGTCGGCATCCATCGATATACAGACGCTGCGGCCATTCGATATCGACGGACGCCGGATCGTTTTCTCCGCGCAGGCGCAGGAGTACGAGATCAAGAGCGAGTCGGAGCCCAACGTCGCAGGCCTGTATTCCGATCTTTTTTTCGACGGGCGTGTCGGGTTGACTGTCGGCGTGGGATGGAACAGACGTTTCTTTCAGGGACAGACCACGGATACCGCTCAACTGGATCGGGTGACGTTGGGAAGCGGGCAGGCGCGGATCCTCAACTGCAATTCCGCCAACTTCAACGATCAGCTGCGCGACACCAAGACCTACTACGCTGCCGTGCAGCTGCAACCCAACGAGTTGGCGCTCGTCAGCCTGACCTCCCTGAACGCAAAGTTCAAAGGCGACAGCATCTCGGGCAGCTTTGCGGTGAGACCGGTCCTTGCTTTCAACGCGGCGACCTTCGACTACGATTTGGATGCCGACAATGTTCTCACCCGTGCGGTCGGCGAAGATATTTACATCGGCACGGGCAACTTCCATCGGTGGGACGAAGGCGAGCTCAGCCACCACGGGCTGCAAGTCCAGTGGTCGTCCGATCCCTGGCGCCTGGAAAACAACCTGGTTTACAGCGAGTCGGCCAGTCATTCGCAGGAGATCGGTCTCGACCTGTTGCGCGCGGGCGCGTTTGGCTTCGGCACGGACGTTTCGGGCGGGTACGAGATCGTCCCCGGTCAACCGATTGCTGCATTCGTGATCGATCCCGACTTCGACGTGGCCGATCCGAGCGCCTATCGCAACGGTTACGTCGGCGGCAACGTGCTCGATCGGACCGATCGTCTGCGGTCCGAGCAACTCGATATCACCTATACACGCGCCATGGGAGCGATCGAATCGGTCAAGGCTGGGCTACGGTTTGCCGATCGCAGGCGGGACAACGGCAGGTTCTTCCTGCTGGATCTCACACAACGTGGCACCGACGTCAGTCGCTTCGCCGAAAGATCGCCGATACATAGCAGGCTGCCCGTCGAGGCCGCTTACTACAGCAGTCAGCGCTACCTGGATGCGTCGTTCGGCGGCTCGTATGAGAATTGGGCCAGCGCTGCCACGACTCGACGGCAGCTCGATCCTGGGGATCAGTACCGGGTGGGCGAGGAGACTCGTGCCGCGTATGTCATGGCGAACTTTCATTTCGCAAGTCGCCATCCCGTTCGGGGAAACATCGGCGTGAGAGTAGTGAGAACCAGCCAGGCGGTCAGGAATTCGGCTGTCGACTTCGATGCAATTCAATTCATCGAGCCGTCGCCGTTGCCACCAGCGCCTCCGGCGATCGTGCCGGCGGCCGGGCAGAAAACATTTGATCGCAGTTACACGGATGTATTGCCGAGCTTCAACATGATCGTGGATCTCTCGCAAGACCTGCTGCTACGTTTCTCCGCGGCCAAGGTGCTGAGTCGGCCGACCTTGGAAGCGCTCGTGCCTCGATATTCGGTGCGCTTGAATCCCAATGTCGTTGCGGGCGGCAATCCAGATCTCGACCCGTTTCGCGCCGACCAGTACGACCTGTCGCTCGAATGGTACTTCGGTTCGGGCTCGCTGCTCTCTGCGTCCCTGTTCGACAAGGAGATCGAGTCTCTCATCCAACAGGGCGCGGAGCCTCTGGATATTCAGGGGCGACGCTTTACACGACTGCTGCCGGTAAACGGTGCCGCCGGATATGTGAGGGGTGCCGAGCTCGGGTACACGCAGGCCTTCGATTTTCTGCCGTCCTTCTGGTCGGGTCTGGGCGTGCAGGCCAATGTCACTTACGTGCGTGGCGAAATCGGCGCGGATCCGATCAACAATATTCCGCCACGCGATTTCAGCGGCCTTTCCAGATACACGTACAACGTCGTCGCGTTCTACGAGAACCATGGGTTTAGCCTACGTCTCGGCTATAACAGCCGCGATCCATTCTTGAGCGATCCCGATATCCGCGGGCAGCGCACATCGAGTGCGTATGGCGAGCGCTTCTCGACGCTGGATCTCCAGGCGGGATATGACGTGTCGAGCCATGTAAATATTTACTTCGAGGGTAACAACCTGCTCCGAGAGGAAGTTGTTTCGAGCATGCGTGAAATCGATGGCACCGGAGCAACTTTGCCGCTGTCGTGGGCAGTGGGAGATCGACGGCTGGCGCTCGGGCTGCGGGTGAAGTTTTGAACGAGCTCCTTGGCCGGCTGCGACTTCCGATCGCATTCATCGCCGTTTGCGCCACTGCGGCGTCGGCGCAGACCGCCAACACTTATTCCGTGCTTCGCGTGACTGAGAGTGCATCTGCAGGCAGCTATAGATCCATTGATCTCGCGCTCAAAGCAGCGGCACGGTTGCGCCAGAAGAATCCTGATGTTGCTTTAAAAATCGAGGTTGAGACTGGAGACTATTACATCGATGCACCGCTGCGGATCGATGCCGCTCTGTCTGGTTCGTCGATTGCTCCCACAATGATTGCAGCAGCAAAGAATAGCAAGCCGCGATTGCTGGCCGGACGGTTGCTGAAACCAGCTTGGAAACCCTACGGGCAAGGCATCTTTCAGGCTCGCCTCGCCGATGTGACGGCCGCGCAGCCAGCCTTCGATCAGCTCTTCGTGAATGGCAAACGCCAGATTCGCGCTCGCTACCCCAACTACGACGCACGCACCGTTATATTCAACGGTTACGCGGCGGACGCATTGTCACTTGAGCGTATCGCCAAGTGGCGCGATCCAGCAGGCGGCGTTGTGCATGCAATCCACGGCAACGGCTGGGGCGGGATGCACATTCCCATACTTGGCAAGAAAGCCGATGGCACGATCGCGCTAGGTGTCGCAGTCGGTAACAACCGACAGTCTGAGCCGCATGCAACGTATCGATATGTCGAGAACGTGCTCGAAGAACTGGACTCTCCAGGTGAGTGGTACTACGAGCGCTCCGACTCGACTCTCTACTACATGCCGCCCACGGGCGTAGACATCAGTCGTGCTACGTTCGCCACCAGTGGACCGGAGCGAATTTTCGATTTACAGGGTACACCCCAGGCGCCGCTTCGCTTTGTTCGTATCGAAGGTTTCGATCTTCAGCGCACCGGTGCCTCGTTTCTAAAAGCGACCGAGCCGCTGCTGCGCAGTGACTGGATGATCGCGCGCGAGGGTGCCATATATATAGAGAACGCTGAAGACGTGACAGTCACCGGCAATGCGCTCGCGATTCTCGGTGGCAACGGTGTTTTCGTAAGTGGCTATGGTCGGCGCATCACGATTGCTGGAAATCGCATTCACGACATTGGCGGCAGCGGCATCAGTTTTACGGGCCGCCCCCGTGCGGTGCGCTCTCCGAGCTTCCAATACTCGCAATTTGTGAGTTTCGCCGAACTCGATCTCACTCCGGGGCCGAAGACCGCCGACTATCCCGCGGAGTCTGTGGCGCACGATAATTTGATTCACGATATCGGGACGGTCGAAAAGCAAGCTGCCGGTGTGCAGATCTCGATGGCGATGAACATCCGCGTGGCACACAACACGATCTACCGCACTCCACGCGCCGGCATCAACATCGGCGATGGGACTTGGGGCGGTCACCTCATCGAGCACAACGATGTGTTCGATACCGTGCTGGAGACCGGCGACCACGGCGCCTTCAACAGCTGGGGTCGCGATCGTTTCTGGCATCCGGATCGCGCCACCCTGGAGCAGATGAATCGCCGGCATCCCGGCCTGTGGAAGCTCGATGTGCTCCAGCCGATTACGATCAGGAACAATCGCTTTCGCTGTGCTCATGGCTGGGACATCGATCTCGACGACGGCTCCTCCAACTATCGGATCTATAACAATGTCCTGCTGTCCGGCGGTTTGAAACTGCGCGAAGGCTTCAGCCGTGCGGTATGGAACAATGTGATCGTGAACAACGGTTTCCATCCTCACGTATGGCTTGAGGCGAGCGACGATCGATTCGAACGCAATATCGTCATGGCCCCGCATCAGCCGGTACAAATGAATCACTGGGGCGCGGCTGTCGATTTCAACTTCTTTTCCAACCAGTCCGCGTTCGATCAGGCGCGGCGTCTCGGCCTGGATCGGCATTCACGCTATGGCGACGTCCGGTTTGCGAATCCGGCGCAGGGTGACTATCGCGTGCTTTCGGACAGCCCCGCGCTGGCACTCGGTTTCGAAAACTTTCCGATGACTGGCTTTGGAGTGAGGCCCGGGAGTGGCGGCAACTTCTAACGACGTCGTCGAAAATAACGGGCTCTGCGGAATTTAACGGTCACTGCGCACAATCTTCGCTACATTCGAGCCGTAGCGAAGCGACGCTCGATGCAGCGAGGAGGCAACGTGCCGACGGAAGCGCAGGTTAGAGAATGTTTCGATTTGTCGCGTGCCTTCTTCAAGGGTGGCGCAAAGTCGCAGAACAAAACCTATGACGCAGCGGTAAATCCTGCTAAGGCGGGCGACGCCGATCGAATATTCGCAATCGGCGTTCTGCATGGTCTGCCCCGCGATCAGACCGTCGATCACGTCACTCGCGGCGACATCATGCGTGAGACTGGCAACACTCTCGGCAACTGCTTGGAGGCCACGTCGATCGCGGCATCCTACGTCGCGGAGAAGCTGCCGGACGTACCAATGAGAGTTGCCAACAGCCGCGGCGGCGACCATGCCTTTCTATTGGTAGGCCCGGTTCCTCCGCCGCTCGACCGGCCAGTCAGACGATGGAGCGAGTTACCCAACCAGCGCGATGGAACGTTTGTGATCGATGTGTGGGCGGGCGTTTTCTGCCGGGCCCGGGAATATCCAGCGCTGTTTGCGGCCAAGATGCAGCGATGGCAGGCCCAGGGAAAACGTATCGTGGTGCGTGCGGATGCCGAGACGCGGCAGCTGCGAACAGCGATGCCCCTGCAGTGGGGGCGCAGCGTTCTAGACTCGGGTGTGCGCCACACTGATATCGGGGTCAATGTAGACCCCAACATCAATCGCATCGTCAAGCACACGTTGACCCGGAACATGGAGGACAGGCATCGCAGCGCATTGAGCGAGTCGACCGAGGGGCAGCGGAACGCGACGCAGGAGTTGCAGGCTGCTAATGACGAGTTGAGTTACGTGCGCACCAAGATCGACAGATTCGTGACCGATGCGCAACGAACTACGAAGGAACAACTGACGCGTCGAATCGACGATCTGTCTCGGCATCGATGGTCGCCGGGTGAGCGGCAGCAGCGGATCGAGGCCATCGATGGATTGACAAACCACCTGGACTTGATCATGCACCATCGCGAGGAATTCCTGCGTCGGGCATTGCCGAGTGACATCCGGGCAGATTTAGAGGATGCGGCGAATCAGGTTCGGGAGGCGAAGGACGAGCTGCGTCTTCGTAACAAAGAGTTGTTCTACTTGCGCATGCAGGAGCAACGACGTCGGCCACCAGCGCCAACTCCGCAAGCCGCTTCACAACAGTGGCCTGCGCCATCGATGGCATCGAGCTTCTCGTCGACACCGCGTCCGCTACAGCGTATCGCTCGGAATTCGGCGGAGCCGTCGACCTCGGAGAATGCACAGATCGATCGCAGCTTACCTTCAAGGCGACGGTGATTCGAACACCTATGCGAATTTAGACGGCATTTAACGCAAGGCTCGATGCCGCCGGCACAGAGACAAATCGATCCTGAACAGCTAGCTCGCGGTGGCAGAATTCCATTGCTGGAGAACGGCGTCATATGTTTCGAATAGCTTCGATTGCAATCGCCCTGATTGCATCCTCGATATCGCTCGACGCCGAGGCTGCCACCAAGCAGCGGCTGACCATGGAGAGCATGCTGCTGCTCGATCGGGTCGGGAATATTGCCTTGTCGAACGCGGGCGAGCGGATCGCATATACCGTCGAGGTGACCGATCCCATCGACTACACCACTCATCAGGATATCTTCACGGCGCCAAGCAGCGACATCACGCGGGCGAAACGGATTTCGACGCGCGAGCGCGGCGTGAGACAGATCAAATGGGCGGCGGACGGGCGCAGTCTTTATTATCTGTCGTCGGGTCAATTATGGAGCGTATCGGCGGACGGCGGCGTGAAGCGGCAGGTCACCGATTTTCCCTTGGAGATTATCTCTTTTCGACTCGCGGACCAGGATCGCTTGCTGATCGCCGCGCACGACGTATTCCCAGACTGTCCCGACCTGGACTGCACGAAGCGAAGAATCGAACAAGAGCGAGGGCGCAAAGATACCGGACGTCTGTACCAGGACGGCGAGGCACCTCGTTTCATGGAGAGCTACGGTGACGGTCGCTACGTCAACTTGTTCAGCGCCATGCTGTCCGAAACGGCAGCGGTCACGCGTTCGATGCCCATCACGCCCGGCTATCGTTACGACATTCTGGAGTCAGCGTTCGGCCTGCAGCAGGATTTCTGCGTGAGCGCCGACGGCGCGTGGGTTTATTTCGCGGCCCGACCCTCTGCATCCAATCAAGGCGATGAGTTGCCCAAGGCAATCTACCGAACAGATGCAAAAGCAGCGGGAAAAATCAGTGCGATCGCGCAGGACGACACACTGTCGCTTTCCAGCCCGCGCGTCTCACCGGACGGCCACCGCTTGGCCTATCTAAAAGCCGAGGGTACCGCTTACACCGCGCCTCGCATCAGTGTCTACGTGCGTGATCTTGCAGCCGGGACGGAGAGACAAGTCGGAGGCGATCTCGACAGCGTCCTGAGTGGTTTGTATCTGAATGACTTGCAGTGGTCGCATGAGGGCACGAGGCTCTACCTCACAGGGCCGGACCAAGGACGAGTTCGTTTGTTTTCGTTGCCGGCCGACGGCCCGCCCCGATTCGACATCGTGCCGATGCAGGGTTCGGTCGGCGGCTACGCTGTCGCGTCCGGTCGCCTTGCTTATATACATAGCCGGCTGGCGGAATCTCCGGAAATCGCGGTCGTGAATCCTGCGCGACCTCGCCAAGTGCTGTCTCGATCGGCATTTCGTGCGACCGGGTCGGATCGCTTCGAGCTGGGCGAGGTCACATCGTTCAGTTTTCGCGGTTGGAATGACGAGCCCGTCGAGGGCTTCGTGGTGAAGCCTGCCGGGTTCGATCCGAGTCGACAGTATCCGGTCATTCTACAAATGCACGGCGGGCCGAACTCAGGTTTCTCGGATATATGGAGCCCTGGTCCGGTCAGTCCGCAATTGTTTGCAGCCGCCGGATACGCGGTAGTGCTGATCAATCCCCATGGCTCCTCCGGGTACGGCACGTCGTTCGGTCGTGCGGTGCTGGGGCATTGGGGCGACCGCCCTCTGGAGGATTTCAAGGCGGGTTGGGAATATGTGTTGAAAAATCACAACTTCATCGATCCGAATCGTGCCTGCGCGATGGGTGCTTCCTATGGCGGCTACCTGGCGTTGTTGTTCGCTGGACAATGGCCCGAGCCCTGGAAATGTATCTTCGCCGGCTCGCCGATCTTCGACATTCGCTCGTTCTTTTACGAAACCGATATCGCTGCGTATGGCAAGCTCTCGTTCGTTGCGCAGCCTTGGAACGACGATGCCTTCGAGCAGCACAATCCGCTGGCGTATGTTTCGGACTGGAAGGTGCCGTTGTTCATCGTCGGCGGCACGAACGACTACCGTGTGCCTCACGATCAGAATATCAGTGCTTACGGCGCGGCTCGCCTGATGAAGGCGCCTGCGCAGATTCTGATTTTTGAAGGCGAAGCGCATGGGGTTCGCAATCCCCATAACCTGGTGCGGTTGTATCAGGAAACCACTCGATGGCTCGGTCGATGGATCGGCCCGGAGTCGACAGAGTAAATGTCCGGTTAAATCAGGTTAAAAACCGCCACGGTTCGGTGTCGTGCGAATAGTATTGGCGGTTACGGTGGAAGAAGGGCGCGCTGAATGGTTTGGTGGGGTAGGGTTCTATTGCTCAGCGCGTTCCTGTGCCCAGCTGCGTTTGCGTTGCCATCGCAATATAGCGTCTCGCAGCTATACCACACGCAGTGGACTGTTCGCGATGGAGCGCCTACCGCCGTCGAGATGATGGCGCAGACCACGGACGGTTTCTTGTGGCTGGGCAGCGCGGCCGGGCTGTTTCGTTTCGATGGCGTGCAGTTCGAGAACATCATCGCGATGGGTGGCGTCTCGTTACCTTCGCAAAGTGTTTATACGTTGCACGCGACCGCGGACGGCGATTTATGGATTGGCTATCTCTACGGCGGCGTCACTTCTTTACGTGACGGCCGCTTGACCAACTATGGTCAAGCGCAGGGGCTGCCGCTCGCGGCGGCCATAACGGCTTTTGCCAAGACATCCGATGGCGCTGTCTGGGTCGGAACGAGCCGGGGGTTGTTTCGTCTCGAACACGGCTATTGGCATTCGGCCAGCAAAGGTTGGAACGTACCGTTGCTGTATGTGGATGCTTTGCTCGTGGATCGCAACCAGGTGCTGTGGCTGCTGGAGGGTGAGCAGGTTTTCTATCTTCGGCCGGGGGCGCCGGAGTTCGAGAAGCTGCCCGTCGATGTCACCGGCATCGAAACCGGCATGATTGTCCTGGATCATGAGGGGGCTGCGGCGTTCTGCGCTTACGAGCGCTTCGGCGTATTGAAACTGCAAGTCCCGTCAGGCAATCGGGCCTTCGTCGCTGAATGGGACCATCGGCGAGGCGTACCTACCGCGTATGCCAAGTGCGCATTCGATCGCGACGGTCACTTGTGGACTGGCGGCGCTGGAGTGGCGGGTCGTTTCTCTTCCCCGCGCGGCAAGTCAGGTTCGGCGAGCGAAGAGCTGCAACGCTTCAAGGCGGACGTCGTGCCGATCACGGGCGAATCGGTTGCGCAGATTCTGGAGGACCGCGAAGGAAACATTTGGATCGCCACGGGCGGTGGGCTCGACCGGTTCCGCGCGCCGGCCTTCGTGAAAGCTTCATTGGACTCCGGATCGGAGAAATTCCTGCTGGCACCGGCCGGCAAGCGCGGCATGTGGGTTGGGACCAGCCTTGGAAACATCTATCGCTTCGATGAGCGCGGGCGCGAGCAGATCGAACGCATGGATTCGAGTCACTACACGCTCGATATTCTCTACAGCGATCCCTCTGGGGCGCTGTGGGCGGGCGGAGGCGATGCGATCTGGAGCTTGCAGTCGGACCATCGCTGGCGACGCTCGGCTCGTCGTCCCGCGATCGATACCGGCACGCGTTTCTGGAATGTCCACAGCATGGCCCTGGACAAGAGCGGAGCGATGTGGGTATCGATCCGCCGTGTCGGCGTTTATCGGGTCGCCCTGGATCGGACGGCCGATGCCTGGGTTCTTTGGGGTGGACGCACCGACTTGCCGAGGGAGCAGGTGAATGTTTTGTTCACCGACGCGCACGGCCGGGTTTGGTTCGGCTACTTCGATGGCGGGCTCGCCGTGCTCGATGGCGATCATGCGACGATGCTCGCCGACGGCAAACAAACGTCCCTGGGTGTGGTGCATTGTTTCGCGCAGCGGGGCGGGCTCACCTGGATCGGCACCGATCGAGGCTTATGGGTCAGCGATGGCAAGCGAGTTCGGGCGGTGATGGGAAGCCCGGGCCCGTTTCGCGCGGTCTCAGGCATCGCCCCCACTGCGAATGGCGATTTATGGTTGAGCACCGGCGAGGGTGCGATTCGCATTACAGATCGAGAGCTGGCGTCGGCGATCGAACGCTCCGAGGTTCGCGTCCGTTATGAGCTGCTGAACTATTTGGACGGCCTGCCTGGAATTCCGCGGACGGGGATGTCCCGTCCCACCGCCAGCGCGAGCAACGACGGTCGCATTTGGTTCTCGACGGGCAACGGCGTGGTTTGGATGGACCCCTCGCGTACGCCGCGTAA
>Ga0247784_1000510_pt1 | contig 10450 bp, 10 predicted proteins | sample UWRJL169409R5_FD_179909 | JGI IMG/M metagenome (GOLD analysis project Ga0247784, IMG submission 179909) | Plant litter microbial communities from Arlington Agricultural Research Station in Wisconsin, United States - UWRJ-L169-409R-5 | ecosystem: Environmental > Terrestrial > Plant litter >...
GTTTCGATGAGCGAGACGAGAACCTGCGTCGAGCGATCGTTGATCTCGTCATCCGCAGCCTTCCGAACACGCTGAGCGATATGCATCTGGTCAATCAGAAGCCGTAACCAGGAGAAATGGACGGACGTCACGCCTCTCTGCCTGGCCCTCACGGCATTGCTGTTGGCTGCGGTCCTTCATGCCAGGATGGTGGGGCGGAAAGCCGCGCTCCTCGTCTTGGATATCCATGATCCGCCCGCGTCATCGAATTGTCATACCGCGCCTTTCCGTACATGCGCTTCTGGAATGTTGACACCGATCAAACGTGAAAGCCCGCGCGCGGCCTAATGTGCCTCCGTCACACAGCAACGGAGCGCATCAGAGATGTCGACCATGATGAAGGCGGCGGTTGTTCGGGCTTTCGGTAAACCTCTCGTCATCGAGGACGTCCCGTTGCCGGTCCCGGGACGGGGTGAGATTCTCGTCAAGGTCAAGGCCTGCGGCGTCTGTCACACCGATCTGCACGCCGCATCCGGCGATTGGCCGGTCAAGCCCGTGCCGCCCTTCATTCCCGGCCACGAGGCCGCCGGCGTAGTCGCCGCGCTAGGCCCTGATGTCACCGATTTCAAGCTGGGCGATGCGGTCGGCGTTGCCTGGCTGCACGACGCCTGCATGCGCTGTGAATATTGCGAAACCGGCTGGGAGACGCTGTGCGAGCACCAGCACAATACCGGCTACAGCGTCAACGGCGGTTTCGCCGAATATGTCGTTGCGTCGGCCGCCTTTGCCGCGCGATTGCCTGCCGACGTGGACTTCGCCGCCATCGCGCCGATCCTGTGCGCCGGAGTAACGACCTACAAGGGATTGAAGGAGACCGATGCGCGGCCCGGCGAATGGGTGGTCATCTCCGGCATCGGCGGTCTCGGTCAGGTCGCGGTCCAGTATGCCAAGGCGATGGGCCTGATGGTCGTCGCGCTCGACATTGCCGAGGACAAGCTGGAACTGGGTCGGGCGGCCGGCGCCGATCGCGCGGTCAATGCCCTGTCCATCGACGCCGTCGACACTGTGCTGCGGGAAACCGGGGGCGGGGCGCATGGCGTGCTGGTGACGGCGGTCTCGACCGGGGCATTCGCGCAGGCGCTCAAGATGGTGCGCCGCAAGGGTACCGTCAGCCTGGTCGGGCTGCCGCCGGGCGAATTCCCGACGCCGATCTTCGATGTCGTGCTCAAGCGGATCACCGTGCGCGGCTCGATCGTCGGCACGCGGCGGGACCTCGACGAAGCCATCGCCTTCGCCGTGAACGGGAAAGTGCGCAGCAAGATCACCAAGGCCCCGCTGGCCGACATCAATGCGATCTTCGAGCGGATGAAATCGGGAAAGATCGATGGCCGGATGGTGCTTGACATCGGTTGACCCGGCGTACGTGGCTGTTGCGCGTCCCACGGGAGCTTGAAAAACCGCTGAAAATCACGCCCGTCGAGAGGTCTCATTTGGAAAAAGCCGGTTCAGATCACCTCTCGGATGGTGGTCCCGGCGATAGTCGCGACATCGCACGGTTCATGTGCAGAGCCGGCGGCGGCGTTTCAGTGGCGCGTAGACCTGCCATCTTGCGGCATGGCTGCAAAACGCAAATACTCATCCCAGTTGGGTTTCCGATGGGAAGCCCGGCCAAAAAAGCCCGGGAGCGGGCAACAAGGGAGAGACGTCATGGCGCGGGAAACCGGGGGCAATACGGCTGACGGTAACAACTTCGAGACCAGCCGGCGTAGATTTCTGGGCAGTTCAGGTCTGGCGGCCCTCGGCGCCGTCATCGGTGGCGTGCTGCCGCTGTCGCGCGACGGCATTGGCCTTCCGAAAGCACACGCGCAGGCCGCACCGGCCGCCGCGCCCGCGCCGGCCAAGGGACCGCAATATCTGAAATTCCCCGGCAAGAATGAAGGGCTCGTGGTGCTCGGCGAAAAGCCGCTGGTGGCCGAGACGCCGGAAAGCCTGCTCGATGACGACACCACGCCGATCGAGAAATTCTACATCCGCAACAACGGGCAGATCCCCGAGGAGACAAAGGATCCCGACGCCTGGAAGATCACCATCGACGGCGAGGTCAACAACAAGGTCGAGATCACGCTCGGCGAGTTGAAGTCGAAATACAAGGCGGTGACGCGGCGCATGGTGCTGGAATGCGGCGGCAACGGCCGCGCCGGATTCTCCCCGCCGGCGCGCGGCAACCAGTGGACCAATGGCGGCGCCGGCTGTGCCGAATGGACCGGCGTGCCGCTGGCCGATCTGCTCAAGAAGGCCGGGCTGAAGCCATCAGCAAAATACACCGCGCATTATGCCGCCGATCTGCATCTGTCGGGCGACACCGGCAAGCCGACCATCTCGCGCGGCGTGCGCATCGAAAAGGCGATGGACCCGAACACGCTGATCGTGTGGGCGATGAATGGCAAGCCGCTGCCGAACATCCATGGCGGCCCGGTGCGCCTGATCGTTCCGGGCTGGGCCGGCTCGGCGTCGCAGAAATGGCTGACGCGCATCACCATTCGCGACAGGGAGCATGACGGCCCCGGCATGACTGAGTTTTCCTATCGCACCGCGATCAAGCCGATGGTGCCCGGCGACAAGGGCGATCCGGCGAATTTCAAGATTCTCGAGTCGATGCCGGTGCGCTCCATCATCACCAACCCCGCGAACGGCGCCAAGTTCGCCGCCGGGACCAAGGAGCTGAAACTGCGCGGTGCCTCCTGGGCCGGCGATCTCATCGTGAAGCAGGTGGATATCTCGACCGATTTCGGCGCGAGCTGGCAGCGGGCAACGCTTGAAAAGCCGAAGAACAAGTATGACTGGCAACGCTGGACTGCGGCCGTCAAGCTGCCGAGCGACGGTTATTTCGAAATCTGGGCGCGCGCGACCGATTCCAAAGGCGCGATGCAGCCGCATCAGGCCGGCTTCTGGAATCCGCAAGGCTATGGCGGCAACGCCATGCACCGCATCGCGGTGCTGGTCGGATGATGCAGCGGTTGGCGTGGCTCGCTTTGGCCGGCATGCTCTTGATAGCGCCGGCGACAGCGCAAACGGGCTTCACCCCGCGCGACGAAAGCCCGGAGGAGTTCGCCGCGGGCGCCGGCCGCAATGAAACCTTCTATGCCTGCACCGCCTGCCATGGCTTTCGGCTGGTGGCGCAGCAGGGCATGACGCGTGCGCAGTGGGAGGATTCCATCAACCTGATGATCCGCCGCCATAACATGCCGCCGCTCGACGACAACGACCGCAAGACGGTGCTGAACTATCTCGAAGCCGCCTATCCGCCACGCGCGCCGACGGGCAGGGGAGGCTGGGTAAACCCGTTTGCGAAGTGAATGCCTGGAAATGACAGAGACGGCCCGGCAGCGAAGGCGAAGGTGCCCGGATATTGATGACCCCAAAATCTCGGACGATATCAAGATAGAAGTCAACGCTATGCCCTTGACGCCGCCGCGCTCCAAGCCAGAATAGCTGCCGGCTCGCGCCAGGAGACGATTCCATGATGTTCTTGATAAACGCACAGGATACGGCGGGAAACGTGACCCTCAATCGGGCGTCGGTTCCGGCTGCGTTGAAGAAGGCAGGCGAATTGATCTCGGACGGTTGCTGGAACGTCGAGATCGTAACGCCCGACGGTGCGACCTATCAGCCCGGCGAGTTCGATCAGCTGAGGGAGCGCGCCGGTACGGCGGGCGCCGACGCATCGCTGATCGCGCAATAGCGGACGCCCAGCCCTCAGTCCCCGCCTTGCGCGCCTTAAATTACCCCTCCAAGGTAAATCCAACCCGCAAGGTGACCTGATAGTGGCGCACGGCTCCATCCTCGATGTGGCCTCTCGTTTGCACTACTTCGAACCATTTCATATCGCGAATGGTTTTTGATGCGCGGGTGATCGCGTTTTGAATGGCATCCTCGATGCTCTTCTCGGAAGATCCAACGAGTTCGAGGATCTTGTAAACATGGTCGTGCATTTCGGCAGTAGCTGGCACGGCGAACCTCCGTTGTCATGGGTGTGGCGGAGTTTTTATCCGACGTGAGCCAACGCGATGCCGTCGTCCGGGTTCCGGCGATATGTCAGGATGGGCGGGGACCGAGAGCTTTGACCGTCAACGGGCGTGCCTGCGGCGATGTCGATCCAGGGTTGCGGCGGCGCGCAATGGCTTTGTGTATGGCGGGGTTTTTGTGTAAGGCGTGGCAACCCGCCGAATTGTCCGGTTTCGCGCTTCCACGCTTGCCTCGAAATTCGCTATGGTAAGGGCCAAAGGGTCGCGGAGCGCTCGATGCGCGCCGCGTCGAATGGATTTGCATCTTGAGGGAGTTATCACATCATGAAACGCCGTACATTTCTCAAAGGCGGCGCCCTGGCCGGCGCGACGACGCTGGTTGCGGCGCCCGCGATCGCGCAATCAGCGCCCGAGATCAAGTGGCGCCTGACCTCGAGCTTTCCGAAATCGCTCGATACCATCTACGGCACGGCGCAGACCTTTGCGAAATACGTCGCCGACGCTACCGACAACAAGTTCCAGATCCAGACCTTTGCGGCCGGCGAGATCGTGCCCGGCCTGCAAGCGCTTGATGCCGTGAGCTCCGCGACCGTCGAGATGGCGCAGACGCCGCTTTATTTCTACATCGGCAAGGAGCCGGCGCTGGCCTATGCGACCGGCGCGCCGTTCGGCATGAACCACCGTCACCAGCATTCCTGGTGGACGTTCGGCGGCGGCGCCGAGCTCTGCAACGAGGCGCTGAAGCCGTTCAAGACGCATGCGATCCTGTGCGGCAATTCCGGCACCCAGATGGGCGGTTGGTTCCGCAAGGAAATCAAGACCGTCGAGGATCTCCAGGGCCTAAAATTCCGTATCGCCGGCATGGGTGGCCATGTGCTGGCCAAGCTCGGCATCGTGCCACAGCAGATCGCGGGCGGCGACGTCTATGGCGCGTTGGAGAAGGGCTCGCTCGACGCCGCGGAATTCGTCGGCCCCTATGACGACGAGAAGCTCGGCTTCTACAAGGTCGCGAAGTACTATTACTTCCCCGGCTGGTGGGAAGGCGGAGCGATGCTGCACATGATCGTCAATGACGAGAAGTGGAATTCGCTGCCGAAGCACTATCAGGCGATTCTCAACCAGGCCGGCGGCGCGGCCGGCGCGTGGATGATCGAGAAGTATGACAGCGTCAATCCGGCCGCGCTGAAGCGCCTGATCGCCGGCGGCGCCGAACTGCGTTCGTTCCCACAGCCGGTGATGGAGGCCTGCTACAAGGCGACCCAGGACCATCTCAACGAGATCGCCGAGAAGAGCCCGCTGTTCAAGAAGACCAAAGAGAGCCACGACGCGTATATGAAGGAAGTGCTGTTCTACACGCAGATCGCGGAAAACTATTACGACAATTATCTGCTCGGCAAGATGCGCAAGGGCTGAGAGCAGGACGAGAATGTAGCCCGCATGAGCGGAGCAATATGCGGGATTCCCCGGATGTTGCTCCGCTCCTCCGGGCTACAAGCTACAAGCTCACGATGTTGACGTAGGGAATGCTGGCGACGATCGCCAACAGCAGCACCGCGTTGCATAGCATCCCAACCCAATGCAATCGTCTTAGCTGACGCACCGCCGTGGCATCGCCGGCGTCCCTGGCGCTGAGATAAATATCCCACTGCCGCAAAAACCAGCCGCGCGCCAACACCGCGAACGCCGCGATCAGCGCGACGGCGATCGCGAACACCGGCCGGCCCGTCAGGGCGAACGTCACGGCGCCGATGATGGCGGTGGTCGCCGTCATCCAAAAATGAATGTTGAACATGCCGCGCAGCAATTGCGTGACCGGCGGAATGTCCAGCTTTACCAGCAGGAAAGCCGGCGAGGCCAGGAAGAAATAGCCGATCGGAAAAATCAGGATGACGATGGCGGCCAACGCCATTCCGTCCGCTGTCATGTGATTACCCTTTCTTGTCCGGGCGAGGGCGTTCGACAGCCGATGATACTACCGCAGACACGCTTTGGCACCATTGTGTTTGGGTCGGATCAGCCGCGCTTGCCGCCGAGCGAGATGAACGCCATCAGGCAGGGCTCCGGCAGCGGGTTGCGCCAGCGATGGCGAGTGCCGTTCTGCACGATACAATCGCCCTGCCGCAGATGCATGATCTTGCCGTCGTCCAGTTCGAGCGTCATCTCGCCGCGAACCACGACGCCGTAGTCGATCGTATCCGTCGTGTGCATACCGGGCGCGCCACGCTCGAAATGATCGCCCATGCCGGGGAGTTTGTCTGACAGCTCCTTGATGCCGGTGTCGAAGGTGACACCCGGCGGCGGCTTGTAGCCTTCGGGGCGTTTGGGCGGATAGGAGATCAGCCGGAAGATCGTGCCGCCCGGGCCGGGAAAGCCTTTTGTGCCCGTCGCCATCGGATCGGGCTCCAGGCCGGTGAGGGCGGGCACGCCTTCCGTCCGGTAGACTTCGTAGAACGTCAGGCCGGGATTGGAATCGATCTCAACCACCTTGGAGGTGACGTCAAAGGACTTGAACACCGATTTGCCGGCTTCATCGCGGCCGGTCAGCGCCCGCTTGGGCGGCGGCAGCTCGCTCGAATCCTTCGCGCCGGCCGGTTGCGACATTGCGGCCAGGGCGCCGCTGCCGACAACGGCGGAGAGCGCCTGCAGGAGCTGACGCCGATCCCCGTCTTCAAATCGCCGGGATGCAGGCTTCGCTTCACCTACGGACTTGTTCTTGCCCCACGGCCACCAGAAGGGTCGAGCGAGAAATCGGGAGAGCCTGCCCATCTGCGTCCTCCATTGCACTGCGCGCGCTTCTGCAATCAGGGAAATGACCGGCGCGCTTCCGGCAATGTTAACAAGGACGGCAATATTGACCACTCTACTTCCGGCTAGGTCGAACCCCGGATGTCACCGGCGTTCGTAAACCTGCTTCGCAAAACCGCAATAAGGTAGAAAAATGAGGCGATATGAGAACCGAATTGTCGGTGAAATCGACCCCCGGGGATATCGCTTTTGACGTATTGATGGCCGCCGGTCCGTGCTATTTCTTGCCGTTGGGCAACCGCCTGTGCGACCACGCTTCCCAGGACCATCTCCTTGATCGACAAGCTTGAACTGCTGCTGGCGCTCGCAAAGGAGCGGCATTTCGGACGGGCCGCGGAGGCCTGTGGCGTCACCCAGCCGACCATGTCGACCAGCCTCAAGCAGCTCGAGGAAATTCTCGGCGTGATGCTGGTGCAGCGCGGCTCCCGCTTTCAGGGCTTTACGCCGGAGGGCGAACGCACCCTCGACTGGGCGCGGCGCATTGTCGGCGACGCTCGCGCGATGCGGCAGGAGATCAATAGCCTCAAGGACAAGCTTTCCGGCGAGATCCGGATCGCCGCGATTCCGACCGTGCTCGGCATGGTGGCGCAGCTGACCACGCCGTTCCGCGCGCGGTACCCCGACGTGAGCTTTCGTGTTCAGTCCTGCACGTCGGCCGACGTGCTCGGCCTGTTGGAAAATCTCGAGGTCGATGCCGGGCTGACCTATATCGAGAATGAACCGATCGGCAAGGTGCGCACGATTCCGCTTTACAACGAAAGCTACCGCCTGCTGACGGCGCCTGACGCCATGTTCGGCGATCGCAAGCAAGTGAGCTGGAAGGAAGTCGGCCAGGTGCCGCTGTGCCTCTTGACGTCCGACATGCAGAACCGGCGCATCATCGACCGCGCGTTGCGCTCGGTAGGCGCCGAGGCCACGCCGTCGCTGACCTCGAATTCGCTGCTGGTGCTCTACACCCACGTCAAGACCGGGCGCTGGGCCAGCGTGATGCCGGCGAAGCTTGCGGAGACACTGGGGTTGTCCGACTCCATCCGCAGCATTCCGATCGTCGATCCCGTCGTCGATTACAGTGTTGGATTGGTGATCCCGCAGCGCGATCCGATGACGCCGCTGATCGCGGCGCTGGTGCAGGTCGCCCGCGAAGTGGCGCCGACGCTGGTCTAGGTCAGGCGGCCACCTGGCTATCGAGTGAACGCGTGTCGCGCGGCAGCGTGATGCGCACCACGGTGCCGGTGCCGAGCTTGGAGCGCAGCCGCATCGTTCCGCCATGCAGGCTGGTCAGCGACCGCGCAATCGCCAGGCCGAGGCCCGAACCCTGGTAGGTCTTGGTGAGCTGGCTCTCGACCTGTTCGAACGGCTTGCCCAGCCGCTGCAGCGAGGCGGGCGCGATGCCGATGCCGGTATCGGCGATGATCAGCACGATCGAGTCCGGCAACACGTGGCTGCGCACGGTGATCCTGCCGTCGTCGGGGGTGAACTTCACGGCGTTGGACAGCAGGTTGACGAAGATCTGCTTGACCGAGCGACGGTCGGCCATCACGGAAATCGTGTTTTCGATATCGGCATCCAGCGTCAGGTTTTTGTCTTCGGCGCGGCCGGAGACCACGCGCACCGACTCCGCCAACAGTTTCGACAGGTCGAGCTGCTCCATGTCGAGCTTCATGCGGCCGGCCTCGATCTTCGACATGTCGAGGATGTCGTTGATGACTTCGAGCAGGTATTTCCCCGATGTCAGGATGTCGTGGCAGTACTCCTGATACTTGTCGGAACCGAGCACGCCGAACATGCCGCTGCCCATGATCTCGGAGAAGCCGATGATGGCGTTCAGCGGCGTGCGCAGTTCATGGCTCATATTGGCGAGGAATTTGGATTTCGCCTGGTTGGCTTCCTCGGCGCGATTCTTTTCCCGCGAGTATTTTTCGGCAAGATCGGCCAGCTCGGTTTGCGAGCGCTTCAGGTCGATCACGTTGGCGCGCAGGCGCATGTCGTTTTCGATCAGCTTCTGCTCGTGTTCCTTGATGCGGGTAATGTCGGTGCCGACCGAAACGTAGCCACCGTCCTTGGTGCGGCGTTCGGAGATATGCAGCCAGCTGCCGTCGTCGAGTTGCGCCTCGAAGGTGCGGGCGCCGGGCGTCTGCGCGCCGGTTTCCTGCAGGCGGGTGCGCACTTCCGGCATGCTGCCGACCTCGATCACGGTCTCATAGGACGTGCCGGGAGCCACCGCCGTATCCGGCAGCTTGTGCAGGCGCTGGAAATGCGAATTGCAGAGCACCAGGCGGTCTTCAGCGTCCCACAGCACGAAGGCTTCCGGGATGGTCTCGATCGCGTCGCGCAGCCGCAGGTCCGCCTCCACGGTCTTCTCGGCGAGGCTCTTCTGTTCGGTGATGTCGACCGCGATGCCGATCAGGTGCAAGCCGCCGTCGGCCGAGGTGTGGCTGAGCTCGCAGCGGACCCGCAGCCAGATCCAGTGGCCGTCGGTATGCTGCATGCGGAATGTCTGGTCGATGTGGTCGAGCTGGCCGGCGGTCATCTGGTCGGCGATCGCGAACAGATCGATGTCGTCGGATTTCACCAGCGCGTTGACTTCGCCGAAAGTGAGCAGGTCGTTGCGGGAATCCAAGCCTAGCATCGTGAACATCGATGCCGACCAGAAGATCCGGCCGCGGGAAAGGTCCCAGTCCCACAGTCCGCAACGGCCGCGGTTGAGCGCGGTGTCGATCCGGCCGCGCACCGCGTCGTTGATGAGATCGCCCTCGCGGGCACGGGTCGACTGCCAGTGGAAGGCGAAGCCGAGGATCAGCACGACGAAGCCGGTGGTGGCCGACAGCGTCACCGACAATGCGGCATCCGAACCCCACAGTGGCTCGTTCTTCTCCTGGATGACGACGACCTGGCCCGGCAGCGCTTTGACCAGCCGCGAGATCGCCATCGCGCCATTGCCGTTTGGCAGCGTCATGTCGCTGACGATACCCTGCTGGCCGGGGGCGGTGAGCAGTTGCGCCGTGCTGATGATGTCGAGGATGCTGTCACTGCCGCCGAGGCTGGCTTCGACCGGGACGCGTGCCAGAATCCGGTGATCGGCGCCGGTGATGATGATATGGCGGCCGTTGGCTACGCCCCAGGCGGGCATCATCTCGGGCAGCAGGCTTTGCAGCCGCTCGATGTTGGCGGCGCGATCCTGACGGATCGAGCCGAGGCGGTCGAGGCGTTCGGCCAGTAGGTCGGTGAGCGCGGAGAGATCGCGCTTCATGGCGGCGCGTTTCTGCCGGCTCTGGTCGATCACCTGCACGAAGGCGCCAAGGCAGATCGTGATGAGGAAGGCAATGATGAGCGTCGGCACGGCGCGGCGAAGCGCCGGCTCTGCGATGAGCAGCCGATGATAGGCAGGTTTCGCGATCGATTGCGCCAATCCCTTGATCGAGTCGGATTGGACACACGCGTTCGCCGCATGCGCGCGCGCCATGCTTTTAGACCCCCGCCGAAGGCTCTTTTGCACAATGTCCAGAAGAACCCCACGTGCTTCCGAATCACAGCGATTTGAATCCAGTTTTCTGGGGCTGTCGAGAGTCAACGAATCGTTAATTCGAAATAAATGTTGTCCCACGCAAATTAAGGCACGCCGGTGCGAGTCCGAAACGGGA
>Ga0247784_1000511_pt1 | contig 10428 bp, 10 predicted proteins | sample UWRJL169409R5_FD_179909 | JGI IMG/M metagenome (GOLD analysis project Ga0247784, IMG submission 179909) | Plant litter microbial communities from Arlington Agricultural Research Station in Wisconsin, United States - UWRJ-L169-409R-5 | ecosystem: Environmental > Terrestrial > Plant litter >...
TAGAAAGAAGGAAGCCGAGCGGGCAAAGCAGGAGAACGCAACCCCGCCATCCTGATCGGCGCCTTGCTATCGCCGCGCCCGCGGCATCCGGAACGGCAGCATAGCCTGCACGATTGGTCTCCTGAACCGATCCAGCGACAGGCTTTCGTGCATCAATGTGACGGGTTCATCCAGCAGCTTGGCTGAGATCACCGACCGCGCATAAAACGGCGCGTCTTCGAGTGTTTTCAGGACTCGCGGGGCGTCCTCGCTGCGAACCTCGCGTCCAACCCGCCAACCTGTGTGCTTGAGCGAATGAAGAGCCGGCGGTTCAAACATCTGCAGGCGGCCTTGCGGATCGAAGGTCATCGCGAGATCGACACGGCTGCCGTCGCGCCGTAGCGCCTCGTACAGGATGATGGCGCCGTCTCGCGTTGCGCCGCGCGACCATTGCCAGTCGACAAAGCCGCTTTCGAGTGGCGCATCACCCCGGTTCATGTCGAAATAGCCGTCGCCTTGCCAGCGCAGGTGCGGCGCGTCGAGCGCAACCTGCACCCGCGCGCAGGGCGCCATCGGCCACCAGCGGTGATTTCCGCTTTCGTTCAGCGTGAACACTTGCTGCGTAATGGCGGTGGGAACGACACGTATGGTACCGCGGAGGCGCCGGGGGATCGGGACCGTAATCTCGTCGATACGAATGACCAGAGAATGGCCGTCCCACAAAAGATTGCTTGGACCCACGGCGAATTCATTTGGAGCGCAGCCGACGGCGTCACGCGGCCGCTCGGTCATTGCCCATCGGTTGCTTCCCTTGGTGTAGACGGCGACATTGATGGCACAATGGTTCAGCGGATCGGCCGGGCCGTTGCGCCGCGCGAAAGCATAATAGGGCGAGAACACGCTGCCGATGAAAGCAATGATGGTGATGCCGTTTTGGCCGTCGTCGCTCAGCGCGTCGACGTACCACCACGCATAACCGTTTGGCGGAACGATTTTGGAGAAGTCAGGTCCGCGAGCAGGCTGGCTGCCGCCGATCGGCCCGCCAGCGCCGCCATCGGCACTCCCGGACCGGGATGCGTGCTGCCCCCCGCCAGATAAAGTCCCGGGACTTTCGTCCGGGCTCCCGGCCGCTGAAAGGAGGCCGTCCATCCGTGTGAGCTGCGGCCGTAAAGCGCGCCGCCCGTCGCCGGAAACATCCGGTTGAAATCCGCAGGCGTCGTTACCTGCATCGCGTCCGTCTGTTGCTGGATCTGCAGCCCGCGCCGCTTCAGCACGCCAAAAGTCCGCTGCGCGCATTGTTGTACCTCCACTGCATCGTAGGAATGCCGGTCGCCATTGGCAGGTGCGTTGACGAGGACAAGAAGCCGTTCCGGCCCTGATCTGAAAGTGTCGCTGTCGTCGCGATCCTGCGCACAGACATAGACTGTCGGTTCGCCGGGCAGATGGTCGTGCACAAAGATGTCGTCGAATTCCGCGGCATAATTGGCCGAGAAGAATACGTTGTGACGGTGCAGCGGGAACCCGTCGGTTTTCGCAACGACGCTCCATGTCATGGCCGAGAGCGAGCGCGCGCGCTCCGGAATCGCTGCGGCGCCGCGTCGGGCGGGGATACCGAAAAGTCCATTTGCAACGGCGCCGACATCCGCGTTGACGATGACGGCGTCAGCGGGAATGCGTTCGCCGCTCACGAGTTTGACGCCGGCAGCGCGACCACCGGAGATGAGAACCTCACCCACCCCCTGGCCACAGCGGATCGTGGCGCCGAAGGACCGCGCGCCGTCCGCCAGCGCGGTGGCCAGGGCCTGCATGCCGCCTTCGATACTCCAGACGCCCTCACGTTCGACATGCGCCACCAGCATCAAGGTCGCCGGCGCAAGATAGGGCGACGATCCACAATAGGTGGCATAGCGTCCGAACAGCTGCTGCAGCCGTGGGTCGGAAAAGTAACGCCCGAGCGCCGACCACATTGAGGAGAACGGCTTGATCTGCGGCAGCCGCATCAGCCCACGAAGGCCGTCGGCGCCGATCAGTCCGCCCAGGCTGGGTTGCGAAGCGCGCAGGAACGGCTTTTCGAGAATGTCATAGATACGCTTGGTATCCCGGCAGAAGGCGCGATAGCCGTCAGCTTCCGCGGCGCCCGCAAAATCCCCGATCGCGTCGATGGTTCGTTCTTCATCGGCAAACAGATCTAGCCGGGCGTGCTCGTCCCAGGCGTGCCTTGCGAGAATCTCGAGTGGGCGGAGGCGAACATGATCGGCGAAATTCTTGCCGGCGGCCGCATACAGTTCCTCGAACACGCTACGCATTGTGAACACGGTCGGACCGCTGTCGATCGAAGCCTGCCCAATTGCGACCTGCCGCATCTTGCCGCCAACCGACGTGCCGCGCTCGAGAACGGTGACATCCAGTCCGCGTGCTGCAAGTGCGAACGCGGAAACCAGACCGGCCACCCCTGCGCCGACGATAACAACACGATCTCCGGGCATGTTCGCGCAGGCTCCGCGTTGCGATTGACATGTGTCAATATTTATTTACATTCTTATCGACAAGTCAAATTGACATTCCTTGTGTTAAACATGGGAGCCTCCCAATGGACGTCACCAACCGGATCGAACGTACCCTAAATGATGCGATCGGCCGGGCGGAGGTTCCGGGATGTCCCCCGCGACTCGCGGCGGCGATGCGGTATGCGGTATTTCCCCGCGGCGCGCGGGTGCGGCCGAGGCTCTGTCACAGCGTCGCGGCGGCTTGTGGTGAAGATCATCCGGCGGCGACGGAGGCTGCGGGCGCCGCGCTTGAACTGCTGCATTGCGCTTCGCTGGTGCATGACGATCTGCCCTGTTTCGACGCGGCTGAGACACGTCGCGGTCGTCCCTCGGTTCACAAGGCTTTCGGCGAGCCGCTGGCGGTTCTTACCGGCGATGCGCTGATCGTGCTTGCGTTTCAGACATTGGCGCGTCTTCAATGCGCGCCGGAGCGGCTCGCGCCACTGACACTGACGATCGCTCAATCGGTCGGCGTGCCCTTTGGCATCGTCGCGGGCCAGGCCTGGGAGTGCGAACCGCAGATCGATCTCGCGCATTACCATCGCTCCAAGACCGGCGCGTTGTTCGCTGCGGCGACCGTTGCCGGAGCGGCGTCTGCCGGTGCCGATGCCGAACCATGGCGAATGGTCGGCGAGAAGCTCGGCGAGGCCTATCAGGTCGCCGACGATATCCGCGACGCCGCTTCCGATGAAGAGGAGATCGGCAAGCCCGTCGGCCGCGATCTCGCGCTGGGTCGTCCGAGCGCGGTGATTGAGCTTGGCCTCGATGGCGCGCTCTACCGGCTGCATGAGTTGGTGCGTGGCGCCATCGATGCGATGCCGCCTTGCCCCAACGGCGCCGAGCTGCGTTCTCTGATGCTCTCGGAGGCCAAGCGCCTGGTACCCGCCAAGCTTGCCCAGTTTGCTGCGTAGCCGGCATGGCCACGATCGCGCATCGCGGCGTCGCTGGTAAAGAGCCCGACGCGCGGGGCGGCGAGGACGCCGATCGGTCGCCTGCACCGGAAGCACAAACTGTTTTGCAACTGTCGTTACATGACCGGCTGCTCGGTCTGCGCGACAGGATTCTCGCCGATCCTGGTTTCCAGCGATTTGCAGGCTCTTTTGCACTGACAAGACCCATCGCGCGGCGGCGTGCGAGCAAGCTCTTCGAACTTTGTGCCGGTTTCGTCTATTCGCAGATCTTGCTCGCCTGCGTCCGCCTGAAATTATTCGATCAACTGAGGGGCGGGCCGTTAAGCGCTGCGGAATTGTCGTCGCGGCTGCCGCTGCCTCCCGACGCCACCGTACTGCTGCTTGACGCTGCGGTCTCGCTGCAGCTGCTGCAGCGTCGCAGCGACGGACGTTATGGTCTCGGTTCGCTTGGCGCGGCCTTGCTGGGCAATCCCGGTGTCATCGCGATGATCGACCATCATGCGATGCTGTACAGCGACCTGAAGGATCCCATTGCGTTACTGCGCCGCGACGCGGGCGCAGGCCAGCTCGCGGCCTACTGGCCGTATGCGGGCAATCGCGGGGCGGCGAATCTGTCGCATGAAGCGATCGCGCCTTACACGGCGCTGATGGCGGCGTCGCAGCCGATGATTTCGCAGCAGGTGCTGTCGGCCTATTCGTTCCGAGGGCATCGCTGCCTGCTCGACATCGGCGGCGGCGACGGTTCCTTCATTGCGGAGATTGCCGCGCAAAGCCCGGCACTGCGTTGTGTTCTGTTCGATTTGCCCGCGGTCGCTGACCAGGCGAGCGAGCGGTTTCGTTCCGTCGGGCTGTCCTCGCGCGCGGTTGCGATCGGCGGAAGTTTCCTGACCGATCGGCTGCCCGAGGGCGCCGATATCGTCTCGCTGGTGCGGGTCATCCACGACCATGGCGATGCCGACGTCATGACATTGCTGCGCGTCATCCGTCGTACCCTGCCGGCCGGCGGAACACTGCTGATCGCCGAGCCGATATCGGGCGTGCGCGGTGCCGAGCCGATCGGAGACGCCTATTTCGCATTCTATTTGCTGGCGATGGGCAGCGGCCGACCCCGGACCTTTGGAAGGCTGAAGGAAATGCTCCGCGAGGCGGGATTCATCGATGTCGCTTTGCGTCCGGCGGCGATGCCGATGCTGACAAGTGTTGTCACCGCACGAACCGGTTAAGAATTATGTTAATCTGACTTGACACTACATTACGTAAGGTTAGCATTACAGTCGCGGAATTCTTCCGCCCGTCGAGATCGGAGTGGCGATGGATACCATCGCGGTGGTCCTCAAGCAGCCGGAGCAGATCGAGCTCGATCGGCTTGCCTTGACTCCTCCGACCCCCGGCGACGTCGTCGTCGATGTCGACTGGAGCGGCGTCAGCACTGGTACCGAGCGGTTGCTGTGGTCGGGACGGATGCCCCCCTTTCCTGGAATGGGATATCCGCTGGTGCCCGGCTATGAGTCGGTCGGCCGCGTGGTCGAAGCGGGATCCGACACCGATGTGCTTCCCGGCCAGCACGTCTTCGTTCCCGGCGCGAAATGTTTTGGCGAAGTCCGCGGCCTGTTCGGTGCATCTGCGTCGCGCCTCGTGGTCCCGGCAAAGCGCGTGGTGCCGCTCGATCGCGGCCTTGGTGAGCGCGGAATCCTGTTGGCGCTGGCCGCGACCGCTTATCACGCCATTGCCGCGCGCGGTGCATCGGCGCCGGACTGCATCGTCGGTCACGGCGTGCTGGGGCGACTGCTGGCCCGCATCTCCATCGCGGTTCACAACGATCCGCCCACCGTCTGGGAGAAGAACCCGGCGCGCGCCGGCGGCGCCATCGATTATGGCGTCATCGATCCCGAGCACGACGTGCGGCGAGACTACAAGAGCATCTACGACGTCAGCGGCGACGCCAGTTTGCTCGATTCGCTGATCGGCCGCATTGCGCCGGGCGGCGAGATCGTGCTGGCCGGATTCTACAGCGAGAGGCTGTCCTTTGCGTTTCCGCCCGCATTCATGCGCGAGGCCCGGCTTCGCGTTGCCGCCGAATGGCAACCGTCCGATCTCGCCGCGATCACGGCGTTGATCGAGTCGGGACGGCTTTCGCTCGACGGGCTGATTACTCACCACCACGACGCGCGGGACGCCTCGAACGCCTATCGCATCGCGTTCGAGGATTCGGCGTGCCTGAAAATGGTTCTGAACTGGAGTTCGCTCTCATGAATGCCGTGCCTCAGATCAACATGAAAGACGCACTGCGGGCCGAAGCCGCGATCGAACCGGATGCACCGGTGACGACGCCGGTCACCAAGGAAACCCAGATCATCGCGATCTACGGCAAGGGCGGCATCGGCAAGAGTTTCACGCTGGCCAACCTGTCCTACATGATGGCGCAGCAGGGCAAGAAGGTGCTGCTGATCGGCTGCGATCCAAAGAGCGACACCACCTCGCTGCTGTTCGGCGGCCGCGCGTGCCCGACCATCATCGAAACCTCCTCCAGGAAGAAGCTGGCCGGCGAGGAAGTGAAGATCGGCGACGTCTGCTTCAAGCGCGACGGCGTGTTCGCGATGGAGCTTGGCGGCCCCGAGGTCGGGCGCGGCTGTGGCGGTCGCGGCATCATTCATGGCTTCGAATTGCTGGAGAAGCTCGGCTTCCACGAATGGGGTTTTGACTACGTCCTGCTCGACTTCCTGGGCGACGTCGTCTGCGGCGGCTTCGGCCTGCCGATCGCGCGCGACATGTGTCAGAAGGTCATCGTGGTCGGTTCGAACGACCTGCAGTCGCTCTACGTCGCCAACAATGTCTGCTCGGCAGTTGAATATTTCCGCAAGCTCGGCGGCAATGTCGGCGTCGCCGGCATGGTCATCAACAAGGACGACGGCACTGGCGAAGCGGCAGCGTTCGCGAAGACCGTCGGCATTCCCGTCCTCGCGGCGATCCCGGCCGACGATGACATCCGCAAGAAGAGCGCGAACTACGAGATCATCGGGCTGCCGGGCGGGCAATGGAGTTCGCTGTTCGAGGAGCTCGCAAAGAACGTCGGCCTGGCGCCGCCGGTTCGCCCGTCGCCGCTGACGCAGGACGGTCTGCTCGGCCTGTTCAAGGGTGAAGTCGTCGGCCGTGGCGTCGTGCTGGATCCCGCGACCATGGAAGACATGTGCGGCAAGTCGGTCGTTAACAAGCCGTCCCTCGAAGTCGTTTACGACGCAGCGTGAGGGCAGACATGATGCGGTGCGCGACATGAACGTCATCCTGCCCCGGTACGCCGGCACGATCGCCGAGTCGGTCGTCAACGAGCCTGTTGAGGTCGTTGTGGACGCGGATTCGGCGGCGACGGATGCCGCTGTTGCGCCTCCCGCGATCAACGCTGCGGCGGTCAAGAGCGACGGGCTGGGCTGTCACGCCGGTGCAGCGGAACTGAAGGCCGCCGCCAGTGCCGCAGGCAAAAGTGAAACGCTCGACCGCTACGCGGCGGATTATCCCAAGGGACCGCACGACCAGCCGCAGAGCATGTGCCCGGCGTTCGGGTCGCTGCGGGTCGGCTTGCGGATGCGGCGCACCGCGACGATTCTCTCGGGCTCCGCCTGTTGCGTGTACGGCCTGACGTTCACCTCGCATTTCTACGGTGCCCGACGCACCGTGGGTTACGTGCCCTTCAATTCAGAGACGCTGGTCACCGGAAAACTGTTCGAGGACATTCGCGAAGCCGTCTTCAAGCTGGCCGACCCCGCGCTCTACGACACCATCATCATCACCAATCTCTGCGTGCCGACCGCTTCGGGCGTGCCGCTCGATTTGCTGCCGGATGAAATCAACGGCGTGCGGATCATCGGTATCGATGTTCCGGGCTTCGGCGTTCCAACCCATGCCGAAGCCAAGGACGTGCTCGCGGCAGCGATGCTCGAATATGCCCGCAGGGAAGTCGAGCAGGGGCCGGTGCAGGCCCCGCGCGGCGGCAAGAACGAGCGGCCGACGGTTACGCTTGTGGGCGAGATGTTCCCGGCCGATCCCGTCGGTATTGGCATGATGCTGGAGCCCTTGGGGCTCGCGGCAGGACCTGTCGTGCCGACCCGCGAGTGGCGCGAATTGTATGCCGCGCTCGATTGTTCTGTCGTCGCCGCGATCCATCCTTTCTACACCGCGAGCTTCCGGCAGTTCGATCTCGCCGGCCGCAAGATCGTCGGCTCGGCGCCGGTCGGCCACGACGGCACGGAGGCCTGGCTCGAATCGATCGGAACGGCCTGTAACGTTGCCCGCGACAGGATCGATGCCGCGAAGAACCGCTTCCTGCCGATGATCAAGGCGGCATTGGCGGCGAAACCGGTTAATGCCCGCATCACGGTCTCCGGATACGAAGGTTCCGAACTGCTGGTGGCGCGGCTACTGATCGAAAGCGGCGCGCACGTGCCGTATGTCGGCACGGCATGCCCGCGAACGCAATGGTCAGACCCGGATCGGGAATGGCTGGAGGCCAAGGGCACCCGCGTCCAGTATCGCGCGTCGCTGGAGATGGATCTGGCTGCCGTCGGCGAGTTCAAGCCGGATCTTGCGATCGGCACCACGCCCATTGTGCAGAAAGCAAAGCAGCTCGCGATCCCAGCGCTCTATTTCACCAATTTGATTTCGGCGCGGCCGCTGTTCGGAGTCGCCGGCGCCGGATCGCTGGCGCAGGTTGTCAACGCAGCACTCGCCAATCAACACCGCTTCGACGAGATGAGGGAGTTCTTTGGCGACGTTGGCGAAGGTCACGCCGCGGGTGTCTGGGAAGATACGCCAAGGGAGAACGTAGCGTTTCGGGAGAAATACAAGAAGCAGATCGAAGCCCAGGCCAAGAAGCGCAAAGCCGAGGAGATGATCTGATGCTGGTCCTCGACCATGATCGCGCGGGTGGCTATTGGGGCGCGGTCTATGCGTTCACCGCCGTCAAGGGCATGCAGGTGATCATCGATGGTCCGGTCGGCTGCGAGAATTTGCCGGTCACCTCGGTGCTGCATTATACCGACGCGTTGCCGCCGCATGAACTGCCGATCGTGGTCACCGGTCTCGGCGAGGAAGAACTCGGGCAGACCGGCACCGAAGGCGCGATGAAGCGCGCGCATCGCGTGCTCGATCCTTATCTGCCCGCGGTCGTGGTCACGGGCTCGATCGCCGAGATGATCGGTGGCGGCGTCACGCCTGAAGGGACCAATATCAAGCGCTTCCTGCCGCGCACGATCGACGAAGACCAGTGGCAGAGCGCCGATCGCGCCATCGTCTGGCTCTGGAAAGAATACGGCGTCAAGAAGATCCCGGAGCGCAAGCCGCGCGCGGAAGGCGTCAAGCCGCGGGTCAACATCATCGGACCTATCTACGGCACCTTTAACATGCCGTCCGACCTTGCCGAGATCCGTCGGCTGATCGAGGGAATCGGCGCCGAAGTCAACATGGTGTTTCCGCTTGGCAGCCACCTTGCCGATATCCCGAAGCTGATCAACGCCGACGTCAACGTATGCATGTACCGGGAATTCGGCCGGATGCTGTGCGAGGCGCTGGAGCGGCCGTATCTGCAGGCGCCGATCGGCCTGCATTCGACCACCAAATTCCTGCGCAAGCTTGGCGAACTGCTCGGTATCGACCCCAAGCCGTTCATCGAGCGCGAGAAGCACACCACCATCAAGCCGCTGTGGGACCTCTGGCGTTCGGTCACCCAGGACTTCTTCGGCACCGCGAGCTTCGCCATCGTCGCCAACGAGACATACGCGCGCGGGGTGAGAAATTTCCTCGAAACCGAGATGGGTCTGCCGTGCACGTTCTCCTTTGCGCGCAAGGCGGGCGTCAAGCCGGACAATGACGCGGTGCGATCGGCGGTGCGCGAGAAGCCGCCGCTCATTTTGTTCGGCAGCTACAACGAGCGGATGTATCTCGCGGAAGCCGGCGGGCGCGCTGTCTACGTGCCGGCGTCGTTTCCAGGCGCCGTGATCCGCCGCCATACCGGCACGCCGTTCATGGGTTACTCCGGCGCCACCTATCTGGTGCAGGAAGTCTGCAACGCGCTGTTCGATGCGCTGTTCAACATCCTGCCGCTGGCGGCCGATCTCGATCGCGTCGATCCGACGCCAGCTCGCCTGCACGAGGAAATTCTATGGAGCGACGAAGCCAAGGCGCTGCTCGACGAGGTGCTCGAGGCGCATCCCGTGCTGGTGCGCATTTCCGCAGCCAAACGCCTGCGCGATGCCGCCGAGCGTGGCGCGCGCCGGGCCGGGGCAGGGCGTGTCACCACGGAACTGGTGGCGAAAGCCCGCGCGGCTCTGATGGATGGGCAACCCGCATGAGAATGACCGAAGCCAGTCTTTATCCGGTAATCCCGTATTTGCATGTGCGACAGCACGATTGGGAGGTGACGTCGATGTCCGATTATGCCCACAGCGGCCGACGTTCGAAAACGTTGGCAGAGCACCGGACCGTTGAGTACCGGCTGATGTTCGGCGCCTGCTATTTGCTGTCGCTTGCAAGCGCGATCGTTGGGCGGCTGACGCCCTGGCGCAATGCATCAGGTCAGCCGCGCGTTCGGCAATCGATCTTCAGGGAAGCCAGCAGTGCTGCCGGGGTCTGGGTGGCCTCGTCGTTCATGGGTTTGTAGACCGGGATTTCGTCCGGTCTCGTGCCGGGCGGATAATGCCGTGTCGAAAGATCCGGCATTCGCTGTCGCCCACGCTTGGGCGACGAACGGCCGCAAGGCCATCACTAGGAGGATATTAAATGAAGGACGGTTCCTTATCGGGGCTATCCGAAGCCGAAGCCAAGGAATTCCACTCGATATTCATGACGAGCTTCTTTCTCTTCACGGCTATCGCGGTGGTCGCCCACATCCTCGCCTGGATGTGGCGTCCCTGGCTGCCGGGCCCCGGCGGCTACAAGACGGCGTTGGATGGCATCCAGCACTTCGCCCAAGTTTCCATCTCCTTTTTGACCTGACGGGAGGC
>Ga0247784_1000512_pt1 | contig 10427 bp, 5 predicted proteins | sample UWRJL169409R5_FD_179909 | JGI IMG/M metagenome (GOLD analysis project Ga0247784, IMG submission 179909) | Plant litter microbial communities from Arlington Agricultural Research Station in Wisconsin, United States - UWRJ-L169-409R-5 | ecosystem: Environmental > Terrestrial > Plant litter >...
TGCCGTACACAGCGTCCACTTCCGGCCGCCCTGCGGGCTGCACGATGCTGCGCGCGTAGGCGTTCAGCGATTCGAGGTAGCGGCGCTGGCCCTCGTTGAACAGGATGTCGAAGGCCAGCGTGCTCTTGCCCGAGCCCGAGACGCCGGTCACCACGCTGAACTTGCCGCGCGGGATGCTGACGTCCAGCGACTTCAGGTTGTGCTCGCGCGCGTTGACGATGCGGATCGATTCGTCGCGCTTCACGTCGCGCGCCTTCTTGACGAGGTACTGCAGCGGCACGCCCTCCTCGACCTTGTGCTCGCCCAGGCGCATCGACACGTCGTACTCCGCCAGCGCACGGCCGGTGTGCGACGTGGGATGCAGCTTCACGTCCTCCGGCGTGCCGGTGCACACCACCAGGCCGCCGCCCTCGCCGCCTTCCGGCCCGAGGTCGATCAGCCAGTCGGCCGCGCGGATCACGTCGAGGTTGTGCTCGATCACGACCAGCGAATGACCGGCATCCAGCAGCTTGCGGAACGCGCGCATCAGCTTCGCGATGTCGTCGAAGTGCAAGCCGGTGGTCGGCTCGTCGAACATGAAGAGCGTGCCCTTCTTCGCGACCGGCTGGCGGCTCGCGGTCGTGGTCTGCGCTGCCTCGGCGAGGAAGCCGGCCAGCTTCAGCCGCTGCGCCTCGCCGCCCGACAGCGTCGGCACCGGCTGGCCCAGCTTCACGTACTCCAGGCCCACGTCGACGATCGGCTGCAGCACGCGCAGCACCTCGCGGTCCTGCGCGAACATCTGCACCGCCTCGCTGACGGTCAGCTCCAGCACGTCGGCGACGCTCAGCTCGCGGGCCACCTCGCCGGGCAGCCGGCGCTCGATCTTCACGTCGAGGATCTCGGCGCGGTAGCGGCGGCCGTCGCAGTCCGGGCAGCGCAGGTACACGTCCGACAGGAACTGCATCTCGACGTGCTCGAAGCCCGAGCCGCCGCAGGTCGGGCAGCGGCCGTCGCCGGCGTTGAAGCTGAACATGCTGGCGCTGTAGCCGCGCTGGCCCGACAGGGGGGTCTGCGCGAACAGCTTGCGGATCTCGTCGAACGCGCCGACATAGCTGGCCGGGTTCGAGCGCGCCGTCTTGCCGATCGGCGACTGGTCGACGAACACCGCGTCGGTCAGCCAGTCGGCGCCGAGCAGGCGGTCGTGCTCGCCGGGCGTCTCGGTGGCCTTGCCGAAATGCCGTGCGAGCGCCGGGAACAGCACGTCCTGCATCAGCGTGCTCTTGCCGGAGCCGGACACGCCGGTCACGCAGACCAGGTGCTGCAGCGGGAACTCGACCGTCACGTTCTTCAGGTTGTGGTCGCGCGCGCCTTCGAGGATCAGCTTCGGCGTGGCCTCGGTCACCAGCCGCTTCAGCCCGCCCAGGCCGACCTGCTTGCGCGCGCCGAGGTAGGCGCCGGTCAGCGTGTCGGCATGGCGGATCTCTTCCGGCGTGCCGTCGAACACGATGTTGCCGCCGCGCTCGCCAGGGCCGGGGCCCATGTCGATCAGCCGGTCGGCGGCCAGCATCACCGCCGGGTCGTGCTCGACCACCACCAGCGTGTTGCCGGCATCGCGCAGCCGGTGCATCGCCTCGACGATGCGGTTCATGTCGCGCGGGTGCAGGCCGATGCTCGGCTCGTCGAGCACGAACATCGTGTTGACCAGCGAGGTGCCGAGCGCGGTCGTCAGGTTGATGCGCTGCACCTCGCCGCCGCTCAGCGTGCGGCTCTGGCGGTCGAGCGTCAGGTAGCCGAGGCCGACATCGCACAGGTATTTCAGCCGCGTGCGGATCTCGTCGAGCAGCAGCTTCAGCGCGTCGTCGAGCATCGTGCTCGGCAGCGTGATGCCGTCGAAGAAGCGGCGGATGCGGTCGATCGGCATCAGCATCAGGTCGTGCACCGTCAGGCCCGGCAGCGCTTCGAGCTGCGGGCGCGACCAGGTGGTGCCTTGCGGCAGGAAGCGCTTGTCGGGCGGCAGCACGCCGTCGGCATCGGCCTGGCTGCCCAGGCGCCACAGCAGGGCCTCGGTCTTCAGGCGCGCGCCGCCGCAGGTGGTGCAGGGCGTGTAGCTGCGGTACTTCGACAGCAGCACGCGGATGTGCATCTTGTAGGACTTCGATTCGAGGTACTCGAAGAAGCGCTTGATGCCGTACCACTGCTTGTTCCAGTTGCCCTTCCAGTGCGGCGAGCCGTTGATGACCCAGTCGCGCTGCGCCTCGCTGAGCTGCGACCAGGCGGCGTCGCGCGGGATGCCGGCCTCGGCCGCGTACTTCAGCAGGTCGTCCTGCGAGTCTTTCCAGGCCGGCGTCTGGATGGTCTTGATCGCGCCGGAGCGCAGCGTCTTGCGGTGGTCCGGGATCACCAGGCCCCAGTCGACGCCGATCACGCGGCCGAAGCCGCGGCAGGTCTCGCACGCGCCCATCGCGGAGTTGAACGAGAACAGCGCGGGCTGCGGCTCGCTGTAGCGCAGGTCGCTGTCGGGGCAGTGCAGGCCGGTGGAGAAACGCCAGAGCGCGGGCTCCGCCTGTTCGTCCACCACATACACGTTGACCCGCCCGCTGCCCCGCTTCAGCGCCGTCTCGATCGCCTCGACCGCGCGCACCTTCTCGGTGTTCTGCAGCCGGAAGCGGTCCGCCACCACGTCCAGCACCTTGCGCGGCCCGGTCGGCGTCGCGAGCTCGCGCTGGGCCTGCACGCGGGTGAAGCCGCTGGCAGCGAGCCACTGCTCGATCTCCTCGGGCGTCGTCACCGCCGGCAGTTCCACCGGGAAGGTCACCACCAGCCGCGGATCGCTCGCCGCGGTGCGCGCCATCAGCTCGGCGTAGATCGTCTCCGGCGTGTCGTGCCGCACCGGCTGCGCGGTCTGCTTGTCGAACAGCGCGGCCGCACGGGCGTACAGCAGCTTCAGGTGGTCGTTCAGCTCCGTCATCGTGCCGACCGTCGAGCGCGAGGTGCGCACCGGGTTGGTCTGGTCGATCGCGATCGCCGGCGGCACGCCGTCGACCCGGTCGACCGCCGGGCGGTCCATCCGGTCGAGGAACTGCCGCGCATAGGCGCTGAAGGTCTCCACATAGCGCCGCTGCCCCTCGGCGTACAAGGTGTCGAACACCAGGCTCGACTTGCCCGAGCCCGACGGCCCGGTCACCACCGTCATCTCGCCGGTGCGGATGTCGAGGTCCAGGTTCTTCAGGTTGTGCTGGCGTGCGCCGCGGATGCGGATGACGCCGGTCATGTCATCGGGCACGACATCGGACATGGGGAGGGCTTTCGGAATGCGGAGCCGAAGATTCTAGGGAGCCGCGCCGGGTGAGCACGCCGGCGGGCCATTGGTCAGTAGCCGTCAGCAACCCCCGCTGACGTGGTGCAACACATCAGGCACCGAAGCGCATTGCCCAGATGGAGTCCATTGGCTACCATGCGCGACGCTTCACGCGTGCCGTGTGCGTGTGCGTGTGGCGCCATGAAAGCATCTGCAGTACCTCCGCTTCCTCCCCTCCCCGCCGACAGCGGCCGCGCAGCGCGGCTGATGGATGTCGTCGGCGAGGGCGTGTGGGAGCACGAACTGACCCCGCAACTGACATCACCGCGCGCCTGGCATTCGCCGCGCTGCCGCGAGCTGCTCGGCGCCGACCTGGCCGACGAGCCGTCCGCCATTCGCACACGGATCGACCCGCCCGACCTGCCGCGCTGGGATGCGCTGTGCGGTGCCGCGACCCGCGCACCGGGCCACACCGTCGACGGGCGCCTGCGCCTGCGCACCGCCGACGGCAGCCTGCGCTGGTTCCAGGTGCGCCTGCGCGCGACCGCCGACGCCGGCGCCGCGGCCACCCGGCTGACCGGCAGCCTGCGCGAACTCGACACCGACGCCGCGCCCACCCAGGCCAAGGCCGCCTTCCTGGCCCACATGAGCCACGAGCTGCGCACGCCGCTGAACGCGGTGCTCGGCATGACCGAGCTGGCGCAGCGCCTGGCCACGCACAACGAGCAGCGCGGCTACCTCGAGCTGGCGCAGCAATCCGGCCAGTCGCTGCTTCGCCTGATCGGCGACGTGATCGACTACGCCCGCGCCGAGGCCGGTGAACTGGCGCTGCGGCTCGAAACCTTCGACCTCTCGCAGCTGCTGGCCGAGACCTTCCGCGGCTTCATGCCGCAGGTGCACGGCCGCAGCCTGACGATGCTGTACGACTACCTCGGCGAGCAGACGCAGTTCCAGGGCGACCCGGCGCGCGTGCGCCAGATCGTCTCGAACCTGCTGGCCAATGCGGTCAAGTTCACCGCGCACGGCCATGTCGCGCTGGTCACCGAGGTGCGCGCCCAGGCCGACGGCCCGTGGCTGCTGCGCATCCAGGTGCACGACACCGGCACCGGCATGGACGCCGCCACCCTCGAGCGCGTGTTCAGGCCCTTCGAGCAGGGCGACAACAGCGCGCGCCGCCAGCACGGCGGCACCGGGCTCGGGCTGTCGCTCGCGCGCAAGCTGGCCGCACTGATGGCCGGCCGCGTGACGGCCAGCAGCGTGCCCGGCCGCGGCTCGGTGTTCACCGTCGAGCTGCGGCTCGCGGCCGCGGCCCAGCCGGCGCCCGCGCCGCACGCGCCCGGCCACGCCTGGCTGGTGGTGCGCAATGCGACGACCTCGCCGTGGCTGCCGCGCCGCATCGAGCGCCTCGGCTGGACCACCGAGCTGATCCCCGACCTCGCGCAGGCCACGCGGCGCGCGCTGCGCGGCGGCGCACCCGATTGCGTCGTGCTGGCCGAGGATGGCCTCGACGACGGCAGCGACCTCGAATCGCTGCGCCGTGCGCTGCCCGAGGGCACGCGCGTCACGCTGCTGCTGCGCCCCGATTTCCACCAGCCGGTGCTGCTCGAGCGGGCCGCGCGCAGCCGCATGGCGGTGCTGCTGAAGCCGCTGACGCCGGCCGAGCTGCGCACGGTCGCGAGCGCCGAAGCGCGCCCGGCACCGGCACGGCCCGAGCCGTCGACGCCGATGCGCCCCGGCATGCACGTGCTGGTGGTCGAGGACAACCCGCTGAACCAGCTGGTCGCGCGCGAGATGCTGATGGTGCTGGGCATGAAGGTCAGCGTTGCCGCCAGCGGCGAAGAGGCGCTCGCGCACTGCCTCGAGAAGGCGCCCGACCTGGTGCTGATGGACATCCAGATGCCGGGCATGGACGGCGTCGAGGCGACCCGCCGGCTGCGCGCGCTGCAGGCCGACGGCACGCTGCGGCCGTTCCCGATCGTCGCGCTGACCGCGCATGCGCTGGCCGCCGACCGGCAGTCCAGCCTCGAGGCCGGCATGGACGAGCACCTGACCAAGCCGATGCAGTTCGAGAGCCTGCGCACGGTGCTGGATCAATGGCGCCCGGATGACCCGGAGCTGACGGGCGACGACGAAGTCGGGCCGACCGCGAACTAAGTCGCGCCGAACGCGACTGGGTGGACATTTCGTCCACTTGACGTGTTTGCTCGGTCGTTACATGTGAAAACATGCCGCCCTGCCGTGCGCCGTCGGGACAGGGTATCGACACGGCCCGCGGCCCATGCCCCAGGGATAAAACCGGAGACTCCATGAAGAAGCTTCTTTGCGCGCTGGCCTTGTCCAGCCTCGCGGCCAGTGCGGCCGCCCAGATCCTGATCGGCCAGACGGCGGGGTTCAGCGGCCCGGCCGCCGCCGGCGTCAAGGAAACCACCGACGGCGCGAAGCTGTACATCGACTCGGTCAACGCACGCGGCGGCATCAACGGGCAAGCCATCGAGCTGGTGTCGATGGACGACAAGTTCGAACCGAAGCTCGCGGCCGAGAACGCCAAGAAGCTGATCACCGAGAAGAACGTGGTCGCGCTGTTCCTGGTGCGTGGCACGCCGCACACGCAGGCCATCGCGCCGCTGCTGGCCGAGTACCGGGTGCCGCTGGTCGCCCCGTCGACCGGCGCGATGGCACTGCACAAGCCCGTCAACCCGTACATCTTCAACGTGCGCGCCACCTACCAGCGCGAGGCCGAGCGCGCGATCCGCCACCTGAGCCTGATCGGCATGGAGCGCATCGCGGTGCTGCACGTCGACGACAGCTTCGGCTCCGATGCGGTCGTCGGCGCCACGGCCGGCTTCACCGCGGTCGGCAAGCAGCCGGCGGCGGTCGAGAAGTTCGACCGCGCGAAACCCGACTTCAGCGCCATCGTGCCGAAGCTGGTCAAGGCGAACGTGCAGGCCGTGCTGTTCATCGCCTCCGGGGCGGCGGTGGCCGACGGCACGAAGGCTCTGCGCGACAGCGGCAGCCCGGCGCAGATCGTCACGCTGTCGAACAACTCCGCCAGCGGCTTCATCACGCTGATGGGCGACAACGCACGCGGCGTGATCGTCACGCAGGTGTTCCCGTACGAGCGCTCGATCGCGTCGCCGATCGTCAAGGAGGCGACCGAGCTCGCGAAGGCCAAGGGCCTCGATGCCGTGACGCCCGCGATGATGGAAGGCTATGCCGGCGCGAAGGTGCTGGTCGAAGGCCTGCGCCGCGGCGGCGGCACGCCGACGCGCGACAAGCTGCTCGCGGCGCTCAACAACATGCACAAGTACGACATCGGCGGCATGGAGGTCAGCTACAGCACGAGCGACCACAGCGGCCTCGATTTTGCAGATCTCTCCATCATTGGAGCCGACGGCAAGTTCCGCCGCTGAGCGCTCCGCGCAGCACGTCACGCCAACCCCGGCGTGACGCGCAGACAGGCGTACTGCATGCAGGCACGGCCGCCCTGCCCGTGAAACCATGGATTTTTCCGCGCGCTCTTGCGCGGTTCCATGTGTTCACAGACAGAGCGGAGACACGCGATGAAGCAGTACCTCGGTGCGTTGGCCCTGGCGGCCACGATGATGTCGATCGGCGCCCCCGCCGCAGCCCAGCTCCTGATCGGACAGACCTCCGGCTTCACCGGCCCGGTGGCGGCCGGCGTGAAGGAGAACACCGACGGCGCGAAGCTCTACATCGACTCGATCAACGTCCAGGGCGGCGTGCACGGCCAGCCGATCCAGCTGGTCTCGGCCGATGACAAGTTCGACCCGGCGCTCAGCGTCGAGAACGCGAAGACGCTGATCGTCGAGAAGCGCGTGCTGGCGATGTTCCTCGGGCGCGGCACGCCGCACACGCAGGCCATCCTGCCGCTGCTGACCGAGCACCGGGTGCCGTTGATCGCGCCGTCGACCGGCGCGATGGCGCTGCACAAGCCGGTGCATCCCTACGTCTTCAACGTGCGCGCCACCTACCAGCGCGAGGCCGAGCGCATGATCCGCCACCTGAGCCTCGTCAGCGTCGACCGCATCGCGGTGCTGCATGTCGACGACAGCTTCGGTGCCGACGCGGTGCAAGGTGCGATGGCCGGTTTCGAGGCCATCGGCAAGAACCCGGCGATGCTCGAGAAGTTCGATCGCAGCCAACCCGATTTCAGCCAGCTGGCGCCGCAGGTGGCGAAGTCCGGCGCGCAGGCGGTGCTGTTCATCGGCTCGGCCGGTGCGGTGGCCGACGGCACGACCGCGCTGCGCAAGGCCGGCTCGATGGCGCAGGTGGTGACGCTGTCGAACAACGCCTCCAGCGGCTTCATCAAGCTGATGGGCGACCACGGCCGCGGCACCATCGTCTCGCAGGTGTTCCCGTACGAGCGCTCGATCGCGTCGCCGCTCGTCAAGGAAGCGCTGGAGCTGGCGCGCGCACGCAAGCTCGACGGTGTCTCGCCCGCGATGATGGAAGGGTTCGCAGCCGCCAAGGTGCTGGTCGAAGGCCTGCGCCGCGCCGGCCCGAACCCGACGCGCGAACGGCTGGCGGCTGCGCTGAACGGCATGAACCGCTACGACGTTGGCGGCATGGACGTCAGCTACAGCACCACCGACCACACCGGGCTCGACTTCGCCGACCTGTCGATCATCGGCCCCGACGGCAAGTTCCGGCGCTGACCGGACCGCAGCGCGTCAGCGCTTCGGCCACCACGGCACGAACGCGCTGGTGCGCCGGATGTAGTCGCGGTAGGCGGGGCGGCGCTCGCCGATGTCCTGCTCGAGCAGCGTGACACCGGACACCTTCAGCAGCAGCGTCGTCATCACGAGCGGCGAGACGATGCTCCAGGCGCCGCCGGCCGGCACCGCCATCAGCCACAGTCCCCACCACGCGCAGGCTTCGCCGAAGTAGTTCGGGTGGCGGCTCAGGCGCCACAGGCCGCGGTCCATCACCTGGCCCCGGGTCGCCGGGTCGGCCTTGAAGCGTGCCATCTGCGCATCGGCCACGGCTTCGAACCCGATGCCGAAGGCGGCCAGCGCGACGCCGATGCCGCCGGCCACGCCGAACGGCGCCTCGACCGCGAAGCCGGCGAGGAAGGGCATCGCCACCACCCAGGCGATCACCGCCTGCAGCGCGAACACCAGGTACAGGCTCTTGAACGCGAAGTGCGGCTGGTTGCGCGCGCGGATGGCCTGGTAGCGGCGGTCCTCGCCGTGACCCCAGTTGCGCCAGGTGATGTAGACGGCGAGGCGCAGCGCCCACACCAGCAGCAGCCCGCCCATCCACCCGGCCCGCGGGCCGGCGGCCGGCAGCAGCACCGCATACGCGAGCGCGGCCGCACCGATCAGCGCCGACCACCAGCGGTCGACCAGGCTCGCATCACGGCAGGCCACGCTGCCCGCCCACGCGAGCAGCGCGAGCGACGCGCTCGCCGCGAGGCCCCACGGCGCCGCGTGCAGCAGCAGGCCGGCGGACGGCTCCATCATCACGATGCAACGCGCGTCATGCGCGGCGCTCGAACAAATAGTGGCTGACGAACCACTGCTGCCCGCCGTCGTGGCCGAACAGCTCGGCGCAGGACAGGAAGAACAGCCGCCAGCGCACCCACCACAGCGCCGACTGCTGCGGTCCGTAGCAGGCGTCGAACACCGGCTGCAGCGTGCCGCGGCGGGCATCCATGTTCTGCAGCCAGGCCTCGGCGGTGCGCTGGTAGTGGGTGCCGTCCCAGCGCCAGCGCTGCAGCAGCCGCAGGTCGTCCTGGAAATGCAGCGCCAGGTCGTCGCTCGGCATCATGCCGCCGGAAAAGAAGTGCTCGCTCATCCAGTCGCTCGCGTCGCGCGCGACGAACGCATACGGCGTGCTGCGGTGCGCGAACACGTGCATGAAGAAGTGCCCGCCGGGCCGCAACCAGCCGGCGACGCGGCGGAACGCCTCGGGCCAGTTGCGCAGGTGCTCGAACATCTCGACCGACACCACGCGGTCGAAACGGTCGACGATGCCGAAGTCCATCGGATCGAACTCGTTCATGTCCTGCGTGACGACGCGCAGGTTCGACAGCCTGCGCTGCGCCACCTGGCCCTCGATGTACGCGCGTTGCGAGTGCGAGTTGGAGACCGCGGTGATGCGGCTGCCCGGGAAGCGCTCGGCCGTCCACAGCGACAGCGAGCCCCAGCCGCAGCCGAGTTCGAGCACGTCCTGCCCGTCGCGCAGGCCGGCGCGCTCGCAGGTGAGGGTCAGCGCGGCGGCCTCGGCGGCATCGAGCGTGGTGATCGACCTGCCGGAGTCGTCGCCCCACCAGCAGCTGCTGTACTTGCGGTGGCGCCCCAGCACGCTGCCGAAGAACGCGGCCGGCAGCTCGTAGTGCTGCTCGTTGGCCTTCTCGGGCAGCAGCGCCAACGGGGCGCGCCGCATGCCGGCGATGAACCCGGCGGTGAGTTCGGCCGACGCGGCGACGTCATCGGCCCGGATCTCGTGCAGGCGCTCCTTCAGCAGGCGCCGGATGCCCAACCGGACGACGCGGTCGGGCACCAGGCCCTGCTCGACCCAGCTGACGACGCGGGCGGTGGACGATGCGGACATGGGACGGTCTCCGGTGTGCAGGCGGTGAATGGCCTTCTACGCACCGAAGCCGCCGTTGGATCCCGATCCCATGCGCGACGGCCGTCACTCCCAGGGCAGCATCAACGTGACCATCAGCAGCTTCTCGAACTCCGGCTCGAAGCGCTCGACGATCGCCTGCGGGTCGTTGCACAGCGCATCGTCGGTCACCAGCCCGAACTGCACGCCGCCGCCGTAGCTCAGGATGCTGACGCCGACGCCGATGTGCCCCGACTGCGGCACCCAGAACATGGTCTGGCGCAGCGTCGAGCCGCAGAACTTCAGCGGCGCGGCGGGCCCCGGCACGTTGGTCATCACCGCGGTCGCCTTCTTCGCGAACAGGTTCAGCAGCGCATCCTGGGCCGGCTTGATCAGCAGCCCGGCCACCGACAGCACCGCGAACGCGAGCAGCGGCTGGTAGCTGCCCTTCAGGTCGGTCATGCGCGCGCGCACCGCGTAGACGCGTTCGACCGGGTTCGCGATGCCGATCGGCAGCACCAACGGCACCAGCCCGAACCGGTTGCCGAGCTGGTGCGCCTTCTCGAGCGGGCGCAGG
>Ga0247784_1000513_pt1 | contig 10426 bp, 9 predicted proteins | sample UWRJL169409R5_FD_179909 | JGI IMG/M metagenome (GOLD analysis project Ga0247784, IMG submission 179909) | Plant litter microbial communities from Arlington Agricultural Research Station in Wisconsin, United States - UWRJ-L169-409R-5 | ecosystem: Environmental > Terrestrial > Plant litter >...
CGATCCGTCGATCAAGAAGAAGTCGGAGAAGAACGCCGCGTTGGACATCTTCGAAGTGATCGCCGCCGAGTGGTTCGGGCAGCAGAAGTACAAGCCGAAGACTCGCAAGAAAGTGGAATGGCTGCTCAGGGATTGGCTCAACAAGTATCTGGGTAGCCGGCCGATACGAACGATTGCTGCACCAGAGATCCTGGCTATCTGCCGGCGACTAGAAGCTCGTGGCAAACACGAGTCTGCGCACCGAGTTCGAGGCTTGGCCAGCCGAGTATTCCGTTACGCCATCGCGACGGGTCGCGCTGATCGAGATCCATCTCAAGACCTGCGTGGCGCCCTCGCCCCGATTGTTGTTACCAATCATGCCGCGATCACTGAGCCGAAGAAGATCGGTGAACTGCTGCGAGCGATCGACGACTACCAAGGACAGCCAGGGACTTCCGCTGCGCTGAAACTGGCACCGCTCACGTTCGTGCGTCCGGGTGAACTGAGAGCAGCTCAATGGTCGGAATTCGAGCTGGATGGCGACGCCCCGCAATGGCGGATCCCCGGCGAGCGCATGAAGATGGGCGACCAGCACTTGGTCCCGTTGTCACGGCAAGCTGTAGCAATCCTTCGCGATCTGCACGCAGCCACCTGCTATGGGAAGTTCCTGTTCCCTTCCCTCCGCTCATCACTGCGATGCATCTCGGATAACACGATCAATGCTGCACTTCGTCGGCTCGGCTACGGCAAAGACGAAATGGTGGGTCATGGGTTTCGATCGATGGCGTCGACCTGCCTCAACGAACAAGGCTGGCATCCTGACCTGATCGAGCTGCAGCTGGCACACGCCGAGCGAAACAAGGTGCGTGCTGCATATAACCGGGCCGAACGGTTGGCGGAACGGAGAAAGATGATGCAGGCGTGGGCGGATTATTTGGACTGTCTGAAAGCCCCTGGCGACCGCGCCCCTCCAAGCGAGGCCACTGAATCTGCCGTCGCGATGCTCAGCCAATAGTGGCGCTCATACCAAACCGTTCACATTGAAACGCAACAATGCGAAGTCCGTGATTTCGCGTTGTTGAGCGACGTCCTCGAATATCGTTCATAGCATCGCTGACGCCATCTGAAGGCCGCGCGAAGCATCCGCATCGTGCGCACTGCTAGGGAGCTGTGATGCCTACGAATCCCCGATTGATACCGAGAATGTTGCGCCTGCCGGAAGTTATGCGACTGACCGGACTCGGACGAGATGCGATCTATCGCCTTGGACGGGATGGTCAGTTTCCCCGGCCGAGGAAGCTCAGTGCTCACGCTACTGCGTGGCGCGAGGACGAACTAAGACAGTGGCTTGGGACGCGGCCGGTGAGCGATAACGCTTCGCCCAATCCACGAATAGCAAGAGACAAACACCAGCGTTGCTAAATTCTTAGGCATGGATGCTGCAGGTTCAAACGCCCCTCTACGAGACCCCTGCAATCTTCATCACGTCGCCTTCGCCGCACAGCTACCATCTGCGTGCCGGGAACACAGATCGAATGGGCGATGACCGACCACTGCGCTGAGGCAAACAAGTCGTTCGCCCGATCGACGTAAAACGCGCATCGGGTTAGCCCGACTTGAGCGATCTGGATACGTCAGGATCCAGCGTGAGTTTGCGTTATCACGCACCTCTTCTGGTGGCATGCGACTACGCCGTATTGAGTGGATCAAGAACGCCGCGTGCACTTACCCAAATGAAGGAAACGCCGGACCGACTATAGTTCCCCACAGTCTGATCGATTCTTGATGATTACCCTCCACCTCTTGCTGCCTTGCCTGTCCGGCGACGGCGGCGTCTTGGCTCGCCCGCGCCCAGACTGCGAACCGATCGCCAAGCGGCGTAGTATTTATGTCACCCTGAATGCCTTTCGGATCGGCAACGCTGGATAAAATTGCTAGCGCAATGGAAGTCAGGATTGGCGCGACCTCAAGATCAACGAACTGCGAAGCAGTAATACCTGCCTCATAGTGAGAGAGAATTATTGATTCGATTAGATACGATGAAATGGTTGGCATTGTCGGACGCCTGTTCCAATACTTGATCAACCGTATGGGGGCCAGCACATATCCAGCGCGTGCCTGATTCAGATTCGTCACTCGGTCCTGATCGATGCGTGGATCAGCTTTTTTCCATTGACCATTTCCATCTGGAATGAGGAAGTATGTGCGACCGTCATACTCCGGCTTGGTGAACATCGCAGGTACTACGTCAAAGCTCCATGGGTAAGACTCCAAGCTCAGCACAGCTGCTTCACCATCGCGACCTATGTCCGCGCGGCGATACTGAGGCACAGCTGCCAAGTGATTGACGAACTGATTAATAACCTTCCGGGAGTTGAGCTCGTTCGTACTCTCGTGACAAAGGGACAGCAACCGTTCCGCTGTCGTGGGTACTTGTATTCGGATCTCATTGCCGTAGGTTCCATAGGTAGACCCTTCGGCACTGAGGCAGGAAATTAGGTCAATGTCATCCAGCGGCCGGACCTTAGTCCGTCTGTGAAATGAACCAAAGTACGTGTGCATTGTTGCATAGGGAACCGGAAAGTCAGTGTATGTCTGGTGCAATCCATTCAACTGCCCTGAGAGCCAGTCGCGACTCGCACGAGCAGTTCCGGTTTCACCTGAATCGAGATTTACGATACCAGCCATGAATTCGTCGAACGCGGCATTAACAGTCGTGGCCATGCACATTCTCTTTTTTGTTCTGTGCTTGCCATTCGGCAACCAAAATCTCGGCGCTTCGGTTCATTTGGCGTTCGCTGTCTGGTTGCAATAGTGCGTATACGCGATCAAAGACTGGCGGGTTTGCCTTGCGGGAATGAAAGATCTCATCCTGGAGCTGTCTCGAGCGCACTGTGAAGGCTGCGTCTTCAGGGTTCACAAGAGCCTGTTGCCATAGACCCTCCGCATGCTGGCGCAGCGTCTCCAATCGCAACCCGGCCTCGCTTTGATCGCGCCACTGGCGAACACCTACCGTTAACGCAGGCAGCGCAGGCGCAATAACCTTGATCACAAAGTTCGATGCTGTAATGTCGGCGGCGAAAGAGATGCAGAAGATTACAATGCAGACTGAAATTGCTAGCGCCCCCATCCATTGGGCATAGCGCGTCCTCTGCCGAGCATCCCACCAGCAATTGACGCGCTGACAGACAATTCGGGCGATCGGAAGCGGCAGTGCACCCACGATGGGCGGATACCAGTTTTCCAGCGGCATCCCGCTTTTGGTGCGACGGAAGTATTTCAGGGAATTCTCTTGCACCTCTTCCGGAATTGGCCGCGTGCCAGCCTTTATTTCATTCCAAGGGAGTTTGAGAACTTCGCAGTCGAACAGCTCTTGGATTTTAGCTGCCTTTTCACGCCACGACTTCTGATAACGGTTAAACAATAGGAGATCCAGCACGACGAAGAGGCAGCCCCATACCGCTACGATTCCCTTAGACTGCGGATGAAGCAAGACAACAATGGACAACACGATAGCAAGGGGGCCACTCGACACGAGCTGAACACCGAGGAAGCGCTTACTGCGCGAGTACAGGTAGCGTTGAGCCGCAAGACGCTCCACCTGAAGAATTTCGTTTTGTGAGTTCGGAATGTCATTCATCAGGTAGGCGATCAGAAGCAACCATTAAACACAAGATTCCACTGGACATTGGCCTCCTCGAATCGCGCGGAGGCCTCCAATTCGATTGCGCTGGAGGCGTGTTGCAACGAGTACTCGACAGCATCAATTAAGGATCTCCGCTGCGCATCGGTCTTTGCCGCTGGGATTGCTCCTCCCATTCCAAGAGGGTCTTGAAGCGAGCGACATTGCCGTCTCGCGAGCAATTGAAAAGCCAAGAACAGGCATTGGGCGTAGGTCCGCGCTCCAACGCAGGTGTCTTGCGCTGCTAAGAGGACGTCGGTATGGAATGTCTGCAACGGTATTGGCTGTACTCGACTGAACTTCCACCACCGCAGAAGTTGGCATACACCTTTGAGTTTCCCACCGCTTCGCGCGACGGCAATCTGGAATCGCCGATTGTGGGCTTCAGGAGAGGTCTCAATCCAACCACCCTGGCCATCTGGAATCGCGTACACGGGATGTTTTTCAGAAAAACGTTCCCACAACGCCGGCACGACATCCAAACTTCGCTGGCCAGCCGAAAATCCGATTACCGCCGCCTGTTGATCACCGCGAACAGCCGTATATGGGAAGCGTCCTTGCAGGTCCTCGATGACGCGAGAGAGCAAGGTGTCCGAAGACACGATTCGCCGACCCCACTTCGCCTCATTCCTCCGAAGAACAGCTAGGACATCCAAATCACTGTAAGTGCGAATCGCTGTTCCGCGAGTATGGCTCCCAATACGCAGTATCCGGGCAATATCGAAGGACATCAGCATCCGCGATCTCACAGTGGCAAGATGAGACGTAACCGCGGCAAACTCACCAGGCCGCGGAGCGGCCCTCGCCGCTAGCGCGAGCATGTTGAGCTGCGGCCTTACAGCGATGCGCAAATGGCACCCGCGATTATGAGAGCACTATCCTGCCAGTCGCTCCTCAATTGAAAGGTCGCATTCATACCTGATGAATCGTGGTCGATTTCAGACCGGAGAAACGAACTCGACTGAATTTACCCAGCAGGCACACGCTTAAATTCGCCCTCATCGAGAGGCATATATACTCCCTCGAGATTGGGAGACTTCAATGTCGGTTCTTCTGATGCTTTGTCCTTAGTCGAGCCTGGATCAATGGTCCGAATTTTCGACGTGGTCCAGCTATTTTTGTTCTTGCAGTAGCGGATAGTGATCTCAAGACCGCTGCACGAGCTTCATCGCAGTCTATGTCGTGAATTACAACGCGTTTTCGGTATACAGAACTATGGGTAGGTAGAGAATATCGTGGAGGAACATATCCGTAGGAGTCCGCCCGGCCACTGCCGCTACGAGATCACATAGTTTAAAGAAGGATGTCAATTTTCTCGTGGTTAACTGTCTATGAAGCGCAACAGAGCTGCGTCGATTACTCCGCAAGCGCGCTAAAAACAAATATCACGCTGTTAATTTCAACTGACGCCTTCCTGGGCACTGACGTACGTACGGAACTTCACTGCCATTGGCGTAGAGGCTAGTAAATAGTATTGAAAGAATGGTGCGTGAGCTGCTGTTCGGCATGGAAAATCTTTTTCGGATTGACACTAGGTATATAGGCAGCTGCCCATGGAGGATCTAACAGACCTTTACGAAAGACTCTATTTCCACGAAATAGACGCGCGCGAACAGCTGAATTCTCGCCTGCAACTGCCTCTATCGCTTATCGTTGTGCTCGCAGGTGCGTTCGCCTACCTGTTACAGACCGCAGATCATGCCCTGACGAGCTTCGCAGCATATCTGTTCAGGACATCGCTCATCCTGATGGGAGCCTCATTTCTCGTCGGCACTTATTCCTTCGTGCGAGCGGCATGGGGCCACAACTACAAATTCATTCCGTACGCACAGCAGATCGCAGCTATCGTCGAGCAACTCAAAGAGTACGATGTCAAGTACGCAACCACGGTTGCCGACAAGCTAACGGCTGAGTACCTTCGTGGCTATCTGATTGAAGGTGCGACCAATAATGCGAGCAACAATGACAGGCGGTCAGCCTATCTTCATTGGAGCAACATGGGAGTCGTTGCGACGTCGGCCTTTGCGCTGCTTGCATTTCTGGCATTTGTACTTGGCGACTTGAGCCGCGCGCAAAGTGTTATGCATGTCTCGCTAACGCAACCTGTCGACATTCGAGGAATTTCGATACCAAATAAACTGTTTGTCGTACGAGAGGAAGACACCGTGCCAACCAAACAATGATCTTGCCCCGGGAAAACGGACACTCGTCTAAGCCACGCGGGACAGCTCGAACTCCGTCGGACTGAGATAGCCCAGCGAGGAGTGCAGCCGCTTTCGATTGTAGTAGATTTCGATATAGTCAAACAGCTCTGCTTTGGCTTGCGCGCGAGTTAGGAAGCGCTCGCCGTGAACTGCTTCTACTTCCAAGCTGTGATTCCAGCTCTCCATCGCCTCATTGTCGTAGCAGTCGCCCTTCGCGCTCATGCTGCAGATAAAGCCGTGGTGCGTGAGCAGCTGTCGATACTCGCGCGAGCAATACTGGCTGCCACGGTCCGAGTGGATGATGACACCACGCGGGCGATGCCGACGGAACAGCGCCATGCGCAAAGCATCGCAAGTCAGCGTCGCGGTCATGCGATCGGACATCGCCCAGCCTACGACGATCCTCGAGTACAGATCCATCACCACTGCCACGTACAGCCAGCCCTCGTCGGTGGCAACGTACGTGATGTCGCTGACCCATTTCTGGTTCGGGCGCTCGGCGCTGAAGTCCTGTTGTAGCAGATTGGGCGCCACCGGCAGGCTGTGATTGGAGTTAGTTGTCGCCTTGAACTTTCGAGCACCACGAGCTCTCAGCCCCTGACGTCGCAGGCTCTGCGCAATCTGGTTGTGCCCTGCGCTGTGACCGCCGGCCTTCAAACGGCGCGTCAGTCGTGGCGATCCGGCACGACACTTCTCTGCGTGGAATGCATGCTTTACCCGCTCGTCCAACTCAGCTCGCGCTGTGGCTCGCGGCCCTGGGATTCGACGACGCCAATCGTAGTAGCCGCTGCTCGACACCGACAGCACTCGGCACATCAGCCGCGTGGAAAACTTCCCTTCGTGAGCTTTGATCATGGCGTACCTCATTTCGGGGTCTTCGCGAAGTACGCCGCCGCTTTTTTAGGAAAGCGTTTTCTTCCTCAAGCCGTGCCAGCTCGCGCTTCAGCCGGCTATTCTCCGACTGCGCCAGACGCTGCTCCTCGCTCACTTGCCCGAGGGCTCGCTCCTTTATGCGCCATGTGTATAGCTGGTTTGGACTCAGCCCTAAATCCTTCGCCGCAACCGCCGCGCCATCTCGTTCGGCTCGCATCAGTGCTTGCTTCTTGAACTCCGCGCTGTAACGCTTGCGAACCTGCTTCTCGACCTGCTTGCTCTTCATCTCTCACTCACCTCAGATAGCGATAATAACTCGCTTATCCGGGTGTCCGTAAAACCGGGGCAGGATCACAATCTGCAACCAGCGCACCAGCCGGAGAACGGAATGCCTCGCCCCGACCCACCCCCGCCGCCGCCCCCACCACCCCCAATGCGTCAAGTGAAGGAGGGCGGTCGACCTCTACCGCCGCCGATGCCCACGCCGCCACATCCGAGGACGCAAAATGAGCGACGATAAAAAGAAAGCGCCCCCGCCGCCGCCTCCCCAGCCACCACCACCACCACCACCCCCAATGCGTGATGTTAGAGAGCACCATGACATCGATGGCCAAAATAGAGTCATCATTCGAAACGACGGTCGGCCGTCAAAGAAGTAGATGCACGCTGACGCGCGTGCCGAGGCATGAGGACCTGGCGCCGCTGCGGCTGCGTTACACCATGCCCCCCAAGCGGCCAACTCTCGACATTGAAATGCAGTCGACGTGCTCACCCGTATGCGAATCAATGTTGCAGGAAGGAGAGTTACCGGTGCAACTCACGATGATTCCAGCAACGCCTGGTCCAACCCTTCCAACACATCGCCGATCATGGTCTCCGCAACATGCGCGACGTAACCAAAGTCTGGCTCGCCGTGGTCAGGCCCGAAGGCTGCGTTCAACGAGACGCGAAGGCAACCTGCTACAGCCTCGGCTCGAAATAGCTTTGCCCGCTCCTGTTCGATGGCTGACCTCAAGGCGCCATTCATCTGTTGAGTCTTGAGCGGTGCCGCCCCCATTTTGGGTTGCGCCGGTCCCGCAGGCGTCCTCTTTCGTTTCCTTGCTTGAGCGACATCACCCATTTTCTGTTGACTAGTCTGTGGTGCAGCCATAGGACAACCTCGAGGATCATGGATGAAGCATCAATGGGATCCCCGGCTGTACCGGCCTGCTAGTTGGAATGTGACTATGTTTTATAGGCACCTACAAATAGTATTCTATTGTCGCCCGCCATATCAAACGTTCGCTTCCACATTGTTAGCACATGAAAAAAGGCGCAGTAAAGCAGCAGCTGGCAATTATGAAAGCCATCGCCGGCGCGCGTCAGCGGGCGAACCTGTCGCAGCGCGAGTTGTCCGCGTTGCTGCACCAAGGTCCAACGTTCGTTCAGAGGATCGAAAGCGGTGACCGAGATGTCACCGTCGCGGAATTCATATTGATAGCACGCGCTCTTAGCATCGAACCAAGCGAGCTACTGGACGAGGCGGTTCGTTAGAGTAAAAAAATAGCAATCTCCGCCGCTTTGTTGCTCCAATCGTACAATTATGTCACTGACATAAATTTTTGCCGGCGTTGATAGATCAGTATTGAGACGGTCTGGATGTCGGTCTGATGCCCTCTGCGCTACTAAGCCTGCGCCACAATTTTCTTGGACTATGTGCGCACTCCATTTGTTAGCGCCCTACTTCGGATCCGGTGTCACGGATCGCATCGGACGGTGCGCTCCGACTTCGGAATCCGAAGACGGTACGTACAGTACTGTACTGATTTAAGAATATATAAATACGATCCGTACAGTACTGCGCGCACGGGCGCGTGAGCCATCTTAGTTCGACGAACGCACGTGAACGGATGGATTCGTAAACAACTACGCTGTGATACCAAAAGCATGTTGTCGCCCCGCATGGGGAAGCGAAGAAAGACAACAGCGGTAAGCGTCGAAGGCGTTTCGACACGCAGCTTTCCTGGTTCTGAAACAGACAGCTTCTCTAAAAGGCCTTTTAAAGGTAAGGGGCGCGAAGCGCCGACGTCATTCCCAGATCAGCGCATCCATGACGTTCCGCCTAATGCCGTTTCGATGAATCCACTGCATTGCGGTGACGTCGCGTTCCGATTTTCAGCTTCCTAACGCTCTCTTGCCCTGTCATCGTCGCCCCCCAACTCCTTCCCGCACCTCAGGGACGCCGCAACCATGCCTAACATCACCTGCAAGTACTTTCTGTTGGGCCAATGGCGACATACCTCCGTTCCGAAGTCTGTACCAGCGCACAACCGAATAGCAGTGCGAATTCGTCGTGCGCCCTGCCGATTGAAATATGCCGCTGTTGAATTCTTGATCAGGCAGCAGCTGTCCTGCCTTGAGGCTCAGATCCTCCTCGTGCGATCACGCGCAGCAACTTCAGGCCTTGCTTCGTTCAGTTCATCGAGCGAAACCTGCGGCAGGGGCACGACACCCACGCCCAATGCCTTCTCGATAGCGAGCTCTGATCCATCCTTGCGTAGAAATTCTTGTAGGCGCGATAGATCGGAACACCATAGGGTCTCCGCGTCGCGATCACTCGTCGAATCGCGAGTCCCTGCGCCAGCGACCGCAACCACCTTTACCTGCATACGTTCCGCCTCTCTCGGAACCATGACTTCAACACCGTAGGCAGGATGATCCGGTTTCCGGACAACAATTCTGCCCGAGGCTGGGGTCGCCGTGGCCAGCTCACTCCCTATTTCGTAGCCCAGGGTCGCAAGGCCACGAAGCACGGCTTGGCGCCGAGCGATAGCCGCCGCCGTACGGCGATGCACGGCCAGATACGCTTCTGCCTCAGTGAGGATGGCCGGCAGCTCCTCGCTTTCGCGCATGGAAATTCCTTTCAGCCGCGACGACAGCTCCCTGGCTGGTGCTTCGTTTGTTCGCTCAAGGGCGGCCAAGAGACACTGGGATTTCAGTATCACTTCCGCTCGCTCCCGCAGAGCGCGTCTTCTTGTAGCCCATTCGAGAAGCAGCGAATCGATCTGCTGTGTCCTCGTGACAGTATCTGGCTCCGCCCTGACTCGCCTCGCACGCGAGAACAGTGCCGATCCTGCTTCGGATGCATCCAGTGCAGTAATTTCTTCGATCAGAGTGTCCAGTCGGCCACTGGCTTGTCTAGTTGTTTCCGCCGCACGTCGCACGGCCCACTCTGCGAGCGATTCCGGTTTGGCGTCGGACGAGAGAGTCGCGGCCAATTTCTGTTGTGCACTAGTCGCTGTGCGTGGCTGCTCACTCACTGATTCAGCTGTGTAGTGTGCCAGGCACCGGCTCACAACCGCTTCAATCTGCTCCAGATCCGCGCTTGAAGAGCGGTCCAGCACTGCTTTTAGCTCGGGCGGCGGTGTGCGTCCGCCGTCCTGCATGCGCCGAATGAGCGCCTCTGCCAGAAAATGGCTACGACGCCGCCGCTGCGCCACGGACGCAGCACGGTCGATCACTTCCCGCTCGATCTCGTCGCGCTCGAAACGCAACTTGGCCTGCTCCTCCGCACAAATTGACTCCACGCGGTCGAACGAGCCCTGCGCGACGCTCTGCTGGAGGGACCTCAACAACTGAGCGCGGCGCGACACTTCTTCCGGTCGTGCAAGGTCGTGATGTCCTGCAAATGCCTCATAGCCCTCGATAG
>Ga0247784_1000514_pt1 | contig 10421 bp, 9 predicted proteins | sample UWRJL169409R5_FD_179909 | JGI IMG/M metagenome (GOLD analysis project Ga0247784, IMG submission 179909) | Plant litter microbial communities from Arlington Agricultural Research Station in Wisconsin, United States - UWRJ-L169-409R-5 | ecosystem: Environmental > Terrestrial > Plant litter >...
CCGCACCGTGCAGGAAGTGGCGCTGAAGGTCGGGCGCATCATCGTTGGGCGCACGACCGATAACGACGTGCAGATCGACAGCCGGTTCGTGAGCCGCCATCACTGCCAGGTCATTACTACGCCGCACGCATGCGTGATCGAAGACCTGAACAGTACGAATGGGATTTATGTGAAGTCGAAGCGGGTGCGGCGTCACTATCTGAACGATGGTGATGTAGTTCAGCTGGGTAAGCATGAGCTGATTTACATCGATGAGCGGTTGCCGCGGGTGCGGGCGCCCTTCGTCGAGACGGTGCCGGGGATGCCGCCGCCGGAGCCCGTCGAATCGCACTGAGACTTGCGAAGAGGCCCTCAATCGCCGGGCGGCTGGGAGGGGCTCTTAGGCAATACCGAAGAATCGCTCTCGAGATAATCCGCCCGCATCTTTCGATACCCCCGCCGCCGAAGCAGCAGCACGATCCCCCCGAGCGTCGCCACCAGGCCCGGCAGTCCGACCACGGCACTCATGGCGCCACCCTTTATCAGATAGCTGGCCGTGAGCGCGGCAAGTCCGCACAGCAGATAAATCCAAGGGAGGGCTTCGTAGAGGGGGCGGGCGAGGCGCTGATCGCTCATCACCCTGATGCTAAGCCCTTGCTGGCCCGGGAGCCAGCAAGGGCCGCAAAAACGACGGGCGAGACTAGCGGCGGCGACCGAACATTTCGGCGACGCGGCCGAAGAACGAGGGCTTGAACGCCTCGACCTTGTAGTACTCCTGCGGACGCGTCGTGCCGCGCTTGCTGGCCTCGGCGACCAGATCCTTCGGTAGCTCAAACTTCTCTTCGACAGTGCGCTCGACGTGCATCGGTTCGATCCTCGCAGGGGGGTCAGTACGGTTCCAAGCAGGCGATGCGTTCACCTGTGGCGGAGCAAGCTACGGGCCCGGGCAAAGTGGTGTCGTGCGTATCGTCACAGGTTCGCGATAGGTAATGGAATGTCTCTACACGCCGACGGCATTCCGTCATACAGGTTGAAATTATGTTCAGGGTCGTGCTTCGGGGATGTGCAGATTTGCGAAGCCCCGCACAGGCGGTGGGCAACCGGTGCGCGCCTTTCACCGATCCACTCCACCGCCCGCTTGGATGCACGGACCTCGCGATCCCTGGCGAGCGGGCGACGATCCGTCGTCGATCCGTGGAGCGAGAATGAAGGAAAGGCGCAAGCCGGGCGATGCGCATTCGTGGTGGAAACATAGAGAAATGCAGGCCCGGAAGCGGGCCCGCACAGCGGACTCAACCAGTGCCGCCGACAGTGAGGTTGTCGACGCGCAGTGTGGGTTGCCCCACGCCTACGGGGACGCTCTGGCCTTCCTTGCCGCACGTGCCGACACCATCGTCGAGCTTCAGATCGTTACCGACCATGCTCACGCGGGTGAGAACGTCTGGGCCGTTGCCGATGAGGGTGGCCCCTTTTAGGGGCGCACCGAGCTTGCCGTTCTCAATTGCGTACGCTTCGCTCGCGGAGAAGACGAACTTGCCGGAGGTGATGTCCACCTGCCCGCCGCCGAAGTTCACCGCGTAGATGCCGCGCTCGACGGAGCCGATGATTTCCTCCGGTGAATGCTTACCGGGGCGCATATAGGTATTCGTCATGCGCGGCATCGTCACGTGCGCGAACGACTCGCGACGGCCGTTGCCCGTCGGCTGCACACCCATCAGGCGCGCGTTCAACTTGTCCTGCAGATAGCCGACCAGCACACCGTTTTCGATGAGGGTCGTGCACCGGGTGGGCGTGCCCTCGTCATCGATGTTGAGCGATCCGCGACGACGCGACAGCGTGCCGTCATCGACGATCGTGCACTCTTCGCTCGCCACGCGCTGACCGATGCGACCGGCGAATGCGGACGTGCCCTTGCGATTGAAGTCACCTTCGAGGCCGTGGCCGATGGCCTCATGCAGCAGCACACCCGGCCAGCCGGGGCCGAGCACCACGGTCATCGGCCCCGCGGGTGCCGGAACGGATTCGAGATTCAGCAACGCCTGGCGCACGGCTTCGCGTCCAAGCTGCAGCGGACGATCACCAGCGACGAGCTCTTCCAGCGAGAACCGGCCACCCGCGCCTGCGTAACCTTGCTCGCGACGGCCATTCTGCTCGGCGAGCACGGAGACATTGAAGCGCACCAGCGGACGCACGTCGGCGGCGAGGTCGCCCTCGCTATTCGCCACCAGCACGACTTCATGTATCGCCGTGACGCTGGCCATCACCTGCACGATGCGCGGATCCAGCTTGCGTGTTTCGCGATCGACGCGCTCGAGCCAGGCGACTTTCTGGTCGTCCTTCATCGACGCGGTGACGTCGGCGGGCAGGTAAAGGCTGTGACCCGTCTTCGGTTGCCACGCCTGCACGCGGCCCTCGCCGCCCTGCACAGCGATCGCGCGAGCAGCGCGCGAGGCCTCCTCCAGGGCAGGCAGCACGATCTCATCGGAGTAGGCGAAGCCAGTCTTCTCGCCGGAGAGGGCGCGCACGCCGACGCCCTGCTCGATGCTCGCGCTACCGTCCTTCACGATGCCGTCTTCCAGCGCCCAGGATTCTTCCCGCGAAAGCTGGAAATACACGTCAGCGAAATCCACTGAATGGCGGAGCACCTCGCCGAACACGCGGTCGAGCCGAGCGTCATCCAGCCCGCTTGGACGCAGGATCAGCTCACGGGCGATGTCGAGTGGATCAGTAACGGAGTTAGGCATGACGGCAATTAGAGCATGCGGTGGGTCAAGGCAGGGAAGCTAGTGCGGGCTTGCGCCTGCCGATTCAAGTCGACGTCGGCCACTACGCAGCCGGTGCCACGGGGCAAGCGCTGCAGTATCGCGCCCCAATGGTCCACGATGAGGCTGTCGCCGTAGGTCTCGCGCCCATTCGGGTGAAACCCGGACTGCGCCGGCGCAATGACGTAGCAGAGGTTCTCGATGGCACGGGCACGCAGAAGGGTTTCCCAGTGCGCCCGGCCCGTCGGCGCGGTGAACGCGGAGGGAATCGTGATGATCTGCGCACCCGCCGCGCTCAGGCGCCGGAACAGCTCGGGGAAGCGCATGTCGTAGCACACCGAAAGCCCGAGACGCCCGACGGGCGTGTCGACGACGACGGGCTCCTGTCCAGGCGCAACGTGCGCGGACTCGCGATAAACCTCGGCCTTCCCGGGGATGTCGACATCGAACAGGTGGATCTTGTCGTACCGCGCGACGCGCCTGCCGCCTGCATCGAACACGAGTGAGGCCGCAGAAACGCGACCGTCCGGCGCTCGGATAGGCATCGTGCCAGCCACGATCCACAGGCCGAGATCGCGTGCGGTCGCGGTCATCGCGTCCTGGATCGGCCCGCTGCCATCGTCTTCGCCAATGGCGCGCTTGTCGGCGTCCCTGAGGCCCATGAACGCGAAGTTCTCGGGAAGCGCGGCCAGCACTGCGCCCCGGTCACGCGCTTGCGTCAGGAGGTCTCGCGCCTGCTGGAGATTGGCAGCAACGTCCGGACCGGACGTCATCTGGATTGCGGCAACTTTCATTGCTGTCAGACAAGCCTATTCGACAGTAACCACCGGCTCGCTCGACGAACCGCGCAGGCGAAGCACGATACGCGAGCGACTCGTGGCATCGCCACCAATCAGCTCACGCAACGTGAGCCAGGCGGCCGCAACACGCGGTGTAGATGCCAGGCGACGCATCGAGGCCGGCAGTCGCTCCTCGCCCCGCAGCACCCAGGCCTCGTGATCATAGTCGCCAGCCAGCAGACCCGTGCGCCCCCGCACCAGGATCTCCGCGTCACCGTCGAAATGCAGGTCCGAGGTCGTGGCCTGGCCGTCGTGCAACTGGAAGTGGCCGTCAAAGCGCCTGAACTTCAGGTCGCCCGCCTCGGCGCCCCCCTCCGCGGCAGATGACACCGCAGCCGACGCTGCATGGCGCGAGATGCCGCTGAGCAAGGCCGGCACGGCGAGCAGCGCGAGCGGCTGGCCCGGGCTCGCATCGGGCCTGTGCGCGACACCGTCTTCGAAACGCATGCTGAGCGTGCCTGTGGCGCTTTCGAGCCAGGGGGTATCCTGGCGCGGCCGCCAGACGATCTCGCCGTTGAACGCGCCTCGCGCGGCGCTGAGATCAGGCCGGAAGCCGAGATCCGCGAGCGAGGCGGCCACATCGGTGCTGTCGAGCGCGAACTCGGCGCGGCAGCTGACGAGATCGTCCGCACATCGCAGGGTGCCAGTGCCAGAGAGTGACTGCCTCTTCAGGCGCAGGTCGTTGAACACGACCGCCTTGGGGTCCGACGGCAACGTGCCGGTAAGCATGCCCAACGAAGGTGCCTCGATCCGCAGGGATGACGCCCCCGCGCCAGCCGTGCTCGCCGCGAGCTGCACCCGGGCGTCGTCGTATACGCGTTCTCCGAACGTCAGCTCGTCCGCCGAGATATCGATGTCTGCGTGAGTATCCGGCGCGGCCTTACGCAGTTTTTGCCACGCAAAGACATACGCCGGCGCGTCGATGCGCCGAAGATGGCCGCGAACCTGGATGACGTCGTCGTCAGGCAACGTTGCGATGCCGGCACCGAGACGAATGGCTGCGCGATCGATCCGCCAGTCCTCCCGATTCACGATGTCGAGGGCCAGTGCGGCGCGCAGTCGATCAGCGAGATTCGCGCGCAGCTCCGAGCTGTTGCCAGTGCCTGAAATCTCGATATGGAGGGGGAGCGGCACGTCCGCGGATTTGGCGAACGGAGCCGGCAACTCACTGGCAACGCCGACGAGCGCAGAGTCTGCGCGCCCCACCCAGCGCGCCGGCGCTGTTCCGCTCGGCGGCGAATACGCGAAGTCACCGTTCCACGCCGTCTGCCCGCTGACCTCGGGCAGCGGACGTACCTGAGAGAGCGCGACGAGCTTGCGCGCATCCACGAATCCCTGCGCCTGCACGGCAATCGCGGAACCCCTGCGGTCGCGGCGCTCTGCAATTCTCAGCGTGAGCGGCCCGCCCAGCCATGTGGCGCTGAGCGTGGAGCGCTGCAGACGGCCAGAATCGTAGGTGAGCGCGCCACGCAGAGCTTCAACCGGGGGCAGGTCGGGAGCGAGGCGGAACTGCACCCCTTCGAGAACCGTGGAGATGTGCGCACTCAACAGCGGCGACGCCGACGGCTCAGAAGACGTTGCGTTTGGAATCGTGACGTCGAAGTCGAACAGCGCGTTGCCGCTTGCCGCGAGCTCCTGCAGGTGCGGTGCCTGACGCTGTAGAGCTGGGTTCGAGCGCATCAACGCAAGAGCGCTTTCCAGCCGGCCATGCGCACGACCGGTCAATCGCGCGGGCTGAGTGCCAGTGGCGTCCCACCGCGCTTCCAGGGACTCCAGGTCGAAATCGCCGGTACGGCCGTCGCTCACGCTGGCACTGACGCGCGGGCCGTTCCAGGCGATGTTCGCATCGATCGCCTGCGACTCGGGCCATGTGTCGTCGGAAGGAAAGCGCGCGTCGCGCACGTTGAACGAGCCGACGAAGCGCGCGGCAGCCATCGCGTCGAGCCGGCCGCGCAGCTCGAACGCGCCGTTTTCGATGCGGCCCGATGCCACACGCTGGCCCGCGGCGCCGAATACGCGCGCGACACCGTCCGCGAATCTCGCCTGCAGCTTCGCGATGTCGGCGCGTGCGACGCTGCCTTTCATGTCCAGCAGCGGTTCGCCGTCGGGCGTTTCGGCGAGCAGCGTGCCGGTCATCTCCCCTTCGATCGATTCGTCCTTGAACTCGAATCGCGGGATCGAGACTCGCCAGCCTGCGCCCGCACGGGTGACGAGAACACGAGAAACGAGCTTCAGTGCTTCCAGCGGCTGCTCGGGATCTGCAGCGAGTTGCAGGCTGGCGGCAGGTGCATCCACCTCGAGTGAAAGCTCGTTCTCGGTCGCGCGCATTCGAAGCGGCAGCGAGCCGAGAGTGAAGCCGCGTGTGACCGAGCTCGCCGTCGCATCCTTGATGTGCGCGCTCGCCGCGAGACGAAAGCCTTCGGGACGCGCGTCGTTCCAGTCCACTTCGAGTGCTTCGAGCTTGCCATCGAGCGAAACACCTGCTGGCGTGAGCTCCGGCGCGATCCAGCGCGCGAGCGTCGCAATCGGCGCGAGTGGCGCGCTCGGCAGCGCGCTGCGCAGGTGACCCGGACTCATCTCGACCGTGAACGGCGGGAGCGGCGAATCCTTCTGGTCGCGACCGAGCACGAGTTGTTCGATCTGGAGCTGCGAGATTTCGCCGCGGCGCTGGAACCGCCAGCTGCCGGTGACGTAGTCCAGCTTCAACGCGCTGCGCGACGCCTGTACCGGCTCGAGCCATGACGGCGTGGCCACCACGAGATCGAACGCGCGCACTTCGCCGTCTGCCTTTTCGACGAGGCCTTTTTTCAGCGTGAGGTCGAATGTGACGTCGCCGGTGCCGAGCTGCGGCAGATTGCCCGCGAGCCGCGGCAGGCCGCCGAGCACGCCGCGCCAGCTGGAGAAGGAAATACGAACACCTTCGAAGCGCACGCCGCCGCTCAGCGACGCGGGCGAGGCGATGTCGCCGTTGAGCTGGAAGACGACGCGCGCCGTGCGTCCGAGCCGCTCAGGCAGGAACACGAGCGCGTGCCCGCTCCACTCCTGCCCTGCGCGCTTGAGCGCCGCGCGACGAATCTGCAGGGTGAGCGCGCTCGCGGCGCCGGCCGGATCGGGCACTTTCAGCGTGCCACCCTGCAGGTCGATGACGCCGCCCTTCCATCGCTCGAGTACGCGGGCACGACTCTCGCGACGCGACTCGGCAGACACTGCCGTCGTGTCCACCGCGCCCTGGGGCGGAGCGCGTCCGAGCTTCTCGAGATCGATGTCTGGTGCGATCAGCGTGATGCGGCCGGCGACGAGCCGGCCTGCGCGCATCGTCTGCCACGCGTTGATGCCGACGATGAGCTGCGGAGCGCGCAGCAGGACGTTTGAACGGCCTGGTTCGCCCAGCTCGACTCGTCTGAACACGGCTTCCGGGCCGTACCAGCCCAGGCGGAAGGCCAGCTCGTTGAAACGAATGTCGAGGCCTGTCTGTGCGCGCACGAGGCTCTCGAAGGCGGCTCGTTGGCGGGGGACGCGGGCCACTGCCATTTCATAGGCCACGGCCAGCGCCGCCAGGAATGACGCTATGACGACGGCTGTAATGAGAGTGGTTCGGAGCCACCCGGAGCGTAAAACCATGATGGAAGCCAAAGCTCCCGCGTCAAATCAGGACAACGTCGTACTGATCCACCCCGTACAACGCCTCAGCCTGCAACCGGATCGGCCGCCCCACCTGGGGCTCGAGCTCAGCGAGCGCTGCTGACTCTTCATCCAGCAACCGGTCCACCACATCGCGATGAGCCAGTATCAGCAGCTCCTTGCTCACGAACTGCCGGCTTTGTCTCACAATCTCGCGAAAGATCTCGTGACACACCGTCTCGGGCGCCTTCACGAAGCCGCGGCCGTCGCAACTCGGACAAGGCCGGCACAGCAGATGTTCCAGGCTCTCGCGCGTGCGCTTGCGCGTCATCTCCACGAGCCCGAGCGGCGAGAGACTCACGATGTGCGTCTGGGCGCGGTCGCCCGCGAGCGCGCGCTCGAGCGCGGCCAGCACCTGCCGCCGGTGCGACTCATCCTGCATGTCGATGAAATCGATGATGATGATGCCGCCGAGGTTGCGCAGGCGCAGGTGCCGGGCGATCGCCACGGCCGCCTCGAGATTGGTACGGAAGATCGTCTCTTCCAGGGTGCGCGAGCCGACGTAGGCGCCGGTATTCACGTCGATGGTCGTCATCGACTCGGTCTGGTCGATCACCAGGTGCCCGCCCGACTTCAGCTGCACCTTGCGATCGAGCGCCTTGGTGATTTCCTCTTCGATCCCGTGCAGGTCGAAGATCGGCCGCGGGCCGGTGTAGAGCTCGAACTCGGTCGTCGAGTTCGGAATGAACGCGCGCGCGAACTCGGTCATGCGCGCCTGCTCGGCCGGCGAATCGACTAGCACTCGGCTCACGCCGCGCGCGAGCTCGTCGCGCAGCATGCGCAGGGCGAGCGGCAGGTCTTCGTGCACGATCTCGCCGGGCTTGGTCCGCAGCGACGTCTCGCGCACGTGATGCCAGAGCTTGTCGAGGTAGGCCATGTCTTCGGCCAGCCCTTCCGCCGGCACGCCCGACGCGGCCGTGCGCACGATGTACCCGCCGGCATCCGGCGAGCGCATGTTCTCGGTAATCACGGTCTTGAGGCGCGTGCGCTCCGCTTCGTCCTCGATGCGAGTCGACACGCCAACACCGTCACCGCGGGGCATGTACACGAGATACCGTGACGGCAGGGCCACGAAGGTGGTGAGTCGCGCGCCCTTCGTGCCGATCGGGTCCTTGATCACCTGCACGAGGATCTCATCGCCCTGGTTCACGAGCCGCCGGATGTCGTCGATGGCGGGCAGCGCCACCATGGTTTCGTCCGGCGAGCGCATGAAGGCGATGTCGGCGGCGTGCAGGAACGCCGTGCGTTCCAGCCCGATGTCGACGAACGCGGCCTGCATGCCGGGCAGCACGCGCGACACGCGGCCTTTGTAGAGATTGCTGACGAGCCCACGCCGGCTGACACGCTCGACGTAGATTTCCTGGAGTACGCCGTTCTCGAGCACGGCCGCGCGGGTCTCCCGCGGAGTCGCGTTGATCAGAATTTCGACGCTCATACTCCCATTGTGCCCCAACAGGGCACGCCAGCAGCACGCAGAAGCTCGGAAGTTTCGAACAGCGGCAGGCCCATGACGCCCGAGAAGCTGCCCGACAGCGATTCGACAAACACGGCGCCCAGGCCCTGAATGGCATACGCACCGGCCTTGTCGTGCGGCTCGCCCGTCTCCCAGTACGCGGCGATTTCATCAGTCGCGAGCGAACGGAAGCGCACCGAGCTCACGCTCACGCGCATCGACAGCCCCTCTGTAGAAGCCAGAGCTACAGCGGTAAGCACTTCGTGGGTGCGGCCGGACAGGAGGCCCAGCATGCGCAAGGCATCCGCCCGGTCCGCCGGCTTGCCGAACACCCTGCCGTCGAGGACCACGGTGGTATCCGCGCCGAGCACGGGGAGCGACAGATCCTGTTCGCGCACTGTCTGGGCTTTGGTACGCGCCATGCGCTGGACGTAGTCGTGCGGTCGTTCGCCGGCCTGCACGGACTCGTCGATGTGCGCACCCGTGACGAGATGCGGGACGCCAATCTGCGTCAGCAGCTCACGCCGGCGCGGTGACACCGAGGCGAGGCGAAGAACGGGGGGAGGCGCGCTCATTCACTCCCGATGATACGGGTGATTCGTCAGCACGCTATGGGCGCGATACAGCTGTTCTGCGAGCACCACCCGCACCAGGGCGTGCGGAAAAGTGAGCTTCGACAGCGCCCACTTGTAGTCGGCACGCGCGAGCACGCCGGGCGCGAAGCCATCTGGCCCGCCGATGAGCAGCGCCACGTCACGGCCCTCGCGCATGTGGCCATCGAGCCAGCTGGCGAGCTGCTTCGTGGTCATCTCGTTGCCGCGCTCGTCGAGCGCGACAACGTATTCGTCGCGATGAACGGCAGCGAGCAACCGTTCGCCTTCCACTTCGATCGCACGCTTCGGGTTCGAGCCCGTGCGGTTACCCGCTTCGATCTCGATGATGGAGACGCGCAGCTGGGAGGCGAAGCGCCTGAGGTAATCGTCGACGGCCTCGCGCACCCAGCCGGGCATGCGCGAGCCAATGGCGACGACACGGATGCGCACGAGCGCGGTGGCTTTCTACGCGCTACGCGGCGTCTTGCGCCGGGGTCTCGAGGTTTTCGTGGCGGTACGCGGTGCTTTCTTCGCGGCGCCCGTAGCACCTGCGCCAGACGGCACACCGCCCACGGGCGGCACGGCCTTGATCGCGGGGCCGGTGTCGGACTCCCACATGCGCTCGAGGCTGTAGAACTCACGCACTCGCGGCAGCATCACGTGCAGCACGACGTCGTGCAGGTCGACGAGCACCCACTCGCCTTCGCGCGCGCCTTCCACGCCGAGGGGACGAAAGCCGCCCTCCTTCGCTTTCTCGATCACTCGATCGGCGATGGATTTGACGTGACGGTCGGAATTGCCGGAAGCGATGACCATGACATCCGCAATGTCGGTCAGCCCTCGCACATCCATGATCTTCACATTGACGGCCTTCATGTCTTCCAGTGCGGCCGTGACGATGCCTTCCAGTGGCGAGCCGCGGTCGGGAGCGCGGCGCGGGCGTGTGCGAGTGGTCATGTGCGGTTAGATCTCTCCTGGATGTGCTGCCCTTCAGCTCTTGTCCGGAGCATAGCACCCCGTTTCGACAATGATCTTACGGACTTCGTCTGGCACGAGATAACGCGGATCCGTGCCCGAGAGGATGACCTGCCGTATTTCCGTAGAAGAGATCTCG
>Ga0247784_1000517_pt1 | contig 10403 bp, 6 predicted proteins | sample UWRJL169409R5_FD_179909 | JGI IMG/M metagenome (GOLD analysis project Ga0247784, IMG submission 179909) | Plant litter microbial communities from Arlington Agricultural Research Station in Wisconsin, United States - UWRJ-L169-409R-5 | ecosystem: Environmental > Terrestrial > Plant litter >...
GCATCGACTCGCGCGGCGTCGTCACGCTCACGCTCAATCGCCCCGAGAAGCACAACGCGCTCGACGGCGCGACGATGAGCGAGCTGGACGCAGCGCTAACCAGCATCGCGAGCAGTCCTCAAGCACGCGTCATCGTGTTGACCGGAGCTGGCGCAAGCTTTTGCGCCGGCGCCGACATCGGCCACATGCGCTCGATGCTCAACATGACCGAAGAACAAAACGTCGCGGACGCGCTGGTCCTGGCACGTTTGTTACGCAAGCTCGATGAAATCGAACTGCCGTTGATCGCGCGAGTGAACGGCAACGCATTCGGCGGCGGTGTGGGATTGATCGCATGCGCGGACATTGCGATTGGTGCTACGTCGGCCAAATTTGCATTGACCGAGGTTCGTCTCGGCATCGTGCCGGCAGCGATCTCACCGTACGTCGTGGCCGCCATCGGCAGTCGTCAAGCGCGACGGTTGTTTCTCACGGCAGCGCCGTTCACCGCAGCCGAGGCTCAACAGCTCGGGCTGCTTCATCTCACAACGTCGGCCGAGCAACTCGACCCACTGGTCACCGACCAAGTCGATCACCTGCTCCGCGGCGGTCCAGCGGCGTTGCGCGCGGCGAAGCAGCTTGTTCGCCGTGTCGCGCACTTCCACGACCGCGAAGTCCTCGGCGACGAAACTGCACGCCTGCTCGCGCGCTTGCGCGTGAGCCCTGAAGGCAAGGAAGGCCTGTCCGCGTTCCTCGAACGCCGCAAATCTTCCTGGACACCGGACGCGTGAATTAGAGCGCCGCCCGAGGCGCGGAACGCCGCCTCGCACGGCGGCAATTCCGCTTTGTGCAGCGCAAAATCCAGGGTAACATCCGACGCCGTTTTTGCTCGATCAAGTGGCCTAGAGGAACCTCATGCAGCTGGAAGGAAAGCTCGTCGCCATCACTGGCAGCGGCCGTGGCATCGGCCGGGCCATGGCGCTCGCATTCGCGCAGAAGCGCGCTAACGTCGCCCTCATCGATCTGAATCCCGACGACCTGGCCAAGACCCGCGCCGTCTGCGAAGCGGAAGGCGTGCGCGTCGACACCTACATCTGCAATGTCACTCGTGAAGACGAGGTCGCAAGCACGCTCGATCGCGTCGTCGCCGACTTTGGCCGCCTGGATGTGATGATCAACAACGCCGGCATCACCAAGGATGCGCTGCTGGTGAAAGTTCAGGACGGCAAAGTCGTGAACAAGATGTCGATGGATCAATGGCGCGCCGTCGTCGATGTAAATCTCACCGGTGTGTTCCTCGGCGCCCGCGAAGCCGCGGCCCGCATGATCGAATTGGGCAACGGCGGCGTCATCATCAGCACGTCCAGCATTTCCCGCGCGGGTAACATGGGCCAATCCAACTACTCGGCGACCAAGGCCGGCGTGGTTTCGATGAGCGTGGTGTGGGCGAAGGAACTTGCGCGCTACGGCATTCGTACCGGTGCGATCGCTCCGGGCTTTACGCGCACCGAAATTCTGGACACGATGAAGCCGGAGATGCTCGAAAAGGCCAAGAACGCCGTGCCGCTGAAGCGCATGGCGGAGCCCGCCGAGATGGCGCACGCCGCGATTTTCATTGCCGAGAACGACTATTTTTCCGGCCGCGTCATCGAAGTCGATGGCGGCCAGCGCTTGTGACCCAAGGGGAAGTTCGATGAAATTGAATGAAGTGCGTGCCGTCGTCACCGGCGGCGCCTCGGGCCTCGGCAACGCCGTGGCACAACGGCTCGTCAGTGCCGGTGCGAAAGTCACATTGCTCGATGTGAACGAAGCTGCCGGTCAGGCCGCGGCGAAAGCGCTCGGCGCCGGTGCCTTCTTTCAAACGGTGGATGTTTCCAAAGAATCCGTCGTCGACGCCGCGATAGAACAGGCGAAGAGCGACATGGGCGGCCTCAACCTCGCAGTGAATTGCGCCGGTGTCGCCTGGGCTCGCCGCACCGTCAACAAGGAAGGCGCGATGCCTGGTGAGTTCTTCCGCAAGGTGATCGAAGTCAATCTGATCGGCACGTTGCTGGTGGCCAAGTCCGCTGCCGCGGCGATGAGTGGCAACACGCCGAATGAAGACGGCGAACGCGGCGTGATCGTGATGACTGCATCCGTCGCCGCTTACGACGGCCAGATCGGCCAGGTCGCGTACTCCGCTTCCAAGGGCGGTGTCGTCGGCATGACGCTGCCGATGGCACGCGATCTGTCCGGTGTCGGCATTCGCGTGATGACTATTGCGCCGGGCATTTTCAAGACGCCGATGATGGCGGCCATGCCGCAGGAAGCGCAGGACTCGCTCGGCAAGCAAGTGCCGTTCCCGCCGCGTCTCGGCCGGCCCGAGGAATACGCCGCGCTGGTGGCTCACATTTGCGAGAACTCGATGCTCAACGGCGAATGCATCCGCCTCGACGGCGCGATCCGCATGGCGCCGAAATAACATCGCCGACACCCAGCAAGAAAACCAACAACGCGAACGGACACAGCCCAGAGCTCAGCCATGACCGAACGTGAAGTAATGGAATATGACGTCGTGATCGTCGGCGCCGGCCCCGCGGGCCTGGCGTGCGCGATCCGGCTCAAACAACTCAAAGCCGATCTCAACGTCTGCGTGCTGGAAAAAGCCTCGTCGGTCGGCGCGCATTCGCTGTCCGGCGCGGTGCTCGAACCGGCGCCGCTCGAACAACTGCTGCCGAACTGGCGCACCGAATACACCGGCATGAAAGTGCCGGCGGTCGAGGACGACGTGCGCCTGATGACGCGCACCGGCTCGTTCAAATTGCCGAACTGGTCGGTGAATCTCACGCCGATGAACAATCACGGCAACTTCATCGTCTCGCTCGGCCAGCTCACGCCGTGGATGGCTGCTCAAGCCGAAGCACTCGGCGTCGATATTTTCCCGGGCTTCTCTGCGGCCGAGGCCGTGTTCGACGAGAACGGCGCCGTGAAAGGTGTTCGCATCGGCGACATGGGCCTGGAGAAAAACGGCGAGCCCGGCCCCAACTATACTCCCGGTGTAGAGATTCACGCGGGCACGACGATTCTCGCCGAAGGCTCGCGCGGCTCGATCTCGAAACAACTCATTGCCAAATACAACCTGCGCGAAGGCATCGATCCGCCGACGTTCGGTCTGGGCTTCAAAGAGCTGTGGCAATTGCCGCCGGGCCGTGTGAAACCCGGCCGCATCGAACATGCGTTCGGCTGGCCGCTCGATACGGCAACGTATGGCGGCAGCTTCCTGTATCACCTCGACAATGATCGCGTGTACGTCGGTTACGTCGTGGGATTGAACTACAAAGATCCGCGCTTGAAGCCGTTCGAAGCGTTTCAACAATTCAAACATCACCCACGCATCAAACCACTGCTCGAAGGCGGCGAGATTCTGGCGGCCGGCGCACGCACCATCGTCGCGGGCGGTTATCAATCGTTGCCCAAGCTCGACATGCCCGGCGCGATGTTGATCGGCGATGCCGGCGGCACACTGAACGTGTTCAAGATCAAAGGCATTCACCAGGCCATTCGCTCAGGCTCGCTGGCCGCCGAACATCTGGTGGAGCAAGGTAAGACCGTCGGCTTCGACGCACGCTGGCGGAACTCTCCCGGACATCGGGAATTGCACTCGGTGCGGAACTTCAAGCCGGCGTTCAAGCGCGGGCTGTATTTCGCGATGGCGAATGCCGGCATCGAGGCGGTGCTCAAGGGCAAAACGCCCTGGACTTTCCGCAACACCGCCGACTGGTCGGCGCTGGAGAAACTCGGCGACTACGCTTCACCGGATCGCCAATGGGTGGAACGTTCGCTGCCGCCACGCGACCGCCTGGCGTCGGTGTTCTTCGCCGGCAACGTGCACGACGAAGCCCAGCCGGTGCACCTGAAGGTGCAGGACACATCGATCTGCGTAAACCGTTGCACCAAGGAATATGGCAATCCATGTGAGAACTTCTGCCCGGCGGGCGTGTACGAAATGGTCGACGACGGCCAGGGCAGCCGGCGCCTGCAGATCAACGCGGCCAACTGCGTTCACTGCAAGGCCTGCGACATCAAAGATCCGTACGAGATCATCACCTGGACCACGCCCGAAGGCGGTTCCGGGCCCAACTATCAGAATCTGTAACACGTGCGCTGGGGGATGACATGGAAGCGGTCCCTCAACCAATCTGGACGCCCTCGCCCGAGCGCATCGCGAACTCAGCGCTGACGCGCTTCATGCATTTCGCGCACGAGCGTTATCAGGCGCCGCCGCTGCGCGATTACGCAGCGCTCCATTTGTGGTCGGTGGAATATCCCGAGAACTTCTGGAGCGCGGTGTGGGACTTCTGCGACGTGCGCTCGTCCAAACGCGCTCAGCAGATCCTCGTCGACGGCACTCGCATGCCCGGCGCGCAATGGTTCGTCGGCGCGCAGTTCAACTATGCGGAGAACTTGTTACGTCGGGACGACGACACTCCCGCCATCATCTTCCGCAACGAGCGTGGCGCCCGGCGCGAGCTGTCGTGGCGACAACTGCGATCTGAAGTTGCACGCATCGCTGCCGGCCTGAAGAAGCTTGGGATCAAACCAGGCGATCGTGTCGCCGGCTATCTGCCCAACGTTCCCGAAACCGTTATCGCCATGCTCGCGGCCACCAGCATCGGCGCCATCTGGTCTTCATGCTCACCCGACTTTGGCTCCAGCGCCGTCGTGGATCGATTCGGACAGATCAAGCCGCGCGTCCTGTTTGCAGCAGACGGTTATTTCTACGCCGGCAAGACGGTCGACCGACTTCCCGTGCTGGAAGAGATTTTCCAGCATATCACCAGCATCGAGCGCGTCGTGCTCGTGCCGTACTTGGGTCGCGAGCTGGCGGTCGATAAGTTTCCTCAGGGCATTCTTTTCGAGGACTTCGGCGATCCCGCGGCGGTGGCGTCATTTGCACAGCTACCGTTCGAGCAGCCGGCGTTTATTCTGTATTCGTCCGGCACGACGGGCGCGCCAAAGTGCATCGTCCACGGCGCTGGCGGCGCGCTGATCCAACAACTGAAAGAAAACATCCTGCACATGGATATGAGCCCGCAGGATCGCTATTTCTATTTCACGACCTGCAGCTGGGTGATGTGGAACTCCGTCGCGAGCGGTCTCGCGACCGGCGCTACGATTGTGTTGTTCGATGGCGCGCCATTGCAGCCGGATCCTCGCGTGCTTTGGCGACTGGCAGCGGAAGAACGCGTCACCATCTTCGGCATCAGCCCGCGCTTCCTTGCGACTTGCGAACAGCAAGGCGTGCGGCCTCGCGAGGAATTTGATTTAAGCGCCATCCGTACGGTTGTTTCTACAGGCGCACCGCTCAATCCGCCCAGCTATCGATATGTTTATCGCGACGTGCATCCGGACGTGCAACTGTCGTCGATCTCCGGCGGCACGGATTTGATGGCATGCTTCGGTACCGGCTGTCCGATCTTGCCCGTTTACGAAGGTGAGATTCAGGCGCTTGCGCTGGGAATGAAAACCGAAGTGTTCGACGAGGCCGGCAAACCCCTCGTCGGCCAACAAGGCGAGCTCGTTTGCACCCGCCCCTTCCCCTCCGTTCCCATCGGCTTCTGGGGCGATGCCGAAGCCGATCGCCTCACTGCCACTTACTTTGCGCGCTATCCGAATGTTTGGTGGCATGGCGACCTGGCGACTATCACACCTCACGGCACGTTGATCGTTCACGGTCGCTCCGACGCGGTGCTCAACCCCGGCGGGGTTCGCATCGGCACGGCCGAGATTTATCGACAGTTGGAGAAGGTCGATGAAGTCGTCGAGTCCGTCGCGATTGCGCAGGAGCAGGCCGGTGACGTGCGGATTGTTCTGTTCGTCCGGCTAACAGACGACACGGTGCTCGATGATCCGCTGCAAGAGAAGATTCGCACGGCGATTCGTTTGAACACGTCGCCTCGGCACGTGCCCGCTAAGATCATTCAGGCGCCTGATCTGCCACGCACCCTCAATGGCAAGTTGGTAGAACTGGCGGTCCGAGAGGCTGTGCACGGAAGAGTGGTGAAGAATCAGAGCGCCCTGGCAAATCCGGAGTCGCTGGAGTTCTTCAGGGATCTGCCGCAGCTGACGGACTGACCGCTGGGGAGAGATACCCCACCCACCTCGCCGACGCGAGCCACCGACGCCTCCCGCCGACGCGGCCACCGACGCCTCCCGCCGACGCAGGCCACCGACGCCTCTTGAGTAAGCTCAACGCCGCCACCTCGGCTAAACTCGCGCCTGGCCGCTACTTCCAAAGTTCCGATCGTGCCCGACCACCCCACGCCCGCCGCCACCGTCGCCGAGCTCTACCAACGCGAATGCGCCCGCCTGGGCTATCAGCGCGATCCTGTACAGGAACGCGTGGTCGCGCAGTTGGACGATCTGAGACAGCGATTGCTCACACCCCAACCCAAGGGCCTGCTCTCCGGCCTGCTCTCTCGCAACGAGCGGAAGCCGCAGAAAGGTCTCTATATCTGGGGCGGCGTCGGCCGGGGCAAAACCTGGTTGATGGATTTGTTTTTTCAGACACTGCCCTTCAAGGACAAGCAGCGCAGCCACTTCCACCGCTTCATGCAATGGGTGCACGACGAGCTGAAGAAACATCAGGACCACGCCGACCCGCTGGAACTGATCGCGGACAAGGCCGCCCGCAAAACGCGCATCATCTGTTTCGACGAATTCTTCGTCTCCGACATCGCCGACGCCATGCTCCTCGGCAACCTGTTTAAAGCCCTGTTCGAACGCGGCGTAACACTAGTCGCCACGTCGAACGTGCCACCCGACGATCTCTACAAGGATGGTCTGCAACGCGCGCGTTTCCTGGCAGCGATCAAGCTGCTCAAGGAACACACCCAAATCGTCCATGTCGACAGCAAAACCGACTACCGGCTACGCCTGCTCGAACGCGCCCCGACCTGGTTCGATGCTCGCCACCCGAACACCACCGAAGCGCTACAACAACTCTTCGAACACGTGGCCTGCACCGCCGGCACTGCCAATGCGACATTGACGTTGAATCATCGGCGCCTGCACCCACTGCGCCAGGCCGACGACGTCATCTGGTTCACGTTCAAAGAACTCTGCGACGGGCCACGCGGCCAGGCCGATTACATCGAGATCGCTCGCTGCTTTCACACGGTGTTCATCACCGACGTGCCCGCGCTCGGCATCGAGTCCGAGAACCAGGCACGTCGCTTCATCACACTCGTCGACGAGTTCTACGACCGCGCCGTCAAACTCATCGTGTCCGCCGAACGACCGATCACCGAACTGTATCGCGGCGCCAAGCTCACCTTCGAATTCGAGCGCACCCAGAGTCGCCTGATCGAAATGCAATCGCAGGAATACCTGGCGCGACAACATCGCGCGTAGGCACTAGCTCGAATAGCCCATGGCTCGCGGCGGCGTAAACAACGCTTTCCGCCGATTCTCCGCGTGCTCCATCGCACGCGCCGCCGCTCCGAAATCCCCTTTCAGCTCCATGACCCGCGCAGTGAGCTGCCAATTGAATGGGCTCGACGGTTTCAACTGCGTGCGCTCCGCAACCAAGGCACGCGCCAGCTTGCCCTGATCCGAACGCAACGCCGCCTCCACCAATGTGAGATGAATCAGATCGCGCTGCGCATGACTACCCCCGAACCGGTTGGCAATCGTGCGAATCGGCAGTAGCCACTTCACTGTGTCCTCATAATTCGCATTCGCGAACGAAACCAGCGCCAGTGCCAACGGCAACCCGACGTCACGCGTCATCATCGCGTTGGTGTCGGCACCGGCCAGCTTTTGCTCCATCGCGGCCACCGTCCGCTGAGCAAGATCGAATCGTTGCGCACCGACAAACGCCATCACCGCATGCACATCGTTGAACGCATAGTAAGCATGCTCGACGAACGGCTCCCAACAACTTGCGAGCGCTTGCCAACGATCGCCAACATCCACGTCTCGTAATTGCAATCGCCACAACATCGCGGACGCGTCGACCATTTCCAAAGGAACCTGCGATGGCGCCGGCCGCACACGCCGGTCATATAACTCCAGCGCCTGAGCCACATTGCCCGCATCCAAATGAAACAAGGCGAGATGCCACCAGTTATGAAACGCCAGCCCATTGTTCTCGGCCCAATCGCACTCACGGGATGTTAGAAACTCGATGCCCTCGCGCAGCCGCCCCTGCATTTCCATGACGTGCGTAACCGCATGCACGCTCCATGCATCAACCGGATTGATCTGGAGCGCACGGCGCCCGATGTCTTCGGCACGCGAGTACAGCCCGGTCTCCTCCAATCCGAACGCATACATGCCCAGCACATAGTTGTAACCCGGCGCAGCGGTATCCCACTCCGGCAACACCTGCGCGACGCGGTCACGCAGCAAACTGCTCGATCCGTTATAAAAATCACCGACGTGCGCCACCTGCAACGCCAGCAGGTCCCGAGGGTGATCGAGCAGGATCTCGCCATACCTCTGCACCGCGCCAGCGAAGTCGCCGTGCAACCACGTGCGAGCGGCAGCAGCATGGGCACGCTCGCGATCGTTCGCCCGTCGCCCCAGGGCTTCTATCGCCTCGATGCTCTCAGACAACAGCGGCACTACCATGCGATCGGTGGCCATGATCATCAGGCCCGCCCGCAAACAATGGCCCATCGCAAACCCCGGATCCTCCTCCAGCGCCGCTTGAATGGTGGCTAGCGGATCGAGCCGGTAGCTCACCGACAGGTCCAGCGCCCCCTCGAACCGGGCCAGCGAGTCGGCATTCCGGGTCGATACCGGGCAACCGCGGGAATCGTTCAGCGACATCGAATTACTCCTGAATGGGGGTGCCGGCCCCTCTCTGGAGTGTCTTTGTACGTGGAGTACGTGAGCTTAGAGTCTCGACAGCCGTGAAAAATGCGTGAAAATGGCGGCCTGGCCTCGCCGGGAATCCGCGACATCCCGTGAGTACTTTGACTTTACAAGTGTTGGGCAGCTTCCACGTCCGCGATGCAAGCGGCGGTGAGGTTCGTATTGCCTCTCGCAAGGGCCGCGCGCTGCTCGCTTACCTGGCGCTCCGGCCCGGGGAAAGTCACGGTCGCGACCGCTTGGCGAATCTTCTGTGGGAAGACGCGGACGAGGAACTGGCGCGCACCAGTTTGCGACAGGCGCTTGCCGCGCTAAGAAAGTCTCTGCCGGCAGGCGCGCAAGGTGCGCTGCTCGCGGATGCGGAAACAGTCGGCATCGATCCGTCGTTGCTCAGTAGTGATATTCAAGCGTTCCGCCGTTCGCTGCTCGCCGGCACGCGCACTTCGTTGCAAGAAGCGATAGATCAATATCGCGGCGATCTGTTAGACGGCTTCGACGCGCGCTCGACGGCGTTCGACGAGTGGCTCAGCAGCGAGCGCAGCTCACTGCGCAAACAAATGAGCGAGGCGCTACATCGCCTCACCGACCTTTGCATGGCCGCTGCCGATAACGAAGGCGCACTCAGTGCCTCGATGCGACTTGTTTCTTTGGAGCCACTGAACGAATCCGCTCACCGTCGCATCATGGAGCTGCAAGCCCGGCGCAATGCGTATGCCGAGGCGTTGCGCCAGTATCGCGTGTGTCGCGACGTTCTGCGTCGAGAGTTGGATGTTTCTCCCGAGGCGGCGACGGAGAATTTATATCGCGAGCTGATGCGAAAGCGTCGCGCGGCAGTCGCGGAATCTCCCGACGACGCGGAAGCATTCGTCAACGAGCAGCCTGTTGCGATGCCCGGTGCTCGCCCGGAACTGCGGCCCGGGCTGCGCGATGCGACTATCTTCGTCGCGCGCCTGGAAGGATTGCTGGAAATGGAAGCGCGGCTCGATCCGGAAGAAGCCCATTCGCTGTCTCACGAATTTCAGCGTCGAGTCCAAACAGCGGTGCAGGAATACGGTGGCTTGGCGGATCGGCGCGTCGGCTCGAACGTCGTGGCAGTGTTCGGCATTCCGAATTCCTACGGCAACGAGTCCGAGCGCGCAGCGCGCGCGGCATTCATGTTGCGCGAGATGGTTGCTGCCAATCCCTGGCAGATTGCCAGCTCACTGGCATTACGCATTGGCATTGCTCAGGGCCAGGTGCTCTGTGGCAGCGAGTTGTTTCCTCTCAGCGGCCGCCCAACGCATGAGGCGCACACGCTGGCGGCTCAAGCGCAGGACGGCGAGATCCTGATTTCGGAGTCGATCCGGCAATCGTTAGGTGAAAGAGTCAGCACTCAGCGTGCCGCGAGCGCATTGCAGGCCCATGCCGATCCGGTCACCGCGTGGTCATTACAAACAATCGGTTCTGACGCTACGGCGGCTTCGCGTCCATTCGTGGGACGTCGGCCGGAACTGGCGATGATCGTCGCGTCGCTGGATCGTTGCATGACCAGTCGTCACGGCCGAGCCATCGTCGTTCGCGGCGAAGCA
>Ga0247784_1000518_pt1 | contig 10402 bp, 9 predicted proteins | sample UWRJL169409R5_FD_179909 | JGI IMG/M metagenome (GOLD analysis project Ga0247784, IMG submission 179909) | Plant litter microbial communities from Arlington Agricultural Research Station in Wisconsin, United States - UWRJ-L169-409R-5 | ecosystem: Environmental > Terrestrial > Plant litter >...
GTGACCTTGTTGCGACCGGGACGTGGTGGAGCCCATATCGGTCGGCCGGTTGATTTCGGCTTCGAACATGTCGACGATACGCGTCAGCGCCTCGTCCTCGGTGTAGCCGCTCTCGCGCGCATAGGCACGGGCAGCGTGGCGCGCGATATCGACCAGCAGCATGCCCCACATGTCAGGCTCCTCGAACGCGCGCTGGAATGCTATCGAGAGCCCGCCGTCGACCACGAAGGCGCGCAGCACTTCGACGGCATCCTCGCGGCCGATGACATCGGGCGGCAACGGCTGTTCGTTGGGACCGGCCATGACCTTACCGATAGGCAACGGCTTTGGCGGCCGCGACCACCTCGGCCACATTGGGCAATGCGAGCTTTTCGAGGTTTGCCGCATAAGGCATCGGCACGTCCTTGCCGGACACCCGCGCGACCGGCGCGTCGAGATAGTCGAAGGCGAGTTCCATGATGCGGGCGGCGATCTCGGCGCCGACGCCGGACTGTTGCCAGCCCTCCTCCACCGTCACCGCCCGGCCGGTCTTCTTCACCGATGCAATGATGGTCTCGGTGTCCATCGGGCGCAGCGTACGCAGGTCGATCACCTCGGCCTCGATGCCTTCCTTGGCGAGTTCATCCGCGGCCTTCAGCGCATAGGTCATGCCGTTCGACCACGAGATCAGCGTCACGTCCTTACCCGACCGCACGATCCGCGCCTTGCCGATCGGGATGACGTAGTCATCCAGCTTCGGGACTTCGCCGGAATGGCCGTACAGCATCTCGTTTTCGAGGAAGATGACCGGGTTGGGATCGCGGATCGCGGCTTTCAGGAGGCCCTTGTAGTCGGCGGCGGAAAACGGCGCGACCACCTTCAAGCCCGGAATTTGCGAGTACCAGGCCGAGTAATCCTGGCTGTGCTGGGCTCCGACGCGAGACGCGGCGCCATTGGGCCCGCGGAACACGATCGAGCAGCCCATCTGGCCGCCGGACATGTAAAGCGTCTTGGCTGCGGAGTTGATAATCTGGTCGATCGCCTGCATGGCGAAGTTGAAGGTCATGAACTCGACGATCGGCTTCAGGCCCGACATCGCCGCACCGACGCCGATACCGGCAAAGCCATGCTCGGTGATCGGGGTGTCGATCACGCGCCGCGCGCCGAATTCCTGCAGCAGCCCCTGGCTGACCTTGTAGGCGCCCTGATATTCCGCAACCTCTTCGCCCATCAGGAACACGTCGCCGTCGCGCCGCATCTCCTCCGCCATCGCGTCGCGCAGGGCATCGCGGATGGTCTGGGTGATCATCTCGGTGCCGGCGGGGACTTCCGGATCGGGCTCGGTGACGGCGGCCGGCGGCGCCTTAGCCTCGGTCTTCGGCTGGGGCGCCTCCGCCTTGGCTTCCGCGGGCGGGGCTGATTCCGCAGTCTTCGCCTGCGGCGCGGGTTCAGCCGCCTTGCCGAGATCAGCGGCGCTCTCGCCGTCAGCCAGAATGGTCGCGATCGGCGTGTTGACGGCGACGTCGGCGGTGCCTTCGGGGATCAATATCTTGCCGAGCGTGCCCTCATCGGTCGCCTCGACTTCCATCGTCGCCTTGTCGGTTTCGATCTCGGCGATGACATCGCCCGATTTGATGGTCTCGCCTTCCTTCTTCAGCCACTTCGCAAGGTTGCCCTTTTCCATGGTGGGCGACAGCGCAGGCATCAGCACTTGAATGGGCATATCAGCTCCCGAAATCGTCAGTCAGTTGGTTCTGCGCTCGTTTGGTCTACGTAGCCAGGCTCGCAAAACCGGTCTCAATTTTGCGGAAGTGTGGTCGAGTTACCTGTAAACGTCGGTCCAGAGTTCGGCGGGATCGGGCTCGGGATCGCGCTGGGCGAAATCCGCCGAGGCGTTGACGATCTCGCGCACCTCGGCGTCGATGGCCTTCAATTCCTGCTCGCTGACCTTGGCGGCCAGCAGGCGAGCGCGCACCTGCTCGATCGGGTCCTGGTCGGTGCGGATCTTCTCGACCTCTTCGCGGGTCCGGTACTTGGCCGGGTCCGACATCGAGTGGCCGCGGTAGCGATAGGTCTGCATTTCCAGGATGAACGGCCCCTTGCCAGCGCGACACCAGGCAACGGCCTCGTCGCCCGCGGCCTTGACGGCGCGAACGTCCATGCCGTCGATCTGCTTGCCCGGGATGTTGAAGGAGATGCCGCGCTTGGAAAAATCGGTTTGCGCCGAGGAGCGCGTCACCGACGTACCCATGGCGTAGCGGTTGTTCTCGATCACATAGACGACCGGGAGCTTCCACAGCTCCGCCATGTTGAAGCTCTCATAGACCTGGCCCTGGTTGGACGCGCCGTCGCCGAAATAGGCGATACTGACGAAATCATTGCCGCGGTAGCGGTTGGCGAAGGCGAGACCGGTGCCGAGCGAAACCTGGGCGCCGACGATGCCGTGGCCGCCGAAGAAATTCTTCTCCCTGCTGAACATGTGCATGGAGCCGCCCTTGCCTTTGGAATAACCGCCGCGGCGTCCGGTGAGTTCGGCCATCACGCCGTTGGCGTCCATCCCGCAGGCCAGCATGTGGCCGTGGTCGCGGTACCCGGTTATGACCTGGTCGCCCTGCTTGAGGGCCATTTGCATGCCGACCACGACGGCTTCCTGGCCGATATAGAGATGGCAGAAACCGCCGATCGCACCCATGCCGTAGAGCTGGCCAGCCTTCTCCTCGAAACGGCGGATCAGCAGCATGTCCCGCAGCGCCGCAAGTTCCTGCTCCTTGGTGAATTCCGGTGGAGACCCGCTTGCCTTCTCCTGCCCTGCTTCTTCCTTCGCAACGACGCTTTTCTTGGGTGCAGCCATGGCAATTCCGGGTGAGAGAGAGACGGACAAGCCCTCTCTATCCCAACTCAAACCGGCGTGAAAGGATTGCGTGCGCTGGAGAATAGATTGCTATGCCGCACTGCAGCGCAGCGAGACATTTTCGAAATTGATTTCACTGTTTTTTGAAATTTGCGGACCGTCGCGCCGACCTTATCGGGCCGACGACGCGGTCGCGACAGCGGCTTGAAATCAGTTCGGCTTGAGCGGTCGGACTAGGTCGCGCGGGTTGGCGTAGTCGAGCTGGTAGCGCGCGCGCTCGTCCAACATGTCAGGGTCGACCCGGTTAGACCGCAAGAGCGAAACCCGCTGCTCGCCCTCTGTCCGCTCCCGCTTCAGCCGCGCCAGTTCCGAGGTCAGCGCGATGATCTCCTGATCGAGTTCCTGCCGCGCGTTCAGCCCGTATTTGCCGGTATAGGCGTTGACGCCGAAATAGCCGACCATCAGCGCCGCCATCGTATAGAGGGCAAGGCCGGTCAGGATGGATTTCAGGCGCGTGCGGGAGACCATGGGCCCAAGATGCGACGGCCGGGTTAATGGAATCCTAACACGACGGGTCGGGCTCAAATGCCCGCCTCCCCCGTCATTGCGATCGCAAGCCAAGCAATCCATAGACCGGCATAACGGACAGAGGGATTGCTGCGTCGCTTTCGCTCGTCGCAATGACGCTGAGAGAGCGGTTACCCGTTCTGCTTCTCGACGAACGCTGCGAACGCGTCGATATACTGCTGCAGCACCTTCTGTACGGCTTCCTTGGTGAGTTCGCCCTTGTCGTTAAAGGCGTCGCCGATGCCGTTCAGGTAGATTTCGGGCTGGCCGAGGATCGGGCCGGCAATACCCGGCAGGATGTTCTGCAGATGCTTTACGGCGCTGACCCCGCCGAGCGCGCCGGGAGCGTTGCCGACGATGCCGATCGGCTTGCCAAGGAACGAGCTCTTGCCATAGGGACGCGAGGCGACGTCGATGGCGTTCTTCAGCACACCGGGGATCGAGCGGTTGTATTCCGGCGTCACAAACAGCACGCCGCTCGACTTCTGCAGCTTTTCGCGGAACGCCAGCCAGTCGGCCGGAGGTGCGGCTTCCAGATCCTGGTTGAAGAAGGAAATGCCCCCGAGCGTCGTCACTTCGAGCTTCAGCGAGGCCGGCGCCAACTTGGCCAGCGCATTGGCGACTTTCAGCGAAAAGCTCTCCTTGCGAAGCGAGCCTACGATCGTGACGACGGTATGGGTAGCCATTGGATATCCCTTGTGCAGCAAAAGCGCCTGGATATCTCTTAAGCCTGAACGCCGAAAAGATGCAAGTGCATCAATCTTCCGACGTAGCAGGTTCGGCGGGAGTTCCCTGCTCCCACCTTTTAATCCGGGCAATGCAAAAAGCCGCCTGAACCGCAGCTTTCGCGCGAATATAAACCGTCAGCCCTTACTGGGGTTGATCAGGAATTTCTCGCCGGTGGCACGCTTGTTGTAGACCGCGATGTTGGAGAGCTCCAGCACTTCCGGCAGCGAGACCACCCGCGTGTAGTGACTGGCAAAGGTGGTCTTGAGCTCGGAGGCGACGCGCTGGCGCAGCTTGGCGATTTCGGCGGGACCAATCTTCTGCAGGAACGGCGTCAGGAGCCAGCCGCCGACGCCCCAGGCCAGCCCGAAAGCCCGGCTCAATTCGGTCGGACGGTTGTCGAGGCTGCCGTAGATATAGATCTGCTTGTACACGCTGGAGCCGTAGCGGCTATATTCCTTGGCGGTCTTGTTGGCCGCGGCCTCCATGCAGGTGAGTATCTGGCCCGCCAGCTTGCCGCCGCCAATGGCGTCGAAGGCGATGGTGGCGCCGGTTTCCACCAGCGCGGCGGTCAGGTCGTCCATGAAGCTGTCTGCGGCGGAATCGACGACATATTTGGCGCCGATCTTGTGCAGGATATCGGCCTGCTCCTTGCTGCGCACGATGTTGACGAGAGCGATGCCGTCCTTGATGCAGATCTTGTTTAGCATCTGCCCAAGGTTGGAGGCGGCGGCGGTGTGCACCAGCGCTTTGTGGTTCTCGCGCCGCATGGTCTCGGTCATGCCGAGCGCGGTCAGCGGGTTGACGAACCACGACGCGCCGTCGGCAGGCGTGGTGCCGGCGGGCAGCTCCATCACGTCGCGCACCTTCAGGACGCGGTACTGCGTGTACATCGCGCCGCCGATCATCGAGACCGTCTTGCCCATCAGCGCCTTGGCGGCATCGGAGGCTCCGGTCCGGATCACGACGCCGGCGCCTTCATTGCCGACCGGCAGCGACTGGTCGAGCCGGGCCGCCATCATCCGCAGCGCGGCTTCCGGCATCTTCGCGGTGACCACGGGTGCGTCCTTGCTGCCGGAAAGCTTGGCGGTCGACATGTCGGCCGGGCCGATCAGGAGTCCGAGATCGGACGGGTTGATCGGGGTGGCCTCGACCCGGACCACGACTTCGTCGTCGGCCGGTTCAGGTGTCGGAACATCCACCAGTGACAGTTCCAGTTCGCCGCTCTTCTTGAGCAGCGAACGCAATTGAAGCCCGCTTGTGCCGTCGCTCATCGCACTCTCCCGCAATTTTGTGTTGGTTATATCTGGATACGCCGAAGCGTCACGCCAGCGCCTTCAACGCCGCCTTGCCTGCATATATCGCCTGCTCGCCGAGCTGCTGCTCGATGCGCAGCAGCTGGTTGTACTTGGCGGTACGGTCGGAGCGCGCCAATGATCCGGTTTTGATCTGGCCGCAATTGGTGGCGACCGCGAGGTCGGCGATGGTGGAGTCTTCCGTCTCGCCGGAGCGGTGCGACATCACGGAGGTGTAGCCGTATTTGTGCGCCAGCTCGACCGCGGCGAGCGTTTCCGTCAGCGTGCCGATCTGGTTGACCTTGATCAGGATCGAGTTGGCGCGGCCATTCTTGATGCCGTCGGCGAGCCGGGTGACATTGGTGACGAAAAGATCGTCGCCGACCAGCTGGCACTTGTTGCCGATCAAGTCGGTCAATTCCTTCCAGCCGTCCATGTCGTCCTCCGACATGCCGTCCTCGATCGAGACGATCGGGTAGCGCGAGACCAGATCGGCGAGATATTTCGCCTGCTCGGAGCGCGAGCGGGTCTTGTTCTCGCCGCCATACACATACGCGCCGTCCTTGAAAAACTCGGTCGCGGCGCAGTCGAGGCCGAGCATCACGTCGCTGCCCGCTTTGTAGCCGGCCTTGCCGATCGCGCTCACCACGAATTCAAGCGCGGCGTCCGCCGATGGAATATTCGGCGCGAAGCCGCCCTCGTCGCCGACGTTGGTATTGTGACCGGCCTTCTTCAATTCGCTCCGCAGCGTGTGGAAGATTTCGGAGCCGCAGCGCAGCGCTTCGGCGAAGCTCTCGGCCCCCACCGGAAGGATCATGAATTCCTGGAAATCGATCGGGTTGTCGGCGTGCACGCCGCCGTTGATGATGTTCATCATCGGCACCGGCAGTGTCCGCGCCGAGGTGCCGCCGACATAGCGATACAGCGGCATGTCGAAGGATTCGGCCGCCGCCTTGGCGCAGGCCAGCGAGACGCCGAGGATGGCGTTGGCGCCCAGCCGGCTCTTGTTCGGGGTGCCGTCGAGATCGATCATGATCTGGTCGATCTGCACCTGCTCCTCGACGGCCTGATCGCTCAGCGCCTCGAAGATTTCGCCATTGACGGCCTCGACCGCCTTCTGCACGCCCTTGCCGAGATAACGCTTGTTGTCGCCGTCGCGCAGCTCGACCGCCTCATGCGCGCCGGTGGAGGCGCCGGACGGCACCGCGGCGCGGCCGATCGAGCCATCTTCCAGCACCACGTCGACTTCAACGGTGGGATTGCCCCGGCTATCGAGAATTTCGCGGCCAATGATGTCGACGATGGCGGTCATATCTGAACTTTCCTGGAAAATGGCGGGTCAGGTTTCGAAGGCGTCTTACACGGCGCGCAGGCAAATGTGAACGCTTTGGGGACGGCCTTTTCCGAACGGAGGACGCCGGTCAGGATGCGACTACGCCGAACTCCATATCGTCTCTCGACCTTCACATTGATTGATCGAGGTAACGCGATGAATCCCCATCGGTTTCCTGGAATTACGCTTTGTTGTCGTCCCCTCCCCGCCAACGGTTGACGACCGCGGCCCGTTGCGGCCATGTCAGCCCTCTCAAAGGACGATCATGATGGCCAGGAAATCTTCGCAGAAATCATTGCAGCTCGGGCGCGCCGTGGAATGGCCGGACAGCCCGGAAAAGGCGCAGCTCGACCGCGTGCCCAATCCGCAGGCGGACACCAATTATCTGGTGCGCTTCACGGCGCCTGAATTCACCTCGATCTGTCCGGTGACGGGCCAGCCTGACTTCGCGCATCTGGTGATCGACTATGTGCCGGGCCAGTGGCTGCTGGAGTCCAAATCGCTGAAGCTTTATGTCGCGAGTTTCCGCAATCACGGCGCCTTTCACGAGGATTGCACGGTCATGATCGGCAGGCGGATTGCCGTCGAGATCAAGCCGAAATTCCTGCGCATCGGCGGCTACTGGTATCCGCGCGGCGGCATCCCGATCGACGTGTTCTGGCAGACCGGCAAACTGCCCAAGGGCATGTGGGTACCCGAGCAGGGCGTCGCGCCGTATCGCGGGCGGGGGTGAACCATCGCGTGCTCCCTCAGATCCGACCGGAGCTTCGCAAAAGTCCTACTGGCGGATCAGAGGTCAGGATCGAACCAGAAGTCATCAGGCAAATCAGTCAGATCGTCAGTGACGCCGGCTGCGCCTGTAAAATCTTCATCTCGAAAGTACAGGCTGCGGGTAATCAGGACCGGGGCGCCGGCTGACACCGCCGCAACCAGGCCGTTGCGGGAGTCCTCGATGGCCAGGCAAGACGCGGCAGGCCGACCGAGAGCGTCGAGAGCCGCACGATAGGCGTCCGGTGCCGGCTTTTTGTTGGGCACGTCGTCCCCGGAAACGATCACGTCGAAATTACGCTTCCAGTCTGGTCCCAGATTTCGACCCAACAATACGCCGATATTGTCCCGCGACGTGGTCGTGACGATCGCCAGCAGCACCCGCCCGTCGCGGGCTCGATGGATCAGATCGGCTACTCCCGGCCGGAGGCCGCAGGCGCCGCTATCAACCAGCTCCGCATATCTGCGCGTCTTGAAGCGGTGCAGTTCGTTGATATGCCCGTCCGACAGATCGAAGCGGTCGCTTGGCAGCGACTGCCAGTAGAACCTGATGCGCTCTTTTCCACCAGCAATCCGCAACAGCCTGCCGTAAGTTGCGACATCCCAATTCCACGGCAAATCGAAATGGCTGAAAGCTTCATTGAATGCGCGCCGGTGAAACTCCTCCGTCTCCGCCATGGTGCCGTCGACGTCGAACATGATCGCCATGAACCTGTTCACGTTGGACTCGCTCCCAATCCGCGCCGGGGTGTTCGAAAATCGAGACGCAAGATTGCCTCTCGCACCTTGGAATTGCGACTTTGAAATTCTAATGGGCGGCAAAATTCCTGCTTATGTTCGCCAACATCGTCTCACTGAAAGGTAACGGCGTAAGCCCAGATTCTAAACGTCAGTTGTGCTGCCACGACCCACTTCTCCATTCAATCACAGGGACAAAAGTCGTATAGTGCGGTCGATCCTTTCATAGACGCTCGCAAAGGAGGAAGGCCATGCGGAAGTCTCTTCTCGGAGTTACCATCGCAGCTCTTGCTCTAACGACTTCTCAGCCGCTGCTTGCGCAAGACGATGTGGACCAGCAGCTTGGTACCCTGCACTTCAAAACCTCCTGCAACGAAGTGGCACAGCGTCGCTTCGATCGTGGAATGCGCTATCAGCACTCCTTCTGGTACACCAACGCCAAGGAGGTCTTTGAGGAGGCCATAAAAGCTGATCCGACATGCGCCATGGCATATTGGGGGATTGCGCTCACTCTGATGGACAATCCGCACGCCGCAATCCCGCGGCCGAACCTGGCACCCGGTCTCGCCGCTATTACGAAGGCCAAGGAGATCAGCGCCCCGACCGAGCGCGAACGCGGCTACATCGATGCGCTTATGGTGATGTACGCGGATTACGACAAAATCTCCCACGTCCAGCGTATGCGCGCGCTGCGCGACGCCCTGGCCCAGGTCGCAGCGAAACACCCGGACGACGACGAGGCTCAAATCGCCTACGCGATCATTCTCAATACCTCGGCGGATCTCAACGACAAGACTTACGCACAGCAGACCAAAGGCGCCGCAATCCTGGAGCCGATTTCCCTACGCCTGCCACAGCATCCCGGCGTAACGCACTACCTGATCCATCTCTACGACTATCCGGCGACCGCGCAAAAAGGTCTCGACGCCGCCAACCGCTACGCCAAGATCGCGCCGGCCGCGCCGCACGCCCAGCACATGCCGTCGCACATCTACACGCGCGTCGGCTATTGGAAGGAATCAATCACCTCCAACGCAGCTTCCGTAAAAGCCGCGAAGGCGGAAAAGTCGGTGGGCAATTACCTGCACGCGCAGGATTACATGGTTTATGCCCACCTTCAACTTGGCCAGGACCAGCAGGCGCGCGCCGTCATTGACGACATGACAAGGGAGACCGACTTCAAGGCCACGGTCGCGGCGGCCGATTACGCGCTGGCGGCTTCGCCGGCCCGTTATGCGATCGAGCGCGGCGACTGGGATGCCGCCTCCCAGCTGTCTGTCAGGCCGAGCGGCCTGAACTACGCGATGGCGATCTCTCACTTCGCCCGCGCGCTCGGCGCCGCGCGCTCCGGCAAGCCGGAAGCCGCCAAGGCCGACGTCCAAAAGCTCGCAGAGCTGCGCGACAAGCTGCGCGAGGCCAAGGATAATTACTGGTCGGAGATCGTCGACATCCAGCGCCAGGTGGCCGTTGCCTGGGTGCTTCACGCGGAAGGCAAATACGATGAAGCTCTCAAGGCCATGAGCGCTGCAGCGGACGCCGAAGACAAGACCGAAAAGCACGTGGTCACGCCGGGCCCGCTGGCGCCGGCGCGCGAGCTTTACGGTTTCATGCTGCTTGATCGCAACATGGCCACGGAGGCGCTTGCGGCCTTCGAGGCCACCAAGGCCAAGGAGCCGAACCGCTTCCAGGCCTACGCAGGCTCCGCCAGGGCCGCCGACACGCTCGGTGACAAGATTGCGGCACGACGCAACTATCAACAACTCACGGCATTGACGGCGAACGCCGATATGGAGCGGCCGGAGGTCGCGGCGGCGAAGAGATACCTCGCCAGCAACTAGCCTAACCAGACGGTAATGCAATGAGGGTGGGTCGTGTTGTCATTGTAGCAGCGTCGCTGGGAGGTGTACTGGCGGCGCTGCTGGCGTGGTCCGGTTTGCCACGGCACGCGGCCGCGACCGCGACTGCGCCGGTGTGGACGGAGATCGCCTGGCCCTTCCCCAACGATCCGTTTGGCAAGGGCAAGGCGTTCCGCTGCAAAGCTGCGGACTGCGGTGCAGAGGTGAACGTTTATCTGCGTGCCAAGATCGGCTTTTGCAATTGCACGATGGGGGTAGCCGATGACGACGATGTGGACCGGATGGGAGA
>Ga0247784_1000520_pt1 | contig 10391 bp, 8 predicted proteins | sample UWRJL169409R5_FD_179909 | JGI IMG/M metagenome (GOLD analysis project Ga0247784, IMG submission 179909) | Plant litter microbial communities from Arlington Agricultural Research Station in Wisconsin, United States - UWRJ-L169-409R-5 | ecosystem: Environmental > Terrestrial > Plant litter >...
CAAGGGGCATGCCTCGGGCATCCTGGCGGGTGACTACGCTTCGGCCGTCGCGCTCGAGGCGCTCGCCCAGGTCGAGATGAAAGCGTCGTGCGCGTTGCCCGCGTTCGCGTGCTTCGCCGAAATGCAGCTCGACGCGATCGCAGGCCAACAGCTCGATCTGATCGGCGGCGAGTACGATGTCGAGCTCGCCTATCAGTTGAAAACGGGTAGCTATACCGTGCGCGGCCCGTTGCGCTTGGGCGCAATCCTGGCTTCCGCGGGGCCGAAGACCTTGCTCGCTCTGGACCGCTTTGCGCTGCCGATCGGCGTCGCGTTTCAGCTGCGCGACGACCTGCTCAGTGCGTTTGGGGATCCGAAGCAAACCGGCAAACCGCTGGGCAACGATCTGCGCGCCGGCAAGCGCACCGCGCTGCTCGCGGCCGGGCTGAAGCTCGCTCGCGGCAAAGATTTGCGCGTGCTGAAGCGCTGCGTCGGTAACCCCGAAGCCACCGCCGCTGAGTTGCGCGCGGGGCTGACCGTGCTCGACAGCTCGGGCGCGCGCGCTGCGATCGAGGCGCGCGTCGCAGAGCTTTCCCAGTCCGGCCTTGCCGAGCTCGAGCGCGGCGTGAGCCGGCAAGGCGTGCAGCTGCTCATTGGTGCAACCGAAGCCCTCACCGCCCGGCGGAGCTGAGGCCGAATGGCGCGCGCCAACGGCAAGGTGATCCTACTCGGCGAACACGCCGTCGTGTACGGCGTGCCGGCGATAGCGGCCGGCATCGAACGCGGGGTGGAAGCCCGCGCGAGGCCCGCCGAGAGTTCGAGTTTGCGCATCGGCGAGCGCCGCGCGCTGCCGGGTGACGACAGCGACCTCGGTCGCGCCTTCGCGGCGTTGCTGGCCGCGCTCGCTGCGCCCAAGCTCGCGGTCGAAGCGACCCTGGAATTGCCGCCGGGATCGGGCCTCGGGGCCTCTGCGGCCCTGGGCGTGGCGATTGCTCGCGCGGTGCTCGAGGAAACTGGCTCCGCGCCAGATTCGGCGCGCGTGCTGGCCGCGGCCGCCGCTTGGGAGGGCGTGTATCACGGTAACCCTTCTGGTGTAGACGCCGCTGCGGCCGCTCACGCGGGCTGCCTCCTGTTCGACAAGATCAACGGCCCGCGCCCGCTCACGCTCGGCCGCGATCTGATTTTGGCGATTGGCCTGGCCGGCCCCCCGGCGAGCACCAAGCTGATGGTGGAGGGCGTTGCGCGGCTGCGCGAGCGTCGCCCCGCGGTGGTCGACAAAGCGCTGGAAGGGATCCGCGCGCTCGTCGGAAATGCCAAGCTGTGTCTGGAAGCGGGTGATCTGCCCGGGCTCGGCTCACTGATGAACTACAACCAAATGTTGCTCTCGGGTCTGTTCGTATCCACCGAAGGCATCGAGCGTTGCTGCGCACTGGCGCGCGACGCGGGTGCGCTCGGCGCGAAGCTCACGGGCGCAGGCGGTGGTGGCGCCGTCGTCGCGCTGTGTGATGGCACTTCGGAGCCAATTTTGGCGGCTTGGCGCGCCGCGGGGGTCGAGTGCTTCGGCAGTGCCGTGCGCGGCTCGGTCGGTGAGGCCTCGGTCCGCACATGACCACGGGCGTGGGTAAAGCGGTCGCGCACTCCAACATCGCGCTGGCCAAGTACTGGGGTAAGGCGGATACCGTGCGCAACCTGACGGCTGTGCCGAGCCTGTCGCTCACCTTGGCGGCTCTGCGCACCGTCACCACGGTTCGTTTCGACGAGTCGCTCGGTGCTGACGAGCTCTACCTGAGTGGTGCCATCGTGGGGGGGCGCCCGCTGCTGAGGATCAGCAAGTTACTGGATACGGTCCGCGCGCAAGTCGGCATCACGGCGCGCGCGAGCGTCGAGTCGGTCAATGATTTCCCGACCGCGGCTGGGCTTGCTTCCAGCGCTTCGGGCTTCGCGGCGCTGGCCATGGCGGCCACGCGCGCCGCGGGTCTCGAGCTACCGCTCGAGCAGGTGAGCGCGCTCGCGCGGGCCGGATCGGCGTCCGCTGCGCGCTCGCTATTCGGCGGCTACGTCTCGCTCGGTGCGCGCGCCGAATCCGCCGCGCGCGTCGCGTCGGGCGCAGATTTCCCATTGGAAATGCTGGTTGCGGTGACCGTCGCGGGTGAAAAAGAGACCGCCTCGACGGATGGCATGGGTCACACCCAGGGCACGAGCCCGTACTACGCCGCTTGGGTTCAAGCCGCGCCCGCGATCTACGAACAAGTTCGCAGCGCGGTGCTGGCGGCAGATTTCGAAGCACTCGGTCCGGCGGTGGAGCAGAGCGCCCTGGCCATGCACGCTTCGATGCTCGCCGCGCGACCCGCTTTGATTTACTTCGCGCCCGCCACGCTGCGCGTGATGGAGCGTGTACGCGCGTTCCGCAAGAGCGGCGGCCGCGCCTACTTCACGATGGATGCCGGACCGCACGTCAAGGTGTTGGTCGAACCCAGTGCCGCCGCCGAACTCGAAGTCGAGCTCGGCAAACTCGAGGGCGTGACGCAAGTCTTGCGCTCGGCGGCCGGGCCCGATGCCTATTGGATCGATCCGTGACCCTCGCGCGCGCCCCGGGGAAATTGGTGCTTTCCGGCGCGTATGCGGTGCTCAGCGGTGCGCCCGCGTTGGTCGTGGCCGTGGACCGCTACGTGATCGCGGATAGCGCGCGCGCGGCGACGTTCCTGACTCCCGAGGTGCAGGCCGCGCTCGGTGAGCGCGCGGCTCCGTGGTTCGACGCCAGCGAGTTGCGCGAAGGCGGGCAGAAGCTCGGCTTGGGTTCGAGCGCGGCGATCTTGGTGGCATCTTTGGCCGCACTCGAGCTCGCGAGCGATCCCACGCTGAGCGACGACGCGCTGTGCGCGCGCGTTTTCGAGCGAGCCTTGGTCGCGCATCGCGCTGGGCAAGGCGGCGGCAGTGGCGTCGACGTCGCGGCGAGTGCCCATGGCGGCGTGCTGGCCGCGCGGCGCAAGGGCAACGCGCTCGAGCTGTCGCGGCTAGAGCTGCCCCGCGCGCTCGCGTTCGAGGTTTGGGCTTGCTCCGTGTCCGCGTCCACGGCCGCGTTTCTGGCCCGGATTGCTGAATTTGCGGCGCGTGATCCGGCCGCCCATGCCGCGCGCATCCAGGCTCAGGCCGCCGCCGCGGAGGCCGCGCTCACGGCCGCCGAACGCGGGGATGCAGAAGGCTTCGTGCAGGCGATCGCTCTTCAAGTCGCGACGCTGACGGCCCTCGGTGAGTCGGCGGGTGTGAGCATCGTGACTCCGGAACTGGCCGAGCTCGCCCAGCTCGCAACCGCCCACGGTGCGGCGTTCCTGCCGGCAGGGGCGGGGGGCGGTGACGTTGCGTACTGGGTCGGCGCGAACGCGCCGCCGTTGGCATTCGCGGCGCGCGCACGCGAGCTGGGGTTGTCGCGAGTGCAGCTCCAGCTCGGTGCGCGTGGCGTGCACGCGGCGCAGCGCGAGCCCTAGCGCGCGTCAGGTTCGTCCTTTCCGCGCTCCCCTGAGCCGGAGCTGTGATAGAGCGACGCCTGTCATGTCCGAAGGCTCGCGTATCCCTGGGTTTTACAAGCTCGGCCTAGCCGAGCGCCGCGCGGTCGTCTCGGACCGCGCGCATGTGGACTTGGCCGAGCTCGAGCACGCGCTCGAGGCCGGCGGGCTCGACACGGCCACCGCTGACAAGGTCGTGGAAAATGTGCTCGGGATCTACGGCTTGCCCTTCGGCGTGGCGCTCAACGTGCGCGTGAACGGTGTCGACCGCCTGGTGCCGATGGTCGTCGAGGAGCCGAGCGTGATCGCCGCGGCCTCCAACGCCGCGCGCATGATCCGCAAGAGCGGCGGCTTCCGCGCGGAGGTGGTGGAGTCTTTGATGATCGGCCAAGTGCAGATCACGGACGTGGAGCACCCGGCGGAAGCCGTGGCGCGGCTGGAGGCGGCCGCGACGCGGCTGTTGGCATTGGCCACGAAGGCGGTGCCCAACTTGGTCGCGCGTGGCGGGGGCCCGCGCGCGATCGACGTGCGGGATTTGGGTCAGCGTTGCATCGTGCTGCACGTGCTCGTCGATTGTAAGGACGCGATGGGCGCCAACTTGGTCAACACCATCGCCGAAGCGCTGGGGCCAATCACCGCGGAAATTGCCGGCGGCAAGCTCGGCCTGCGCATCTTGTCCAACCTGTGTGACCGGCGCCGCGTGCACGCCACGTGTCGCGTGCACGCCCGCGAACTCGTCAGCTCGCCGCGCTCGAGCAAAACCGCCGACCGCGGCTCGGATTCCGAAGCCCCCGGCGAGCTCGACGGCTTGGAAGTCGTGGACGCGATTGTCTCGGCCTCGCGCTTTGCCGAGCTCGATCCGTACCGCGCCGCCACGCACAACAAGGGCATCATGAACGGCATCGACGCCGTAGTGCTCGCGACCGGCAATGATTTTCGCGCCGTCGAGGCGGGCGCACATGCCTATGCCGCCCGCTCGGGGCGCTACGCGCCGCTCGCGCTCTGGCGTCGAGACGGCGAAGATCTGGTGGGTGAGCTGGAGCTGCCGCTCTCGCTCGGCATCGTGGGCGGCACCCTGCGCGTGCACCCCACCGCGCGCCTCGCGCTGAAGATCTTGGGCATTGCTACGGCGGACGAGCTTGCCATGGTTGCGGCCAGCGTTGGGTTGGCGTCGAACCTGTCCGCGCTGCGCGCTCTCGCGACGGAAGGCATTCAGCGCGGGCACATGTCGCTGCACGCGCGCTCGGTGGCGAGCGCGGCCGGCGCCCTGGGCGATGAAGTCGAGCTGATCGCCGCCCGCATCGCCGGCGAAGGCCAAATCACGGTCGAGGCCGCCCAGCGCGCGCTCACCGAAATGCGCAAAGTCCGATAGAGGCGTTCGAAGCGGGCGCCTCGCGACCAGCTCAGCGCGCGCCTCCGCAGTAAGACGCCTTGCTCGATTGTTTTGTGAGCGGCTGTCCGCGCAGACCTGCTATCGCTTCGAGGACATGACTTCGAGCCGCATGCTTGGCATTGGTCCCTTGGCTACCGTTTGCATCCTGTCCATGGGTAGCGCCCTGACCAATTGTAAGACCGATCGGGTTTTTGGGCTCCCGAGCGGCGGCGCGTCGGGAGTCGACGGCGAGGCACGCGGCGGGTCCGCTGGATCGCTGCACGCGGGTGAAGGCCCCGGCGGTAGTGACGTCAATGACAGCGGCGCTGGTGGGCAGCCAGACGGCGAAGGCGGGGCGATGGATCAGGCCGCGGGCGACGGAGGTGACGGCGGAACAGGAGACACCCCCCCGGGCGGCACGGGCGCGGGCGGCACGGGCTCGGGCGGCACGGGCTCGGGCGGCACGGGCGCAGGCGGCACGGGCGTAGGCGGCGTAGGCGGCTTAGGCGGCTCAGGCGGCTCAGGCGGGGGAGGCAGCCTACTCGGCACCGGTCAATTCGTGGGCACCGGTACCTCGACCGAGCGTTACGCAACGGCAGACGTGACCCGCAGTGGCATCAACTACAAGTTCATCGCCAACGGCTGGGGCTCGAATTGGCAGAGCCAAAACATGACCTGGAACGGCAGCTCGTTCACGGTGACTTCGCTCGCCGGTACTCAGGGCACGGACTTCTCGCCCGCGGGCTACCCCTCGATGTTCTGCGGCCGGTACTCGAGCACGCTGTCTGGCGCTTGCGGCTTGCCCGCCGCCATCAGCTCGCTCAAATCACTCAAGACCGGCTTCCGCTGGAAAGCCAACGGCAACACCGGGCAGTACAACGCGGCCTTCGATATTTGGTTGAGCACGGATGGTAGCGCCATCTCGTCCTACTTGATGGTCTGGCTGCGCGATCCGCCCGGACAACAGCCAGCTGGCTCGGTTGCAGCAGCTAGCGCGACGGTCACGGGTGTGCCGGGCACGTGGAACATCTGGAAGGGCATCGTCAACAGCCTGCCGATCGTGAGCTACGTGCGTGCCGAGGGGAACGACTCGAGCGAGCTCGAGTTCGACGTGTTGGACGTGCAAAAGGATGCCCTCCAACGAGGCTACACTCTGCCGGGCTCGACCGTTCTGTCCGTCGCGACGGGTTTCGAAATCTGGAACGGTCCGGTCGCGAACCTCGTGAGCGAAGACTTCTACGTCGCGGCTCAGCTCAAGTAGCGCGCCGCGGCTGCTACTCGCCGGAGCCAGCGGCGCTGAGCTCTTCGTACGGATTCGCGAACAGCCCGGGCCAGCTCGTGACGTACTCAGGGGACGCGCCGGGCTCGGAGATGTCCACCCAGGCGACGCGGTGCGTGCCGTAGGGCCGCACATCCACGTGCACGAATTTGCTATTGGGATAGAAGCCGCAGCCGACGTCGGTCAGCGTGTGGCAGTAGCGAAAGAGATCCGCGTTGTCGACGCCGGTGACGTAAAGATCCAGGGCGCGCCCCTTTTGGTGGTAGCTGCCGTGCGCATCGCGGCGGTAGCCGCTCATGATGAAGATCGAGCGGTTGGGGAAAGCTTCGGCGATCTTTTGCACCGCCCAAATCAGCCGCGGATGCAGCAGTTTCACGCGCGGCAGCCACTCCCCGCCGGGCGCGGCTTCATCCGGCTCGAGGGGCAGGGGCATCTCCGGCTTGGGTGTAGCCGGCGGACGCGCGAGCACGCTCAGGCGATCGAGCGCATCCGGCGCGATGGCGCCTTGGCAATCCACGAGCGCCATGCGCGTGTACTCTGCGCCGTCGTAGCGCACGACCGACACCGGCTTGGGCGACTTCCAGCGGGGACAATATTGGCGCTGCGTGATGCCGAAGAAATCCGGCTCCGGCGCTTGCACGCCGAGTGACCAATCTGGCAGCACCTCGGCGCGCGAGATGTCGAACGGCTGCAGCTGCTCTGGACCCCGAAGCTCGAAGCTCCAAGAGCTTTCTGCCGCATCCAGACTCGGCTCGCCCGCTACCCCATCCAACCAAACCAGCTTGGGGTGGAGCAGGAAATTATTTCGACCGAAGCGGCCATGCCAGAAGCTGCGCCATTCGGGCGCGCGGTTGCGCGCGGGCTCGACGAAGTGCTCTAGCAAGCCGAGCAGTGAATCACTGCCCAAGTCGAAGCGGCTGTTCTTGCCCACGCGATCGAGCAACCAAGCCGTCTCCGTGAGCGGCTGGGTCGGGCCAAATACGCTGAGCTCCAGCGGCTGGCGCGGCGGCTTACGCAATGCCGCGCTTACAGGAACAGAGGCGCACACGCTGGCTAGCAAAGTGAGCGCAGCGACCAGAAAACGGTTTCGAGCCAGCAACGTGCCCGAAGGATGCCTCTTCATGACAGCGATCGCCAGCGCGAAAGCCGGCATTCTTGCCCGGCTTTCGCATCTGGCGTTGGCCCTCTGAGGCTCAGGAGGTCGCGGACGACGACTCGAGGCCGAGCCGGAGCAGCTGCAAGAACGTCTCGTATGCCTCGCGAGCGCGCGTTTCGTCGCCCTCGAGGTACTCGGTGACGCTCAGGCCGTTGAGCACGGCGAGCGAGAGCGTGGCCAGTGCCTCGGAGCGGTTGACGCCGCCCTTGGCTGCGGCGGGGCCCATGGCCTCGCGAATGACCTGACGCGCGTCGCGCTGCAGGCCGGCGGCACGGCGCTTGAGCTCCGGATCACGGCGAGCCGCGCTCCACACCTCGATGTTCAGACCAGTGCCGGTCTTGTTGTTTTGAATCGCTTCCCAGAGCGCCTTCAGCGCCTCCATGGCTTGCGAGGTGGAACCGTCGCCGTTCTGCGTGGCTTCCTTCAGGCGGTCCAGGTAGCGGTGGTAGGTGAAGCTCTGAACCTCGTGGATCAGCGCTGCTTTGCTGGCGAAGTAGTAGTGGACGATGCTCTTCCTGAGCCCGAGCTCTTTGCCGATTTCGGCAAGAGTCGTGGCCGTGAAGCCTTTGCGTGCGAAGCACTTGGCGGCGGCGGAGAGAATCGAGGCAACGCGGGGGTTCTCCCAATCGGCAGCTCGTTGCTGCGACGCGCCATTCTCTTCAGGGGGTTTGCGGGGACTGCTAACGACGGGTTCTGTGGTGTTCATGTTTTTCCAATGCACCGGCCAGCCGGTATCGCTCGGGCAGGACGTGAGCAAAGCCGCCTACCGCCCTCGGAGCCGGGGTCTTCGCGCAGGTCTCGGTTTGAGTCAAGCCCGCGCTCCGGATCTTCATCCTTTGGCCTTTTTCCCTTTTTGCTTCAGCGGCTTGGGCTCCCGGCTCGGGCCGGATTCCGGTTCCTGAGCCTTGCCCTGCCCAGAACGCCAATAGGGCATTCCGGCCCCCTCCGTCCAGCCCGCCGTTCCATATTTTCCCGGTTCGCGTGATTCCCGCATCACGCCGCCGCGGTCCGACGTGTCGTCGTCCTTCTTTCCGTCTTCGTCCGCGTCAGCGGCGTCGAGCTTCGGGCCCTGGCTGGCGACGAGCAGCTCGTCCGCCACGTACTCCGGGTGCTGGTCGTCTGGGGGCAGCTTGGCCTGGTCCTTCGACATGTCGCCCGCTCCGACGCGCACGATCTGCGACGTGGGCGGATAAGTGTCGTCCCAGCGCTCGCGCACTGCGTTCTCACCCTCACGGATGATGCGATAACGGCGCAGCTTGAAGCCGGGTACGCCGCGCTGTCCGAGCACGCGCACGCCGTTCGGCAGATCCTTGTCCGGACGTTCGACTTCTTCGAAGGGCAGGGCCGAGTCGATGCGGCGGATCAGGGTCACGGTGCGCGTGCGCTTCTGACCGAGGATCTCTGCGCGCACGACGCCGTTCTTGACCGTCTCGTGCAGCACGATTGGAAAGGGAAATGAGTTTCTGATTCGGAAGTTGATCGTGGGGTACACGACCGTCGCGTCCATCCCCATCTTGATGTACCCGCTCGGACGAGTGTGCGGATAGCGCTCCACGATCTCGAGGCCGGCAAAGAAGGCGGCGCCGTGCAGGGTCCCGGAAATTTGGCAGGTTCCGCCGCCGATCCCGTCGACCAGCTCGCCCTCCGCGATCACCTTGGCCACCTTGTAGCCGTTGGTTTCATCGCGCGGGCCAACGGTCTCGTTGAAGTCGAACACTTCGCCGGGCAGCAGCACTTGGCCGTCCAACTTGGACGCGGCCAAGCGCAAGTTGTAGCTGCGCGCTTGGAACTTCGCGGAGCGATCGTAACGAGTCTCGAAGTAACCGAGGATGTCGTCGAAGGCGACCGCGCCGAGTTCGGCCGCCACCCGTTTGGGTCGGCGCTCTTCGAACACGACTTTGACTTTTGCCTCACCGCGGCCGAGCGCTTCCTCGATCGCACCGAGCGTCGCGTCTACATCGAGCAAGCGCCCGTTCTGTTCCGGCACCAGCTTACGCGCGTCCAAATCCAAGCGCGCATCCACCGGTAAGCGATCGAGTTCGTCCTTCAGGGTGCGCAGCGCGGTCTGCGCGCGCTCGCGATCCAGGGTGACCGGGACGGGCAGGGTGATCGGGCCCTGTCGCTTCTGCGCGTGGTAACCGCGGAGCAGCACGCTGGTGCGATCTTGGGCATCGTGCACCAGCGCCGCCAGCCGCACCTTGTCTATCTCGCCGCCCAGCTCGCCGACGAAGATCTCGCGCCGTTTGCCGTCTGGGAGCTCCAAGAGCAGCTTGCTGCCCGCGTAGCGCCGGACGCGCTCGAGCGCCATTTTCGGGGCGCTGTCGGTCTGGGGCAGCTGTTGCCGGAGTAGCGAGAGCTGCGGCAGCGGCTCTTTCGGATCATCCGGGCTGACGCCGATCGGGACCAACAAAAGGCCGGTAGCCAGGCCGGCGGCGACCGCAATCGCGATCACGCGCCCGCTCTTGCCGCCGGGGATCCACGCGAACATCGGGGGGCTATAGCATTGCCTGGCCGGCGCGCTAAAAGAGTCCGTCGTCGGGAGCTCCGCTCCTGCCCCGCTGAAGTGAATTCAGCGGGGCCCCACCCTCAGGATTTCGGGCCCCGACCCCAAATCAATTTCACTCGTCAATGACCGCCGAGCTACTGCTTCAGAAACTAGAGAGCCTGCCCCCGAGCCCGGGTTGCTACATCTTCAAGGACAAGGCGGGGGCGGTCCTGTACGTGGGCAAGGCCAAGAGCCTACGTTCGCGCGTGCGCAGCTATTTTCAGGACTCGAGCTCGGACGTTCGCGCCTTCATTCCGTTCTTGCGCAAGCTGGCGGCCGATCTCGACACGATCGTCACGCTGACCGAGAAAGAAGCGGCGATCCTCGAAAATAGCCTGATCAAGGAGGCCAAGCCGCGCTTCAACGTCAAGCTGCGCGACGACAAAGAGTTCCTGAGCCTCCGGCTGTCCACCGAGCACGCTTGGCCGAGGCTCGAGCTGGTGCGTAAGCCGAAGCCGGACAACGCGCGCTACTTCGGTCCCTATCACTCAGCCACCGCCGCGCGCCGCACGCTGCACATGGTGGAGAAGCATTTCCAGCTCCGTACCTGCTCCGAT